>Ga0118677_10002801_pt1 | contig 34303 bp, 31 predicted proteins | sample AliMusrvi5mmetaG_FD_86154 | JGI IMG/M metagenome (GOLD analysis project Ga0118677, IMG submission 86154)
CAAAGTATTCCAGCACCTTGGCGCGCTTGATCTGAACGTTGATGATCTCGCCCGTACTCATGTCCACGCTGTGGAGTTGGAATACGTTCTTGGCAATGTCCAGACCGATAACTTGCAAGCCTTTCATAGTGCCGATGATTTGTCCTGCCTTGGTTGCTGTATTAAGATTCATAGCGGATCCTCTATGGTGTTTGTGAAAACTGCTGTTTATCACGCATGGGCACTCTGATGCCGTATCCATCAGAGGATCCACCTCGATTGCTCGAAGTGTCTTCCTGAACAACGGCTGTTCATCCTCCTGGCGTTCAACGCTCTCCTGTTTATCCCCAGTGGGGAGGGAGGCATCCATAGCATCTTGACCCGCAATCCATGCTGCAGGATGCATGGATGCCGGATCAGGTCCGGCATGACACGCGGGGTTCGGCAGGACACCGAGGCCATGGATTGCGGCGCTTCTCTTGCAATGACGAACGGGATCACTTGCTGCGGAAGGCCTTGATGATGGCCTGGCCGTCCGGGCCGGCCTTCTTTTCCCAGTCGGCCAGCATGATCGTGCCCACTTGTTTCAGATCCGCGGCAAGCTTGGCGCTCGGCGGCAGGATCTTCATGCCTTTCTTGGCGAGTTCGGCCTTGTACCACTCGTTCTTCTCGGCGCTGAGTTTCCAGCCGCGGGTTTCGGCATCGGCGGCGGCCTTCAGCACGGCAGCCTGCGTGGAGGCATCAAGCGCATTGAAGGCTTTCATGTTGACGAGGATGGCGTTCTTGGGCAGCCAGGCCTGCGTGTCGTACCAGTATTTCACCGATTCATAAATCTTGCTGTCGTAGCCGGTGGAGCCCGAGCTCATCATGCTGTCGACGACACCCGTGGCAAAGGCCTGGCTGACTTCGGCCGCCTGGATCGTGACCGGCTGCGCGCCGATCAGCGAGGCGATGGTGGAGGTGGCCGGGCTGTATGCGCGCCATTTGACGCCGCGCATGTCGGCGACCGACGAGATTTCCTTCTTCACGTACAGGCCCTGCGGTGGCCAGGCCACGGTGTAGAGCAGCTTGATGCCTTGCGCGCCGAGCAGCTTGTCGAGCACGGGCTTCTGAGCCTGGTACAGCTTGAAGCTGTCGGCAAAGCTGGTGGCCAGGAACGGAATGCCGTCGGCGCCATAGATCGGATTTTCATTCTCGAAATTGACCAGCAGCACTTCACCTATCTGTGCCTGGCCGCCTTGCACCGCGCGCTTGATCTCGGTTGCCTTGAACAGCGATGCGTTGGCGTGCACGGTGATCTTGAGCTTGCCGCCGGTGGCCTTCTCAACGTCATTGGCGAACTGCGTGATGTTCTCGGTGTGGAAGTTGTTGGCCGGATAGGCGGTGGGCATGTCCCATTTGGTCTGGGCAAAGGCGGTGCCGCTGATGCTCAACACGGCGGCGATGGCTGCAAGCTGAAATTTCATAAGAGCTCCGGAAGATGAGAGTTGTGTGTACCTGCGAGCATAGACGCAAAATCCGCGCCAGTTGACCCGGACATACCCTGAAAATGCCTTGCCTGACGCGCAGGTGACGCCTCAGCGGCGCGCCAGCCTCATCCAGGCACGCTGGGCGGCGAGCGCCGCTTGCGTCTGCACGCGGTGCGCGAAACGGAATCCTTCGCCGTCGACGGTCTCGTCGGGAAACTCGGTGATCAGGGTGACCGGTGCACCACGATGGTTGGTCTCGCTCTGCGTGCAGGCACAGCCATGGATCACTTCGAACGGCAGTTCGCCCGCATGCTGCCGGTACAGCGCCATCTGGCGTGCGTTGTAGTCGCGCAGACCGGGCACACTGGAGACTGCGGCGCTGACCGCTTCGAGCAGCGCGCGCCCCTCGGTCTGCCAGCCCGGATGATGGCGCAGGATCAGGAAGAATCCCTTCGGGATCGTCCACAGGCCGAAGCCGCGCGGCACATAGCCCGACAGCGGACGCGTCCATTCATGGGCCGGGTAGCCGTGCAGGTTGATGTGCAGTTGGGCGCCGGACAAGGCCAGCGCCTGCTCGCGCACGGCGCGCTCATAGAGCGGCGCCTGGTCACGGTATTCGATGTCATCGCCCAGCGCGCTGTAGCGCGCGGCGTGCTGCATGTGATGCGGATGCCGGGTGCAGAGCTCGCGGTGCAGCGCGTAGCCGTCGGGATTTTCCAGCGCGATCAGCGCGAAGTGCGCCGCGCCTGCGGCCTGCAGCGCCTGCCCCGCGCGCAGCGCGCCGATCACGCCCGAGGTTTCGTTGGCATGCTGGCCGCCGCTGATCAGCACCGCCGGTCCGGCTCCAGCGTGGTAAAGCCCCGCCACCTCGCGGCCCTGGCGGCTCAGGGCGGAAAAGCGCTGACCTTCCATGGCATGCATCTCGGCGGCGATTCGCTGCGGCTCGGCTGCGCGGTCCATGGCATCCAGTGTTTGTGGCGACGGCGCGGGCGGGCGTGCGAGCCGGTCCTGCGCCGCCCCGTCAAACGGGCTCAGGCGAATGCGCAGGCGCGCGGCAGCGTCGCTCTCGCGCACGTCGGGCACGATCTGGCCCGGTTGCATGCGCCGGTCGCCGTCCGGCCGGCACGAGCGTTGCTGGAAGAGTTCCAGCAGCGAGAAATAGATGTCCTCGTGCAAGGCCTCGAACGTGCTCATGCATTCGTCGCCCACCGGCAGTCGCCGCTCGAAGCCGGGCAGGTCGGCGCGGATGTCGAGCCGCTCGAAATACGGCTCCTGCGCCGGCCAGGGGTGCTGCGCAATGGTTTGCACGATGCGCTCGAAGGTCTGCTCGTAGTCGGTTGGCTGGGCGCTGTCCAGGTGCGCCGCTGCATCGCCGGGCAGGCTGGCCCGCAGCCAACCTGTGGGCGAGAGCTGGGTGGCGCCGATGGCATCAAGATGGATGCGGTTGGGTGCAAAGACCGTCGCCTGCACCGTGGAGCCATCGCGCCGCGTGAGCGCGAGTTGGTAGTTCAGGTCTTCCGTGCCGGCAACGAACGCAAGCCTGCAGTCCGGCAGCAGGGCGGCCAGCGGGTAGGCCTCGAGCAGAAAGCGGCCTGCGGACGCCTGCGGATGCACGGGGTAGCGGATCGTCACGACCGCCAGCGTGCTGCGATCGATCTCTTCGAGAAAGTAGTGCAGCAAGGGCTTGTAGGCGCTGCGAAACTGCGCCTGCACGCCGGCCCTCGCCAGCCGATGTTCGGCCGCGCGCCGTGCCGCAGCGCCTTCGAACAGCCAGCCCTCGACCCTCGCGCCGCGCCACGGCGTCTGTTCGAACTGCGCGACCCATGCGTCGCGCGTGCGCGGCACGGTGATGTCCAGCAGTTCGGCGCTGTGCATCAGAGTTTTCCGGTTGGGTCGATGCGGTCGCGTAGCCAGTCGCCGAGCAGGTTCAGGCCCAGCACCGTGAGCATGATGGCCACACCGGGGAAGACGCTGACCCACCATGCGGTCTGCATGTAGGTGCGGCCGTCGGCCAGCATGCCGCCCCAGCTCGGAATCAGCGGATCGACGCCGAGGCCGAGGAAGGTCAGGCTGCTCTCGAGCAGGATGTTGTTGGCCACGTTGAGCGTCATCAGGATGATGACCGGCCCGAGCACGTTGGGCAGGATGTGGTGCCGGATCATCGCCAGGTCGCGCACACCAAAGGCGCGCGCCGCCTGCACGAACTCGCGCTCGCGCACCGACAGCACCATGCCGCGCACCAGCCGCGCGTACTGCACCCACTGCGAGACCATCATGAACAGGATGATGTTGCCCAGTCCGCCCCCCAGGATCGAGATGAAGGTCAGCGCCACCAGGATGAAGGGCAGGGCCAGCTGCACGTCAACGCAGCGCATCAGCAGCATGTCCCAGAAGCCGCGATAGTAGCCCGCGATCAGGCCGATCATGATGCCCAGCGCCGAGGCGCCCAGCACGGAGAGGAAGCCGACCATGAGCGAGATGCGACCGCCCACCAGCACGCGCGCCAGCACGTCGCGACCGAGCGGGTCGGTGCCCAGCGGATGGGCCCAGCCGGCGAAAGGCTCGGTCAGGCGCGCGCTCAGGTCCATCAGCGAGCCGCGGTCCGGAAAGATCCAGACCGACAGCAGCACCAGTGCCAGCATGACGCCGGTCAGCAGGGCGCCGAGGATGAATTCGAGCGAGCGCCACTGCATCGAGCGCATGGCAGGGGCGGGCACTGTGGTTTGCACGGTGTTCATTTGCTGCGTATGCGCGGGTCGACCAGCCCGTAGGCGATGTCGACCAGCAGGTTGACCGCCACGATGATGATGGACAGCACCGTGACCGTTCCCTGCAGGACCGGGTAATCGCGGCTGGCGATGGCGTCAAACGCCAGCGTGCCCAGCCCCGGCCAGTTAAAGACTTTTTCCACCACCACCAGGCCGCCGATCAGGTTGCCGAACTGCAGGCCGATGTAGGTGATCAGCGGGATCGCGCAATTGCGCAGCGCATGCTTGTACAGCACGACGCGGTCCTTCAGGCCCTTGCTGCGCGCCACCATGATGTACTGCGCCGACAGCGTCTCGAGCATCGCGGTGCGTACCAGGCGCACATTGGTGGCCGACAGGATGATGGCCATGGTCAGCGCCGGCATGATTAGGCTGACCGGCCCGTCCCAGCCCGAAGGCGGCAGCAGCGAGAAAGTGATCGACAGCAGCAGCACCAGCATGATGGCGAGCCAGAAGTTCGGGAACGACAGGCCGACCAGCGAGATGATGCGGATGAACTGGTCGACCCCTTTGCCCTTCTTGACAGCGGCCTGGATGCCCAGCGGCACCGAGACCAGGACCGACAGCAGCAGCGAGACAAAGGCCAGCGCCAGCGTGGCCGGCAGGGCGTCGGCCAGCAGGCGCACGACCGGCGTGCCGCCCATGAAGCTGCGGCCGAAGTCGCCCACCACGACGCCGCGCACGAACTCGGCGTACTGCACGAGGAAGGGACGGTCCAGACCCAGACCCTGGCGGATGTTCTGCAGGTCCTGCTCGGTCACGCTGCCGGCGCCCTGGCTGAGCATCAGCGCCGGGTCGCCCGACAGGCGCACCGCGTACGACACCAGCAGGGTCACCACCAGCACGACGAAGATCGCCTGCAGCAGCCGCTTGATCAGGAATTGGGCCATGCGCTCATCCGTCCTTCAATGTGCAGCCGGATCAGTCGACGGTCGCGTCGACGAAGCGGAAGCGGCCGTCCGACGGCAGGGCCAGGTTCTTGGCGCGCTTGTTCAGGCCATAGATCGTGTTCAGGCTGTAGAGCGGCATCTCAAGCGCCTGGTCGGCGACGTAGCGGCTGATCTCCTGCAGGGTCGACTTGCGCGCCACCTGGTCCCAGGTGTTGCGCTGCATGTGCAGCAGGGCGTTGAGCTTGGCGTCGTCGTCGAACGGATTCCAGCGCTGCTTGGTGTAGTACATCGCGTAGGCCGTGTTGTCGTAGTCGAAGGTCCAGCCGCCCCACTGGTTCTGCCACATCTCGCCGGTCTTGCCGTTCGGGATGATGTCGTTGAGCAGCACATTGGTCTCGTACGGCTTGAGCGAGACGGTGACGCCGACGGCCTGCAGGTAGCCGGCCACGGCCTGCGCCACTTCGCGGAAGTTGCTGTCAGGGCCCCGGAAGTCGAGCTGGATCTGCGTGCCGGGCTTGACGCCGGCCTTTTGCAGCATGGCCTTGGCCTGCGCCGGGTTGTACGGCAGGGGCTTGAGGGCCGGGTCGTTGCCGAACGAGAGCGCGCCCTGGAAGCTGGCGATCGGCTTGGCGTGGCCGAGCAGGATGGTCTTGATGATGGCGTCGCGGTCGACCGCCATGGTCAGCGCCTTGCGCACCTCGCGGTCCTTCATGATGCCGCGCTGCGTGTTGTACCGCAGCGCCAGCGCCACCGGGCCATCGACGCTGATGACCGATAGCTTGCTGTCCTTCTTGAGCGTCTCGATCATCGCCAGCGGGATCTGGTTGGCCACGTCCAGGCGTCCGGCCTGCAGTTCAGCCGCCTGCGTGGCCGGCTCGCTGATGAAGCGGTAGACCAGTTGGTCGAGCTTGGGCGCGTCGCCCCAGTAGGCTGCGTTGCGCTCGAACGAGACGCTGACCTTGGGCTTGTATTCCGTGAACTTGAAGGGGCCGGTGCCGACCGGGTTCATGCCGAAGAACTGGCTGCCCTTTTCCTTGATGTATTTGGGCGGCACGATCATCGCGCCGTAGCCGGCGAGCTTGGTCAGCAGCACCGGATCGGGGCTCTTGAGCACGAAGTCGACCGTGGTCGGATTCACGACCACGACCTTCTCGATCGAGTTGTAGTTGGACTGCTGCGGACCCTTCTTGCCTTCTTCGCCGAGCAGGCGGTCAAACGTGAACTTCACGGCTTCGGCATCGAAGGGCTCGCCGTTGTGGAACTTCACGTTCGGGCGCAGCGTAAAGCGCAGCTTGCTGTTCTTGTCCAGGAATTCCCATTTGGTGGCCAGGCCCGGCACCAGCTTCATGTCGGGTGTGCGCATGATCAGACCGTCGAACACCTGGCCGCCGACAGCGCCCCAGGACACCAGAAAGGTTGCGATCGGGTCCCAGTTGCCGGGATCCTGGTGCAGCGCGACGGTGAGCGTCCCGGCCGCCTGGGTGCCGGTGCTGGCCAGACTGGCGAGTGCCAGTGTGGTGCTGGCAAGGAAAGTTTTCAACTTCATGGTGCTTCTCCTGGGTAAAACGATGAAAGGTCAGAGGGCGGCCTGCGCCACGCGATGACCCGGACTGACCTCGATGAAACGGTGAATGGCGGGCTCGTCGCCGACTTTGCGCACCGGGCTCGGAATCTCGCCCTCGATCAGGCGCGCGTCGATAAGCCGGCCCGGCTCGGCCACCGGCACGGCGGCCAGCAGCTTGCGCGTGTAGGGATGCTGCGGGTTTTCAAAAATGTCCTGGCGTGCGCCGATCTCCACGATCTGCCCCAGGTACATCACGGCAACGCGGTGGCTGATTCTCTCGACCACCGCCATGTCATGGGTGATGAACAGGTAGGCCAGTCCGCGCTGCGCCTGCAAGGCCATCAGCAGGTCGATGATCTGGGCCTGGATCGAGACGTCGAGCGCGGATACCGATTCATCCGCAATGATCAACTTCGGGTTGCAGGCCAGCGCGCGCGCGATGCAGATGCGCTGGCGTTGCCCGCCCGAGAATTCGTGCGGATAGCGCTGGCTGTGTTCGGGGCGCAGGCCGACGCATTCGAGTAGCTCGGCCAGGCGACGCTGCACGGCCTTCGGATCGCTGAGCAGCTTGTGCGTCATGATCGGCTCGGCAATGCTGAAGCCGATGGTCTTGCGCGGATCGAGCGAAGCGAAGGGATCCTGGAAGATGTACTGGATGTCCTGGTGCAGCTGGCGCCGGCCCGCCGCGCCGAGCCTGCGGATGTCATGGCCGGCGAAGCGGATCGTGCCGCTGGCCGCCTGCACCAGCTGCTGCAAGGTCTTGCCGATGGTCGTCTTGCCGCTGCCCGATTCGCCGACCAGCGCCAGCGTCTCCCCCGGATAAATGGAGAAGCTGACTTCCTCCACCGCATGCACGCGGTGCGTGACGCGCCCGAGCAGCGAATGCGCGATATCAAAACGGGTGCTGAGCTTCTCGACCGTCAGGATGGGTGAGGCGGGATCGACCGTGTCCTGCACCTGCTCGGTGCCGTCTTCGATCAGGCGCTCGCCCTCCAGCAGCGTCAGCGGCATGCGCCGTGGCAGTGCCTGGCCGCGCTGGCTGCCCAGCCGGGGCACGGCGGCGAGCAGGGCGCGCGTGTAGGGGTGCTGCGGCGACTTGAAGATCTGATCGACCGGGCCCTGCTCGACCTGGCGCCCGCGCCACATCACGACCACGTCGTCGGCCATCTGGGCCACCACGCCCATGTCGTGGGTGATGAAGATGACGGCGGTGTTGAGATCGCGCTGCAGGGCGCGGATGATGTTGAGGATCTGGGCCTGGATCGTCACGTCGAGCGCGGTGGTCGGCTCGTCGGCGATCAGCAGCGCCGGCTGGCAGGACAGTGCCATCGCGATCATGGCGCGCTGGCGCATGCCGCCGGATAGCGCGTGCGGGTACGCGTCGAGCAGCCGCGCCGCATCGGGCAGGCGCACCTTTTCCAGCAGGGCTAGGGCCTGCGCGCGCGCCTGCGCCGGGCTCAGGCCCTGGTGCAGGATCAGCGTCTCGGCGATCTGGTTGCCGATCGTGAACACGGGATTGAGCGAGGTCATCGGCTCCTGGAAGATCATGGCGATCTCGTTGCCGCGAATGGCGCGCAGGCTGTCGTCGCTGGCGCGCACCAGGTCCTGCAAGCCGCTGACCGGTGAGCGGAACAGCACCTCGCCGCTGACGATCTTTCCGTCCGAGTAATCGGTCAGCCGCATGATGGCCTGCGCCGTCACCGACTTGCCCGAGCCCGATTCGCCGACGATGGCCAGCGTGCGCCCGGCCGTGACATCGAAGCTCAGGCCGTCAACGGCGCGGAACTGCCCGGTCGGCACCGCGAATTCGACGCTCAGGTCGCGCACGCTCAGCAGCGCGCTAGCAGCGGGCAGGGCGCTCTGGTTCATGGGCTGGGGGTGCGACGCGATTTCATTAATGTCAACAAAAAGTCGATGAATTGTAGATTACTTACTTACAATTCCCGTTCAAATTCCCGTTCATCGGGTCCGGTGGTCAGTCTGGAGTTTATCGATGACGAACAAGCGTCCTGTCAAGGTTTCCGCGCTGCCTGCTCAGGCGGCGCAGGCACCCATCGTCTCGTCGGCGCATCTGGTGTCGCCGCGCAGCGCCGAGATGAGCGAGTTCGAGTTCGGCCTGATCGTGGCCGGCAATGCCTTCGAGCGCTGGGTTGCCCACTGCATGAGCGCGGCCGGCCTGAAGGACCTGATGCCGCTCGATGTGCTGGTGCTGCACCATGTGACGCACCGGGCGCGCGACAAGCGGCTGGCCGACATCTGCTTCATCATGAATGTGGAAGACACGCACCTGATCAACTACTCGCTCAAGAAGCTGCAGAACCTGGCGGTCGTGGCCTCGCACAAGAACGGCAAGGAAGTGACCTATGCCGCGACCGATCTCGGCCGCCAGTACGTCGAACGCTACCGCGCCATCCGCGAGTCCTGCCTGATCAATGCCCTGAACGCCGACGATGCGCTGAACCGCGACATCGGCGAGCTCGCGCGCCTGCTGCGCCTGCTCTCGGGCATCTACGACCAGGCCGCGCGTTCGGCCGCGAGCCTGTAGTAGGCAAGGGCGGCGCGCATGTCGTTTCTCGGCGTCCTTATGCTCGATACGCGTTTTGCGCGCCCGGTCGGCGACATCGGCAATGCACAGACCTTTGCGCGCCTGCAGATCCCGGTGCGCTATCGCACTGTCAGTGGCGCCAGCCCGCAGCGCGTGGTGCGCGACGACGCGCCGCTGGCCTTGCAGGATTTCATCGCAGTGGCGCAGGAATTGGCGGCGCAGGGTGCCACGCTGCTTGCCACCAGCTGCGGTTTTCTGGCGCGCTACCAGCGCGAACTGCAGGCCGCCGTGCCGGTTCCGCTGCTGAGCTCCAGCCTGTTGTGGCTGGCCGAGCCGGAACTGGCAACGCAGCGCTGCGCCGTGCTGACGATCGACGCCCAGGCCTTCGATGCGGGCCAGCTGAGCGGTGTCGGTGCCGACCCGGCCACACCCGTCGCAGGGGTCGCGAGCGGCTGCGAGTTCCAGCGCCGCATCCTCGGCAACGAGCCTGCCATGGACCTGCGCCAGGCGCAGCAGGATGTGGTCGATGGCGCTTTGGCGCTGACCCACAGTTACCCTGACGTCACCACCCTGGTGCTTGAATGCACCAACATGCCGCCCTATGCCGCTGCTGTCGCTGCGGCCACTGGAAAACGGGTGGAGCACATTGTTTCCCTGATTGAACAAAGATGGAGATCACTCGCATGAGCATGCCACCCGCAATGCCGAAACGCTGGCAATTCTGGATCGACCGCGGTGGCACATTCACCGACGTGGTCGGTCGTCGACCCGACGGTTCGCTGGTCACGCACAAGCTGCTCAGCGAGAACCCGGAGCAGTACCGGGACGCGGCCGTGGCCGGTATCCGCCATCTGCTCGGATTGCGCGCCGATGAGGCGGTGACGCCGCAGCAGGTCGAATGCGTGAAGATGGGCACGACGGTGGCCACTAACGCGCTGCTGGAACGCAAGGGCGAGCCGACGCTGCTGGTGACGACGCAGGGCTTTCGAGACGCCCTGCGTATCGCCTACCAGAACCGCCCGCGCATTTTTGACCGCAACATCATCCTGCCCGAGCTGCTCTACAGCGCGGTGGTGCAGGCGCTGGAACGCGTCGGCGCGCACGGCGATGTGATCGTGCCGCTCGATGAAGCGTACTTGCGGCAGGAACTGCAGGCGCAGTTTGAGCAGGGTCTGCGCAGTGTCGCCATCGTCTTCATGCACGGCTACCGCTACACGGCGCATGAAGTGGCGGCGCGCGCCATCGCGGCGGCGGTCGGCTTCACGCAGATCAGCACCTCGCACGAAACCAGCCCGATGATGAAGTTCGTCAGTCGTGGTGACACGACCGTGGTCGACGCCTACCTGTCGCCGATCCTGCGCCGCTACGTCGAGCAGGTGGCGCTCGAGATGCCGGGTGTCAAGCTGTTCTTCATGCAGTCGTCCGGCGGCCTGACCGATGCCCACGTCTTTGCGGGCAAGGACGCGATCCTCAGCGGCCCGGCCGGTGGCATCGTCGGCATGGCGCGCACGGCGGCGATCGCCAGCATCGACAAGGTGATCGGCTTCGACATGGGCGGCACCTCGACCGATGTCTCGCATTTCGCCGGCGAGTTCGAGCGCGAGTTCGAGACCCAGGTGGCCGGCGTGCGCATGCGCGCGCCGATGATGAGCATCCATACCGTGGCGGCAGGCGGCGGCTCGATCCTGGCGTTTGACGGCGCGCGCTTCCGCGTCGGGCCGCAGAGCGCTGGCGCCAATCCGGGGCCGGCGAGCTACCGGCGCGGCGGGCCGCTGGCGGTGACCGACGCCAACGTGATGGTCGGCAAGATTGTGCCGCGCCATTTCCCCAAGGTGTTCGGCGCGGCGGCCAATGAGGCGCTCGACGACGCGGTGGTGCGCGAGAAGTTTGCCGCGCTCGCGGCACAGACCGGGCGCACGGCCGAAGACGTGGCCGAGGGTTTCATCAGCATCGCCGTGCAGCAGATGGCCAACGCGATCAAGAAGATCTCGGTGGCGCGCGGCTACGACGTGACGCGCTACACGCTGCAATGCTTTGGCGGTGCCGGCGGCCAGCATGCCTGCCTGGTGGCCGACGCGCTGGGCATGACCAGCGTCTTCGTGCACCCGCTTGCCGGCGTGCTGTCGGCCTACGGCATGGGACTGGCGGACCAGAGCGTGATCCGCGAGCAGGCGGTGGAACTCAAACTCAATGCGGCAGCGCTGCCGCAGATCGCCGGGCAGCTGGAGAGCCTGGCGGCGCAGGCGCACGATGAACTGCTGCGCCAGCAGGTCAGCCAGGGCAGCGTGGCGGTGCAGCGGCGCGTGCACGTGCGCTACGAGGGCAGCGATGCCGCGCTGCTGGTGGCATATGCGCCCGCTGTTGACGCCTCGCCGCAGGCAATCGTCGCCAGCGTCGTGGCCGGCTTCGAGGCCGCGTACCGGCAGCGCTTCGCTTTTCTGATGCAGGGCAAGGCGCTGGTGGTGGAGGCGGTCTCGGTTGAGGCCGTGGTGGCCGGCGACGCGCCGGACGAGCCCTGTCACGCGCTGGAGGCCTGGCGCGATCTGCGCGCCTGCGGCGTCGTGCGCGAGACCGTTCCCATGTACAGCGGCGGGCGCTGGCTGCAGGCCGCGCTGCTGCTGCGCGAGGACCTTCGTCCGGGCGACTGCGTGCGCGGGCCGGCCATCATCGCCGAGCAGAATGCGACCACCGTGGTGGAAGACGGCTGGGACGCCGAGGTGACCACCTTCGATCACCTGGCCCTGAGCCGCAGCGTGCCGCGCGCGCAGACCTTTGCCGCCGGCACGACAGTGGACCCGGTGCTGCTGGAGGTGTTCAACAACCTGTTCATGAACATCGCCGAGCAGATGGGCCTGCAACTGCAGAACACGGCCTACTCGGTCAACATCAAGGAGCGGCTCGACTTCAGCTGCGCGCTGTTCGATGCGGCGGGCAACCTGATCGCCAACGCGCCGCACATGCCGGTGCATCTGGGCTCGATGGGCGAGAGCATCAAGACCGTCATTCGAGAGAACGCGACCAGCATGCAGCCGGGTGATGTCTACGTGCTCAACGACCCGTACCACGGCGGCACGCACCTGCCCGACATCACGGTCATCACGCCCGTCTACCTCGACGACAAGCCGACTTTCTATGTCGGCTCGCGCGGGCACCACGCCGACATCGGCGGCACCACGCCGGGCTCGATGCCGCCGTTCTCCACCTGCATCGAAGAGGAGGGCGTGCAGATCAACAACGTCAAGCTGGTTGATCGCGGCGTGCTGCAAGAGGCGGCAATCCTCGCGCTGCTGCAAAGTGGCCAATACCCCAGCAGGAACCCGCAGCAGAACCTGGCCGACCTGAAGGCGCAGATCGCCGCCAACGAGAAGGGCGTGCAGGAGTTGCGCAAGATGGTCGAGCAGTTCGGCCTGGACATGGTGCAGGCCTATATGCGCCACGTGCAGGACAACGCCGAGGAATCGGTGCGCCGCGTCATCACGCGGCTCAAGGACGGCGCTTACACATTGCCGCTGGACAACGGCGCGCAGATCCAGGTCGCGATCCGCGTCAATGCCGACGCGCGCAGCGCGGTGATCGACTTCACTGGCACATCAAAGCAGCAGAGCAACAACTTCAATGCGCCCACCGCGGTCTGCATGGCCGCCGTGCTCTACGTGTTTCGCAGTCTGGTCGACGACGACATTCCGCTCAATGCCGGTTGCCTCAAGCCGCTGTCAGTCATCATCCCGGCGGGCTCGATGCTCAACCCCAATCCGCCGGCCTCGGTAGTGGCCGGCAATGTCGAGACGTCGAGCTGCATCACCAACGCGCTCTATGGCGCGCTGGGCGTGATGGCGGCGAGCCAGTGCACCATGAACAACTTCACCTTCGGCAACGCGCGCTACCAGTACTACGAGACGATCTCGGGCGGCTCCGGCGCTGGCGACGGCTTCAACGGGACCGACGTGGTGCAGACGCACATGACCAACTCGCGCCTGACCGACCCCGAGGTGCTGGAGTTCCGCTTTCCGGTGCGGCTGGACAGCTATCAAATCCGCGCCGGCTCCGGCGGCACCGGGCACTGGCACGGCGGCAACGGCGGCGTGCGCCGCGTGCGCTTCCTCGAGCCGATGACCGCCAGCATCCTGTCCAACGGCCGCGTCCACGGCGCCTTCGGTGTCGCCGGCGGCCAGGCCGGGCAGGTCGGCATCAACCGCGTGCTGCGCGCCGATGGCACAGTCGAAGAACTCGCCCACATCGGGCAGGCGCAGATGCATGCGGGCGACGTGTTCGAGATCAGCACGCCGGGTGGTGGCGGGTTCGGCCGTGCGTGACAACCCGGGCACAAACCCATGACTGAGCTGACACCTCTGCCGACCATCGAGCCGGGCCGCTACCGCCACTACAAGGGCGGCGAGTATGAGGTCCTGGGTGTCGTGCGGCACAGCGAAACGCTGGAACCGCTGGTTCTTTATCGGCCGCTTTACAACCAGACCGGCTTCTGGGTGCGCCCCTTTGCCATGTTCCTGGAGCCGATCGCGTTCAACGGGATGGTTCAACCCCGGTTCAGCAAAGTTGACGCTGGCGACCCTGCTCCCTCTTTTCCTGTGTACACACCATGAACCGTCGCAAAGCGTTGTTCGTCGTCGCTGGCTTCGCCGTCTCGTGTCTTGATCCGGTCTGGGCCGCTGGAGAAAAGGGCTGGTTCGGTTTTGCCGTGTCCGGGGAGGCTCAGGGTTTCTCATTCAATCCGACGCTGCGCAGCGTCAAGATTGACAAAGTGCTGCCAGCTTCGCCGGCGGTCCCAGCGGGTCTGGCTTCGGGCGACCTCGTGCTGGAGGTGCACGGCATCATAGTCGCGGGCGCCAAGGCTGATGCGCTCAAGGCAGCCATGCAGAAGGCGGTAGGCGAGTCTCTGCGCTTGAAGGTTAAACGGGGTTCTGGCGAAGTGCAGGAACTGTTGCTGGTTGCGGCGCCTAAACCGTCTGAGCAATAGGGCCGTCCGTCACCGCAACGCAGCCTTGCAACTACCCATTGAACGACGCCATGCCCACCCAATCCGCTCTCCTGATCATCGACGTTCAGCGCGCTCTGTGTGAAGGCGAGTACGAAGTGTTTGAGGCCCAGCAGGTCATTGAACGGATCAACGTATTGACCGCCAAGGCGCGCTCGGTGCACGCGCCGGTCGTGTTCATCCAGCATGAGGCCGAGGACGGTCCGCTCCAGCATGGCTCGGACGGATGGCAACTGGCTGCCGGCATCATTCGCGACGGCAGTGACGTGCTGCTGCGCAAGACCACGCCCGATTCGTTTCTGCGCACCGGCCTTGAGCGGCTGCTAAAGGCACACGCGGTCAATCGCCTGATCATCTGCGGGCTGCAAACCGAGTACTGCGTTGACACGACGACGCGCCGCGCTTTGGCGCTCGGCTACCCGGTCCTACTGGTCTCCGATGCGCATTCCACCCTCAGCAATGAACATTTGTCGGCGGCGCAAATCATTGCGCATCACAATGCCACACTGTCGTCGATCAGCAGCTTTGGCCCTCGGGCGGAACTGGTGAGCACATCAGCGCTCGACCTGGGTCTTTCGTGAAATTTACAAGCCTGCCGGAGTCTGTGCACGAACGGGTCGTTCTTCGGCCGTTGCGTGATGCAGATTGCAACAGCGGTCGCCTGACCGATCACCGAGCCCTTCTTCAATCTTGACAAACGATTGCCTGCGGCATGCCCATCACACTCTCCGACGCGCTTGAGTTGCCACCGGATCAGGGGGTCGCGCTCTACGCTGCCAACCACTGGTCTTTGGCCAAGAAGCCGGGGCAATTGCTTGCTGCCCTGAACCATTCCCACTCGGTTGTGACTGCCTGGGAGAACGAGATGTTGGTTGGTCTGGGCAACGCTATTTCCCACGATCACTGAGCCCGGATTGCCGCGATCTTGCGCGGCGTGTCGCTGCCGGTCTGTGACCCTGCTCAGTGCGGCCCGTTGACCTCATAGAGCCGCACCAGATCACCGCCCGCGTCCTTGGCGTGGTACATCGCGATATCGGCCCACTTGATGACCTCGCCCTCGGTGTTCGCGAAACCCAGGAACAGCATCACGCCAATGCTCGCGGTGCAGCGGTGTTCGACGCTCCGGGTCGGATGCGTCCCGTCGGCAGTCAATGGCAGCGCGTAGGGCGTTGCCAGCAAGCGGCGGATCTCTTCGGCCAGCAGCTGGACCTGATGGTGGGCCTGGGTCTTGTCGGTCGGGAGATCATGGAGCAGCACGACAAATTCATCGCCGCCGAATCGTGCAACCGTGTCAACCTGGCGCACAAGGCTCTTGAGGCGTTTGGCCACCTCGACCAGCAGCACGTCGCCCACCTCGTGCCCGTGCAGGTCGTTGACCGGCTTGAAATTGTCCAGGTCGATGAACAGCGCGGCACCATAGCGCCCGCTGCGCTGGCCCGACAGCATGACCTGGGTCAGGCGCTCGCCTAGCAGCAGGCGGTTGGCCAGGCCGGTCAGCGGATCGAAGTAGGCCAGCTGCCGCACGATCTCTTCGGTCTGCTTGCGCTCGGTGATGTCCTCGATCGTGCCATGCCACAAAACGTCGCCGTTTTCCTGCGGGTCGGGCGTGGACTCGATGCGCAGGAACTTGAACTGCCCGAGGGACTGAATCCGGCCGCTCCAGTCAAATGCCTTCAGCCGTTCGATTCCCTGCTGGTTCAACTCGATGAACGAATCACGGTCGTCCGGATGAATTGCCGCGGTCCATGCGATCGGATCGGACAGAAGGGTTTCCCGGTCGGCATTAAAGAACTCCAGGGCGCGGGGGCTGACATAGTCCAGTGCGAAGCTGTGATCCGGCCTGCTGCGCAGGATGTAGGTGCCGAAGGGAATTTTCGAAACCAGTTTCTCGTACTGCTGCTGGCTCTTTGACAGCGCCAGTTCCGCCTGCTTGCGATGCTCGATTTCCTGCTTGGCAAGCGCCAGCGCCCTTTGCGCACCCTGGCTGATGTAGTACGTCAGGCCGCCGGTAAACCCGAACAGGGCGGTGAAGGTGATCCACTGCGTGACCCCGACGCCGTAATAGGGCTGACGCAGCCACCCCGCGTTCTCCGCCAGGATCAGGCCGAGCACCGCCAGCGAAGCCGCGCCGGTGCCGATGGCGATGCCGCGCAGCCCGAACAGCATCCCCGTCATCAGCAGCCAGAACAGAAAGATGGACGCGGTTGGGGTTCGTATGGTTCCGATGCTGGCGGTAACCCCCGTGATGTAGACAAGGCCGAAGACGACCATCCCGATGCGGGCCAGGACGATCCTGCCGCCGCGAATCCAGCGCAGGAACAGCAGCATCAAGGCCGACGCCACCAGGTCGATGATCAGGGTGCTGGCAGGAGTCTTTCCCCCCAGCAGGGCACCGATCATGACAAGCAGCGCGAATGCCAGGCTGCTGACGACGATCATGTGGATCAAGCTCGCATGACGCGTCTTTTCTTCGTCGCCTTCAAAAACGGGCGGCGCGAGCCAGCGAGGGATTCTTCTCATCAGCCAATCGGGTGCGTTCGTGCGCACTGCCTGCTTGTCACCTGGTTTATGCATGTGTTCTGAAACTGCCGTGCATCCATTCTGCCTTAACGCGCTTCGATCGTGGCAGCAAAATCCGGAATCTGCCTGTACCATGCGGCTTCGGTCCTCCCACCATCGCATAAGGAGCTACTCGACATGGCCATGTTCATTCTTTTGGGCGCTGTTGGCGTGCTGCTGATCTACGGCATCAGCCTGTATAACAACCTGGTGCAGGTCAAGAACGCCGTTGCCAAGGCATGGGCCAACATCGATGTGCTGCTCAAGCAGCGCCATGACGAACTGCCCAAGCTGGTCGAGGTCTGCCGGCAGTACAAGCAGTTCGAGCAGGCCACATTGCAAAAGGTGATCGAAGCACGATCACAGGTCCACGCTGCGGGCGAGCGTCAGGACATTACTGCGCTGGGCAAGGCCGAGGGTGTGTTGCGCTCGGGACTGGCCGGCATCTTTGCAGTCGCCGAAGCGTATCCGGAGCTCAAGGCGGACCAGAATTTCATGCAGTTGCAGAACCGGATCAGCGCCCTTGAAGATGGCATTGCCGATCGTCGCGAGTTTTATAACGAATCGGTGAACATCAACAACGTCCAGATTGCGATGTTTCCGGCCAGCCTCATTGCCAGGCGATACGGCTTTGTGGAAAAGCCCTTGCTGGCGTTTTCCGAAACCGAGGTCGCGGATGTGGACATGAAGAAGCTGTTTGAGTAGATGGGCAAGACAGGGCCGTTTGAGGGCGACCGGGCTTGACCGTCATGCTGGGCAACTGGCTGCGCCGCGAATACGCGCAACTGCTGACCTCGGGCGCGCAGTTGCTGCTGCTGATCATCGGCATGCGCCTGAATTCGCGCCATGGCTGGCTGTACTGCCTGGCCGCGGTTGCGCTGATCAGCGTCTTTGCATGGGTGTCCGCGCTGTACCGGCTGCGCACCATACGCAACACACCCACATCCAGGATCGCCTCGGCCGCCCAGGGCTATGTCGAACTGGTCGGCAAGGGCGCGCAATTCTGCGACCCGCCGCTCCTGAGCCAGCTGCGGCATCAGCCTTGCCTGTGGTCACGCTATCGCGTCGAGGAACGGGATCGATCGCAGTGGAAAATGATCGACAGCGGCGAGACGGACAACTCCTTCCTGCTGCGCGACGAAACCGGCGAATGCGTGGTCGATCCGGAGCATGCCGAGATCATCACACGCCACTGCGATCAGTGGCTGGAGGGCGATTGCCGGTACACGGAGTGGAAACTGATCGATCAGGATTCGCTCTACGTGATCGGGCAGTTCCGCACACAGCGCGACGGCATTCTGTTGTTCGACAAGCGCCAGCAACTGAGTCAATTGCTGGCGGACTGGAAAGCGGACATGCCCGCGCTGCTGGCTCGCTTCGACCTGGACCGGGACGGGAAGTTGAGCCCTGATGAGTGGGAGCTGGCCAGGCTGGCTGCCGCGCGCGAGGTGGAAAAGGTGGCGAGCGATTTTCAGGCGCAGTCCGCCACCAGCATCATCAGCCGGCCAACGGATGGGCAATTCTTCCTGATCAGCAACATCTCGCAAGCGAGTTTGTCGCGCCGCTACCTGCTTTGGGGCTTGGCGCATTTGATGATCTTCTTCGGTTCGCTCGGCGGGTTTGGCTGGGCCTTGAATCACTGGCAATGAAAGGCATTGCTCCGCGATGATTCTCCGGTGCCTGACGCTGCCCGTGCTCTGCCTGGCCTTCAGCGCGCAGGCGCGGGAAGCATTTGACGCTCAGGTCACTTATGTCACCGATGGCGACACGCTCTGGGTGCAAGCGGATCGCGGCGGCGCGGCGCACAAGCTGCGCCTGACGGGCATCGACGCGCCCGAGATCTGCCAGCACGGCGGCAAGGCGGCGCGCGACTTCCTGACTCAGCTGGCGCTGCACCGGCGTGTGGCGGTGAACGTCTCCTATGTTGACCGCTATGGCCGCAGACCGGCGACGGTCCGGCTCGATGGCGCCGATCTGGCCGCGCAGATGGTGCGCGCCGGCCATGCCTGGAGCGACGGCTGGCGCGGCCGGCCCGGCCTCTACGCGGCCGAGGAGGCCTATGCGCGGCAGGCACGGGTGGGTGTGTTTGCCGCGAACCGTCCCGAGTCGCCACGCGCGTTTCGCAAACGGCATGGTTCCTGTCACACGGGTACGCGCTGACGGAAACTGGCTGTTGCGGAATCAGTGGGCGCCGCAGACCGGGCAACCAGCCTGGCGCGCGATGCGCACTTCGGTGAACTCCATGGCGCGGCCGTCGAGCATCAGCAGACGACCTGTGAGCGTGCGCCCGGCGCCGCTGAGCAGCTTGAGCGCCTCGGCCGCCTGCATGGAGCCGATGATGCCCACCAGCGGGGCAAAGACGCCCATCGTGGCGCAGCGCGTTTCCTCGAAGTCGGTATCGGGCGGGAAGACGCAGGCATAGCAGGGGGACAGCGGGTCGCGCGCGTCGTAGACGCTGATCTGGCCGTCGAAGCGGATCGCTGCGCCCGAGACCAGTGGCTTGCAGTGCCTGACGCAGGCGGCGTTGATGGCCTGACGCGTGGCAAAGTTGTCGCAGCAGTCCAGCACGACATCGGCCTGCGCCACCAGGGTGTCGAGCAGCGCGGCATCGGCACGCGCCACGACCGGCGTCACCTGCACTTCGGGGTTGATGGCGGCAATCGCCGCCCGGGCCGAGTGCGCTTTGGGTTGACCGACGCGTTCCATGCAGTGCGCAACCTGGCGCTGCAGATTGGTCATGTCCACCGTGTCGTGATCGACCACGGTGATGTGGCCGACGCCGGCAGAACCGAGGTAGAGCGCGACCGGTGAGCCCAAGCCGCCGGCGCCGATGATCAGCGCATGGCTGGCCAGGATGCGCGCCTGGCCTTCGATCCCGATTTCGTTGAGCAGGATGTGACGCGAATAGCGCAGGAGCTGCTCGTCCCTCATGCCGCGCTCATTCTTCCTTCTTTTCTTCCTTGCGCTCGACCAGTGTCTTGCTGACCATGACCGGCTGCCCCTTGAGCTGGCGCAGCGCCTGGATCAGCTGGAAGTCCTTCTCGGACCCGTACTCCGGCAGCTTGCGGTCGGCCAGCGGCTTTTTGAGCTCGGCCTCGAGCTTGATGCGCGCTTCCTCGCGCGCCTTCTCGCGCGCATCGTCCTTCTTCTCTTCGCCCTGGCCGTTGTTCAGGTGCTTCTCCAGATCGGCTTCGCGCGTGCGCAGGGCGGCGAACAGATTGCCTTCCTCGGTCTCGTCGACCATGACATCGGGCACGATGCCCTTGGCCTGGATCGACTTGCCGCTCGGCGTGTAGTAGCGGCTCGTGGTGAGCTTGAGGGCGGCGGTCGGACAGTTGTCCATGCGGAACGACGGGTCGAGACAAACGGCGGTCTGCACCGAACCCTTGCCGAAGGTCTGGTTGCCCAGGATGGTGGCGCGCTTGTGGTCCTGCAGCGCGCCGGCCACGATTTCGCTGGCCGAGGCCGAGCCCTCGTTGACCAGCACCACCAGCGGCACATTGCGGATGGCGCCCTTGGTCACGTCCTGCAAGTGCCTGATCGGGTCTGCGCCGCCGCGGCGCAGGTAGAACTCGGGCGCGGCCTTGTGCACGAACTTGCTTTCCGGCAACTGGCCATTGGCCGAGACAACGGTCACGTTTTCCGGCAGGAAGGCGGCCGAGACGGCGACCGCCGCATCGAGGTAGCCGCCCGGATCATTGCGCAGGTCGAGCACCAGGCCCTTGAGCTTGGGCTCCTGCTTGTAGATTTCCTCGATCTTGCGCGCAAAGTCCTCGACCGTGCGCTCCTGGAACTGGCTCAGGCGAATCCAGGCGTAGCCGGGTTCGATCACCTTGCTGCGCACCGACTGGGTCCGGATTTCCTCGCGCGTGATCAGGACCGGGAAGGTGCGGCTCTCATCCTTGCGGTAGATCGAGAGCAGCACCTTTGTGTCGGGCTCGCCGCGCATGCGCTTGACGCCTTCGCTCAACGTCAGGCCCTTGACCGGCGTGTCGTCGATCTTGACGATCAGGTCGTTGGGCTTGATGCCGGCGCGAAAGGCGGGCGAGCCTTCGATCGGCGAGACCACCTTGATCAGCCCGTCCTCCTGCGCGATCTCGATGCCGACGCCGACAAACCTGCCGGTCGTGCCTTCGTTGAATTCCTTGAGCGCTTTCTTGTCGAGGTATTGCGAATGCGGGTCCAAGCTGTTGACCATGCCGGTGATGGCGTCGGTGATGAGCTTCTTGTCGTCGACCGGTTCCACGTAGTTGGTCTTGACCATGTTGAAGACCGCGGCCAACTGCTGCAATTCCTCCAGCGGCAAAGGCGCCAGCGTGCCGCGCGCCACGGTCTGGAGCGAAATGGTGGTCAGGGCGCCGGCCATGACGCCGACCAGAATCCAGCCTGCAGGTTTCAATTTATGGCCCATATCATCTTTAAATCGGTTGAGGACAGAGCTTGCGCGTTTCACGAGCCTGCGGCGCGGGCCGCATGATGTCTGCATTGCCCAATATACACGTTTGGAGGATTCCTGGAGCGCAGTGTTCCCTATTTACTCAAGCTTTACCCTGTGCCGCCACCGCGGCCGCAGCCTTGGCCGCCGCCTCGGCGTCGCCCAGGTAGTAATGGCGGATCGGGGCCAGGTTGTCGTCAAGCTCGTAGACCAGCGGAATGCCGTTCGGGATGTTCAGGCCCACGATATCGTCATCCGAGATCTTGTCGAGGTATTTCACCAGCGCGCGGATCGAGTTGCCGTGCGCCGCCACCACGACGCGCTTGCCGGTCTTCATGGCCGGCGCCAGTGCTTCGTTCCAGAATGGCATGACGCGTGCCACGGTGTCCTTCAGGCATTCGGTCAGGGGCACCTGATCCGGCGCCAATCGGGCATAGCGCGGGTCGTTGCGCTCGCAGCGCGGGTCGGTCGGCGCCAACGCCGGCGGCGGCGTGTCGTAGCTGCGCCGCCATTGCAGCACCTGGGCATCGCCATACTGCTTGGCGACCTCGGCCTTGTTCAGGCCCTGCAGGGCGCCATAGTGGCGCTCGTTGAGGCGCCAGCTGTTGACCACGGGCAGCCAGGTGCGGTCCATCTCGTCGAGCACGTGCCACAGTGTGCGCGTGGCGCGCTTGAGCACGCTGGTGTAGGCGACATCGAACTCGTAGCCCTCGGCCTTGAGCAGGCGTCCGGCTTCCTTGGCCTGCTCGATGCCGGTGGGGGTGAGGTCGACGTCGGTCCAGCCGGTGAAGCGGTTGTCGAGGTTCCAGGTTGATTCGCCGTGGCGGATGAGAACGAGCTTGTGCATGGTGGTATTTGAAGGGTCGGGACCAGGGAATCGGTCGGCATGAATGCGGTTCCGGGGCCTCCATTCTAAAATGATCGGTTAATTCGATCCGCCGGATCTGGCTTAAAAGCACTTATGAAGGAAACACGTGAAATTTGTTATTGACAACTGGACGCTGATCGCCGTTGCGCTGGCTTCGGCCGGCATGCTGTTCTGGCCGGTCCTCAAGGGTGCCACCGGGGGCGGTTTGAGCACGCAGGAAGCGGTGCAACTCATCAATCGGGAAAAAGCCGTCGTCATCGACGTCTGCGAAGCCAACGAATACGCCGCCGGGCATGTGGGCGGCGCAAGGAACATTCCGCTGAACCAGCTCGAAGAAAAGCTGCCGGGCGCGGTCAAGAACAAGGCGCTGCCCGTGATCCTGGTTTGCCAGTCCGGTGCGCGCTCGAACCGCGCCGTGGTCGTTGCCAAGAAGCTCGGCTATGAGGGCGCACGGTCCCTGGGCGGCGGTCTGGGCGCCTGGCGCAGCGCCAACCTGCCGATTGAAAAAGCCTGAACACCGGAAATCCAGATGCAACCCGTCAAGATGTACACCACGGCCGTTTGTCCCTACTGCATGCAGGCCAAGCAGATTCTCAAGTCCAAGGGCGTCGCCCAGATCGAGGAAGTCCGCATCGACACCGATCCCGCGCAGCGCGCCGCGATGATGGAGCTCACCGGCCGGCGCACCGTGCCGCAGATATTCATCGGGCAGACGCATGTCGGCGGCTGCGACGACCTGATCGCGCTCGATGCGCGCCAGGGCCTGCTGCCGCTGCTCAACGCAGCCTGAGATAATCGTAGAGCTTTTCGTTTTCGCGCGCTGCGTTACGGCGCGATTTTTTTAATGTTCCGAAAGAAGTTCCATGTCCGAGCAAGCAACTCCCGTGTTCCAGATCCAGCGCGTCTACCTCAAGGGTGCATCGCTGGAGCAGCCCAATTCGCCCGCCATCCTGCTCGAGCAGGAATCGCCCTCGGTTGACATCCAGCTCGGCGTCAATGCCGGCCCGGTGGCCGACGGTATTTTCGAGGTGACGATCACCGCCACGGTGCAGACCAAGATCAAGGACAAGACCGTGTTCCTGGTGGAAGCGACGCAGGCCGGCATCTTCGAGATCCGCAACCTGCCGGAGGATCAGATGGGCCAGATCATGGGCATTGCCTGCCCGCAGATCGTCTACCCCTACTTGCGCGGCAACGTGGCGGACCTGATCCAGCGCGGCGGTTTCCCGCCCGTGCATCTGGCCGAAATCAACTTCCAGGCCATGTTCGAGCAGCAACAGCAACAGCAGGCAGCCGCCGCTGCGGCTGGCGAAGCGCCAAAGATCGTCACCCAGTAGCCATTGACAGCGTCCGGGCGCCCTCGCTCCTGACCGCAGGACTCTTGCCATGAACATCGTCGTGCTGGGGGCCGGTGCCTGGGGCACGGCGCTGGCCGTGAGCGCCGCCGGCAATCCGCTGGCGCAGCATCGCGTGACGCTGTGGGCGCGCGACGCGGCGCAGCTTGCCGCGATGCAGGCGCAGCGCGAAAACCGGCGCTACCTGCCCGGCGTGGCCTTGCCGCCGGGACTCCATCTCAGTTCCGTTCCGCTGAACCCGGCAGGGCCGTTGCTCGCCGCGGCGGACCTGATCATAATCGCCACGCCGATGGCCGCCTTGCGCGCGGTGCTGACGGAACTGGCAGCCTGCCGCGTGCCGGTGGTCTGGCTCTGCAAGGGCTTTGCCGCCGAGGCGCAACAGGCCGGCGGCCTGCTCGCCCATGAGATCCAGGCGCAGGCCGCGCCGGACCTCCTGGCTGGCGTGCTCAGCGGCCCGAGCTTCGCGCAGGAAGTGGCGCGCGGCCAGCCCACGGCGCTGGTGGCCGCCAGTGCCCATGCCGTGGTGCGCGATGCCCTCGTTGCAGCCCTGCACAGCCCGACGCTACGCGTCTATGCCAACGACGACATCGTGGGTGTCGAGGTCGGCGGCGCCGTGAAGAACGTGCTGGCGATTGCCGCCGGTTTGTGCGACGGCCTGCATCTGGGCTTCAATGCGCGCGCCGCCCTGATCACGCGCGGCCTGGCCGAGATGACGCGCCTGGGTGTGGCGCTGGGTGCGCGCGCCGAGACCTTCATGGGCCTGAGCGGCCTGGGGGACCTGGTGCTCACGGCCACCGGCGATTTGTCGCGCAACCGCCAGGTCGGCCTGGCCTTGGCCCACGGCCAGACCCTGGAACAGGCCGTCAGCGCCTTGGGTCATGTGGCCGAAGGCGTCTACTGCGCCCGCGCCGTGCTGCAGCGTGCGGCGGCCCTCGCCGTCGAGATGCCGATTGCGCAAGCGGTGGTGGCGCTACTCGATGGCAGCATCCAGGCCGCGCAGGCCGTGGCCCTGCTGATGGGGCGCGAGCCGACGGCCGAGCCGACCTGAGCGGCCTCACGCCACCGGCGAATAGGCCAGGCGCACGTAGATCGGCGCAAAGACTTCGGCCTGGGTGATCTCGATCAGCGTTTCCTTCGCCAGTTCGAGCATGGCGATGAAGGTCACGACCAGCACCGGCACGCCCTTGCCTGCGTCGAACAGTTCTTCGAACTCGACAAAGCGCCGGCCCTGCAGTTTCCTGAGCACGATGCTCATGTGCTCGCGCACCGACAGTTCGGCGCGCGTGATCCGGTGGTGCTGCACGAGTTTGGCGCGCTGCAGGATATCGGCCCAGGCCTGCTGCAGATCGACGACATTGACATCGGGGAAACGAGGCTGCAGCGACTGCTCGATGTAGACCTGCGCCTTGAGAAAATCGCGGCCGATCTGCGGCACTTCGTTCAGCTGCGCCGCCGCCAGCTTGATGCGCTCGTATTCGAGCAGGCGGCGCACCAGTTCGGCCCGCGGGTCCTCGGCTTCCTCGCCGGGCGCGGCCTTGCGCGGCGGCAGCAGCATGCGCGACTTGATTTCAATGAGCATTGCCGCCATCAGTAGGTATTCGGCGGCGAGTTCGAGATTGCGCCCGCGGATCTCTTCGACATAGACGAGGTACTGGCGCGTCACGCCGGCCATCGGGATGTCTAGGATGTTGAAGTTCTGCTTGCGGATCAGGTAGAGCAGCAGGTCGAGCGGGCCTTCGAAGGCTTCGAGAAAGACTTCCAGCGCGTCAGGCGGGATGTAGAGGTCCTGCGGCATGGCGAACAGCGGCTCGCCGTAGAGCCGGGCGACGGCCACATGGTCGACGACGATGGGCGTGCCCGACAGATCGGGGTCGGGCGCTGCGCCGAGCGCGCTGAGATCGACAGTCAAAGGCATTGATCGGCGATCAAGGAGGAGGGGTGCGGTCTGAATGGCGGCCCGGCTAGCCGCCAGATCCTGCTCCCGGGCTTATTGGGTCTCGGTCTGGTAGACGTACGGCTTTTGCTCGACCTCGGCCGAGCGGTACTCGCTCCAGGCTTCGCGGTCGACCTTCTTGTCCCACAGCAGGGCACGGCCGGCGAGCTGCCGGGCCGCCAGTTGCGGGTCCTTCGCCTTGAGCTCGTTGATGAAGTTTGTGGCTTCCGAGTTGTACATGGGACGGTAGAAAATGTGCATGGTTTGAACCTCTTTCGCGCTATTTTAGCGGCTCGATGCGCACGCCTGACCGCTTTCCTTGCAGGTGGCATGGCACGACGGCTGTACCATAGCCGCATGAGCAGAAAAATGTGCCCGGCTGACCTGACCGACTGAGCTCGCATGAACGGCGTTCCCAACCCTGTTGCCTGGGTCCATCTGGACGGCGCGCTAATGGTTGTGCTGGCCTGGGTCCTGATCGGCGTCGCCGGTGTCGTCGCGCTCAAGCGGCTGCGCTTCATCGCCATCGTCCTGTTTCCTATGAGCGGCTTCTTTTCGCTGCTGCTGCTGGCGCTGGGCATCAGCGCGGTCATCAGCGGACCCGAGGTGGCGATATTGCCGCTGGGCCTGCCGCAATTGCCATTTCACCTGCGCCTGGACAGCCTGTCCGCGCTGTTCCTGATCCTGATCGGCGGCGTCTCGGCCGGCGTCTCAGCCTTTGCGGCCGGCTACTTCCGCAAGGGGGAGGGCACGCCGCCGGGGTTGATCTGCCTCGAGTACCACGTCTTTCTGGCCAGCATCGTGATGCTGGTTCTGGCCGATGACGCCTATGCCTTCATGGTGGCCTGGGAAACCATGGCCTTCTCGTCGTTCTTCCTGGTCATGGCGAATCACCGCATACCGGAGATCCGCAACGCGGGCTACCTCTACATGCTGGTCGCGCACATCGGCGCCCTGGGCATCCTGCTGTGCTTCGGCGTGCTGCAGGCCAATACCGGCGATTACACCTTTGCCAACATGCGCGCCCAGCAGCTGTCGCCGTTCTGGGCCTCGGTGGCCTTTGTGCTGGCGGTGTTCGGTTTTGGCGCCAAGGCCGGTCTGCTGCCCTTGCACGCCTGGCTGCCCGAGGCGCACCCGGCCGCGCCCTCGCCGTTCTCGGCCCTGATGAGCGGGGTCATGCTCAAGATCGCGCTCTACGGCGTGCTGCGCGTGTCCTTCGACCTGCTGCAGACGCGGATCTGGTGGTGGGGCGTGCTGCTGATGGCGGTGGGCCTGGCCACAGCCCTGTTCGGCGTCGTCTTCTCGACCGTGCAGGTCGAGATGAAGCGGCTGCTTGCCTATTCCTCGATCGAGAACGTGGGCCTGATGGCTGCGGGCTTCGGCCTGTCGCTGCTGTTCTCGGCCTATGGCATGAGGGCGCTGTCGGCGCTGGCCCTGACGGCGGCGCTGTACCACATGCTGAGCCACGCCTTCTTCAAGAGCCTGCTGTTCTGCAGCACCGGTGCCGTCATGCATGCCACCGGCGAGCGCAGCTTGGGCAAACTCGGCGGCCTGATCCGCACCATGCCCTGGGTCGCCTGGCCGACGCTGGTCGGGGCGCTGGCCTGCGCCGGTCTGCCGCCGCTGGGCGGCTTTGTCGCCGAGTGGCTGCTGCTGCAGAGCTTCCTGTTCACCACCGGCCTGCCGAGTTCCTTCCTCAACATGCTGGTGCCGGTGCTGGCGGCGCTGATCGCCCTGATCTCGGCGCTGTCGGGTTACACCATGGTCAAGTACTTCGGCGTCATCTTCCTGGGCCAGCCGCGCGAGGAGAAACTGGCGCAGGCGCATGACGCCGGAACCTGGGAGCGCATCGGCATGCTGTGGCTGGTGGCGGGCTGCGTGCTGTTGGGCTTGATGCCCAATCAGGTCATCGGCCTGCTCGACCCGGTGACGCAGCGCCTGGTCGGCTCCGGTCTGGCGCAATCGCTCGCGGGCAACGGCTGGCTGCTGGTGCCGATGAGCGTCGAGCGCGCCAGCTACGCGCCGGTGATCTTCCTGCTCGGCGTGCTGGCCAGCTTCGGCCTGGCCTATCTGCTGGTGCGCCGCCTCTACCACGGGCGCACGCGCCGCGCGCCGCCCTGGGATTGCGGCTACCCGTGGCAGACGATGCGCATGCAGGACACGGCCGAAGGCTTCGGCCAGCCGATCCGCCAGATCTTCGAGCCGATGTTCCGCATGAGGCGCGAGCTGCCCACCCCGTTCGACGCGCAGCCGCGCTACAAGGTGACGTTCGAAGACCCGCTCTGGTACTGGCTTTACCTGCCGATCGCCGCGCTGGTTGAACGCATCTCCAAAGTGATCGGCCTGTTGCAGCAGGGCCGCATCGCGGTCTACCTGATGTACAGCTTCGTGACGCTGATCGTCGTGCTGCTGGTGGTCAAACAATGAGCTTTTTGGGCCTGATTTCGCAACTGATGGCCATTGCTGTGGCCTTGCTGCTCGCGCCGCTGATGACCGGCTGGGTCAACCAGTGGCGCGCCCGGCTGCAGAACAAGTCGGCGCCGGGCCTGTTGCAGCCGTACCGCGTGCTGCACAAGCTGTTCATCAAGGAGTCGGTGCTGGCCGAGCACGCGTCCACGCTGTTTCGCATGACGCCCTACATCGTGTTCGGCTGCATGCTGCTGGCCTGCGCCATCGTGCCGACGCTCTCGACCGATCTGCCGCTGTCGCCGGCGGCCGACGCGATCGCGCTGGTCGGCCTGTTCGCGCTGGCGCGCGTCTTCATCTCGCTGGCCGCCATGGACGTGGGCACCGCGTTTGGCTCGCTCGGTGCGCGGCGCGAGATGCTGGTCGGTTTTCTGGCCGAGCCGGCGCTGTTGATGATCCTGTTCTGCGCGTCGATGATTTCGCGCTCGACCTCGCTGACCACGATCGTCGAGACACTGGCGCACCGCGAACTGGCGATCTACCCGAGCTTCCTGCTCACCGGTGTGGCCTTCACCATGGTCTCGCTCGCCGAGAACGCGCGCGTGCCGGTGGACAACCCGGACACGCATCTGGAATTGACCATGATTCATGAGGCCATGATCCTCGAATACTCGGGCCGCCATCTGGCGCTGCTCGAGTGGGCCGCGAGCATGAAGCTGCTGGCCTTTTCCTGCATCGGCCTGGCGCTGTTCTTCCCCTGGGGCGTGGCCGAGGCGAATGCGCCTCTGGCGCTGCTGCTGGCGCTGCCGGTGCTGGTCGTCAAGCTTGCCGTGGGCGGCGTCCTGATGGCGCTGATCGAGACCTTCAGCGCCAAGATGCGCATCTTCCGCGTGCCCGAGTTTCTCGCCACCGCCTTCCTGCTCGCCGTGATCGGCCTGCTGGTCAACATACTGCTGGGAGTCGGATGATGAATTTCGTGCCACAGCTGATCAACCTGTTCGCCACGCTGATCCTGATGCTGTCGTTCGCCATGATCTCGCAGCGCCGCATCGTCTCGCTGATCAATCTCTTCATGCTGCAGGGCGTGGCGCTGGTGGCGGCGTCGATCCTGCTCGGCTACGCCACCGGGCAGGCCGACCTCTACGTTTCGGCGGCCCTGACCCTGCTGCTCAAGGTGATCCTGATTCCGTGGATGCTGCACCGTGTGGTGCGGCGCCTGAACGTGCGCTGGGACATCGAAACCCTGATCAACATCCCGACCACCATGCTGGTGGGCATCGGCCTGGTGATCTTCTCCTTCAGCTTGGCGCTGCCGATCTCGCGCCTGTCGTCCTCGATGGCTGGCGGTGCGCTCGGCATCGCGCTGTCCTGCGTGCTGCTGTCCTTCATGATGATGATCACGCGCTCCAAGGCCGTGCCGCAAGTGATCGGTTTTCTGTCGATGGAGAACGGTCTGATCTTCGCGGCCACTACGGTCACCAACGGCATGCCGATGATCGTCGAGTTCGGCGTTGCGCTCGACGTGCTGGTCGGCGTGCTGATCCTGGGCGTCTTCATGTTCCAGATCCGGGAGAAGTTCGACAGCCTGGACATCCACAACCTTGAAGCGCTGAAGGAAGACTGAGGTGCAGGCGCTGCTTTTTGTTCTCGGCATTCCCCTGGTGGGCAGCGCGGTGCTGGGTGTCGCCGGGCACCGCGACTTTGCGCGCAACATCAACGTCGCCTTCAGCGCCGGCACCTTCCTCGCCGCCTGCGTGCTGACGGCGCAGATCGTCGCCGACGGCCCGCGGCTGGTTTTTGACCGGCAGTTCTTCATTGATCCGCTCAATGTCTTCCTGGTCACGCTGACGGCCTTCGTCGGCCTGACCACCGCAATCTTCTCGCGGCCCTACATGCGCGTCGAGCAGGACCGCGGCAAGATGACGCCGCGGCGCATGCGCCTGTACCACGGCATGTACCAGCTGTTCAGCTTCACCATGCTGCTGGCGCTGACCACCAACAACCTGGGCATCCTTTGGGTGGCGATGGAAGCGGCGACATTGACGACCGTGCTGCTGGTCAGCGTCTACCGCACGGCGGCGAGCCTGGAGGCGGCCTGGAAATATTTCATCCTGTGCGGCGTCGGCATTGCGCAGGCCCTGTTCGGCACCGTGCTGCTCTACATGGCGGCGGAGAAGGTGCTCGGGCCGCTCGGCGCCACGCTGCTGTGGACCAGCCTGGACGCGGTCAAGGGCCAGCTCGACCCGGCCATCGTCACGCTGGCCTTTGCCTTCCTGCTGATCGGCTATGGCACCAAGGTCGGCTTTGTGCCCTTGCACAGCTGGCTGCCCGATGCCCATGCCGAAGGTCCGACCCCGGTCTCGGCCGTGCTGTCGGGCCTGCTGCTCAACGTCGCCATGTACGCGGTGCTGCGCTGTAAGGTGCTGACCGATGGCGCGCTGTTGCGGCCGCTGGCCGGGCCGCTGATGATGGGTTTCGGCCTGCTCTCGGTCGTGGTGGCGGCGTTCTTCCTGTCGCGCCAGAAGGACGTCAAGCGCATGTTCTCCTACTCATCGATCGAGCACATGGGCTTGATCACCTTCGCCTTCGGCATGGGCGGACCGGTCGCCAACTTCGCAGGCCTGCTGCACATGACCGTGCATTCGCTGGTCAAGTCGGCCATCTTCTATGCCGTCGGCCACGCCACGCAAAAGGCCGGCACGCAGATCATGAGCGAGATCCGCGGCCTGATCAAGGTGAACCCGACCGTCGGCTGGGGCCTGATGCTGGGCGTGATGGCGATCCTGGGCATGCCGCCGTTCGGTGTCTTTGCCAGCGAATTCCTGATCCTGACCACCGCCATGCGCGACCAGCCCTGGGCCACGCCGTTTCTGTTCCTGGCGCTCGGTGTGGCCTTTGCCTCGATGCTGATCCGCGTCCTGCCCATGGTGTTCGGCGAGACCACGCTCAAGCCGCTGGCCCATCCGCCAGCGCTGCTGCCGGTGTTCGTGCACCTGACCCTGGCGCTGGTGCTGGGCTTGTACATTCCACCTTACCTGAACGGCTGGTACGTTCAGGCCGCACGCATGCTGGGGGGCTGACGCGATGAAGATGGCCGGAGTCAATGTGGAGTTGCAGGCGCTGGCCGCACCGGTGCCGATCTGGCACGCCGCCGTAGCGGCCGACGACTGGCGCGCCGCGGCGAGTGCCGTGCGCGAAAGCGGCGGGCGTCTGCTCGCGCTGTGGGGCAGCGCCTTTGACACCGGCGAGACGGTGTCGGTGGCGTATGCGATGGCCGATGGCGTGATCTGGCTGGAGTTGCCCGTGCCGGGATCACCGGCCAGCTACCCGGACCTGCTGCCGTTCTTCGCCACGGCCGGTCGGCTGCAGCGCGCGGTGGCGGACCTGTCGGGCCTGCAGGCCGCAGGCACGCAGGACACGCGGCCCTGGCTGGCGCACGGTGCCTGGCCGCCCGATTACGTTCCTCTGCGCCACGGTGTCGATGCGACGCAGACCTTTCACGACGCGGCGCTGATCGACTACCCGTTCGTGCGCGTCGAAGGCGACGGCGTGCACGAGATCGCGGTTGGCCCGGTGCACGCCGGCGTCATCGAGCCCGGGCACTTCCGCTTTTCCGTGGTTGGCGAAAAGGTGCTGCGTCTGGAGCAGCGCCTGGGCTACACGCACAAAGGCATCGAGCAGCGCATGACGCAGTTGCCGGCGCTGCAGGCGCACCGGCTGGCGGGCCGCGTCTCGGGCGACTCGACGGTGGCCTATGCCTGGGCCTATTGCATGGCGCTGGAGGCGGCGGCCGGCTGCACCATCACGCCGCGCGCGGCGCACCTGCGCGCGCTGCTGCTGGAGCGCGAGCGCGTGGCCAACCATCTGGGCGACCTCGGCGCGCTCGGCAATGACGTTGCCTTTGCCTTCGGCCTGGCGCAGTTCTCGCGCCTGCGCGAGGACTGGCTGCGCCTGTCGAAGGATGTGTTCGGCCATCGGCTGCTGATGGACTGCGTGCAGCCCGGCGGGCTTGCGCGCGACCTTGATGCCGCGCCAATCGAAGCGCTGCGCCGGCAGTGCGACGCGATCGAGCGCGAGGTGCAGCTGCTGCGCACGGTGTACGACGAGCACGCCGGACTGCAGGACCGCTTCATGACGACCGGGCGCGTCGCGCCCGCGCTGGCCGCGCAGCTCGGACTGACCGGGCTGGCCGGTCGAGCCAGCGCCCAGGCCTGGGACCTGCGCAGCGACCATCCGTGGCCACCCTACACGCAGTTGCAGGTGAAGATGGCAACGCACAGCAACGGCGATGTGGCGGCGCGCGTTTCGGTGCGCTTCGACGAGGTCTTCGAGTCGCTGCGCCTGATCCGCGCCATCCTGTCGGAGCTGCCCGGCGGCGCGGTGCAGCAAGCCATCCATCTGCCGGAGTCGGCGAGCCGGGGCGCGGGCTGGGTCGAGGGCTGGCGCGGCGAAGTGTTCGTGGCGCTGTCGCTGGGCGGCGCGGCCGACGCGCACCGGATCCGGCGCTGCCATCTGCACGATCCGTCGTGGCAGAACTGGCCGGTGCTCGAGCACGCCGTGATCGGCAACATCGTGCCGGACTTTCCGCTGATCAATAAGTCGTTCAACCTCAGTTACTCAGGTGCTGACCTATGATCTGGAAGACCATCCGGCAGATCGCGCGCAACGGCATCCGCACCGAGCCGGCGCCCGATATCGGGCCGCAGGCGCAGGCCGAGGGCGCTCGCATCCAGACCGAGGTACTGGCGATCCTGGGCCGCGCGCTGAGCATTCGCATGGTCGATGCAGGATCGTGCAATGGCTGCGAACTCGAGATCAACGCGCTGGGCAATCCCTACTACAACATCGAGGGCCTGGGCATCCGGTTTGTCGCGAGTCCGCGCCACGCCGACCTGCTGCTGGTGACGGGGCCGGTCTCGCGCAACATGGCGACCGCGCTGCTGCGCACCTTTGAGGCGACGCCCGAGCCGCGCCTGGTGGTGGCGGTGGGCGACTGCGGTTGCGATGGCGGCATCTTCGGCGAGAACTACGCGAGCGCCGGGCCGGTTTCGAAAATCATTCCGGTCGATGTGCTGGTGAGCGGCTGTCCGCCGCCGCCGCTCGAAATCCTGCGCGGCATCCTGACCGCGGTGCGCCGGCGCGTCTAGCGCGATCGGTCATCCCGGGCCTGACCCGGGATCCATGCCACGAAGACTGTGCATTGCGGATCAAGTCCGCAGTGACATGTCAGGCCTTCTTCACATCCATGTGCGCGACCTGCTGGTCGAGGATGACCTCGGGGTCCTGCAGTTCGATCATCGTCGGATTGTCCAGTCCCTGGCGCAGGCGAACCATGTCCAGGTCGCCGGTCCAGCGGGCCACGACCAGCGTGGCGACACCGTTGCCGACGAGGTTGGTCAGGGCCCGTGCTTCCGACATGAAGCGGTCGATGCCCAAGATCAGCGCCAGGCCTGCCACGGGCACGCCGCCGACGGCCGACAGCGTGGCCGCCAGCACGATGAAGCCGCTGCCGGTGACGCCGGCTGCGCCCTTGGACGTCAGCAGCAGCACGGCCAGCAGCGTCACCTGCTGCATCAGCGTCATCGGCGTGTCGGTGGCCTGCGCGATGAAGACGGCGGCCATCGTCAGGTAGATCGATGTGCCGTCGAGGTTGAAGGAATAGCCGGTCGGGATCACCAGACCGACCACCGACTTGCGCGCGCCGAGGTTTTCCATTTTTTCCATCATGCGCGGCAGCACCGATTCCGAGGACGAGGTGCCCAGCACGATCAACAGTTCCTCGCGGATGTAGCGGACAAACTTGAACACGCTGAAGCCGTTGAGCCGGCTCACGATGCCCAGCACGACGAACACGAAGATCAGGCAGGTCAGGTAGAACGCGCCCATCAGCTTGCCCAGCGAGAACAGCGAGCCCAGGCCGTACTTGCCGATCGTGAACGCCATCGCGCCGAAGGCGCCGATGGGCGCGACCTTCATAATGATGCCGACGATGTCGAACAGCACGTGGGAGAACTTCTCGATGAAGTCGAACACCATCGTGCCGCGGCCACCGAACTTGTGCAGCGCAAAGCCGAACAGCACGGAGAACAGCAGCACCTGCAGGATCTCGCCCTTGGCAAAGGCGTCGACCACCGAGGACGGGATCACGTTCATCAGAAAGTCGACCGTGCCCTGCATCTTGCCGGGACCGGTGTAGGCCACAAGGCTCTTGGTGTCGAGCGATGACGGATCAACGTGCATGCCGGTGCCGGGCTGCAGCAGGTTGACGACGAGCAGGCCGACGACCAGCGCCAGCGTCGACATGACCTCGAAGTAGAGCAGGGCGAGGCCACCGGTCTTGCCGACCTTCTTCATGTCTTCCATGCCGGCGATGCCGACCACGACGGTGCAGAAGATGATCGGCGCGATGATCATCTTGATCAGCTTGATGAAGCCGTCACCCAGCGGCTTCATCTGCGTGCCCCTGAAGTGGACCCGGATTTTGGGACAGTGATTTAAGTAGGACACTGTCGAAAGAAACGGGAAATCCAAATGAGTGA
>Ga0118677_10002805_pt1 | contig 34292 bp, 23 predicted proteins | sample AliMusrvi5mmetaG_FD_86154 | JGI IMG/M metagenome (GOLD analysis project Ga0118677, IMG submission 86154)
GTAACAAACACCCGAGTTTGTTTCAACTCCTTGAAAATCCTGAACTTCTGGACTATATCATTTCTTAATTTCGTTCGTATGGGGCCGAGTGAAACGAGTCCCACCATGAGAGAAAAAATCCGAAATCCGAATGTCGAAATCCGAAACAAATTCAAAGCAATAAGTTCAAAGGCTCAAAACAGGCGTTTTGGTTTTTGAATTTTCGATTGGTTTCGGATTTCGTGCTTCGGATTTCGGTTTTCCACCGCCCTACTTCCCTCGAATCTTCCTTGAGAAGTCCTCGTTGTCGCGATACAGATAGGCATTGTAGTTCACCTTGGCCGCGGCTTTCGTCTCCTCGAACGAACCTTTCACTTCAATCAGCCCCAGATCGTAGGCCAACTCGTCGGAATAGCCGGGCAGCAGAACGCGATAATCATAGGGCACGCTGTCCGGAATGAGATGGTTGACGTGCGTACGGACGTTCGTGGTGCAGTTGTTCGTAAGCGTGTTATAGAACTCTGGCTCGCGCACCAGTTTGTTCACTCGCCGCATGACGTCGACGAACATCTCCTGGGCCTGCTTGGGCGTGGCTTTCGTGCGATAGATATAGGTCTCCTGCTGGAAGCCGATCGTGTTCTTCCAAATCACGTCGCGCTCGTCGGCCAGCACGTACATGATGGTGTACTGGTTAAAAAATCCGGTCAGGGCGCTATATTTCTGCCCGGTGCGCTTGCGAATTTCCACCGAGCTGACCAGGTAGTCCTTGTCCTCGAAACCGAAGCTGATCATCACGTGGGCGATGGCCGGATTGTCGTTGAACGGCACGACGATGAAATCGACCGAGGTCAATTTGCAAAGGTCGAACGTCTTGTTGTAGAGCCGTACGGTGTAGTCGTCGGTCGTGCGGTAGTCGGAATTGCGGATGTTGTGTACCGTGACCTGGTTATCGTGAAACTCGGTCCAAGGCAGCACGGCCTGGTCGGGCGACCAGGGGCCGTTGTTGCTTGGCATGAAGAGACGCTGCGTGGGGCCGTCGCTGGCCAGCTTGAGCGAGGGCAGGCGATACGATCCATCATCGACCGCCGGTTTGGCAGTCAGGGTTACGGCCGGCTGGGAGAGGGGCGAGTAGCTCGCCAATTTCACGGAATCACTGCGGGGCAATCCATCGTCGGAGATCGGCAAAGGCAGCGGATCGGCGGGAGCCGCCAATCGCGGGGGCGGCGAGGAAGTCCCCACGCATCCGGTGGCAAGAAACACCACCAGCACGAGGCAAACTGCGATCCTGCACAGCTTGCCCGTCCCACTACCCCTCCTGCGGTGGTGGTTTCCCGAGATTGACATGGCGGGAGAGTAATCGAGGACGCGATTCCTGGCAAGGGCAGTCGGAGGGATTACAACAAGTTACTTCCCCATCTTCTTCAACCTTCGCTGCGCCAGCAGATAAACGTCATCGGCTGGGTCGGCCAGTTTGGCCGGCACCTTGCGATATAACCCAGCGGCAACCTCGTCTAACCCGTACTGCTCGGCGATACGGCCCAGCACGTACCAGTCGGCCGTTTCAATACGCGCACCGCGTATCTCCACGGCGCGGCGGAGGTTCTCCAGGGCATCGGGCGTCTTGCCTAACTCCGCGTAAACGGTTGCCAACGTGTGCAGGCAGGCCGCGTTTTCTTCTTTCGTCAGCTTGACCGCCGCCAAGGCGTCGTCGAGGGCCTGCTGGTCCGCCTTGCCCCTCGCCACGGCAGCCCAGGCCCGGTTGTTCACGATCGGCGACAACTTCTTCACCCGCACCTCGGGCAGCAGCCGTGCCCGACCTTCTTCGATTACGACGTGCCAGATCGAATCGTTGATCTGCTCGCCACTCGCGCGAAGCCGAAAACCCGTCGTCGCATCGCCCTCGACCGTAATCTCCGACTGCAACACGCCATCGACGATCCGCAGTGGCGGAACCTGATTCTCGCGGGCTGTCTCCATCGCCGGACGAACGGCCTGATAGAGCACTTCGAGCGCAACCGCCATGTCGCTCGGAGAGGCCGTACTGACGAACAAGCCGGGAATTTTTTTGCGGGCCTTGCTGCCGGAGAGTGCTGCGGCCAACAACTGCTGCACCACGCGCCGCGGTGGATCCTGGGCAAGCTCCGCTTCGCCCATGCGACGCATGCCGGCGAAGGCTTTTGCCTTGGCCCGCAGCTCTTCGGCTTTGGCCGAACCGTGCGCGGCCGCTTCATAGAGGGCGCTGGCCTGGGCATAGAGACGGGCTTGCTGGAGATACTCGGCCGCGTTTTGCACGATCTCGCGCCGCGCGTCGGCATCAGTGGAAATCTCGGCCGCTTTGCGATCGGCATCCAAGACCCCTTGTCGGGCGGCGACGGCGGCCACGAGGAATCCTCGCCAGGCCGTCGATTTTTCTGCTCGGGCAGCCAGTTTTTCCAACTCGGCATACTTTTCGCTAAAGAGCAAGGCTAGGGCCAGATTCACTTCCAGGGGATCGAGACGATTGCGCGGACCAAGCTGCCGCTGGGCCTTGCGATACTCTTCAATCGCTTCATCCGACTGTGTGCCCGGGGCATAGCGGAGGCCGTCCTCGTCGTGCTCCAGCAAGATGGCATAATCCATCCGCGTGGCAACGTCCGACGGGTCAAACTCCAATGCCTTGCGATAGGCTTCAGCCGCGCCGGCCCAATCCATGCCAGGCCGGAAGTGGCGGCCCAACAGGTCGTGGGTAGATGTGCGGGCCAGATTGGCATAAGCCGCGGCCGAGTGCGGCTCAAGCTCGACAGCCCGGCGCGCCTCGGCTCGGGCCTCTTCGCCAAGCCCAGCCTTCAAAAGCAACCGTGAATAATGCGCGTGCTGGTCGGCGTGGTCGGCATGGCGGGCCAATTCCGCGCGCGCCTGGGTCAATGCCTCGGCCACACGGCCATCCGCGATAAGCCTCGCGGCGACGTTTTCCAAACGAATCTTTACTTCCCACGGTGAATTCTCGTCCTTGGACAATTCGGCGATCGCCTGCCGCAAGTCTTCGACCTCTTCGGCCGTGAATCGGCCTGGGCCTGTATCGAGTCGGAAGGTGGCCACGATCGCGTTCTCGCCCGACATTTCATACTTCTGGCGGATCGTCGCCGGGCCATGCTGCTTCAGAGATGATTCCGGAAACGCCTTGGGTGTGAAGCCGGCCGGCAAGTGAATGCGATACTGCAACTGCCGGATGTGCGGTTCCGGCAGCAGCATCTTTCCTCTCCGCTCGTCAGGCTGCGATCCGCTCGTACGACTGGCTGAGCTTTCTTCCGCTTCCGATTCCAGGCCGCGAAGCAGGCCCGGCAGCCGCTGGAACAGGCTGTCGGGCTGGAGCGTGATGGTGGCCGTGGCCTCGTCGAACTGACCGATCCGCGCGTCGGGCGCCTCGGCCGTGACGCGGAACGGTTTGCTGAGATCCAGCGGCGAACTGAATTCCAATCGCGGCGAGGCCTGCGCGTGAAACTGGTCCTTCAGGTAGTCTTTCCAGCGCTTTCGCAATGCCTTAATTCCGAGTGCGGCGTAATCCTCGCGAAGATCCTCCTCGCACGACCCGCCGCAAGCCACCGTGACGCGGATGCGGCCCTTGCCTCGCTCCAAAGGATACAACTCAAAAACCTGTTCGCTGGTGTTGGCCTTGTAGTCCATCCGCTCTGTTTTGATCAACTCACGGGTTCCAGGGCTGGCGAGCATGGCCCAACGGTCCTGGTCCAACAGCGGCAGATATCCGGCCGGAGCGCAGCGCGCCGAGGGGTCAATCCACATGGGCCGGTCGCCGGGGAGGTAGACGATGGCATGGTCGAAGTCACCCAGCCCGGGCAGCGAGGGCGCAACATCGCCATACCGCCCGGTTCGCAGCAAGGCCACCTGGGCGCGAATGCCGGCCACGCGGAGCATCGCCACCAAGAGCGTCGCCTGATCCTTGCAGTCGCCGTAACGACGAGCCAGCGTCTCGCGCGAGGATCGCGGCACGATCGCTCCCTTGCCAAACTCCACGCCCGTGTAGCGGATCTGGCCTCGCAACGAGGCCAGCAGCCGTTCGATGATCTTGTCGCGATCGGTTTCCGCACCCGTCACCTTTTGAACCAGCGGACGGACTGTATCGATATCCAGATGCGACTCGACCAGTTCGGAGTACACCGCGGCCACGTCGCTCCACGACTTGCCGGTCGAAAAGACGACCTGCGGCATCTTCGTCTCTTCAGCCGGAAGATAGTCTTCGGGTGTTTCCATTGCCGGCAAGGGACCGAGTTCAAAGACTAGCTCGGTGCGTCCCTTTGCTTGCGTGCGAATCGGCTCGGCATCACTGCCGACCACCTTATATTTGAGCGGCAGCGCGCTGGGGGCGTCGATCACCAGACGGAGCTTGCGCACCGCATATTGCTGGGCCAGCAGGAAGCGTTCCACGATGCCGTGGTCGAACAGCGCGCGGATCTCGCGCGTTTCAATCTCCTCTTCCACGACCGCGCCCACGACAATTGCCGGCAGCGGACCGCGGAGCAGCTTCTGATCGCTGAAAAGATTTGGTGTCTCCTGTTCGGTCGGGGCCTCGCCGATGCTCTCGCGATCCAGGGCGTGGGCCTGCCCGTCAGGCGTGATCACGCGAACGCGGAAGATCGGCCTCTCTTCGCACCACGGCGACCAATCGGCCTCGGTACACGACCAATCATCGACGCCTTTGTCGGTGAGGAAGCGGTAGACCCGCCGGGAGGTGCGATGTTGCCGGCCTTGCTCGTCGAGCTTATAGATATGCTCTTCAAAGAGCATTTCAATATCGCCGTCTTTCGGCGCCGGCGATGCGGCCGCCGCGCGCAGGATTTCCTCAGGCTTGGCCGAAAGTGCCGGCAGGCTCCAAGGCGACTCCACGCTGCCCCAAGAGACCCGCGGCGCGAAGAAACTTATCAGGGCAACAACGCCCAGGGCGCAGGCAGAATGGATGCGATATCGATTCATGGAGGATCTCGCCTGGTGCACGACGATTCTTTGTCCGTGCCGCATCGGTTCCACGGCATGCGAGCCAAGAACATGCCCATGCCGCAAGTGTCGGTGATTCCGGCGAACATCAGTCCGGCACCGACGAAGGCCGAGAGCCAGATTAACGCCGGGTGGAGCGTATGCGATCCGATCGCGCCCAGCAATACGAGCAAGCCGGCGGCGATGCGAACTTGCCGCTCCAGGGAAATGGCTTTCTTGCCGCGGACAACCGGCAAGCCGGCGGCGATGCAGGCCAGCGTGCCGCCCTCGACGTTGACGATATTGGTGAAGCCGGCCTTGATGAACTTCTCGCACGCCTGCTGGCTCCGTCCACCCGATTTGCAAACCACGTACAGCGATTCGCTGCTCAATCCGCCGCGGTCTTGCATCAGAACCTTGGGATCGAGCTGATCCAAGGGAACATTACGGGCAATCTGTAGATGGACTTCACGGAATTCGACCGGCGTGCGAACATCGATCAGTTCGATTTTCCGGCCTTCTTGGGTAATTTCCGCCAGTTTGGCAGGTGAAATAGTAGCAATGCTCATTGTTCTTCTCCCTAAAAGTGAGTATATCGTAACCTATCAACATGTCAACGATTAGATCTTTGCTCTGTACCCCAGTGGAATGGTTGGTTATAGTCTACGACTTGGAAAACGTCAAAAAGTCTTTAAGAACCCCCTGATTCAGGGGAAATGTAACAAAACAGACGAATGTCGGCGGCTATATTTTCCGAAGATTACTCCCTGGGGGCCTAAGTAGAGCCGAATTCATTCCGTTTAACAAAAAACCAGCAACGGAATAAATTCCATTCTTCTAGGCCCCCCTTTGCGTGACCCACGCAGGGCAGTATAGTGAAGGTATTCTCGGTGGAGGCGACTCGTTGTTGCCAGCGTTGTTTATTTCTTGAAACTGATATAGGAGAAGTTGTGGTCAAAATTGTGTTACGTGAGCGGGAATCCGCTCAGGAAGCAGTGCGTCGGTTGCGGAAAATTCTGGATCGTTCTGGATTGAAGCGCGAGTTGCGGCGCCGAGAGCGCTATGAAAAGCCGTCGGCCGTAAAGCGGCAGGCTAAGAATCGTGCGATTCGTCGCACGGCGGCCCAGTTGCGGCCTGCTGTTCCTGGTCAACTGTGATTTGACCAAGTTCCCGGATGCCTCACGGATAGGATCCTTCCTATTCCCTGAACGGAATTCGTTCCGTTCTCCTTAAGGTCGCCCGGCTGAGTGCTTCGTAAATCGGGCCTTGACGGGTAATTCCCATGTCTGAACTTGGCCTTTCATCCGCCTTGAGTCCCTGGCAGCTTCATCGCATGGCCGTCGATGACGTACAACAGCGTTTCCAACGCATTACTTCCGCGCTGTGCGAGGCCGGCGTACCGCATGCCATCGTGGGAGGACAAGCGGTGGCGGCCTGGGTCTCCACCAAGGAGTCCATCTCCGCGACATGATTGACGTCGGATTGATCGGACGCGAAATCTTGAAGACTCTCCACCCCACGCTCGCCGAAAGGCTTTTGCCGCTGCTTGTGGATGCAGGACGGTGACGCAGGGTGGCGTGTATCGGTAGAGTGGGCCGAGCGCAGCGAGTCCCACCCACTCTGTTTCGGCCCGCTTTTGGTGGGACTCGCTGCGCTCGGCCCACCCTACTGCTAGCACTTCGCCACCTTACGACCAAGACCGAAATTTAACCCGGCGGCCAAGCAAGGCTTCGTCCGCCGAGCAGATGAAAATGCAGATGCGGCACGCTCTGGCCGGCGTCGGGACCGCAGTTGGCGACGACCCGATACCCCTTGGCCAGATTTCGCTCGACGGCCAGTTTCTGGATCACTAGCAGCAGATGTCCAGCCAAGGCCGCATCGTCTTCGGTCAGATCGGCCAGCGAAGGAATTTCTTTTTTGGGGATAACCAAAATGTGAACCGGCGCCTGGGGATTGACGTCCTCGAAGGCCAGGCAGCGGTCGTCCTCGTAAACAATTTTGGCGGGTATCTCCCGGTCGATGATCCGTTTGAAAAGCGTTTTGCTCATTGGTAAAAACCTTTTTGTGTTGGCAACGTGAACCTAGAATAGGCTTTTCTGTTGTTCTGGTTTGACGCCTAGAATCTTGGCTATGTTGTCGGCGGGAAGCCGCATTAACTCTGCCGGTTCCATCTTGTAAAGTCCTCCTCCGTAGACTCGTCCTTGATTAAAGAAGTGGTCGGCGTGAATTGCTCGCAAGGCTTCAAAGACCTTGTCGGCGTTACCGGTCAGCTTTGCCGCTATGCTGGATTTTGGATACAACGCCAAGTAAACATTGGCAACCGTTGCCTTGGACCTGTTCCAGATAAAGCGGAAGGGCCTTTCACGATTACGCCCCATGTAGGTGCAAACAAAAGGCGCGGCTTCTCGCTTCTCTTGTGTGTACCATGGCGAACGACGGCTAGCTAAGTAACCCTCATGTATCCCCTGTTTCTTGCCTTCTGCAAGGTACTCGGCAAATTGAGGCCACTCCCTGCCTATTTCCTCTTCGCTCAGTATGGAATCAATGAGTGCTAGTTGCCGGTTGATTACTGGCCAACCTTCAGCGTCAGCGTCAACAACCTCTTGCTTGAGGTAGCGGGGGCTGGGGAGTATCGGACGAACATAACAGGCCGGTATTCCCAACTGCTTCAGCTTATCGCGTGGCACGATGAAAAAATCATTATTGCCAGTAGCAAGGCCCCGCTTCACCGTGAACAAGTCGCCTAGTGTTATCGAGTCGGCCTCGTACCCATTGCCGCCCTGTTGCGGGAGCGAGGTCCATTTCTTTGTACTTCGCAACCGGTCGAGTGTCACGCCCTCAGACTTAGCGGGCATCGCCAATGTACCACCAAAGGAAAATACTGCCTTATGGTCTGGATTTGGCTTCCGCTTCTCAAAGACCACAATTGCCGATGACACTAGGGCATCGTCAAATTGAACGTCGGAAGGACAAAACCTGTGTATCTGAAGCAGGCATACTCGCTCAGTCAGATACCTCTTGACGGCTTCACCATAGTTTACGTCCATAAACTCAGAGGGGATCAGCCAAACCGCCAGGCCATTATCAGCCAGCCAGTCATGGGCGATTAGCAGAAAGTAACAGTACAGGCCAGAAAGACCGCTCAGCCTCAAGCCCGTTGCGGCCTGCGCCAACGCGACTAACCTTAGCTTTTCCTCTGCTAATAAGTGGTGGTGGCGAACGTAGGGCGGATTCGTCAGAATAACATTGTAGATGGCTTCAGGCTTCCGTTTGGTGAAGTCGCCTTGAATGACCTTCAATCCCTGCTTGTGCCAAATGGCGTTAGCGGCTTCGGCAAACGGCTCGTCTAGTTCAATCCCGGTTGCTGTTTCTATCCGGTCTTTCGGAAATTTCTGGAGGAAAGCGCCGAAGAAAGAACCTGTGCCAATAGCTGGATCTAGGAAGGAAAAACTGCCCTTGCGACGATTCAACTTGTCCCACGCGTAGAGGGCGATGTCAAGAGAGAGAACGGGTGGGGTTGCAAATTGTCCCCACTTGTTCCGCTCTTTGGCGGTTTTCAGTTGGTCAAGCCTATGCTGCTCTGTAAGCCGGATTGCTTCGGCTTCAAGTATGGCCGTCATGCCTTATAGTCCCAACTGGTCAAAGTCTTCAATCCGATGTTCCCAAACCCAATCAATACCGTCAGAGGCTTCATAGCCAAGATAACCACTGTCAAAATATCCGCACAGAAAGACAAGGTACGTGATACTGCCGCCGTAGGATGCCTTCAACTGGCTTATCTTCTTGGCTTCCTCTTTCCTTCTTTTGTTGGTGTTGGTGAAGTCACCCGCTGACTTTGCCTCAACCATTATCGGCAGATTGTTCTTTCGTAAGATCTTCGGTTGAATTAGAACGTCAACCGATACGTTCACCTTGTGGGTATCCGTTCCAGTTACCAAGGAATAGTGAAAGCAAAAGGTTCCAGGTTCCATCGTCGGGAGCGGAGCACCTGGCGGGTGTGGCTTTCTCTTGTAGCCTTTACTAATCAAGTATGTCTCAATCTCGGCAAGCTGGCGTTTCTCTTGTGCGTTCTTGATAATCGGGTTTGCGACTGCCCCTGTCAGCCTATCGGCAACGATGGTTGAGGCTCTGTGCCTCTCATATTTCGTTGGCTTTCTGTTCTCTGGAATCCAGACAAAGATATCGGGATCAAGCAAGCCCTTAATCACCCTGAGTATGTTTTCGAGGTGCGTTGCCAACATGGGCCTGCTCATCCGAATCGCTAGCCTCCCATTCTCTATTTTCCCCACCAGGCTCTTGTTGGAGTAGGCTAAACCGACTAACCTATCGACAGCCAACGGCGGACAGCATGACATCCGGAGCGTCGGCAGGATACCTGGCCAGGAAAGCAGCAAGTCAGGCGACAGGTCTCGCATATCATTGCTATCCACGATCGCCTGCTCGACCTTCTTGGTAACCTCGATTCGCGTTTCCCTGAATGCTTGAGGAGCAAACCGCATAAACCACTTGTTGTAGTGGTCCACGGAGGCTCTTGTGTCTTCCTTCCAGCGTTGTGGCTTATCCAAGTTGATGGCCATATTTTCACCTAGGGCATGAGATAAACCAATCGGAAACCACTAATCCGGCCCTTCCATCGCCTGCACCTGCCGCCGCGCTTCCTCGCGCGTGAGTTGCACTTGCACGACGGGCAACTGCGGGTCGGGTAGCTCTTCTTCCTCCGGACCGTTGGACAGCGCGCGATCGACCTCCTGCTCCAAGGCTTCGAGCCAGGCGGGCACGTCAAAGCCGGCCCCGGAGACATCGCGGGTGAACTCCTGAATGCCCTCTTCCAGGCGAGCGAAGGCGCTGGAATCGTCGCCGCCCAGCGCGTCCGCGGGTTGAGTTTTGCCGTGGGCCTCATCGATGGCCGGTTCGATCAAGGCGCAGAGCCGATCGACGACCAGCGGACGCACGAAGCGTTCGCCCAGCCGGTCGGCAATGCTCGGCAATCGCATGCCATACTTGCGGTTCAGCCGCGTGAAGCGTTTGAGATGGTCCTCGGCGATGCTCGATGTCCGCTCGGCTACCGCAACCCGCCAAACCTCAGCCGCCTCGTCGTGCCCGCTGCGAACCAGAACCTCGTGTGCCAAGACCACGGGCTGAAGGTTCCATGCCACGCGGTCGTAGCTCGCCCGCAGCCGCAGGTAATCCAACAGCGTATAGAGCATGTCGCCGCGGTCGGATTGCGTGGTCGTGCTGTTGTAGTCGATGTATTCGGCGTAGTTTTCCACGACGGCTTCCAAGGCGATGGTCAGCCAGCGAACGGCTTCCTCGCGGGGAAGACGATTGTCGAGATCGTCGAGCAAGCGGAAGTGGTCCTCTTCGTCAGGCTCCTCGGTGAGCGAGTTGAGCCATGTATCGACTCCCTGGTGCAGGATGCCACGAAGATTGCCGTGGTTCATGAATCGCTGCATGAACAGGTCGCCACCGTATTGTTCGACGAAACTTTTCAGCTCATTCCAAGGTCCGCGGCTATTGACGGTCTCGAGGACCGAAAGCCGCACGCCGCGGCTGTGGATCAGCCAGGCGCGAAGCAGGGCTTCGGTGGCCTGCTCGAGGAAGGCGATCAACTCGCCGTCGTCGCCGGGCGAAGCATCGCCCGTCTCGGACCATCCTTCGCTGGCAGCCACGAGACTGCGGACAACCGCCCGGCAGCCGATCTTGAACATCTGGTCGAACTCGGTAATCGCACCGGGACCGACGGGATGATTGGTCTCCATTTCCTGGATTGCGGAGATCAGTTGCACGGTTTCGTGCAAGAGGCCCAGCCGCGGCAGATAGGCCAGCAAGCGGCGGAGCACGGCCTGCAAACCCCGCGAGGCGACAATCCGCTGCGGATGACCGTTGCGCGTCAGGGCCACATACAGCAAGGTCTGCTCGCTGAAGGTCGAGATCAACCGTCCCCAGACCTTTCGCACGCCCTGCGGATCACCGCGCAAGACGGCCTTCAGCGCCGCTTCGGCCGGTTCTTCCCAGGCCTCCTGGCCTTCGGCTGGACTGCGGCGGTCCATGACCACGCGGATCAGCCGCACGGCATCGCCCGTCTCCACGCAGGTGGCGATAATCTGCTCCAGCAGCATTTCCTTGACGCTACGACGTCGTTCATATTCCACCAAAGCCTCTTGCGTGCCGCGCGGCGGCGGAATGCGGTAGCGATAGACCGCATTTAGCAAGTCGAGAAGCTGCTGCCGGTTCTTCATCGCCTGATCGAGCCACCCGGCCAACACCGGTTCGCAGAGCCGGGAGGGCAGGTCGCTTCCGAAGGAAGCCACGGCCGCCAGCTTCCAAAGCTGGGCCAATGTGGCGAGGAAGGTCAGTCGCCCGACGATCCGCTCGGCCTCTTCCACAAGCTCAAAGTCGGTGGCCTCGCCGCCGGTATTGCCGCCTTCGAGCATTTCGCCTTCGATGTCGTCTTCGGTGCTGCCGCGGAAGGTCACGCCTTCATACGCGGCGCCGTAAATATCGTCAGCCTCGTCCCCCTCCTCGTCGCTGCCGGCCGATTCTTCGCCCGCCAACTCGAAGCGGGGAACTACCCAATACTCCTCGGCGTTGGCCTCTAGGCAATCGAGGAACTTGCAGGACAAGCCCCACCGCTGCGATGGCGTCTGACGGCCACTCACTTCGAGGTCGTCAAAATCGTCCCACAGATCTTGCAGCCAATCCAACGCCAGATTGTGGAACGAATAGTCTTCTTCGGCCAGCGGAATCTGGTCGGCCTGACTGAGCCACTGCACCAAGAGCGCCATCGCGGCCACGAGGCTCCGTTGCTCCAGCAGGGCATCGACCACCAGCGCGTATGCCTTGGGCGAGCGGAACTGCTCGGATCGCTCGCGCCAGAAGGCCAGATCACCGGAGGCCGCCCCTGCCGCGTGCCATGCCCGCAGCGCCGACGCCACATGGTCGGCCGACTCGCGAATCTCGCGGCCGGAAAAGCTCTCGACCGAGCCAACCTCGGTCGTGGCGAACTTGTCCCACCAGTCAGCCAGAACGTTCAATTGTTGTGAAACCTGGCCCTCCAGGGCCGCAATGCCCACGGCAGCAGCCTCTTTTTGAATCTGCACGCCGACGGTGAAAATACTTCCCACCAGCCCAATCAATTCGTCGACGCGATGATCGTAAACGCTATTCTCCGGCGATGGAAAAAGGCTGTATTGGCCACCAAAGCCGAGAATATTCCAGGGATCGACGAGGGCGCCGCATTCGATCGCGCGATGCAGCAGGCCGATCGATTCTTCCAGCAGGCGCGCGGCATGTTCCAGCCGCGAACCAGGTTCATCGCCCGCGGGCCGCTTTGCCACGGCCACGCGATGGACCTCCTCAATGGCCAAATGCGCCGTGGTCAGCCGGCAATGGATGTCGCATTTCAGCCGGGTCGAGGCCACCGACACGACCTGGGCCTGCCGCTGGGCCGCTTCCGTATAGCCCATCCGTGCGAAAAGCTCGGCCAGGTGGACATGCTGTAACTGTTCGGCGCGGCAGCGGGCTAGATGCTGATTGAAATGTTGCCGCACGCCGCCGAATGGCTGCCGCACCGCCAAGGATTCGGCTCGCAAACGCTCGCCATGCGATCCCTGCATCTTCGACAACAGCCCTTCGTAGAAAGTATCGCGGTAGAGGGCAATCTGCTGCACCAGCGATGACAACGTCGTGCTCGAGTCGTGGGCTTCCGGCAAGTTGCCGCTGATCCGCGCGCCCATCAGGATCGTGCCGGCCAGCACGGCGGCCGCCTCGAACAACATCTCCTCATAGGCCAGTGTGCCGCGATGCTCGATCCGTTCCAGCATGGCGTCCAGCGAGACCTGTTGCAGCACAAAACGCCGGCAGCGGCCCGCGTTGTCCAGCTTGCCGAGATCCCATTGGCCGAAGAGATAGTTCGGCCTCTTGTTCACGGGGTGATCGAAGTCGTAGGCCCGGGGATCGACCGCCAGTTCTTCCAGCATCGCAAGCTCGAACATCGAGTCGAACTGGAGTGAAGAATCAACGTCTTCGAGGATCGTCAGGGCACGTGAGATCAGGTCGTGGTAGCGGCCCACGGCCACCCCCGCACCGCGGATGAACAACGGAATCGGCCGCACCCATTCATAAGCGTAGGGCTGGATTTTCTGTTGCGTGCGAAGCACGGCGACAGGCCGGTGGCCAAGGTAGTCGTTGAGTTGGGCGATAGCGCCGCGGACGATGCGATCGGTTTCGTTCCAGGGTAAGCCTTGCTGCAATACGGCTTCGCAGACCCGACCAATAAATAGCGGCTGGAAGAGGCCCTCTTCTGACTGGTGGAACAGCAGATCGCCGTGGAACTGGCAGTAGCCGGGCAAGGTCTTCTCAAAGACCAGGTTCAGCACGGACTCCGCCTGATCGATTTGACGAAAGGCATTTCCCTGGACGTGCAGTTCCCGCAGATTCTCGGCAAGAAAGCGGTGTACCGCTTTCCAGGTCGGCTCGACCCGCTCCGGACAGGCATCGATCAGCTCGAAAAGGCGATTGATGTTTTTCAAAAACCGGAGATCTGTCGTGCCGGACGAAAAATTGAGATATCCGAGGATTTCCTGCCCCGTTTTGACGGCATCCGTCCCCTGGCCCAGTTGTTCCATGCAAAATCTCCGCCGTTCGACCAACGCTCCAAATCATTTTATCCTACCGAAATTATAGGAAACGGAGACAAAATATGTTAGAACCCCCCCTTGTTGCAATAAAGCGTGCTTTTTCCAACAACTTGGACTATCATGGAGTTAGGTTTCCATCCAAAGTTACGTAGGGTGGGCCGAGCTTGCGAGTCCCACCAGAAGAAGCGGTGGGACGGCGCTCGCATCGGCTGGCTGGTTCCACCCTGCACATGAGGTTTCCATCCATGGTACGTGGGAGAACGGCGATGCGGTGTTTCTTGTTGGTTGCGACCTTGGGAGCATGGTTGTCCTCGGCCGGACAACTGGCGGCCGCTCTGAACAATGAAATTGTTACCGAAGCGATGGCTCAGCGCTACGGCCTAACCCGGATGTGGGTTACGCAGGCCCAGGTCAATCGCGGCCAAGGCCAATTACAGACGGTTGTTTTTTGCGACGGCACGCTCTACGCACAATCGAACCGCGCGACCCTGGAAGCGATCGACGCGGAGACGGGCCAAAAGCGCTGGTCGAAAATGATCGGGCAGCCCAGCCATCCCAGTCTTCCCCCTAGTGCCTATCGCGATCTGGTTGCCACGATCAACGGTTCCACGCTCTACGTGATGAACCGCTATACGGGCGATATCCTCTACCAAACCACGATCAATGGCGGCCCCTGCGGCGGACCGGCGCTGAGCAGCAAGCGGGCTTATGTGCCGACCGTCTCCGGCATGATCCTTGCCTATCGCCTGGAACCGATCGCGGACGCGGCGAAGGAACTCGGCAAAATCAATCCTAACGCAGCGGAAATGTCGGAAGACGAGAAGAAAGAAGCGGCCAAGATTGCCGAGGAAGAACGCCGCGAGAATATCCGCATCCGCCAGGATTTCGTGCCGCCGCTGGCTTGCAATTCGACAGGCCGCGCCCTGGTTCCGCCCACCGTAACTGCCCAGAACGCCGACGAAGAGTTCGTGACTTGGGGTACGGATCGCGGTTATCTCTATGTCGGCCGCATCGACCGCCGTTCGGAAGGTAAATTCCTTGCCGAACGCTACCCTGACAATCGCCACCAGAACACCAACGAGACCTTTAGCAGCCCGCCCGCCTATTTGCCGCCGGATCGGAAAGTGGTGGGCGATTCAGGCGTGATCTACGCCGGTTCAAGCAATGACTTTGTTTATGCCGTGCTGGAACGCGGCGGTGAACTTCTGTGGAAGTTCACCACGTCGGATCCGGTCATCGATTCACCCGTGGTGATCGAAGATCGCGTCTATGCCACCACCGAACTGGGCGGCATGTTCTGCCTCGACGCCAAAACCAGCAAACAGATCTGGTGGGCTCCGGAAGTGCTGCATTTCGTCGCGGCCGGGAAACAGCGGGTCTATGCCGCCGACAAGTTGGGCTGCCTGCGGATCCTCGACGCCCGCAATGGCGCTCTACTCGACAGCCTGCCGACAAGTGCCATGCCGATCAAAATCAGCAATGGTCAGACCGATCGGATCTATCTGGCCAGCGAAGGTGGAATCATCCAGTGTTTGCGCGAGGTGGAGCAGACCAATCCGATCGTCCACAACGAGAGCCGTAAGCCGCCACTGGACGACGATCAGCCCAAGGCGCCACCGAAACTGAAGCCCAAGAGCGGCGATGGCGGTGCGCCGAAGGTGGCGCGCGAGCGTGTTGTTCCCAAAAAAACAACTGCCAAGAAAGAAAAAAACGATGCCGTCGAGTTCGGTGATACCGATCCCGGCTTGGACAAGCCCGCCAAGCCCGCCAAGAAAGACAAGCCTGTCAAGCCCGCCAAGGCCAAGAAGGGCGCCGACGCCGGTAACTAAGTACACGTCCAAAAACAACTTGTGGTGCGGGCGTCTCGCCTGCACAGCGGCCGAGACGGCCGCACCACAAAAAAGCCCGCCTTTGCAGGTTTTTTGGGAGGAGGCGGGCTAAAACCCACCCTACAGTTACAGTAACGCGTTTCCTCGAAGCTCCGGGAATCACACAAGTCCACTTAGAACCGGAAGAGCCCGATTTTCTCCGTCAACCCCAACTTTGCATCGCCCTTCCCAGCTTGTCTGGCGGTCGTGTGGCCGCTCGATCCGCTCTGCCCGTCCACGACCCTCAGACGCTCGATCAAGGCGTGGATCTGTTGTTCGAGATGCGGCAGGGCCTCGTGGGCCTCGATACAATCGAGGTCGTCGACGTGCCAATACTCGATGCGGTCTTTCCAGAGCGGGAACTGTTCGGACATCAGGGCGCGGTGTTCCGCTTCCTTGACGGCGATGACAAGGTCAGCCTCGGTCAGGTCGGCGAGCGTGAGTGCCTTGGGATCGCGCGGTTCGTCGTCCAGCGGAATACCCCGCTGTTGGAGAGCATCGACCGTGTGGTGCGAGATCGGGCCGATATTGCCCCACACCCCCACCATCAGACCACGCGAATCGGCATTCCAGCCCAATTGTTCATGACTGGCTAGCCAATTGAAGTAGTGTTCCGCATAGCGGCTGCGGTAATAATTCGCCGAACAAACAAAGATCACTTTTTTCTTCATGCCCGGATTATAGCCGATGGCTTGACCACGGACCATACCATTACTATTCTTGACTGACGAAACGGTCCTGGAATTCAGGGGTACAGCATGACGCTCGCAGCTTTTCTTCTTGCGCTCGGTGCTGCATTGGGGATGGGTTTGCTCATCGGCCTCGAGCGGCAGATCGGCCAGCATCCGGCCGGTTTGCGTACCAATGCCCTGGTCTGTGCCGGTGCTGCGCTCTATGTTCTGCTGGCGCGATCGATCGACCACGGCAGCGAGATGGCTCGGGTGGCGGCGCAGATCGTCAGCGGCATCGGCTTTCTCGGCGGCGGCGTAATATTGCGGGAAGGGTTGACGGTTCGGGGATTGACCACCGCGGCCACGCTTTGGTGTAGCGCGGCCGTCGGCAGCCTGTGCGGGGCCGATTTAATCCTTCATGCCGGGATCGCCACGGGTGCCATTCTGGCCACCAACTGCTTCCTCAATCCGGTCAGCCGCTGGATCGATCGTAAGGCCGCCAAACGAGCCTACATCGATGCAAGTTATCGTCTGAAAATTGTTTGTGCCATGCCTGAAGAACGCCGCATCCGGCGCATGCTTGCCGAACAGATTGCCCCCCAGCGCGACATGACCCTGCACGGAATCGGCATCCACGCCACGGACCATGCCGATCGTGGGCTGGTCGTGGCCGAAGTGGAAATGCACGTCCACGGCGAGCATGTCCTGCAAGAGATCGTCGCGCAACTCAATGCCGATCCCAGCACGTCTTCGGTAAGCTGGGAAAAGTATTCGTAGGGAAAGGACGTTGTTCTGGCCGGTCCCAAGGTTGTTGCCTCCCCTACCGTCCATGAATAATCCGGTCTAGCGAGACCATGTGCCACTTTCCACGGCTCAAATTGCTGCTTTTCGTGAAACCGGGTATAATCCGGGTTTTATTCCTCCTGACTCCCAGCGATTCCGTAATATGCCACGCTATAATCCGGCCGCGATTGAACCAAAATGGCAACACTACTGGGAAACGAACCGCACGTTCGCCACCCCACGGCTGCCGAATGGACCCAAGATGTATGTCTTGGACATGTTTCCCTATCCCAGCGGCGCGGGCCTGCACGTCGGCCATCCGGAAGGCTATACGGCCACCGATATTGTCTGCCGCTACCGCCGCAACCGCGGCTACAGTGTCATGCACCCCATGGGTTGGGATGCCTTTGGTCTGCCGGCCGAGCAACACGCAAAAAAGACAGGCACACACCCGCGGACCACGACCGAGAGCAACATCAATAACTTCCGCCGCCAGTTGAAGATGCTGGGCTTCAGTTATGACTGGGACCGCGAGCTGGCCACAACCGATGTGGCTTACTTCCGCTGGACGCAATTCATCTTCCTCGTACTCTTTGACACCTGGTTCGACGCCGAGCAGCAGAAAGGCCGGCCAATCGCCGAGCTGCCGATCCCCGACGAAGTTGCCGAGCAAGGTTCCGAGGCCATCGACGGCTATCGCGACGAGCAACGCCTGGCCTATCAGATCGAGGCCCCGGTCAATTGGTGCCCCGCCTTGGGCACGGTACTGGCCAACGAAGAGGTGATCGGCGGCCTAAGCGAGCGCGGTGGCCATCCCGTGGTGCGAATGCCGCTGCGGCAATGGATGCTACGGATCACCGCCTACGCGGACCGGCTGGAAGCGGACCTCGATGGACTCGACTGGTCGGAAAGCATCAAGATGCTCCAGCGGAACTGGATCGGGCGGAGCACCGGCGCGGAAGTCGATTTCTTCGTCGGCACGATCGTGGACGACGAAGCCGCGACCGTGGACGACAAAGGCACGACGATCGATAATAAAGGAAAACCTTCGCGGCGGGAGTACGAAGGTTGGCGGCGCGACCGCGAACTGGCCGGCTACACGGCCAAGCCGGACGAGCAGGTGTTGCGGATCTATACCACGCGCCCGGACACACTCTTCGGCGCGACCTACATGGTCATCGCGCCGGAGCATCCGTTCGTCGAGCGGCTGACCGCGCCCGAGCAGGCCGAGGCGGTGCAAGCCTATTGTGAAAAGGCCACTCGCAAAAGCGACATCGACCGCACCGACTTGGCAAAAGACAAGACCGGCGTCTGTACCGGCTCGTATGCCATCAATCCCGTCACCGGACGGACGATTCCCATCTGGATTGCCGACTATGTGCTGATCAGCTACGGCACTGGGGCGATCATGGCCGTACCGGCGCACGACGCGCGCGACTTTGAGTTCGCCAAGAAGTTTGATCTGCCGATCGCCGCGGTGGTGAAGCCGGACGAGGCGTGGTTGAAAGAGCATGGGGAACCGGGCAGCTTCCGCGAGGCGTTCACCGGCGAAGGCCATGCCGTCAATAGCGGTGCCTACGACGGCCTGCCGACTGCGGAGTTCAAGCAGCGGATCGCGGCCGATCTTTCGGCCAATGGCCTGGGCCGTGCGGCGGTGAATTATAAGCTTCGCGACTGGCTCTTCAGCCGTCAGCATTTCTGGGGCGAGCCATTCCCGATCCTTCGCGAACTCGATGAGCATGGCCAGCCCAACGGCCGGCTCCGCGCGCTAAAGCCGGAAAACCTCCCCTTGGACCTGCCGGAGATGATGAAGTTCGACGCGGCCCACGACCGACCCGAACCACCCTTGGACAAGGCCCCCGACGCATGGCTTTATCTCACGCTCGACGGCAAGCGTTACAAGCGGGAGACAAACACCATGCCGCAATGGGCCGGCTCCTGTTGGTATTATCTCCGCTTCCTCGATCCGAAGAATGCCAGGGCGCTGGTCGATCCGGAGTTGGAAAAGGCCTGGATGCCGGTCGATCTCTACGTCGGCGGGGCGGAGCACGCCGTGCTGCACTTGCTCTACGCGCGTTTCTGGCACAAGGTGCTCCACGATCGCGGCTACTTGAGCATGTCGGAGCCGTTCCACAAGCTGGTCAACCAGGGCATGATCCTGGGTGATACGGAATACACCGGCTATCGCACCGAGGCCGGCGCGTGGGTCGGCAGCGCCGAGGCAACCGCCGACGCTGACGGCAAGCCGGTTGCCAAGAAAACCCGCGAGCCGCTCACGGCCGTGAGCCTGAAGCCGGAGGAAGTGACCAAGCAGGGCGAAGGTTTCGTGCTCAAGTCCGACGCTTCCATCCGCATCGAGAGCCGGGCCTATAAGATGTCCAAAGCCCGTGGCAACGTGATCAATCCCGATCGGGTCGTCGAGGATTTCGGGGCCGATTCGCTGCGGCTGTACGAGATGTTCATGGGCCCCCTGGAGGCCGTCAAGCCCTGGAGCATGGAAGGCGTCAGCGGCGTCTGTGGTTTTCTCGATCGCGTCTGGCGACTGATCGCGGATGAGCGGGCTGAAGAAATGCGGCTTAACCCGGCGGTGCTTGAGATCGAGCCGACGGTCGAGCAGAACCGCGTGTTGCACAAAACCATCCAAGCGGTGACGCGGGACATCGAGCAGATGTCGTTCAATACGGCCATTGCGCGGATGATGGAGTTCACGAACTATTTTTTCAAGGTCCAAGAGCGGCCGAAGGTGGTGATGGAGCGGTTCGTGCAGTTGCTCTCGCCTTTCGCCCCGCATCTGGCTGAGGAGCTTTGGCAGCAGTTGGGCCACGCCCAGACGCTGGCTTACGAGCCGTGGCCCGATTTCGACGAGGCCCTCCTCAAAGAGGACACGATCGAGATTCCCGTCCAGATCAACGGCAAGCTCCGCGGGCGGATCGTGGTTGCCACCGGCGCCGATCGGGCCGTCATGGAAGCCGCCGCCCGCGGCGATGAAAAAATTGCCGAACTGCTCACCGGCAAGACGATCGTGAAGGCGATCCTCGTGCCGGGGAAGATGGTAAATTTTGTCGTGAAGTAGGAGGCGGATAGCAAGTTCACGCAGATTGGGAGTGCGGTAATAAATTCCCGCACTCCCAATTCCCGCACGGGCCTCCTACATCACCGCAAAATAATTTTCCACCGCCATATCGATATACTCGCTGGTGATCTCCAGCGGGCGATCCTTATAGCTACAGTAATTGCGGATCTGCAAGAGGATGTCGCGGGGTTGGCAAAAGCGGAGAGGCCGGTTCTTCGGCGCGTAGTGCTGCTGGATGAGACGATCGACCGCCTCCGGCCGATCGGGAAAGCCCATATTCTTGGCCAACGAGAGAAACAAGCCCTTGAAATCTTCAGGGCTGGGGTCGAGCACCTCGATCTTGTAGGGAATCCGCCGCAAGAATGCCTCGTCGACCAAGTCGCGCGGCTCGAGGTTCGTCGAGAAGATGATCAATTGGTCGAAGGGCACTTGGACCTTCTTGCCGTTGGGCATGTTGAGGAAGTCGTAACGCCGCTCCAGTGGAACAATCCAGCGATTGAGCAGTTCTTCGACCCGCATCCGCTGTCGGCCGAAGTCGTCGATCACCAGCGTGCCGCAGTTGCTCTTGAGTTGCAGCGGTGATTCGCAAATGCCGGTCGAGGTGTTTATCGTCACCTCCAAGGCCGACATGGTCAGCTCGCCGCCGACGACCAGCGTGGGACGGCGGATGCGCACCCAGCGGCGGTCGATCTTCCGCTTTTCGTAAAGACCTTCGCAGGCCTCCAGGGGAAGTTCTTCATGGTTTACCGGGTCGAAAACGCGCATGATCTCGCCGTCGATGCCGATCGCGCGCGGAACCCAGATCTCCTGTCCGAAGGCCCGCGTGACCCGCTCGGCAATGCTCGTCTTGCCGTTGCCCGCCGCGCCAAATAGGAACAGCCCGCGGCCGGAGTTCACCGCCGGTCCGAGTCGATCGAGCATCCGCTCGCTGAGCACGAGATCGCCGAAAGCGCGCCGCAAGTGTTCCGCCGTTGTCGGTTGGGCGGCAAGCGATTGGGCCTTGACGCTCTCGATGTAGTCCTCCAGCGAAACGGGAGCGGCGCCGAAATAGGTGCAGTGGTTCCAATAGCGTTTGGCGCGTTCGCGGCCGAGATCGGTAAGCTGGTGGAGGAAGTCATTCATCGGTGCGCCGCCGCGATAGGCGACCAACTGGTCGTTTTTCAACCCGCGCAGCAGCTCGTCGATGAGGATGAAAGGGAGCTTAAGTTGGTCGGCTACCTCTCGCCCGGTGGAGTCGCCGCGGGCCAGCAACAGCTTCAAAGCCAGCGACTCGACAAGGCTATCGTTCAGCCCGGCAGCGTGGAATGATTTAGGCTCTTGCGGAACAAAACCACTGGACCGCGGCGGATTGCCTTCGATCGAGGTCGCGGCGGCCGGTGATGCAGCGGCCGGCAATGAGGCGGCAGCCGATGCGGCGGAAGACATGCCCGCAGTCAGCGAGCGGATGCGATCGACCATGGCGTCCAGCTTTGCATTGGCCTCTTGCGGGCGTGGGTCGTGTTGCGGTTCGGTCGCCGCCAAGGTACCCAGCGCACTACCCAAGCCAAGCCTACCGAGTCCGGCTAGTTCTGCCAGTAGATTGTTGTCCGCGGTTGGCGTCGTCATGCGAGTGGAGTTTCCGTCCGGGAAATATGGGTCGTCCATGCAAAGGCTACTTCGCGGGCGGGCAGTGGTCAAATCTTGGACCACATCTGCCGAAAATGCCGGATCTGCCGCCACCCGCCGAGTGTCGTACGTCAGGCTTTCCAGCCTGACACTAGGACGGATTCTTCATACTCCTGAGCCGAAGTCTGGCTAAATGGATCATGTGGGGACGGCTCCGGGATCCCAGGATCGCCTGTTTCAATTCCGCCAATCGCATTGAGGATCATTTCGTTGAAATCACCGATCTTCACCGACATCGAGAAGTAAGGACTCAGTTCCCCGGTCGATGCGCGTGGGAATTGGAACAACAGTGTTTGTTGGTCCCTGTCGGCAGGGTATAATAGTCCAAGAGGTCAAACCCCTGGAGAACTTCCCATGCCGAGTCCATTTCCTGGCTTGGACCCTTTCATCGAGGTTCAACTGTGGCAGGATTTCCACACAACATTCGTCACCGTATTGCGTGAGCAACTCATGCCGCAAGTGCGGCCTCGGTATGTCGTTGAGGTCGAACAATACGTCTCCCTCTGGCCGGCGACGACCCTGACGTCCCGCTCGATCTGCAAGCGGCTTTTACCACAACCTACGATCGGGCCGGTTACGACTATGCCCTCGATTACCGTTTTCCCGTTGAGCCGCCGCTGGAATCTTCTGCGTTTGAATGGGTGCGATCGGTTGCGGGAACCTAACCTGTTGACCTCCGCCGCGGAGGACTTTATCATTAAGTCCTTTTGCTTCAAGAAGTTTCCGCGGCCATGTCCCACGATATTAAAAACCTTCGCAATATCGGCATCATTGCCCATATCGACGCCGGAAAGACCACCGTCACCGAACGGATGTTGTTTTATAGCGGTTTTACGCACCGCCTGGGCGATGTTGACAAAGGCACCACGGTCACGGACTTCGACCCCGAAGAGCAACAGCGCGGCATCACCATCTATTCGGCCTGCGTGACCCTCCCTTGGAAGAACTATACCATCAACCTCATCGACACGCCCGGCCACGTTGATTTTACGGCCGAGGTGGAGCGCAGCCTGCGCGTGCTCGATGGCGGCGTGGTGGTCTTCAGTGCCCGGGAAGGCGTGGAGGCCCAGAGTGAGACGGTCTGGCGGCAGGCCGATAAATATCGCGTTCCCCGCATCGCTTTCATCAACAAGATGGACCGTGAAGGGGCCGATTTTTATGGCACCTTGGAAGAAATCCACAAGCGGCTCAACTGCAAACCGGCGCCGATCATGTTGCCCGTCGGCCAAGGGCCGGCCCATGTCCGCGACCCGTTCCGCGGCATCATCGACCTGATCGCCATGAAGATGCTGACCTTCACCCCACCGGAAGGAACGGAGATCGTCGTCTCGGAAATCCCCGTGGAAATGCAGGACGACGCCCAGCTTTGGCGAAGCCAGTTGCTCGACCAACTCTCGATGTGCAACGACGAGCTGATGGAACTCCTGATGAACGAACAGCCGGTGCCCGAGACATTGATCCGCAAGACGCTTCGCGACGCGACGTTGCACAATATCCTCGTGCCGCTGCTCTGCGGTTCGGCCTTGAACAAGATGGGCGTACAGCCCCTGCTCGATGCCGTTGGTGAATACCTGCCCAGCCCCTTGGATATGCCGCCGGTCGAGGGCACGAATCCGAAGAAGAAAGACGCCAAGCTCACGCGGAAACCGAAGTCCGACGAGCCTTTCTGCGGTCTGGTCTTCAAGATCGTGGCCGATACGCATGGCGACTTGCACTACATACGCGTCTATTCCGGACGGCTGAAGGCCAACAGCCGCGTGCTCAACCCGGGCAAGGACAAAAAGGAGAACGTGCCGCAGCTCTGGCGGATCCAGGCCGACGAGCGCAAACAGGTCGAAGCGGTCGAGGCCGGTGACATCATCGGCGTGATCGGCCTGCGGAACTCGGTCACCGGCGATACGCTCTGCGACGCACACGAGCCGATCCTGCTGGAATCAATCCAATTTCCCGAGACGGTCATCTCCATGGCCATCGAGCCGGAAAGCTCGACCGAGCGGAAGAAACTCTCCGACGTCCTGGAAATGATGAAGCGGCAGGATCCGACCTTCCGTGCCCGTGAAAACGAAGAAACTGGGCAGACCCTCATTAGTGGGATGGGTGAGTTGCACCTTGAAGTCATCAAGCACCGCTTGCTTCGCGATTACAAGCTCGATGTCCGCGTTCACAAGCCGCGGGTGAGCTATCGCGAGTCGATTCACAAAGCTGTCGAGGTCACCGGCGAATGCCATCGTACGATGAGTGGGCAGTCGCACTTCGCCCGGCTGACGATCCGCATGGAGCCGTTTGCCGCCAATCCGACGCCGATAGCCGTGCCGACATCCGAAGTGGCCGTGCAGCTTCCGCCGGAATATCTTACTGCGGCGATGGAGGTATTGGGCGAGCTAGGGCAGGGAGGCGGCACGCTCGGCTTTCCGCTGATGCACGTGAAAATGACCGTCCTCAGCGGCCAGACGCACGAAACAGAGTCCAGCGAGTTAGCCTTCCGCCTAGCCGCTGCCGATGCTTTCAATAAGGGGCTTCGCGACGCCGGCATCGTGCTTTTGGAGCCGATCATGAACATCGAGGTCACCGTGCCCGACGAGAATCTTGGCGACATTGTCAGCGACTTGCAGCAGCGGCGGGCGATGATCACCCGCACGCAGAGCCGCGGCAACGGCACCGTGATCGAGGCCCAAGCCCCGCTGGCCAGTCTTTTTGGCTATGCCAATGCGATGCGTGGTCTGAGCCAAGGGCGCGCCACCTGCACGATGCAACCCGCATCCTATGGGCCCGCGCCACAAGAGGTGCTGGATAGTTTTATGTGAGGAGAAGATCCGCCTTTCCCACTTTCTCCATGCTTTGCTGGTCACCGGAAGCATCGAGACCCGGAACCTGGTGCGGATCTTCCGGTTCTAGGTGCGGATGCAGAGTGGGCCGAGCTCAGCGAGCCCCACTAACAGCGGGCCGAAACATGGTAGGGTGGGACTCGCTGCGCTCGGCCCACCCTACCATCTACAATCGTTCAAACCTCCTTGGACGCACATCGGGCCTTTCGGCGAACTCGATAGATCAGCAGGCCAACAACCGATGCGCCGAGCAGTGCCAGGGTCGACGGTTCTGGCACGACGGCGAACTCACCGCCACCGCCGTTGACAATCGTCCACGAATACTCCACGCCGCCCGGGTTCGACAAATCGGCACCCCAACTTCCAGCCAGTTGATCTAGGGTGTAACCATTCTCGCCTGGGCCTGTACCCATCTGCTGCTGGAGGAAAGCCGAGAGGGAACTGGCAACCGCGGTTTGGCGATGGATCCCGTTCGTATTATTGGCAGCAACAGCGTTCTCCCATTTGCCGTTGACCATCTTGCCGATATAGGAAACATCCATGGTCCCTGGTGCGGAAGGGTGTTCCAGCAAGACGTTAATGCCGTCGTCAAACACCATTTGCATTGCAAAGGTCAGGTCGCTGGGAACGCCCGCGATATCAACGACATCGCTGTTCAACCACTGAATTCCCGTGGGGAGTTTCGTTGACCAGGATGGATCGGTAAAGGAGCCGTTCTCGGCGTTGTCTCGATTGCGCCAAGCCATGGTCACCGTTGCACTGCTGCTGAGCGCCGTGCTGGCGAGGATGTCGCACTGGCTGCCGACGGTGCCATGTGCGTTCGAGGAGTCAACCGTTCCCCCGCTCGACCTGGCCGCCCAGATCGTGTCGGTATTCACCGTATTCATTGCGGTGGAATTTGTGCCGGCGGTGCCAACGTAAGCTACAAACGAACTGAGCTGGGAGCCGCCCAACGCCGACGGTGAGAGCTGCGCACCTTTATTGAACGGCGCCGACAAGGGCGCGCCGAAGAGCTGCTTGTTGGGGTTGTTGTTCACGGTGTCGGAGCCGCCCGTGGCCGCATAGCCCACGTTGGCGATGTTATAGGCCACGCTCACCGGATTATAGGCTTTGGTGTCGTGGACCGAAGCCGCTTCGGCGGTGACCACGCTCAAACTGGCTGAACCGCTGATCTGCCCCCAATTTCCCGCCTCGACCGTTACCGGGACAATGGTGGTTCCGGCACTATTGATGAGCGTCTGGGTGACGCCCACAAGCCCAACCAAGGTAGTGCCGTCGCTCGTGGAAACCGCATCCGCGATACCGTTGGAGCCGCCGGTCACGTAGACGCTCGTGACGTGATTGGAATCCGAGGTTGACGTTACCGAGTAGCCGGTGGGTATTGATACCACGGCACCGTAGAGAAGCCCGCCTGCTGTTGTGGGCACGTCGAATGGAGTCGTTGGTCCGCCAGCCGCTGGGGCGAGTTGCCGCTGCTGGAGAACGGTGGCCGTGTAGGGAACCTTCAAAGTGGGCAAAACAGGTGTTCCGCCTCCTGTGGCGAGCGTTTCGCCGGTGAACAACCCGGTGTTCCCCGGGATTGCCGCCGTACTGCTGATCGGACCCAAAGCCGAAAACGTAGCATTGACGGTAATACCGGAACTGGTTGTGGTCGTGCCGTTGAAGGTCACCGCCGCGCTATTTGTTCCACTGAAGGTGCCGTTAGAGTCCGACCCGCTCAGAGAGCCGACGTTCATCGTGAGGTCACTATAGCGGTCGTGAGAGCCGGTGGAGGTGACCGTCAAGTTTGCGGAGGCGGTGCCGCCCAGCATGATGCGGCCGAAGTTGGCCCCGGTCACCGAAAGTGCCGAGGTGGCATCGCTACCGCGGCTTAAGACCGGGTCGATCACCGCATTCGTGAAGCTCGTGGGTAGCGGCTTGTTGGGGCTGAGGTTCGTGCCTAGGACCGCCAGGGTTGCGTTTTGAGTGCCAGGAAGGAGGCTGGCGCCGCTAATGGTTCCGGTGAGGATTGAATACTTCCCGGGGCCAATGTTCGTGCTGGCCGATGGGGTGAGGCTCATGCCGGGGGAGGATAAAAGCGATGAGATCTGCCAGCTCAAACTACTGGAGTTAGGAGTCGCGGAATTCTTCACCGTGCCGGTTAAACTCAGGCTGCCACCTCCAGGCCCAGCGAGAAAGCGGTTGTTGCTGCCAGAAACCGCCAAGTTGGTGCTCAGGATGGCGACATTAACTCCAGGCCCAGGCGGAGGTGGTGGCTTGGGGGCGGACTCGCCAAAGAGGTAGTTCACGGCCGCATATTTGCCGCCCGTCGTGCTCGGAGCAAACGCGCCTGTCGGAAGCGGAAGGGCAATATTTGAAATAGTGTCCGGGGGGGCCAGGATGCCGTTGGACGACCCCGGCGGAGCAGCCAAAGTCCCACCCGTGGAACTCAGGAAGTACCCCACCGTATCCAGAGTACTCGTGTACCGCGAAGGCTGTATCTCCTTGAGCGTGTAGACATCGCCCGGAGTCAAGCTTCCGAAGATGTAGTAGCCAGCGCTGTTGGTGTAGGCCGTGTAGGTGATGGCCTTGTTGGTGTCGGTCAATTGCATCTGCACGGCAGAGATCCCCGATGCATTCGGGGGCCTTGCGCCGTTCTGCGCAGAATCGATATACACATAACCGGAGATGGTGTATGTGTCGGGCGCCGGATAGGCTGGCGGCTTGGAACCACCTGGAACACCAGGCTTACAAGGCGGCAGCCCAAACAGGGGGCCACCACGAGCCGTGGGGTTGTAGAAGAAGAGAAGGAACAAGAAAGCGGCGAACAGCCGCCACGTCCAGCAACAATGGTTGCGCAACATAAGCCAAGATCCCCTTTGTGCTTGCGAGTACGAACGCTGCCTCGATTGACGTTGTTTAGTTCAGCAGCGCGCGCACCGACACCCGTAAGCACTTCGGGAATCGACTACGACGAAAAACGCTGCCTCACTGATTGGGTAAAAAAACACGGATGCACGGGATTCATGCCTCACGAACCCTGCATAAACCCTATCATACTAAAACTCGCCGAAATTGCAAGCGAATTGTGCAAACAGTTTAAAGATTTTTTTGAATACGTCAGGAAGATCCGTTAAGCGAGCTGCCACACTGCTAGGTAAAATCGCTATAAACTGCTTAAAATAAACAGCTTACGAATGCAGGCAGAGTTAATCCCTGTCCCGGCTCGCCGGGCAAGAAAATAACGGGCGGCCCAACAAAACCAAGTCGCTTGGGTGTCCGAGAGACAGGGACAAGAGAATTTACGACTATTCCAGCCTTATGTGCGAAACATGCGTAAATTGTAGATTGGGCTTTAGCCCGACAATCCAGCGTTTATCGGAGATGGGCCAAAGCCCATGCTACCGTCGCATCTAAAGCCGGAAGAGCCAAAATTACGGCCTATTTGCTTCCGATGCATGAACGTATGTGCTACCAATCGAACTCCATCCCCATGGTCACGCCGTTGTAGAAGGTATTCCCCCTAGTGTTGATTGCCGACTGGGGCGTAGCAGAGAAGTCCAACTGATCGGGTGCGCGGGCGACATCGCCGACCCACAGCATGTCATAGGCGACATGCCCAACCAGATTGGGGCGGAACTTGTAGCTTCCTTGAAGGCCGAAGCCGCCGGCGAATGAGACCCCGGTAGTATGGGCGTCGAGAGGATTACTGGTGTCTGCATTGATTGGTTGATTAGGATCGTTGTTGAGGAACCCGTGCAGTTGGGTTTGGATCATGCTATTCTGGCGGGCCACATTGAGAAACATACCGACCTTGCCGTGCGTTTCCAGACTCCAACGGCAGAAACGGTACTGAAGGGTTCCGCCCGTTTGCAGACCAAGCAGCGTGTTGTAAGTGCGGGTCACGTACCGTCCTGAACTAGCGAGGGTGGGGACGCCGTTCACGTCCAAGGTCTCGCCACGGCTCAGATACTCGAGCTTTTCATCGAGTTCCATGGCGCGAAACCCAAACAAGTAGGAATAGTAGTATCCGCTTTGGCACTGTCGATACCAGTGGCCATTGGGATTCAAAACCAGTTGATCGGGCTGATTATGCCCCGCAAAGCGATAATTCAACTCCCAGTTGTTGAGCGTGGAAATGTAGGAAGCCGACTGCTCGAGGGCCCGATTGAAGGCATAAGCATTTGTGGGATTAAACGGATCCGTGCTGGTGGGAAAAGTGAAGGGACTGATCAAACTGCCATGGTATCCGGTGACGGTGGGTGGGGTCGTTGGGTCGGTGAAGGTGGCCGTGGTGGAGTAAATGGGGACAAGCGTTCCTTGAGCGACGTGACTCGCCGAGAAACTATCGAGGCCCATATACTCAAAATCCATGAAGTTGTCGCGTGATTCGCCATCGCGGCCAAGAAAGCGGCTGATTTTTAAATTCCACGCTGGGCTCACGGCAAAGTTCAGTGTGTGAACCGTCATGGCCTGGTTCAGTACGGCATCGTTAAAATAACGATATTGAGGAGTCGTCAAGCTATTGGTTGCGCTAACCTGAAAAGGTCCGCCAGGAGTGGAGTTCACGGATAGGACACGATCTTCTGCTCGGCTGCTGTCGAAGATCACCAGTGACGAGTCAAAGGTCCACTTCGCCGGCAAGCAGCCTCCGCCACCGCAAAATTCGCAGGCGGCTGGGGGGGTGTCGCCGAATACGCCGCCAATCGGCATTTGATGCTCGCCAACAACAGACAGATCGTTCTCCGCAACCGGCGCAATGGTCGCGCTCGGCGGAACGACCTCGTAGGCTTGGCCAACTCGTTCCGAGCGCGGAGCCGCCCAATCACTGGCCGAAGCCCAACGGCCAAGAAGCAGTCCGACCCACGCCAGAGTCACTAGAATGTGCCGAATTGCGATTTTCACCAGACTGTCCTCCATGATTTTCCTTGCGAGTCCCGGCGCACCTCTGCTGAAGTCAGCGGAAATCAACTGGCTAACCTATGTTCGCCAGCCTGCTCGCTACCCACGGAACGCTACCGCGTCCGTCCACACTGCTCAAGGATGTCAACTGCTTAATCGACCAGTTCCTGTCCGCAAAACACAAATAATCGTTAAAATCACCCAAAAGGCTGTAAGTTATGCTATCGACAAAGACTACTTGACGGTAAAGCACACCGCATCTTATCTATCCTGCCTCCGGCGGGGCACCTGCCCGGCAGGTGAAAAACATGATAGAATCCTCCTTTTCACGGCCCGCGTGGGCTGATTTTCCAGACGCCCTTCCAAACGGCCCCGAAAGCTTAGTCACGGCTGGCTAATCTAGGGGTGGTATCGAAGTGGTGTCTAACGACCCCTGCCTAGCGAGAACTCGCCACCATGGCTCTTGACGCATATTCCCTTTGTCCGGGCGGAACCGGCAAGAAGATCAAGTTTTGTTGTCCCGACTTTTTACCCGAGTTGGAGAAGATCGATCGCATGATCGAGGGCGAGCAGTTCATCGCCTGCATCCAACATATCGATCAGATCGAGCAGAAGGGCCAATACCGTGCCTGCCTGATGGCGATCAAATCGGAATTGCTGCGGGTGACCAATCGACTCGACGGGGCACCGGCCTATGTGGCCAATTTTGTCGAGCGATTTCCACAAAATTCCACGGCTTGGTCCGAATCGGCCCTGCTGACCGCGGTCTCGGAAGGCGGCTCCGCCGCGATGGGCAAGCTACAGCGGGCTATCGCGCTGTGCGACGGCAGTTTTCAAGGCCGCATCTACGAGGCGGCCGCCGTTGTTGCGAACGTGCTGCTCCAAGAAGGTCGTTGGGCGGCCGGCCGGGCCTTGCTCCATTTGCTGACCACGCTGGATCCAGAAGATCGCGAGACGATGGAACGGCTGATTTATATCAATCGTTCCGCTGAAATTCCCATGCTCCTGAGGAGCGATCCGGCGATGCTGCCTTGCCCGCCTGACGCCCCCTGGCGGGCAAGGTTTGAAGCGGCCCTTGCTCCGTTGAAGAAGGCCCAGTGGCAGGAAGTGGCCGATCGCCTGACTGCTTTGGTGGCCGATGTGACCGACGTCCCAGCCCTGTGGATTAACCTGGCGGTGGTTCGTAGTTGGTTGGCCGACGAGGCTGGCGCACGCGAGGCTTTTCAGAAGTTCGCCGCGCTGCCGGCGTCGCTGGAAGAAGATGCCGTGGAATCCGCAGCCATTGCGATGCTGATGAGTGAATCGCCGTTGGGCGACGACATCGACATCCTTCGTTGGACGTGGCCTATTCGCGATTCAGAACGACTGCATGAATTACTGCTGTCCGACCACCACGTGGTTCCGGTGCCGGTGGATGCCTCTGCTTGGCGGGCCAGCGATTCGCCTCCGCCGCGAATGGCCGGAATGCTGCTCGATCGACCCTCGCTGGGGATCGACGCGAGTTTTTCGTTGGACAACATGCCAAGTGTCCTCGGGCAACTGCTCTTTTTTGGCCGGGAGACCGATCGGGCGGCGCGGTTGGAAATTATCGGCCTGACTCGGACCCAAGCCGATCAGTCCAAGGCGATTCTTCGCCAGATCGGCGGTGACACGCTAGAGCCGGAGCCGGATGAAACGCTCGCGGCAAAGACGTCCGCCAGCCATCACATGATCGCACATCGCTGGGTTCCACCGCGTGGTGCATCGCGAGCGCAGATCGACGCCCTGCTGGTTCAGGACTTCCGCAATACCGTGCTCAACTGCTGGCCGGACCACCCACTCGGCGTGCTCGGCGGCCAATCGCCGCGGCAAGCGGCAGGCGATCCCTCGGCATGCGTTAATGTCTTGGCAGCCATTCTTGTCATGCAACAATGGTCGGGCCGCTCCCTAGCGGAGTTCGATTACAACGAGTTGCGATCCCAACTCGGCCTGCCAACCCTTGGGCCGATCGAACCACAGCCCGGTGATATCCGTACGCTGCCGCTGGTCCGTCTCGTCCGAGTCCAGGTCGAAAAGCTTTCGGACGACGATCTGGTGTTGGCCTTCCAGCGTGCCGGATTGTACCACGCCTGGGACGCCGCGCGGAAATTCGCCCGCGCCATCATCGATCGTCCTGTCTTTGCGCGCCGCCCGGAACGCATGGATGCCTATCGGATCCTGGCCCAATCGGCGACGACCTTGGAGGAAGGTGTTGCGAGCATCGACGAAGGACGTCGTGACGGGCTCACCGTTGGCCAGTCGTGTGCCGTTTGGGATTTAATGGAACTCTCGTTCCGCTTCGGTCACGGCGACTTCGATCAGGCCATGCGGCTGATGCAGCACATCGAGGCGCAACATATCAAGGAGCAGGGCGTGGCCCAGACCTTGACACAGCTTCTGGTTAATTTTGGGCTATTGAACCCCGATGGGACGCCTGTTGCCATGCCCGGCCACGGAGCGGCGGCCGAGGTTGCACCGCCAGCGGCCGACTCCTCGAAGCTTTGGATCCCCGGCAGCGAATCGTCAGGCTCCGGCGGCGGTAAGCTTTGGATGCCAGGGACGTAGCTCCCGCGCTGAACATGGACCAACCCGCTCTCGATCACTGGCATATGCAACGTGCCCTGGAGTTGGCCGTTCAGGGGCAAGGCTTCGTCGAGCCGAACCCGATGGTCGGCTGCGTGATCGCACACGGGGCCGAGATCGTGGGTGAAGGCTGGCATCGCCGCTTCGGCCAGGCCCACGCCGAGGTCGATGCGCTGCAAATCGCCGGCTCGCGTACACGCGGAGCGACGCTTTACGTGACGTTGGAACCGTGCTGCCATCAAGGCAAGACTCCGCCTTGCACCCGCGCCATACTTGCCGCCGGCGTCGCCCGCGTGGTGGCCGCCATGACCGACCCGTTTCCCCAGGTTGCTGGTGGCGGACTGGCCGAACTCCGCGCCGCGGGCGTCGAAGTGCAATCCGGAATTCTGGAAAATGAAGCCCGAAAGCTCAACGCACCTTATCTAAAGCTTCTTTCCACGGGCAAGCCCTGGATCGCGGCCAAATGGGCCATGACGCTCGATGGAAAGATCGCGTCATGGACCGGCGATAGTCGCTGGATCTCCAATCCCGAGTCGCGGCAGTTGGTCCATCAACTCCGGGGCCGCATGGAAGCAATCCTAGTCGGCCGGGGAACCGCGGCGGCCGACGATCCTCAATTGACTGCCCGGCCGCCAGGGCCAAGAACTGCCCTGCGGATCGTGGTCGATACGCGGGCTTCGCTCTCGCTCAATAGCCAGTTGGTTCGTACGTCGCGGGACGCGCCGGTTTTGGTGGCCGTCGGTCCCGAGGCGGCAAGCGCCGACTGCTCCCATCTTCAGGCAGCCGGGTGCGAGATCCTGGTTTGTGACGGGGCCACATCGCAGGCCCGGCTGGAAATGTTATTCGATGAACTGGGGCGACGGCGCATGACGAACGTGCTGGTTGAGGGCGGCGGCCAGATTCTGGGAAGCCTTTTCGATGCCCGACTGATCGATGAGGTACATGTCTTTATCGCTCCCAAGTTGGCGGGCGGCAGCGAGGCACCCAGCCCCATCGCCGGTCGAGGCATCAATGCCATTTCGGCCGCACTGGCCGTGGAATATCTCGCAGTCCGAGAGATCGCCGGCGACATCTACCTCCAGGGGCGGATCGCGCGGTAGAATTTGCTGGAGAAGGCACGGATATGCCGTGATATGCCGTGATCTTGACATTTACGGAAATAACGTATAATCTTACGTGATATGCGTAAGTCCAATCCCATAGATCCGCTGATCAACAAGACCACCCAGGGGCTACTGGCCGCGACAGTACTCCAGCCGGACCGCTGGTGGTATCTGAGCGATCTGGCCAAGCATCTGCGTCGCCGACCATCAAGTCTTCAGTCGCCGCTTTTCGCGTTGGTGTCGGCAGGTATTCTCTCTCGTCGCAAAGAGGGGAACCGCGTCTACTTCCAAGCAAATTTGAACTGCCCTTTTTTGCCGGAGCTTCAGGGGTTGATGGCCAAGACTGTCGGGTTGGTTGAGGTGCTTTGCGAGACCTTCCTGCCACTGAAGGATCGGCTTGAAGTGGCTTTCATCCACGGATCGGTGGCAAAATCCAGCGAGGTCGCGGCCAGCGACATTGATGTCATCGCCATCGGTTCTCTGGGGCTCGCCGACCTATCACCCGTCCTGGAAAAAGCCGAGGAGCGGCTTGGACGCCCGGTAAATGCTAGCGTGTATTCCCCTCAAGAGTTCGCCAAAAAAATCGCGGCGAAGAACCATTTTCTTTGCGCCGTTCTCGACAAGGAAAAGCTCTTCGTCCTAGGAGAACCCAATGACTTGGAACGAATTGCTGGCCGAAAACCGCGTTGAGACGCACACGACGAGCAAGCAGGAGATCGACGATCTGCGAAGCGTAGTCGATCGCAATCTTCGCGATGCTGCCATTTCCCAGCTCTCTTCTGATAACCGATTCGGTTTGGCTTACGAAGCAGCCCTATTGCTTGGAAAAATGGCCGTTGCTTGCTCTGGGTATCGGGTGAAAGGGCAGGGCGCGCATCAGACGACGTTTGCCGCCCTGAAATTTGCCTTGGGAACTGGCATTAGCAATACTGCGACTTACTTGGAACGTTGCCGGCGGAAGCGGAACGAACTGAGCTACGACATGGCGGGAGTCGTCACCGATACCGAGGCCAAGGAGATTCTTGCTCGGGCTGCAGTATTGCAGAACACTGTCGAGCAGTGGATCGCCCAGAACCATTCGCATCTTTCATGATTGTTCAAAGTTCAAAGTAAGAACTGGACTTTTGCAAATTAGGCCAAGCGTAGCTTGGCGAGTATATGATTCCCGTCTTTTCCATATTCCTCGACTTGCTGAACGACCCAGGTTATGGTGGCGCGGAGCGTCTCGTTGGCCAT
>Ga0118677_10002806_pt1 | contig 34287 bp, 27 predicted proteins | sample AliMusrvi5mmetaG_FD_86154 | JGI IMG/M metagenome (GOLD analysis project Ga0118677, IMG submission 86154)
GCCCATTCCTTCCACGTGAAGTAACCTTGCGCGGAGAGTCTGACGGCGAGCGCGAATGCTTGGGCCTGCCACGGTTCGGCAAATACAGGCCCGTCTTCATCGCGCGGAAGGCTGGGCAACTCGGGAAAGCTGTGGCGCTGGTCACGCGTGCTCAAGATAGTCGTCCCACAAATCGAGGTGCACAAAATCGTGCGGCGAAGCGTGGTCTCCCCAAAGTTCTTTTGCCGTGAAGCGCACGGAATAGACATGTTGGCGCTTGGCTCCGCGTCCATCGGCATTGGTGTCCGGAAAGTTATAGACGCCGTGGTCGAGGAAGATCTTCCCCGTCTTGCCGCGCGCATAGCGGGGCAGGCGCGTGTGGCCGATGGGATTCATGTTGCGCGCGCGCACCCGCTGGCCCGCCTTGAACTTTGGTTTTACGGCGGGTTCGCGGCTGGGCGCAATATTGCGATTGAGCGCCACCTGGGGTACGCGGTCGACATGCAACGGTGGCGTTAGCCTGGCAGAGCCTGGGTCAGGTACACCGGTCTCGATTTCATTCCGTGTGACCATTCCCGTTTTGACGAGCAACTCGACATTCCGCGTGAACCACTTTTCGTAGTAGCTCATGCGCAGGTACTGTTCCGGCGCGATGCGCTCGATGTAGTAACGGCCGGTATCGATGTTCCATTTCTTCCATGCGCCGATGGCCCGGGTCTGTACATAAACACGAGCTTCCCACGCGTGGTGAAACACGGGCTCGTTGATTTCCGCGTGCACGGGGCCCATGCCGTGCATACCTCCCATATCATGTACGCCGTTCATCGCGCCTCCTTCGGCAGCGAGGCCTTCACTTTTTCCACGCCGACCATCGAGTTCCGCGTGACCAGGCCGGCCAGAGTTTCTTCGTCCATGTGGTCGGTCCCGGCAGGCCGCTCCGGCAGAACCAGATAGCGCAGTTCGGCAGTGCTGTCCCAGACGCGCAGTTCGACATTATCAGGCAGTTCGAGTCCGAACTCCTTCAGCACTCCTCTTGGATCGATCACGGCCCGCGCTCGATAGGCCGAGGATTTATACCACACTGGCGGAAGGCCCAGAATCGGCCATGGGTAACAGGAACACAGCGTGCAGACCACCATGTTATGCACCTTCGGCGTATTCTCGACCGCCAGCGTGTGCTCTCCTTGCGTGCTCAAGAAACCAAGCTCCGCTATCGCCGCCGGCGCATCGGCCAGAAGGCGCTTTTTGTATGCCGGGTCGGTCCAGGCGCGGGCCACGATCTTTGCGCCGTTGCGCGGGCCTACCTTATTTTCGTAGGTGTCCACCAAGGCGTCGAGTGCAGCCGGGTCCACAAGACCTTTTTCCACCAGCAGCGATTCGAGCGATTTGACGCGCAGGCTGATGTCGGATGGCACCAGCTGGTGCTGATGATCTTGCGATTGTTCGGCGGCGCCCGCGGCAACTGGTACCGAGGCACTCATTGCTGTCAGGAAATTACGGCGTGAACTTTCCAATCCCACCTCCCTCCATCTTGAAGCGTTCACCGATTATAACAATCCTCTCCTGGCCCTCATCCTGAGCCGTGAGGCGGCTTGCCGCGACGCAGCGAAACGGGCTTGGCCGCCTGATGGACAAATCGGTTGCTTCTCAACAGCAATAAAGTTACACTTCGGATAGAAGTAGATATTAAGATGTACAACACCGAATAATAAGGTTGAGGAGTTTTGAATGCCTGCAACGCGACGCAATTTTCTCCGCTCCACGGCAGTAGCCACCGGCCTGGCCGGATCCGCACTCGCCGGTGCAAACGATGGCCCCGCCCAGATTGCTTCGAAGCCATTTCCACCCTCGCCGGTTCAAGTCCCGAAGATGAAGTTCGGCAAGGCCGAAATCGGCCGCCTCATCTGCGGCACCAACCAGTTCTACGGCTACGCGCACTTCAACCAGATTCTGAGCGGCGTCATGAAGGACTTCTATACGCCCGAGCGCGTCTGCGACGTTCTTCACCAGTGCAATCGCTACGGCATCAACGCCTTCAATTATTTCCCCGGCCCACGCTCACAGTCGGACCTCGAAATGTTTCAGGCCCAAGGCGGCAAGATGCATCTTATCTGCCAGGGCATGGAAGAACCGGATGCGATGATCAAGGCGCTGAAGCCGCTGGCCGTCTATTTCCATGGCGAACGCACAGACCGGGCTTTCCAGGAAGGCCGCATGGACGAAGTGAAGGAATGGACGAAGAAAGTCCGCGGCATGGGCACCATGGTCGGCGTCGGCACGCACAAACCGGAAGTCATCGCGATGGTGGAAGAGCAGGGCTGGGATGTCGATTTCTACGCCGGCTGCGTCTACAACCGCAGCCGCACCAAAGAGGAATGGAAGCAGGTCCTCAACGGCGAACTGATGGAGATGCAGGGCGAGACCTACATGCAGAGCGATCCGGCGCGCATGTATAAAGTAATGCGCGCGACCAAGAAGCCGTGCTTTGCGTTCAAGATCATGGCCGCCGGCCGCATCACCAACCCCGAACCCGCGTTCAAGGCAGCCTACGAAAGCATCAAGCCAACGGACGGTGTCTTCATCGGCATGTTCCCGCGTGCCAAAGACGAAATCAAAGAAAACGCCGAGCGCGTGCAGCGCCTGTTGCGTAAGGCTTGACGCGTTATGACAGCGAAACGAGCCGGTGTGCCCCGCCGCACACTGTTGGCGATAGGTGTGTCGGCTGCCGCGGCCTCCTGCGGCGGTCTGAAGCGAAGCGGCGCATGGCGCTTTTTCACTGACGGCGAAGCCCGCACCACGGAAGCGATCACCGCACAGTTGATACCCTCCGGCCCTCTGCCCGGTGCACGCGAAGCAGGCGTGGTCAACTACATCGACACACAACTGAGCCGGCGTTTCCGCAAGCACCAGCAAGCCTATCGGGCCGGGTTGGCCAACGCCGATGAAGAGAGCCGCAAGCTGGCAAACAAGCCCTTCACCGAACTCTCCAGCGACCAGCAGATCGCGGTGCTGAACACTCTCGAAGAAAATGCCAAGCCGTTTTTTCAACTGATCCTGACGCATACACGTCAAGGCTTCTATGGCGACCCGCGCCACGGCGGCAACCGGAACAGGGTGAGTTGGAAGATGGTCGGCCTGCCATTTCCGCAGGTTCGCGGACGCGAACAATACGGCGATCCGGATAAAGGATAAGCATGTCGCTACGTCACGTCAACGCGGTGATAGTTGGTTCAGGAGCCGGCGGTGGCGTAGTGGCAAAGGAACTGGCCACGGCAGGCCTCAGTGTAGTGATGCTCGAACGTGGCAAGTGGTACTCGGCCGCCGACTGCCGCAAGGACGATCTCTTCAATCAGCGCACGCAGGTCCTCGGCGCGAAGTTCGGGCCCGACGAAGAGCGCGACCCGCGCGTTACCGTCGATGACCAGGGCCGCGAGACCGTAGTATCTCCCTCCGATGGCGGCTACAGCAATAACGCCGCCTGCGTGGGTGGCGGCACGTTCAGCTATGGCGCCATGGCGTGGCGCTTTCACGAAAAAGATTTCCGCATGCGCAGCACCTATGGCGCGGTGGAAGGCAGCACGCTTGACGACTGGCCAATCTCCTACGCCGACCTGGAACCCTTCTACGAAAAGGCGGAGTGGGAGATGGGTGTCTCTGGCGACGTCTCGCCCGACCCCTTCAAGTCCCCACGCAGCAAACCGTTGCCGATGCCGCCATTACCGCCGAATCGCGAATACAAGCTTCTGCACCCGGCGGCGAAGCGGCTCGGCCTGCATCCGTTCGACGTCCCGATGCTGCGCAACACCGTACCCTACAACGGCCGCCGCGCCTGCATGCGCTGCCGCTGGTGCGTCGGGTTCGCCTGCGAATTGAGCGCGCGAACGGGCACCCACAACACCGTAATCCCCGCCGCGCTGGCCACGGGAAACTGCGAACTGCGCACGGGCTGCATGGCGAAAGAGATTGTGTTGGACGGTGCCGGCAAAGCCACAGGCGTCGCGTACTTCGATGCGAACGACCGGCTGCAGCAGCAGTCCGCCGATCTCGTCATCGTCTGCGGAGGCGCCGTCGAATCGGCGCGCCTGCTCCTGAACACCCGCCACAAGCTGTTCCCCGACGGACTCGGCAACCGCACCGGCTGGGTCGGGCGCAATCTGCAGTCGCACTCCTACGCCTCCGCCATCGGACTGTTCGAACAGGAAACTTACGACGACCTCGGGCCCGGCGCCTCCATCGCCATCTGCGATTTCAGCCACGGCAACACCGGCCTGGTAGGCGGCGGCATGCTCGCCAATGAGTTCATCCGCCTGCCGTACCAGTTTCTCGCTCTGGTGCCGCCATGGATTTCAGGTTGGGGCAATGAGCACAAGGAGTTCGTCGCCAACGCCTATCGCCGCACCATCGCCGTCATGGGCCCCGCCCAGGAGATGCCGCTGGCCGACGCGCGTGTGCAAGTGGATCCGAAGGTGAAGGATCACTGGGGCATTCCTGTAGCGAGGCTCTCCGGAACCCGGCATCCACACACGATTGAGATCGCGCGATTCCTCGCAGGCAAATGCGAGCTATGGCTGAAGGAGGCCGGTGCGGCCCAGACCTGGAAGCGCGCGCCGGGCAAGTCGCTGAGCGGCGGACAGCACCAGGCAGGCACTTGCCGCATGGGCGCCGATCCGAAGACCTCGGTGGTCGATAAGGATTGCCGCATCCATGACGTTGACAACGTCTACGTCATCGACGCCAGCGTGCACGTCACCAATGGAGGCTTCAATCCTGCACTGACGATCCTCGCCAATGCCTACCGCACATCCGCGAATCTGCTGAAGACCTGGAAGGGCACGAAGGTGCACGCATGAAGCTGGCCCTCGCGATTGCCGCGCTCTCCCTACTGTCGGCTGTGCTGATGATTCCCGGCGCCAGCCTGTACTTTGAATCGGGCGGCGGCACACGCTGTACCAACTGCCATGAGATGCAGCCGCATTTCGACGCGTGGCACAACTCCAGCCATCGAGGCACAGGCTGCGAAAAATGCCACGGCGGTGCACTCACCCTCGATCCGGAATTTCACAAGACCAACATGAAACGCGCCGTTTCCCACCTGCGCGGTGAACTGCCGGAACAGACCAATCTCGCCGCTCGGCAGGTCTCGGCCGTGAGCGACCTGTGCGCCGGGTGTCATCGCCAGGAGTACGCGGCATGGAAATCCGGTGGTCACAGCGCGACCTATTCGCGCATCTTTCTCGACCGCAAACACAATTCGAAGCACATGCTGATGGACGATTGCATGCGCTGTCATGGCATGTATTTCGAAGGCGGCATCGGCGACCTGGTCACTCCGGTGGATCGCAAGGGGCCGTGGCGCATGGCACAGCCGGAACTCGCCGAGACGGCGTCGATGCCGTGTCTTACCTGCCATGCCATCCACCGCCAAGGCACTCCAATGCTGAAGACCAAGGCCAACGGCAGCGTCGCTGGCCCAGCGCAGGAAGCTGCGCGGCCCTCGCTGGCCTTCTACGACCGGCGCACGCAGCGCCACGTTCCTCTAGCCGAGCTTCCCGTGCCCGCAATGCGCCAGGGCGAACGGCTCGTCAAAATGAGCAAAGACCAGCGCCAGGCATTGTGCTATCAATGCCACGCGCCCACCGCGGCCATGCAGGTTGCAAGCGGTGATGACCGCACCGGCACTGGCGTTCACGAAGGTATCAGCTGCCTCGCCTGCCACGCCCAGCACGGGCAGAAGACACGCGCCTCCTGCGCCGCGTGCCATCCGAAGATGTCCAACTGCGGGCTCGACGTGGAGAAGATGGACACCACCTTTCTTTCAGATACCAGCAAACATAACATTCACTGGGTAAAATGCGCGGACTGTCATCCCAAGGGCGTTCCGCGCAAACCAACAACAAAAACGGAGACACAGCAATGATCATTCGCTCTATTATTCTCACCGCCGCCTTAGCCGCCTTAATCCTGCCCGCATCAGCGCAGGACCAATCATCAGCTACGATTGACGGGCAGACCATCACCGTGAAGTTCGCCCAGCCAGGCGCCTCGAAACGTGTGATGGCAAGTTTCCAGACGCCCGCCGATATCGCTTTCAAAGGCGTCAAGGTGCCGAAGGGCAGCTATACCGTTTATGTGCTGACCGACGGGCCGCAGTGGCAGCTTGCCGTGAACAAGGCCACCGGCGCAAAGGCCGCCACTTATGACGCCAAGCTCGACGTGGGCCGCGTGAAAATGACGATGGGTTCGCCTTCCGCCGGCCCGGCAGCAAAGGTCACGGTGACCAAAGTGGCTGCCATGGCGGCGAAACTGGAAGTTGTGTCGAACGGCGCCAGCGCCTCCGCGGCATTTCATCTCGATCGCGGCGGTGCTGATTCGGAGTGGTAGTGCCGGCCATCGTTCTTGCGTTGTTGCTCTTACCGGCGATGGCGCAAGCGCAGGACCCGCGCGTGCAGTCTCTGCTGCGGCGGATGTCACTTGAAGAGAAGCTCTCGCTGGTTCATGGCGCGCGCGACCCGCGCGATCTGGGCCAGGCCGGCTATTGGCCGGGCGTACCCCGCCTGGGGATTCCGCCGCTTCGTTTCGCCGATGGCCCGCCCGGCATCAACGTGAATCGCGAATCCACCGGCATGCCCGCGCCGCTTGCGTTGGCTGCGACCTTCGATGTCAGGCAGGCGCGCTTGTACGGAGTCGTAATGGGCCGCGATGCCGCCGCGTTGGAACAGAATGTCGTGCTCGCTCCACACGTGAACATCGTGCGCGACCCGCTTTTCCGCCGCAACCACACAGCCTTCAGCGAGGACCCTCTGCTCTCTGCCGCTATCGGTGCCGCCGAAATCCAGGGCATTCAGAGCCAGGGCGTGATGGCGCAGGTGAAACATTTGGCGGGCTACAACGGCGCCCAGGACGTCACCATCGACGAGCGCACCCTTCACGACATCTACCTGCCCCCGTTCGTCGCCGCAATCGAGGCCGGCGCCGCATCCGTGATGTGCGCCTATAACCGCATCAACGGAGAGTGGGCCTGCGGGAATGGCGCGATGATGAATGGAGCACTGCGCACGGAGTTGGGATTCAAGGGCTTCGTGACCTCGGATTGGGGCGCTGTCCATAGCCCTGCCGCGATTACCAACGGACTGGATCTGGAGATGCCCGGACGCACGATTGCCGGCCGTCCCGGCGGACCGTGGTTCATTGAGCCGTTGAAGGCGGAAATAGAGAAGGGAACGATTCCGATCGCCGATGTGGACCGCGCCGTCGGCCGCATCCTTGGTCAAATGCTTCGCTTCGGCCTGCTCGATCAAAAGCCGCGTGCGGCCGGCAAGATCGATGTCGAAGCCGATGCAAAGATCGTTCGCGGCGTTGCTGCCTCCGGTGCGGTGCTGCTTCGCAATCAAAATAGCGCACTGCCTCTCACCCGGCAGGATCTCGCGTCGCTGGTGCTCATCGGCCCCACCGCCGGGCAGCTGGCAGCGGGCTATCTTGGCGAGCGCGCCTATGGCTTCGAATCGCGCCTGGTCTCGCCTCTCGCCGTGCTTCGTCACGGCGCTCCCCAAGCCAAGATCACTTACTCACCCGGCGTGAACCTGACAGGCGTCCCCATCCCCGCCGCCGTTCTGTCGCACGAAGGACGGCCCGGCTTGCTGCGTTCGCGCGAAGCTTCGGACATCACTGCGACGCAGCTCGATACATCGCTCAATTTTGACCGAGCCAGCGCGCTCGAAGCGAATGCCGATTTTGCCTGGAAGGGCACACTCACCATCGCCGAAGAGGGCGACTACACCTTGCTTGTGCAACCCGCGCTGGACCATGGTTCGGAAGGCGGAGGCTCCATCGCGATCGATGGCAAACGCGCCGCCCGCACCGGAGGCCCAGGCTTCGGCGGCACCGGCATGGCGCCGAAGAAATGGTCGTGGATACTCCCCACTCTCGATGGCCGCGATAACGGCGGTGGCGCATCGCTCCATTTGACCGCCGGCCCACACCGCATCGAGCTCACAGCCAACTCCCACGGAGAAGGCCCGCTGCGCATCCGCTTCGCCTGGATCACTCCGCAGGCGCGCCGCACCGCCATCGATGCCGCCGTTGCCGCGGCGCGCGGAGCCCATACCGCGGTGGTGTTCGCGTGGTGCGGCACGGGCACCATCGATCTGCCGGAAGCACAGGACGAGTTGATCGCCCGCGTGTCTGAATCCGCACGCAAGACCATCGTTGTGCTGAACACTGGTGGACCCGTTCGCATGCCGTGGAAAGACACAGCCGGGGCCATTCTGGAGATGTGGTACCCGGGCCAGGAAGGCGGCTGGGCCACCGCCGATGTGCTGCTGGGCCGCGTGAATCCTGCTGGCAGGCTGCCTGTGACGTTCCCTCACCGCCTTGAGGACACGGCGCCTTATTCGCCCGGCCATGCCGAGAGAATCGCCAGCAAGGCAAACTATTCGGAAGGGCTCGCCGTTGGTTACCGCTGGCTTGATCAGGAAGGCATTGAGCCGCTCTTTGCGTTCGGTCACGGACTTTCGTATACGCGCTTTGAATATGCGGACCTGGTGTTGAACGGCACTGGCAAGGCCACCTTTGTTGTGCGCAACGCAGGCCCCGTGCGCGGCAGCGAAGTTGTGCAACTTTATCTCGGCCCAGGCCGCAACCTGGCCGCGTTTCAACGCATTGAGCTGGCTGCAGGCGAGAGCCGCACCGTAACCCTCGCGATTCCCCCCCGCGCCATGTCGAATTGGTCTGTCGAACGCCACGCATGGGTCCATCCGTCCGCCGCGCGCACGGTCTACATCGGCGCCTCTTCACGCGACATCCGGCTTACCGCGATGCCAAAGCCTGATTGACGGCATCTGCTAGCCGAGCCGCGACCGTAAGAGAGCGATATGTTTTTTGGGGTCACCTGTAGCCCAACCCGCAATCGTCAAGGAAGTCGAAACAGAACCAGCCTAAGCTCTCTGCTAAGCAGACACATCAGCACAGATCCAATCGAGGGCAGGCACAGCAACACAGCAATCCCGCGAATCAGCTGAAACACAGTGCTCATCATGCCCGACGGAACCGGGAATGCGAAAATTCCAGCCACCCCAGCGATAGCCGTCAGCAGCGAAAGCCCGAACACCAGCTGGAGGCCGAAGCGGTAGTGGAGCAGCAGCGCGCTGGCTGCCAGGACGGAAACAGCACCATGAATCACCAGCAGTATTACGAGGCTGGAGCGGAGCACCATGCTCCCCAGCAGCGGCACCACCACCAGGCTAATACAGGCCGAGACTACGGCAAGAACTTGCAGCCACCGCAATAAAGAGATACCTCCTGAATCCAACAGCATAGTTGATAGCTCATGGGAGGAACAACCGGGAGGCGCCTCACCCCAGATACTTGCTGAGCATCTCCTCTAACTGGTCAGCCCGGATCGGCTTGCTCAGATAGTCATCCATGCCCGCATGGATGCACCGCTGGCGGTCGTCAGACATCGCCGCCGCTGTCAGCGCGATGATCGGCGTGTGCCGGCCTGCCCCTTCTCGTCGGCGAATTTCCACAGTAGTCTGAAAGCCGTCCATTTCCGGCATCTGGCAGTCCATCAGGATCAGATCGTAAAGTTGACTGGTCATCGCCAGGGCCTCGCACCCGTTGGCCGCCACATCCACCTGACACCCCAGTTTGCCGAGCAGCACAGCCCCCACCTTTTGATTCACCGGATTATCTTCGACCACAAGGACGCGCCGGCCTTCGAAATCCCGCGGAGCCGTCGCCTGCACCCTCGGCCTGCCGCTTGTATCTCCCTTGACTGCGTCTGGATTCGCGCGTAGCGGCAGCACAATCGAAAAGGTAGATCCTTCTCCTACCTTGCTGACCATGGTCAACGTCCCGCCCAACAGTTCCACCAATTGCCTGGAAATAGCCAGTCCTAATCCGGTACCGCCATATTTTCGCGTCGTCGAAGAATCCAACTGCTGGAACTTCTCAAATAAGAGCCCTTGCCGTTCGAGCGGAATCCCTATGCCAGTATCAAGAACGTCGATCCCAACAGAGCCCGCTCCGGCGGTGAAAACCTTAACCGTCACCTTGCCTTGCTCCGTGAACTTAATCGCATTGGAGATCATATTCAACACCGCCTGCCGGATGCGGCCCGGATCGCCAATGAACTCCTGCTGCGTATCAGGCGCATAGCGGAAGTGCAACTCCAGTTGTTTCGCCTGTGCCTTCACCGCCATCAGATGCACAGCGTCTTCTATTACATCGCACAAATTAAAAGTTACGTTCTCCAGAACGAGCTTACCCGCTTCAATCTTGGAGATGTCCAGAATGTCGTCGATAATCCCAAGCAGAGCTTGGCCCGAGGAGTGAACGGTTTCCGCGTAGTCCCTCTGCTCGCCGCTCAGGGGCGTGTCCAGAAGCGCCACCGTCATTCCGATCACTCCATTCATCGGCGTCCGGATCTCATGGCTCATGGACGAAAGGAAATCGCTCTTGGCCCGATTCGCCGCTTCAGCCGCCGCCTGCGCAATCTCGGCGGCCTCTCTTGCCGCGTTCAACTGTCTGATCATCCGGCCGCGTTCCCGGTAGTGCGACGCGGCCAGCAGCAGCAACCCCACAATGACGGTGACGCCGAGACCTGCGCTCACCAGGAACATGCCATTCCTGTACCACGGCAGCAGTACCGTAAATGCGTGGGCGGCCGGATGCGGATCGATGTTTCCGTTGCGGTCCATGGACCGCACCTCGAAGCGGTGCTCACCCGCGGGCAACTGGTCAAAGGGCGCGGAGTTGGCTGACTCAAAAGTACTCCACGAACCGCCGTCTAGCCTGTAGGAGAATAGCAGTCTGTCTGCCGCCGTCTGCTTCCACTTGTCGATGCCGGAAAACACCAACCGGATGCGCCCGTCGGGCGACACTTCCCTGGTATTCTCCGCCTCCGGCAAGACGGTCATCGGAGGATCCTTGTCCGCATCCGGCTGATACTCGGCAATCCCCAGCGTGGTTCCCGCCCGGATCCGGCCAAACCGGTCTTCGGAGATGTCATATGCGATGGTCGAAGGCAGGCCGTCCTCGCTTGTATTGGTGATCCACAGGCCATTCCTCAGGCGGTGGACGCCATTGCCGGATGCCACCCAGATCGTTCCGTCGCGGCTGGCCTTGATGGCCCTTGCCCGGTCCAGTTTGTCACGCAGAAGCGTCCAACGCTTCCCGTCGAACTGCATCAACCTATTCCGTCCCGAGGCAAGCAATCTGCCGTCCGGCAACTTCACCAATAGAAAGCACCCGCTGTCCGTGTACCCCTGTTCTGCGCCAACAGGCCGGAACTTGCCCTTCGAGTAGACCCCGAAACCGCCGCTGCCGCCAAGCCATACGTCGCCGTTCGAATCGACGTGGACGGCCCGGATGTTGCCGAGCCCCCATTTCGTCTCAATTTTGAGAAAGTCCTGAAATCGCGTCCCATCGAATATCTTGAGCAGCGAGTAGGGTTCGGTGTCGTGCTTGATAAACACCCAAACCGACTTGCCGTCACGCTTGATCATACGTTGAAATCGGAATGGCAGAGCTATGGAGACCGTCTCGATCTTGCCGGTCTCCGGCCACCAGAATCTCAGCGAGTCCGGAGCTGTTGTGTTGAAGAGCAGCGCTCCATTCGGCGCGGCGAACACTCCTGCCAGTTCGCTGTCCTGGAAGCCGCTCTGCTTGGGCAGCGGAAACACTTTCCACCTGTCGCCCCTGAGGCGGGCCAAAACGGTGGGAGAACCAAACCATAAGCTCCCATCCTGACCCTCTTCGGAGGCCTGGAATATCGCGTTGACCGCACGTAAAGCCGCCGGCGCAGCCCACGTAGGTGGGGCATAGCGTACCGCTCCCTGCGTGGTCCCAATCCAAAAGTTGCCTCCCGGTTCCGTCGCCACATTCCGGATGGCCCCGGAGAGAACGCCAGTTCGCGGCACTGCCACCAAATGCCCATCCACTAGTTCGTGGACCCCGTCCGCCTTCTCCAGCCACACAGATCCGCGCGGTCCCGGCCATCCTCGAACAAGACTACGATCCTGGTAAAGAATCTCCCAGCGCTTGGAGCACAGCCGGATCAATGCCTGGCCTGCGCCGTCCTTCCGCCTGGCGGTGACATACAACTCTCCCGAATCACCCTGGAACGGTTGGGCCGCAAGCGTCAATCCCAGCGGCTTGAACTCGTAATCCTCCCACTGGCTGCCGTCGATAGCGGACCGCGCCACCCCCTGCTCTCCCAGTACAAAGATCCCTCCGCCCGCGCGATTGGCGATCACATCCCTGAATATTCCGAGCCCGGTATCTTCGGACTTTTTCAATACGGCTTCTTTGCGCGTCTGGGGATTAAGACTCGTGAGCTTGTACGCATCCACCAATAGAACGTGGTCCGGCGTTAGTGGCAGCGCCAGGCGATTCGTTCTGTTGATCGGAGTCCAGTTTTCACCTTGACGGTACATCAGCCCGTCTCGTTCCTCGTTTCCCCACAGCAGATTTCCCGGGCCAATCCAAAGTTCCTGGCGCAGATTAGGGGGGGCCGCAATACTCTGTACCTGGTATCCGTCCAGGAAATTCATGGAATCGATGCGTCCGTGTTTTGCCCAGACTTTGCCGTCCTGGCCAACCACAATCGTCCGCACAAATGCTTCGGAGAAACCGTCCGCAACACTCCATGACCGCCAGGCGGTTGTCTCCTGGGCTCGTCCCACAATCAAGCCAAGCAGAAATAGGGCGTTGATGCGCGCGAACTGGTGCGTGAACTTGTGTTCGAGTGCTGTCATCGATAGCGTTCCTGGATCACAGTCGGAGCCTCATCAGATAACTTATCGGCTCTAATCCGAAATCGGGACCTGATCGTTCAGGAACATCTTGCTTCCAGTCTTCCAGTAGATGATCAGCCGCTCAGACTTTGGGCAATTCGTAACCTTTCCGCCGCGGACGCGACAACATCTTGTTCGCCTCCTCGTCACCAACGAAGCGTTCCGCCTGCGGATCCCATTTCAACTTGCGGTCCAGCAGCCGGCAGATGCTCACCAGGTGGCACAGCGTCGTCGCCCGGTGAGCAGTCTCAATATCCGCATTCGTCTGCTTCCTCGACTTCACGCACTCCACGAAATTCTTCAGGTGCGGAACGTCCTCGCCCTTGCCCTCCGGCAGCACATCGGGCGAACCCTTCTTCAATTCCGGACGGTCCGTAATGAAGTCGCCGCGGATGATTTCAATGGTCCCATTCTCGCCGGCAAAGATTCCGCCCAGCTGCGAGTGGCTGTTCTTCCCCGGCTCCTGCAACTTCACGAGCGTGCCGGTCGCGAACTTCATCACCACCGGTTTGCGGTTCAACAGTGGCTTGAAATCCGCGTTCTTCGCCAGCGGGAAGTCGGCAAGATCAACCGTCTCGCGGTCCTCGGTATAGATCTCCACAGGGCCAGTACGGTCCATGCCCAGCGCGCACTGAATCTGATCGAGCCCATGCGTGCCCCAGCCCGAAACACCCCACGACTCGCCGCCGTCGTCGTAATCGGAGTAGTAGCTCCACTGCCGCTGCAGCGTCGGGTGATAAGGCCGCAGCTCGGTCTGGTTGCACCACACATCCCAATCGAGCCCCTCGGGAATCGCCTGCGCCGGCTTCGGCTTCCACGTCAGTCCCGGCAGGTAGTTGCAGACCTTCACTTCCTTGATGTGTCCGAGTTTGCCCGAGCGCACCAGTTCACTGGCATAGCGATTGATCGGCATGGAGCGCTGCTGGCTTCCCGCCTGGAACACGCGATTGTACTTCTTCGCCGCGCGCATGATGGCCTGGCCCTCTTCCACCGTCAGGTGAATGGGCTTCTCGCCATAGACGTCCACGCCCGCCTGCATGGCATGGATAATCGCCAGCGCGCGCGCATGTGTGGTGGTTTGGATCCACACCGCATCCAGCTTCTCCTTCTCGAACATCTTGTGATAGCTGTCGTACTTCGCCCACTTCTCCCAGCCCTCGTTAAACGGCGTGGCCCGCGGGATGCCCGGATCGGTTCCCGTGGTGCGGGCCAGGAAGCAATCGGCTACCGACACCAGATCCACTTCGTCCAGCTCTTTACCGAAATACTGCATCAGCCACCGCGCGCGGCTACCCACGCCGATAACCCCAACTTTCAATCTGTCGTTAGCACCAAAGATGCGCGGCGATACGATCATCGGCGCGGCCACGGTCTGCACGAATTGACGACGGTTCATAAGCTTCCCTCACAAAGGACAAAGTGATCTGCTAGTCAACTATTTATCACATTCGCGCCCGCGGCGCACCTGCCGCCTGGCATGCCACCGGGCATGTGGGGCAGGTAGTTTACCTGCAGCCGATTGGAAATCGGCCCACTCTCCTGCCAATTGACCTTCCCCGGTAAACGTAATCCGCCGCTGCGTATTCCCCGAGCCGATCGAACTGATCTGTCCTAAGGAGCCACTCGTGGGCATTGCATTCGGAGCGGCAAACAGCGGGTTGTTCAACGCATCTACCGCCTCTGCGCGGAACTGCAGTCGCAACCGCTCAGTCACCCGGAAGTTCTTGCTCGCCGAAAGATTCGCGATGTTGAACCCATCCTGCCGGACGCCGCTGAAACGCAGACGTGCTCAGGTACCTCGCCGGTACTGCCTCCATCTCCTGCGTGGTGGCGAGTTTGGAGCTGCTACAAAACCTCTATGCCCCGCGATATCGCCCTGGCCCAGGCTCAATAAACCCGGATCTGAAACACCCGTGCCTCCGCCGCGCCATGCGTAGCCGTCACCTGCAAACGCAGAAAATCAGTGACAACGGTCTCCACGAAATCATGTTGCCGCAGCCGCTGGTAGTTATCCGCAACCACCACCGCAACCCCGCCTGCGGTATGCAACTCGTAGCTCTTCACTGTCTCCGGCTGCGCACCGCGCAACATCTTCGAGTTGAACGCATCCGACATCGAAAGCGTAAGCTCCCGCTCGAAGCCCGTGTCAAACGTCAATTGCACACCATGAATCTCCTGCGGCTCATCCCACCGCAGTTCAACCCAAGCCGGCAGCATCTCCGATCGCCACTGGTTCGCGCAATCCCCAAGGGAAGGATGCAGCACGTTTGATGTTGCGCGAGTCACTCCGTTGACCACCAGCCTCGCCTCGCACCCTTTCTGTTCCGTTGAAGCCGTTATGCGCGCCGAATGCTCCAGCCCCTCTTCCGCCCTTACGCCCAGCAGAAACGCATCGCCCGCCAGAAGCATCTGCTGGATCTCCCGGTACGCCGCAATCTCCAACAGCGCTCCCGTGTCTCCGATGCCCCTGCTTGCCGCGAAAGCCGCGGCTGTTCCCACCGCCTGGCCCACCACTGCGCATGTCGCCATCACACGAGTCGATGCGAAGGCCACGTGCGTCGCCGAAATGTTCCGTCCGGCGAACAGCAGGTTGCTCACATTCCGCGAAACCAGTGCCCGCAACGGAATCGAATAGAGATACGGCGTCTCCACCTGCTCCGCCGGATACTCGTGCACAGCATCCACGCCGCCCGGCGGATGCATATCGATCCACCAGCCGCCGTACGCCACCTCGTCGTCGAAGATCCGCCCCTCCACGACATCAGCCTCCGTCAGCACATGCGGCCCCAGCAACCGCCGCGATTCGCGCTTGCCCGGTAGCATACCCACCCAATCCAGACTCCAGTTCTCCGGGCCTTCCGTGCTCCGCTTCGGTGCCGCGCCATCCATCCACTTTTCATAAGCAGCCGCCGGATCGTCCCACGGCTGCGAACATCCGTTCTTGACGTGGTCCCAAACCCCAAGCGCGATGCGCAAGAGTTCATGGCGGATGCGCCGGTTGTCGCCGATCGTATCCAGTTCGCCGCCCCACTCGGCCCACCAGTAGCCGTACTCCCATTCCCGGTGGCTGCGCAGGTTCAAATCCTCTTCGCTGAATTTGCGCGCCCACGCTGGCGCATGAAATGGCACTGGCTCGTTCTTCCTGCTCGCCATGAACAGAATCGTCGAGCCCAGGGTCTTGCTATCCGCCACGTCCTGTCCGTGCGGCTCGCCGTACTCCTCGCGCGCTTCGCGGCCAGTCCGCGCATCGGCTCCAGCCGCGACGCCAAGATGCGAATCGCCCGAACAATCGGCATACAGCGCCGCCTCAATCACGAACTCCTCTTCCGTCGAAGCGGACAGCGCCCGCACGCTGTGGATCCGGTTGCCCTCCATCGCGCAATCGGCAAATGACGAATCCAGCAACAACGTGATATTCGGTTCGCTCACCACCTTGTCGTACAACATCAGGTCAAACAGGTGCGGGCTGCGATGCGGATTCCGCACACTGTCCTCCACGCGCAACTCATCGATCAGGCCCGGCTCCCGCGCTCCCGGCCGCCGCCCGGAACACGACGCCCCCACAATGTGCATCCGTATCTCCGACGACGCATTCCCTCCCAGCACCGAGCGGTCATGCACCAGCACCACGCGCGCGCCATTGCGAGCCGCCGCCAGTGCCGCACACACCCCGGACACTCCACCACCAACAACGCAAAGGTCGGCTGCAATATCCCGCTGCTTCATCGGCGGCCCCGTTCCAGGAAATCAGTCATCCTACTTCCACAATAAGTGGGATGCGCTATCATGGCAACTTCAAACCGCATGCCCGCACTTCATAAGAATCGTGTCCTCCAGAAACTCCGCAACAAGGAAGTCGTCCTCTCCGTCAGCCTCACTCCGATCTGTTCCGGCAAGGTTGCCGAACTCATCGGCATGCTCGGCTTTGATTGCCTGTGGATTGACATGGAGCATCAGGACTTCAGCTACGACCAGGTCTACGAAGCCTGTCTCGCCTGCCGCGCCACCGGCATGGAACCGATGGTACGGATCCGCCGCGAAGGCCGCCATTCCTGTTTCCGCGGTTACGAAGTCGGCGGTACTGGCATCATGGTCCCGCACTGCATGGGCGCCGCCGATGCCCGCGACATCGTACGCGACGCCCGCTTCGCTCCGCTCGGACTTCGCGGCATGGATGGCGTCGAGCCCTCCGCCGGGTATGGCCTCGTCGGCGGCAAGGAGTACCGCCAATGGGCCAACGAAGAAACGTTCCTGGTCGTCCAGATTGAAGACCGCGAAGCAGTGGACGAGATCGATAAGATTGCCGCCATCCCGGGCATCGACGTGCTGTTCGTCGGTCCCGGTGATCTCAGCCAGAGCTACGGCCACCCCGGTGTCATCGATCATCCGCTGGTGGAAACCGCCATCGACCGCGTCTCCGCCGCGGCCGCCAGGAACGGCATCGCCTGGGGCGCGCCCGGCATCTCGCCCGATCGAACCCGCTCACTGCTCAGCAGGGGCGCAACTCTCATCAACACCACTTCGCTCAGCGGCGTCATGCGCAACGGGTTCCGGGACGTTCTCCAGGCCTATCGCGCTATCCTCTGAAGCTTCGTGATGCTCCCGGTACCATCTCCGGTAGTGATGCTTGGCCCACTGCCGGTCGACGTATCCGCTGATCATGCCGCTCAGCCCCACTCTGCTCGCAGGGTTGATCAGCGCCATGTACAGGTGGCCCAGCACCAGCGGCGCGGCCAGCATCGCCATGAAGAAGTGCAGCAGCCATGAGAGGATCGCCAGGTGCGTCACCCACATCAGCACTCCCGTGATGACGTACAGCGGATAGGTCACCATCAGCACCATGAAATTCAGTTTCTCTGCCGCGTTGAATTTCCCCTGCTCCGGCAATTTCACCCGGTCGCTGATCGCCGCGGCGCCCATCAGCAACAGCCACTTGATGTCATCCAACACCCATATCCAGGCCTGCCGGATGTTATAGAGGTGCACTCTCACGTCACCCCGAATCTGGAAAGCCGCCAGCAACGGCAGCACGATCAACGCCACGCCGGAGGCACGATGGGCATCGGCGAATAAAGCGCGAAACGGCCTTGACCGGTCGGGATTATAGATCAGCACCAGCACCAATGAAGTCAGTGCAGAGATGAGAAAGGGTCCCGCGATCGCCCAGTGAAGCATTCGCTCTGACTTCGCGAACCGCAGGATTCGAGGATCGGACGAAGGTGTCATCACATGAGTAAGGGTGACGGCGGCGCCGGGAAAATATAGATCAGGCCACCCTTGATTCAAAAAAGATTTTCGGATACGCTGTGCCCATGGGCATAGCACTGATTCTCCTCCTGCTTGGCGCACTCTTCACCTGGATAGGATGGCGCACCCGCAAAAAAGTACAGGCCAGCATGGCGTGGCCAACCGCTCCCGGCAAGGTCGTCACAGCCACCGTGCGGCAGGACTTCCAACGCGGCGACGACGATTCCCCGGATACGACAAACTATACGCCCGTGATTCAGTATGAGTATCAGGTAAACGGGCAGCTCTTCAAGAGCAACCGTCTCGCCTTTCAGGAGCGCAGCTACGGTACTCACAAGAAAGCCGCCGAGGTTGCCGCAGGCTTCCCGCCCGGCGCCGCACTGAATGTCTTTTACGATCCTGCAAAGCCTGCCGACGCTGTCCTCGAGCGCACGGCGCCGGGGAATAATGTCGCACTTATCTTGGGTCCGTTGTTTCTCGTCGCGGCCCTCGTAATGGCAGTGAAGAGTCTGTAATTTCGCCACAAATTCATCCAACGCTAACATTCAGATGGTAACTTCTACCATATGCGTTTGCTATGGTTCCTGGTTACTCTCCCTCTGTGCCCCGCGGCGGAAGTGAAACTCACAGACCGGATTGTTCCATTAGTTCAGGATGGCGGCGGATGGACCACCACCATCACCCTCGTCAACCTCGAATCAAAGGCGGCCCCGTTCGAAATGCTGTTTCATACCACCTTGATGGATAGCTGGAAAATAGCAGTCAGCGGCAGCGAGGTGAAAGCCGAAGGCGCATACGTGCGCGGAACCATCGCCGCCGGAGCCACTTTGACATTTCGAACATCGGGCGGTTCATCCACTGTTCAGAGCGGATACGCCTTCCTGTTCAGTCCTGACGGTGCGCGCTTGGGCGGCAAGGCCGTCTTGCACCAGGCCGGTTCCCAGTCCTCGCTTACGCTCCCACTGAGCCCCGAACGGGAAGATCATCTTGTCATTCCATTTGACAACTCCAATGGCTCCGCCGCTTCGTTGCTCTGGCTAACGGAAACGCAATACACGCAGGTGGATTATCTATTCACTGCTCTCGATGGCACAATCTTACTTGCAGGGAATTGGCAGTTCTCAACCGAAGACGCCAGCGCGCAGCAGCTGTTTTCGCTCCAGGACAGGTTTCCATCCCTGAAGGACAAGCAGGGGCTACTAACTTTGGACGTGACTTACCCTAACGCCGGCCGTTATGACGATCGGTTCTTCACCGCGCTTGCTTTGCAGAGTGATTCGAATGGCAATGTATCGCCTGTCGGTTCCATGGCCACGCAAACCTGGAAATCAAATCCCTACTGATGCGCCGAGTTGATATGATCACTTCATCAATCAGGAGATTGCATGAACCGTAGATCTTTCTTACAGGCCGCCGCAACGCCTCTGGCCGCTGCCCAACTTCGTCAGCCGCAGGAAGCCCAGCCCGCTGCCCGCCCCAATGTCATCTGGGTATTCGGTGACCAGCATCGCGCGCAGGCGCTCTCCTGCCACGGCGACCCCAACGCCCGCACTCCGAACATTGACAACATGGCCGTGGAAGGCGTCACCTTCACCAACGCCGTCGCCGGCTTTCCACTGTGCTGCCCGTTTCGCGGCTCGCTCATCAGCGGCCGCTATCCGCACCATTGCGTGCGCGGCCACGAATTTCCGCTGCCCGATGGACAGCGCACTGTCGCCCACGCGTTCAACGACGCCGGCTACCACACCGCATACTTCGGCAAGTGGCACCTCGCCGGCTTCCACGAATCGAACGGACGTGCGGCCTTCTACATCACCGATCCCGCCAAACGCGGAGGCTTCGAAACCTGGGCCGGTTACGACAACAACAACAGCCAGTACGACTCCTGGGTCCACGGCGGCGAAGGCAAAGACGCCTTCCACTATCGCCTGCCCGGCTACGAAACCGACGAGCTCTCCAACCTGCTCATCAAGTATCTGAAGGAGCGCGGCGATGAGCAGCAGAAGCCCGGCGCCAAGCCTTTCTTCGCCGCACTCTCCGTGCAGCCGCCGCACGATCCCTACATCGCCCCGCCCGAATACATGGCCCGCTACAACCCCGCGAAGCTGGAGATGCGTCCCAACGTCCCCGGCGCAAAGACGCTCCAGGAAACCGCCCGCCGCGAACTGGCCGGCTATTACGCCATGATCGAAAATTGGGATCACAACATCGGACGCATTCGGCAGGCGCTCACCGCCGCCGGACTCGCCCACAACACGCACATCGTCTTCTTCAGCGACCACGGCGACATGCACGGCTCGCAAGGGATGTTCCGCAAGACCAACCCCTTTGAAGAGTCTATCCGCATCCCGTTCATCATCAGTGGAGAGGTGCCGCGCTACCAGGGCCGCAAAGTCGGACGCATGCCCGCGGTATTGAATCACGTCGATATTGCGCCCACCACGCTGGGACTCTGCGGCATCAAGAAACCATCATGGATGGAGGGTGCCGATCTCTCGCATCACCGCATCGCCAAAGAAGCCGCGCAGGCCGAACCCGATTCCGCGTTCCTGCAAAACGTGGTGCCGACTGGTCACGCAGATAGCATCAACCGCCCCTATCGCGGAGTCGTCACCAAAGACGGCTTGAAGTATGTGACCTTTGAAGGCGCGCCGTGGGTGCTGTTCAACCTGAACGAAGATCCCTTTGAACAAGCCAACCTCGCCCACAACAATCGCTATCGCGTCGAACGCAGAAAGCTCTCCGAACGCCTGCGCCAGTGGATCGCCGACACCGGCGACCAGTTCGCGATTCCCCCCGACGCCTAAGATCCAAATCCGCCACGTCCGTAGGTGGGGCAGGCGGTTTCGCCCAATGCCACATAGTTTTTCAGAAAACCACGGCAGCTCCGACGAAATCGTAGCGCGGACATTCATGTCTGCCGCGTCGAGATTCGTCTCGACGTGTGTTTGCAACGCCACGCCAAACCTCGACAAGAAAGTCGAGGCGGCACGCAAGAATGCGCGCGCTACAAAACCGCAATAACTATGTAGCATTGGGCGGTTTCGCCTGCCTGTTTTCAAATCAAGCCCGGCGAGGCGCGTGTATCGGTTTCGCAAGATACGCGTTCGCTTCGCCATCCCCAGGAAAAATCTCCTTCGCCGGATCCCATTGCAGCTTCCGGCCCAACTGAATCGCAATGTGCCCCAAATGACAAAGCGAAGTAGTGCGATGCCCAACCTCGGCATCGGCCATCGTTTCGCCCCTCGATTTCACCGCATCCACAAAGTCCTGCTTATCGGTCTTCCGCTCCAGTCGCTTCCAGTTCGAGGCCGAAGCCGGCGCCAGCACCGCAGGCGAACTGGCCTCAATCTTGCCCCTGTCGTCCGCTTCAATCCAGCCATCGGTCCCTTCAAATCGAATACCCGGCTTGTCCGTCTTATAAATCAACTGCACGCCGTTCGCATACTTGTAGTGCACCTCGAAATCGAGCAGCACATTCCAGAAACTCTCCGCCGCCGGATATACGCCCTTGCCCTCCACCTCCACCGGACCCGTGCGATCGGTGCCATTGCCCGACTGCGCAATATCGTTCAAGTGCGTTCCCCAGTTCGTCACCATCCCATCGCAATAGTGCAGCTTCCGCATCCATCCCGGCCTGCTCTTGATGTCGTGCGGTGTATGCACCCGCGCCAGCGTATACGGCGCGCGCGGCGCATTCCCCTGCCACCGCTCGTAATCGAGTTCCGGAGGAACCGGCATGTCCGGCTGTGCTTCGCAACCGACATCGCCCTTCGGCACGCCGGTCCGGATCGTCAGCAACTTCCCGATGCGTCCATTGATCACCGCCTCGCGAGCCTGATGATAATTGGGCTTGGTCCGGTATTCACTGTCCGTGCGGAACACTCGCTTGTACTTCTTCGCCAGGTCAGCCAGCTGCCGCCCCTCGCCGATGCACCGCGTCAGCGGCTTCTCGCAGGAGACATCCTTGCCCACCTGAATCGCTGCCATCGACATCGGCACATGCCAGTGATCGGGCGCCGAGATCATCACGCCATCGATCGATTTATCCGCCAGCAACTCGCGAAAGTCGCGATATTGTTTGCTGCCCGGAATCGCCTTCGCCGCCTCACTCAAGCGCCACGAGTCCACGTCGCAGATCGCCACCACCTCCACATCCGGCATCTTCTCGAACTGTTTCCAGTTCACCGACATCGCCTGCCGGCCCATCCCGATCATCCCGATCGTCACCCGCTTCGACGGGGCATACATTCCGAAAACAGAGGACGGCACCACCATCGGTGCGGTCCCGAAAAGAAAAGCGCGGCGGCTGGTTTGAGATAAAGACATAATCGACTCCTGTTAGATTATATAAGCAGGAATCGAATTTAGGAAGCGAACACACGCTCCGCCTGCGCCCGCAGTTCGCGCACAATCCCCGCATTGCCCGCATCATCCACGCAATTGCGGTATTCGCCCGGGTCCTTCTCCATATCGAACAGTTCGCACCGGTCCCAACTGAGGAAGTTGAACTTCCAACGATCCGTACGCACCATCACGATCGGCGGCTTCCCCACGTAGCGGTCGTCCCTGGTAAAGACATTCCTGCAGAAGTAGTATTCCGAATACGCAAATTCACGAGGTGTGAATCGCTTGCCCTCTAGCAGCGGCGCGAAACTACGCCCGGCGATCCCGCGCGGCGCCGCGAAGCCGCACAACTCCGCCAGCGTCGGAAACAGATCCACCTGCTCCACCATCTGCTTTGCCAGTGCGCCCGGCTTGATCCGCTCCGGCGCGCTGATCATCAGCGGCACATTCACAGACTGCTCGTACATGTTGTGCTTGGTCCACATCCGATGCGCGCCCGCCATCTCGCCATGGTCTGACGTGTAAACCACAATCGTGTTCTTATCGAGCCCCAGTTCCCGCAGCGCCTGCATCACGCGCCCCACGCACGAATCCATCTGCGACACGTTCCCGTAATACCCGCACAGCGACTGCCGCAGTTGCGCGTCCGTCTGTCCATACCAGCCCCGCTCGCGTGCCCGGATCAGATGCCCCTCAAAGCCCGATTCCAACTCGTGTTCCGTCCGCTTCGGCAGCGTCAATCGCGCGTCCTTGTATAGATTGAAAAAACGCTCCTGCGGCACCAGAGGAGTGTGCGGCATGAAGAACGAAGACCACAAACAAAATGGCCGGTCCTTGTTAGCGCGCAGAAACTTCACCGCTTCATCGGCGAACCAGTGATCCTGAAAGTACCTGTCCGCCAGCGGCGATGGCCGCCCCTCCACGCCCTCGGCCCCACCCTGATCGCGCCGCAGTTTCTGCCTGTCCGCGTCCGAAAGCGTCTCCAGAAAACTGCCCTCGTGCAACCGGTGATCGAAGCCATGCTTGCGGGTCTCGTCCACGAAATGCATCTTCCCGATCGCCGCGGTTGTATAGCCATGGTCCTTGAAAAAATGCGCCACCGTGCGTGCGTCATCCGCCAGCGGGTCCTGCAAAATACGAGCCCCGTGCTTGTGCGGATACTGGCCCGTGATGATCGACCCGCGCGACGGCACGCACACCGGCGCCTGGCAGTAAGCATGATCGAACCGCGTTGCCGTAGCCGCAATCGCATCGATGTTCGGCGTCCGCACCTCCGTGCTGCCGTAGCAGCCAGAAGCACTGGTGAGGTGCTGATCGGAACACAGGAACAGCACATTCGGAGGCCGCCGCTGTACCTGCGCGGCGGAAAGAAGAAGGGCACGTCTGCTGATCGGCATCAAGAAGATGCTATCAGCTTTTTCGTATACCGCAGGCACACTTCCAGATCTTCGCACTGCTGCTGTCCGCGTGGCTTGCTCGCATCGGCTGCGACGCCCAACGTGGGTTTGCCGCGCTCCGCCCAAGCCAGGAATCGCGCAAGATCAGAGGCAGGCATCGTCGGGAAAAGCGCGTAGGTCTGCGGATCGAACGCAGGCATGATGCGCGGCTTCGCCATTGGCAGATTCTCAAACACAATCGGCATCCCCTGCTTCATCGCCATGAACTTCTTCAGCCACCCATCGATGTCCACGTTGCCTTCGCCCATGTTCACCCACCGCATCGCCACGCCCTCCGGCACGCGCCACACCGCCGTATCGCGGATATGCGTCGTCACCGCGTACGGACCCAACAGATCCAGCGTCAGATGCGGGTCTTCGTAGATGATCAACGGATTCCCGGAATCCAGGCACACGCCTAGTATGTCGTGCCCCACATGTTCAATCAGCGCCTTGATCTCGCGCGCCGTCTGGTCTCCATTGTGATTTTCGATTCCCAGCTTGATGCCCGAATCGAGAATCTGCTGCCGCGTCGCCTTCAATACGCGCGTGAAGTTCTCCACGTGCTTTGCGATCTCCGGCCGCTCCGTCGCGCTGCCCAGCACGACACGCATCGCCTTCGCACCCAGTATGCGGGCGATCTTCAGCCCGTTGACCACCTGCTCCTCGGCCGTTCCCTGTTTTGCGTTGAAGCCCTTTGACGTGGGACAAATCGACCCGCCCGAAAACGCCACAAACTGAATCCCCAACTTCTCGCCGTAAGCCCGGATCTTCTTCAGCTCCGCCTCATCCGGCTCGCGCAGATTCACTCCCAGCGTTCCGGAGTTGAACTGCGCGCATTCGATCCCTACCTTGTGGAAGTAGTCCAGGAACTGATACGCAGTCCACTTGTTCGCCCCAATGCATCCCAGCTCTACGCCCAACTGGACGTGTTTATTCTGCGCGCGCAAAGCCGTTGGCAACGCTGCCGCGAACAGCAGGTTTCTGCGAGTGATCATCGTTTCGGACTCCTTTGTCCTCAACTATACCTATTTCGAACCGGCGTCCACCACTGGCTCTTTCGGGGATGTCCCATCCATCGGATTCACCTTCGCCCCCTTGGGTGCGGCCACCGGTCCTTTGAGCAGCGGATCGTCAGTCCGCTTCATCCACGCCTCCAGCCGTCCGCGCATCTCAGCCAACGCCGCCGAATGCTTGGCATCAGTAGCAAGATTATGCTGCTCGTTCGGATCGAACACCAGGTCGTACAGCTCCTCCGCATCGAGCGGCATCTGCTTCCACCCGTACTCCAGCCACAGGCTCTTGCTCGGGCTGTCGTCGCAATTGGGCAGCACCGGACGGTGCCGTTCATCCCAACGCCGGATGTACTTGTAGCGATGGGTCCGCACCGCGCGCGCCGGTTCGTAAGAGGCATGGTAATTCACCTCCGCGAACACTTCCTCATTGATCTCCGCCACCTTGCCTTCCAGCACCGGCAGCATCGATTTGCCCTGCAGCCACGCCGGCTTGGCGATCCCCAGCGATTCGCAAATGGTCGGGAAGATGTCCACCTGCGACACCATCGCATCCACAACCTTGCCGCCGCGGAACACACCGGGCCCACGCATGATCAGTGACACGCCCCAGCCCGTATCGTTCAGGTTGCACTTCATCCGCGGAAACGCCAGGCCGTGATCCGTAGTGCTGATCACCAGCGTATTCTCGGCCAGTCCATTGCGAGCCAGCGCATCGAGAATTCGTCCCACCGCGCGATCCAGATTCCGCGCGCTCGCATGATAGCCCGCCATATCTTTGCGCGTCACCGGCGTGTCCGGCATCGGCGCCGGAGGTTGAATGTAGCGCGCATCATCTTCCGCGGTCGGCGCCGGATACTCGCGATGTGTCTCCTGAAATCCCGCGTCCAGGAAGAACGGACCAGCCGGCTTTGTGTCGAGGAACGCAATCGCCTGCGTAGCCACATCAGCGGCTTGTTTACTGGCCGAGCGCATTACTTCGTCATAGCCGATCAACTCCGGCTTCGCCGCCACATGCTGAATCCCCGCCAGCACGGACTTGTACCCCGCCGTCCGCAGCGTATGAATAATGTGCCGCTTGTTATCCACGAGTGAGAACCCGCGATGCGCCAGACCCAGCATCCCGTTCGAGTGCGCACACTGTCCGGTCAACAGCGACGCCCGGCTAGGCGAACACGTAGGAGCTCCGCTATAAGCCTGCCGGAAGAGAACCCCCTCCATCGCCAACTTCTTCAGATTCGGCGTAGGCACCGGATACCCGTATGGCGACAGATACCGCCCCGAATCGTGCGAGTGCACGTACAAAATATTCATCGGCTTACCACTCTGCGATGCCACCAAAGGAGCCACCGCCGCACTCTGCACCAAAAACTCTCGACGCGAATTCATCAGATAGTCACCTCAATGGAGCGAAACTTCACTACGTGTTCATGCGGCTTGCCGCCATGGATCTGCAACCCGATCACGCCCTTCTTCGAACGCGATGGCGAGAAATCATTCACCAGTTCCCCCGCAGACCACACCCGGATTCGCGGCCCCTCGCACACAACCCGCATCGTGATCCAAGCCTCCTCCGAACCGGCATGCCTCTTCGCGGGACTGATGTTGTACAACGCGCCGGTGTAGTTCTTCTGGTCGTTGTAGTCGATCTGCACTTCGTATCCACCCGCTTCTCCAAAGCCCGGCCGCTCCTCGCCTTTCGCGCCCCACCGCCGCTGCGGCTCGCGCACATAAATGCCACTGTTGCCGCCCTTTGAAATCCAGTACTCAACCTTCAAGTCGAAGTCTGTGAATTGTCCGTCGCTCATCAGGTATCCTGGGCCAGGCGCGGCGGGATCGAACCGCCCGGCAATTACGCCATCTTCTACTGTCCATATCCCATGGGCGGCCTTCTTCCATCCGGTCAGATCCTTGCCATTGAACAGCTGCTGCGTCGAGGGTGCAGCTAGTGCTGGAGCGATTGTTGCAAATGAAAAGGCACGGCGGGTGAGGTGTCTCATGTTGACCGCTATGCCAGAATTTCCGTAACCACCCGGGCAGGGAACTGATCCGTCAACCGCTCCCGCAGTCCATTGCGGTCATGAAACAAATCCCGATGCCGCAGCCCCAGGCAATGCAGAATCGTCGCATGGAAATCATGCACGCTCACCCGGTTCTCCGCCGCCTTGAACCCAATATCGTCCGTCGTTCCATGCACCACGCCGCCCTTCACGCCACCGCCCGCCATCCACGAACTGAACCCGTTCGGACCATGATCGCGACCCGGCTTCCCGCCGCCCTGCGACATCGGCAACCGCCCGAACTCGCCGCCCCAAACCACCAGCGTCGAATCCAGCAGTCCACGCTGTTTCAAATCCTTCAGCAGCGCCGCCACCGGCTTGTCCGTCTTGCCGCACGCATAATCCAGGCTGCCCTTGATATCGCCATGACTATCGAAAATCTGGCTCTCGATATACAGCTGCACGAACCGCACACCGCGCTCCACCAGTCGCCGCGCCATCAAACAGCGCTTGCCGTACGAAGCCGTAGCGGCATCGTTCAACCCATAGGCCTCGCGCGTTGCTTCGGATTCCTTCATCACATCCAGCGCATCCGAAGCGGAAAGCTGCATCCGTGCCGCCAACTCATAACTGGAAATCCTCGCATCCAACTCCGGCTGATACGGGCGCTGCTTGCGATGCGCATCGTCCATCTGTTTCAACAGCGCTCGCTCCGCCGCAACCAGCGGCGCCGGCACCTCCGGCCGCGGCTCCAGATTCAAAACCGGCGGACCCTCCGTGCGGAACCGAGTCCCCTGATACAGCGGAGGCAGCCACGCCGATTGCCAGTTGGATATGCCGTTGATCGGCAGCCCCTTCGGATCATCCAGCACCACATACGCCGGCAGATTCTGATTCTCCGTGCCCAGCCCGTAGCTCACCCACGATCCGATACTGGGCCGGCTCGCAATCGTGCGCCCCGTGTGCAACAGGAATAGCGCCGGCTCGTGATTCGCATGCTCGCCATACATTGACCGGATCAGCGCGATGTCGTCCACGCACTCTGCCAGATGCGGCAGCGCGTTTGAAACCTCCATCCCACACTTGCCCCGCGGCTTGAACTCATACGGCGTCGGAAACAACGTCCCCGAATCCTTGCCGTTCGAAATCGCAAACGCCAGTTCGCGACTCGGCGCCGTGCCCGCCAGCCGTTTCAACGTGGGCTTAGGATCGAACAGATCCACCTGGCTCGGCCCGCCATTCATGAACAGGTGAATCACTGACTTTGCCTTGCCCGGAAAGTGCGACGGCTTCGGCTTCAAGTCGTAAATCTTCGGCGACCCATCGGCAAACAGGTCCCGCGCAAACAGCGAAGCCAGCGCCGCTCCATGCAGCCCATCGCCGAAGGAGGAAAAGAAATCGCGTCGTGTCCGTTTGTTTTTCATGTGGTCTCCTTAGTCGATAAAGCTGAATTCAGCCGAGTTCAAAATCGCATGACAGTAGTTCGCAAGCCCCAGCCACTGGGCGTTTGTCGACCGCGGCCCGTCGTTGTTGTCCGCGGCCAGCCGCGCCGGCCACTGCTTCGCAAACTCCGCGATCGCGGTCACTGCCAGGTCTTTCTCTGAAGCCGAAGGCCCACGACCGTAGGCCCGCAGATAAACCGCCTCCACCTGCCTCGAAACATCCGCGCCCGCCTCGTCAATCACGCGGCCCGCCATGTAGCGCGCAATATCCCACGACATCGACCCGTTCAGCATGTGCAGCGCCTGCGTCGCAACGTTTGACCGCCTGCGCTCCGTGCAGTTCGGAGTCATCGGAGGCTGATCGAATGCATCCATCAGCGACACCGGAGTCTGCCTTCGGTGCAGCACATAGATCGCCCTCCGGAAGCCAGCCTTCGAAGGCTTCACGACTACTTCCTTATCAGGCCTGATATCGATCGCAGAAGGCGAACCGAACATCGCCGGATCCAACCGCCCCGCCGCCGTCATGATCGAGTCGTACAGCGTTTCCGCATCCATGCGTCGCAGCGGCATCCGCGACAACAGCACGTTATCCGGATCGGCCTCCATCAGCTTCGCGTCCACCTGCGACGTCTGCCTGTAAGCAGCCGAGGTCACCATCGTCCGATGCAGCTGCTTCATGCTCCAACCCTTCGCTACAAACTCCGTCGCCAGCCAGTCCAGCAACTCCGGATGCGACGGCGCCACGCCCGACTTCCCGAAGTTACTCACGCTCGCCACGATGCCGCGCCCGAAGTGCCGCGACCAGATCTGATTCACCGCCACCCGTGCCGTCAGCGGATGATTCGGCTGCGTCATCCATCGCGCCAGCGCCAGCCGGCGTCCAGTAGCACCAGGGAAAGGAGACTCCACCCGATACGTCGTCAAAGCAGCATTCTGCAGCACCGTCGGCACGCCCGGCTCGACAACTTCGCCAAAGCCCACCGGATCGCCGCGCTTCAACAGATAACTCACCGAAGGCTCTTCGTTATCGGTGAGGATGCGCACATGCGGCCGCGGCTTCAACTTGCCGCGCGTTGCCTGTAACTCCTCGCGCAACGCCTTCGTCTTGTTCGCAAACTCAGGCGACTTCTTCTCCAATTCGCGCGACGATAACTTCTCACCTGGCTTCTGGTAGTTCTCCGCAATCTTATCGATGCGCGCCTGGATTCGTTTGATCTCTTCCTGAATCGGCGCGTTCTGTTCTTCTACCGCCTTGCGTTCCGATTCCAGCCCCAGATCGTACTCACGGCTCCGCGGCGACTTCCACTCATAAGGATTGTAGGCCGCCTGCAACACCGCACTCAGCCGGTAATAATCGCGCTGCGGAATCGGATCGTACTTGTGATTGTGGCAGCGCGCGCAACCCATCGTCAGCCCCATCACTGACGACGCCAGCACCTCCACCTCATCCGCCACAATGTTCATGCGCTCGGCGATCAGTGCGCGTTCGTTCGAATTCGTCTGATCGGGTGTCGCGCGCAAAAAGCCCGTGGCCGCCAGCCGGTCGATCATCTCCTGCGATGCCGTCCCCTTCGCCTTCTTCCAGTCCGCCGAAAGCTCATCCCCTGCGATCTGCTCCGTGATGAACTGATCGTAGGGCTTGTCGGCATTCAGCGACCGGATCACATAGTCCCGATACCGCCACGCAAACGGACGCACGCCATCGTCCTGCCCGAACCCTTCCGAATCCGCGTAACCGGCCAGATCCAGCCAGTGCTGTCCCCATCGCTCACCAAAATGCGGACTCGCCAGCAAACCATCCACCACGCGCTCATACGCTCCCGCCGCGTTGTCTTTGCGATACGCTTCAATCTCAGCCGGAGTGGGCAGCTTGCCCGTCAGATCCAACGTCACGCGACGCAGCAGTGCGAACTTCTCCGCCTCCGCCGAAAACTTCAGGCCCTTCTCCTCCAGCTTCTGTAACAGAAACGCATCGATCGGATTCTTCACCGCCGCCGCGTTCTTCACTTGCGGAACAGCAGGCCGCACCGGCGGCTGAAACGCCCAGAACTTGCGATCCTTCTCTGTCACCACCGCTTCCGTTGGTGCGGGCGTGGGCTCGGGTCCCGGCGCACCCGCCGCGATCCACGCTTTAATCTTCTCTGTCTCCGCATCGGTCGGCAACTCCACCGCAAGGTCCTTCGCCATCGCCGAAGGTGGCATCTGGCCCTTCGCAATCCGCGCGTACATCGGGCTTGCATCCGGATTGCCGGGCACCAGCGCCGGCCCCGATTTGCCGCCCTTCAAACGAGACGCATTGGTCCTCAGATCCAGCCCGCCCTGCTGCTTCAAGCTGCCATGGCAAACCATGCAGCGCACCTGCAGAATAGCCAGCACCTCACGTTCTTTCGGAACCTCGGCGACGGCAACAGGAGCCTTCACGCTCTTGTCTACCCACTGCCGGATGATGTCGATCTCGGAATCGTTGAGCTTCACCTTGCCCGGCGGCATCTGCCGCGTGACGATCTTATCGAGCAGCAGGCTCTTCGCCGCCGCGCCCGGCACGATCACCGCTCCCGCGGCGCCGCCCTTCAGAATCGCCTCCGGCGTGCGCAGGTCGAGCTTGCCTTGCGGAGCCGCCCCATGGCAAGCCACGCACTTGGCCTTCAAGATCGGTTGCACGTCCTTGTCAAACGATGGATCGGCCGCAGCCGCGAGGCCGGCTAGGGAAAACAGGGACAACAGGATTTTCATGATTGGCTTTGGTCGATTTTATCAGACTCCAGTAAGAGATAATACTTGCTTGCAAGGAGATTCCCCATGCGTAGAATCTATTTGACCGTCGCGGCCGTCAGCCTGCTCGCTGCTGCGCCCGCCAAGTCGCCGCTGATGCAGTTGCTTGATAGCTTCACCACCGCCGATGTTCCCGCCATGGGACGGGCCGAAACGCCCGTCCCGCCGCGCAAATGGGAGCAGCCTAAACTGCCGCAACTACCTGGTAATGGCCTCGCCCAGCATCCCATGCTCTACATCGGCGAAGGCCACAACCAGATGTATCTCATCAATAACGGCAAGATACTCTGGACCTATCAAACCGGTGGCGGCAACGAATACGACGACGTCTGGATGCTCTCTAATGGCAACATCCTCTTCACCCGCATGCAGTACATCGCCGAGATCACGCCGAAAAAAGAAGTGGTCTGGCGATATGATGCGCCAGCCGGAACTGAGATCCACGCCTGCCAGCCGATCGGCCTCGACAAAGTTCTCTTCATCCAGAACGGACTCCCGCCAAAGATCATCGTGATGAACATCAAAACCAAAGCGGTCGAGGTGCAACACGATCTTCCCGCGCGCAGCACTACCGACCCGAAGACCGTGCACGGCCAGTTCCGCCGAGTCCGCTACACCGCCAAGGGAACTTTCCTGGTGCCCTTCCTCGATATGAACCAGGTCATCGAATACGACAAGCATTTCAAAGAGCTCTGGCGCTACGAGGTGAAGAAACCTTGGGCCGCCATCCGCCTCAGGAACGGCAACACGCTGATTACGAATGAGGCTGACAAGCTCACCCTGGAAGTGAACGCGAAAAAAGAAACCGTCTGGTCCGTGAAGCCCGAGGATCTCCCCGAGCAGTACCGCTTCATCAACACCCAGACCGCAACCCGCCTCGCCAACGGCAACACCATCATCTGCTCGCGCGGCGGCAACGGCAAAGGCCCGCAACTGGTCGAGGTGACTCGTGATAAAAAGGTTGCTTGGGTTCTGTGGGACTTCGATCAACTCGGTCCCGCCACTGCCGTACAGATCTTAGACGACCCTGGCATCCCGGAGAAGCCGGGTCAATCGGAGCATTAAACCATGAACAGAAGAACATTCCTACTAGCAGGCGGTGCGGTTGCCGCAGTGCAGGCCGCTCCTTCCGATCAGATCAATCTTGGTGTGATCGGCGCAGGCAGCCGCGGCACCTTCGTGATGACGACCTTCCAGAAGGACACGGCTCTCAAGGTCGGAGCCATCTGCGATGTGTATGAGCCCAATCTCGAACGCGGCGCATCCACCGCATCGAAGGTCGCGGGCAATCACCCCAAGCTCTACCGCAACTACAAGGAGCTCCTCGCCGATAAAGATATCCATGCCGTCCTGATCGCCACCCCCGAACACTGGCACGCCCAGATGGTGCTTGATGCGATCGCCGCCGGCAAAGACGTCTACGTTGAAAAGCCGCTCTGCCATACTCCCGAAGAGGGCGCGAAGCTGGTTGAGGCAGAGAAGCACACCAAGCAGATTATCCAGGTGGGCATGCAGCGCCGCAGCTACGATGTCTATCTTGAAGGCGCGAAACTGGTCGCCAACGGCACTCTCGGAAAAGTGCACATGGTGCGCTCGTGGTGGCTCAACAACTATGTCGGCAACGGCGGCGACAAGACCGCGAAGCTCGATGGACCGCTCGATTGGGAACAGTGGCAGGGGCCCAGCCAGAAGCGCATTCCGCTCAACCCGCTGATCTTCCGCAACTGGCGCAACTTCTCTGATTACGCCGGCGGCATTCTCACCGACCAGGGAGCGCACGTCTTCGATGGCATCCACCTGTTGATGAACGCCAGCTACCCGAGTGCCGTCACCGCCGCAGCTGGCAAGCCGCACCGCAACGGTTTCGATACGTCCGATACGGTCGTCGCCACCGCCGAGTATCCGGAAGACTTCCTCGGCGTCTTCTCCATCAATTACGCGGCGATGAAGTATCAATCCCGCAACGACCAGATGAATCACCTCGATGGCGATAAAGCCCGCATGGATATTGGCCGCGAAGCATACAAGGTCTTCAAGCAGGGAGAGGAAGAGACACCCGCGCTTTCCATGAAGTCGGCGAAAGGCTTCGGCTGGGCCACCGATCTGCACGTGCAGAATTTCCTCGAATGCGTCCGCACCAGGAAGACGCCTACGGCGCCCATGCACGTTGCCTTCAAAGCCGTCATCGTCACCCAGATGGCGAACCTCTCACTGAAGCACGGCCGCCGCATCAAATGGAATGTGAAGACCAGCAAGATCGAACTCTAACACGGCCCCCAATCGACGCGTCTTCAACAGAGCGGTCTGTAGCTATTCCCCCATCTCTACCTTCACCCAGGCGTGAGCCATCCGCGGCCCGCCTGGGCCCTGCATCAACGCACTCCACTGCGCATAGCTCTCCCGGTTATACTGCGTACTCAAATTAATCCGCTCTGGAGCCCGAAGCCCATAGCACAACCGCGCCGAAGCCCCGGCCTCCAACCGCGCAGGCACCGCTGCCATCCGCACCACTGTAAAATCCAACCGCGGCTGAAACGAAGCCGCAATTGAAGTCACCGCCTCCGGCCCGCCATTCGACAAAGTGAAACAAGCCTCCATCGTCTCCCCACGCCGCATCCGCAACGTCTCCGCTTTGCTCTTCACCGTAACCTCTTTGGCCGGAGCTGGCTGCCCCAACTCCGTCAGCAACTCCAAGAACCAAGGTACATAGTTGAAGACGAGCCCTGTGCTGCGAGTCCCGAACTCCTGCCCCGCACCGCGAAACCCACCCACGGTAGCTTCATAAGGCACCACCAGGAACAGCGGATCCTTCGACTTCAAATAAGCCGACCGCATCAACCGCAGTTCGCTCGTAATGTTCCCCGCACTAGCCCCGCGGCGCGGCGATCCACCTGTCGAAACGCGCCCCGCTGGCGGCGGGCGTGGGCGGCGGAAGCAGCAACGCGGCGTTCACGCTGCTGGGGCTGAAACAGCTCTGGGATTTGAAGGCAACACCGGCCGAGTTGCACGAAGTGGCTGCCCAGCTCGGGTCGGACATCAATTTCTTCCTCGGCGGCGGGGCCGCGTTGTGTCGCGGACGGGGCGAGCAGGTGGAGCCCGTGCCCTGCCGGCTGGCGGCGAAAGTGTTGTTGATCAACCCCGGTTTCGGGATTTCGACGAAATGGGCCTATGAGAGCTGGGCCAAGGCCGCCGGGCACTTGCCCGCCACCGGGGCGGGGTTGACAGTCTCGCCTCCCGACGTTATTCTCCTGCTC
>Ga0118677_10002807_pt1 | contig 34284 bp, 28 predicted proteins | sample AliMusrvi5mmetaG_FD_86154 | JGI IMG/M metagenome (GOLD analysis project Ga0118677, IMG submission 86154)
GTGTTCCTTTGGAAAACCTGGAGTTAAAAACTGATATGAATTTCAAACAGCTTCTTGCTAAGACAATAGAGGTTATAAAAAAACGTGCGGTGGTTTTTATTTCTATCGTTATTTTGTTAGCAATTCCTGTTTCTGTAGTTACTGCATATATAAATCAATCCAGCTATCAGGGCATATCGGAAAAAATAATGAAAATTGATATTACCTCTGATGCATCAATAAATGACTTGGTTAGTGCGGTAGGCAATTATTCTCTTGGAACGGCTGATTATGTTATGTCTGTAATTGCAAACGTATTAGAGGTAATGATTTTATTATTGGCTGTTATGCTTGCCTATGGATATTTTATAGGGGGAACTCCGGCAAAGGCGGGGCTGGGTGAGCTATTAACCATTGCAGGTCGCCGGCTTATTTGGGTGTTTATTGTATATTTCTTCTTTTCCTATGCTAGCCAGGCTATATTGTATTTAACCTTAACAGTCGCATTTTCTTTTGCAGCTGTTGCGCTTAGCGTAATAACTAGCACAGGCGGACAAATAATTATTTTGATTGCTTGCGTAATTCTAAGCTTACTTGCCACATTGTTTATTGATACCTATATTGCACTGTATTTTTATAATATGATAATTTGTATGGCGACGGGGCGCAGCAGAATGATACTTGCTCTGCCTTATGCCAGAGCGGTTTTAAATGGTCAAATGAAAAAGGCTTTTTTCTATTTGCTGCCTTGGATTGCTTTAAGCAGCGGCGTTTCATTAGTATTTTTTGCATTGGCAGTATTTTATACATCTACAAACACTGTGCTTTCCTATGCGCTATTTGGAATAGGCTCTCTATTAGGGCTGATATTTTTAGCAGTAATGTTCGTTTTTCTTACTGCTAACTTTCTTAATATGGAAGCAAAAAGCAAAGCGATTATTCGTATAAATTCAAACGATTCCAGTGCGCCAAGTGATAAAGCAGACGGTGATGCTTAAAAATGAGTTATTCTTTACAAAAACTTATCAAATATTTCATTTTTACCTATTTATTATTGCATTATAATGGTTGACAAGACATAGTTGCTATGTTACAATCATGTATTGTATCGTAGGGTAACATGGGCGAAATAGTGCTCATGTACAGCAAGGTAGAAAAGCTTAATAATTGCTTTGTATGGTGATGGTTTTATGTCACATTTTTGGCGTTGTTTTAAGTATTGACTTTTCTGCAAATACCCGAGTTTTTACAATTATTTATATGGGAGAGTGAATGTATGCTTCATAAGGTACAAATGGGAAAGCGTGCCAGAATGAGCTTTTCACGCATTGACGAAGTGCTGGAGATGCCCGACCTGATAGAAATTCAGAAGAACTCCTACCGTAAATTCATTGATGAAGAATTAAGCCTTGTAATTAAGGATTTTTCACCAATTGATGATTTCTCAGGGAATATGCGGCTGGAGTTTTTGGATTGTTATCTAGAGAAAAAACCAAAGTACCCAATAGAGGAGAGCAAAGAACGTGATGTAACCTATGCTGCTCCTATGAAGGTTAAGGTTCGCCTTACAGTTAAAAATGACGATGACACAGTTCGTGAAATCATTGAGCAGGAAGTTTTTATGGGCGATTTCCCCAGAATGACTCCTACAGGCACATTTATTATTAACGGAGCAGAGCGTGTTGTAGCTTCTCAGCTAGTTCGTTCGCCTGGTGTATACTATAATGACGACAAAAAAACTGGAAGAAATCAGTTTACAGCTACGCTTATTCCTAATAGAGGCGCATGGCTTGAATTTGAAATTGACAAGAGCAATATCTTTTGGGTAAAGGTCGACCGTACTCGAAAGACTACTGTTACAGCCCTTATTCGTGGCTTAGGGCTAGGCACAGACGAAAAGATATTAGAAGTTCTTGGCGAAACGGAAGTATTAAAGGCAACACTGGAGCACGATAAGAATTCCGGAATTACAAAAGAGCTGGACGGTCTTATTGAGATGTACAAGCGTCTTAGACCTGGTGAAAATGCCGACGAGAAAATTATGCGTGATCGTTTGCATGCATGTTTTTTTGACGCAAAGAGATATGACCTTGCACGTGTTGGACGCTATAAATTTAATAAAAAGCTCTCTCTTGCCACTCGTATTGAAAACCAAATTTCTGCCGAAAACATCGTTACACCTGATGGCGAAATTATTGTTCCAAAGGGAAAGAGAATTGATAGAATTATAGCTAGAAAGATACAAGATTTAGGTATTAATTCTGTATCTGTTAGATTGACATTCAAAAACGATAATGGCGAAAATGTTGAGAGAATTGTGCGTGTTGTAGGAAACAGTTTTGTTGATGCAACAGGCTTTCTTCCCTTTAAACCTAAGGAAGTAGGCATATTTGATAATGTTCATTATCCTACTCTTATGTCCATTTTAAGTGAAAATCTTGAGCCTAAGGAACTAAAAGAGCGCATGGTGGCTGCCAGAGAAAAGCTAATTCCGGAGCATGTTTATATGGATGATATTATTTCCAGCATAAACTATGCTATTTGTCTTTGCGAAGGCTTTGGCAATATAGACGACATTGACCATTTAGGAAATCGCCGTGTTCGTTGCGTTGGCGAGCTTCTTCAAAACCAGCTTAGAGTTGGGCTTTCAAGAATGGAACGTGTAGTGAAGGAACGTATGAGTACACAGAATATAGAAAGTGTTTCGCCTACATCCTTAATTAATATCCGTCCGGTTACTGCTGCTATTAGAGAATTCTTTGGTTCCTCTCAGCTGTCACAGTTTATGGATCAAAACAATCCGCTTGCGGAGCTTACACATAAGCGTAGGCTATCAGCCTTAGGACCTGGCGGACTTAATCGTGACCGTCCTTCCTTCGAAGTGCGTGACGTACATCACTCACATTATGGTCGTATGTGCCCTATTGAAACACCTGAAGGAAAAAACATTGGTCTTATAGGCTCTTTGGCAACCTATGCCCGTATTAATGAGTATGGCTTTATGGAATCGCCATATCGCAAGGTAGACAAAAAGAAGGGCGTAGTAACCTCGCAGATTGAATACCTGACTGCTGATGACGAAGACCGTTTTGTAATTGCGCAAGGTAATGAGCCACTTACGCCAGAAGGACGTTTTGTTAATGACCTAGTAGGCATTCGTTATATGGACGAAATATTAGAGGTGGAACGAGATAAGGTTGATTTTATTGACGTCTCTCCTAAGCAGGTTGTTTCTGTTGCAACTGCAATGATACCTTTCTTAGAAAACGATGATGCTTCCCGCGCACTTATGGGTGCGAACATGCAGCGTCAAGCTGTTCCTTTGTTAATACCTCAAGCGCCTATCGTTGGAACAGGTATTGAGTACAAGGCAGCCATAGACTCAGGCGTATCGGTTTTAAGTACAGTTGATGGCGTAGTTAAAAGCGTATCGGCTCAAAGGATTATTGTAATTGGCGATGACCAAAGCGAATATGTATATGATTTATTAAAATTCAAGCGTTCCAATCAAGGAACCTGTATAAACCAACGCCCAATCGTTAAAGAGGGCGAAAGAGTTACAGTTAAGCAAACCATTGCTGATGGTCCCAGCACCGACCAGGGAGAGATAGCACTCGGCAGAAATATTCTCATAGGCTTTATGCCTTGGGAAGGCTATAATTATGAGGATGCTATACTAATTAGCGAAAAGCTTGTTAAAGAGGATGTGTTTACTTCTATTCATATTGAAAAATATGAGTGCGAGGCAAGAGACACAAAGCTGGGCTCAGAAGAAATCACAAGTGATATTCCAAATGTTGGCGACGATATGCTTAAAAACCTTGACGAAAATGGCGTGATACGCATTGGCGCTGAGTGCCGCTCCGGTGACATTCTTGTAGGAAAGGTTACACCAAAGGGTGAGACGGATGTGACTGCCGAAGAGCGTTTGCTGCGTGCTATATTTGGTGAAAAGGCTAGAGAAGTCAGAGATACCTCGTTACGCGTACCTCATGGAGAGGGCGGTATAATTGTTGATGTAAAATCTTTTACCAGAGAAAACAAGGACGAGCTTTCTCCTGGCGTAAATAGAATGGTTCGAGTGTATATTGCCCAAAAGCGTAAGATTTCTGTGGGCGATAAAATGGCAGGCCGTCATGGTAACAAGGGCGTTATTTCCAGAATTCTTCCGGAAGAGGATATGCCTTTCCTTCCAGATGGCACTCCACTTGAAATTGTTCTTAATCCATTGGGCGTTCCAAGCCGTATGAATATTGGTCAGGTACTGGAGGTTCACCTTGGTCTTGCTGCCAGTAAATTAGGAATGCATATTGCAACACCTGTTTTTGATGGCGCAAACGAGAATGATATTGCAGATTTACTAACACAGGCAGGTCTATCACCAGATGGAAAGACAGTACTTTATGATGGACGAACAGGAGAGCAATTTGATAATCCTGTAACCGTAGGTTATATGTATGTGCTTAAACTAGTCCATTTAGTTGATGATAAAATCCATGCCCGTTCTACTGGCCCTTATTCGCTGGTAACACAGCAGCCGTTAGGCGGAAAGGCACAGTTTGGTGGACAGCGTTTTGGAGAAATGGAAGTTTGGGCATTGGAGGCTTATGGTGCAGCGCACACCCTTCAAGAAATACTAACCATAAAGTCCGATGACGTTGTGGGACGTGTAAAAGCCTATGAAGCTATTGTTAAAGGCGAAAACGTACCTGAGCCTGGCATTCCGGAATCCTTTAAGGTATTGCTTGAAGAGCTTCGTTCACTTGCACTGGATGTTAAGATTCTCACCGAGGAGAAGAAGGAAGTTCTTATGAAGGAGCTGCTGGATGACGACCGTGATGTAATTGAGATAGTTCCAGATGGCATGGAAAGCACAATGCCTGAAACTGATTTGTTCTCAATGCTCGGCGGAGAAGAAGATGATCTTGAGCTTGGCGGACTTGTGGAAGAGGAAGACGACGAAGATACATTGTCCATTGAAGATTTATTTGCTGACGAGCTTGAAGAGGACGAGGAAAACTAAAAATAATTATCATTATATATTTTATATAATTGAAGGGAGAGGTACCCTTGTTTGAATTAAACAATTTTGATTCTATACAAATTAGTCTAGCCTCCAGTGAGAAAATTAGAGAATGGTCCTCCGGAGAGGTCAAAAAACCAGAAACTATTAATTATCGTACACTCAAGCCAGAACGCGACGGTCTTTTCTGTGAAAAGATATTTGGGCCTACCAAAGATTGGGAGTGTTCCTGCGGTAAGTACAAAAGAGGCGCTCGCTACAAGGGCTTGGTTTGCGACCGTTGCGGCGTTGAGGTAACTCGCGCTAAGGTGCGCAGAGAAAGAATGGGGCATGTTGAACTTGCCGCTCCAGTTTCTCATATTTGGTATTTTAAAGGTATTCCAAGCCGTATGGGCTTGCTGCTTGATATTTCTCCAAAGGAAATGGAAAAGGTGCTATATTTTGCATCCTATATCGTGTTAGATGCAGGAAGCACAGAGTACAAGTTTAAGGATATTCTCTCTGATGGCGAGTATCGTGACGTTGTTGCCAGAGAAACAAGCATTGGCAGCTTTAGAGCAGGAATGGGCGCAGAGTCTATTCGCGAGCTGTTAAGAAAGATTAATCTGGAAGAGGAATCTAATTTTTTAAGAGAAGGTCTTATTGCAAGCACAGGGCAAAAGAAAATTAAGATTATTAAAAGACTTGAAGTAGTAGAAGCATTTAGAAAATCAGGCAATCGTCCTGAATGGATGATATTGGATGTCATCCCGGTTATTCCGCCAGAAATTCGTCCTATGGTACAACTAGACGGCGGACGCTTTGCTACAAGTGACCTTAATGACCTCTATCGCAGAGTAATAAACAGAAATAACCGTTTAAAGAAATTACTTGAGCTGGGTGCACCGGATATTATCGTACGCAATGAAAAACGTATGCTGCAGGAATCAGTTGACGCGCTCATAGACAATGGCAGGCGCGGCAGACCTGTTACAGGTCCTGGCAATCGTCCTCTTAAGTCGCTTTCCGATATGCTTAGAGGAAAGCAGGGGCGCTTCCGCCAAAACCTACTTGGTAAACGTGTTGATTATTCCGGACGTTCGGTTATCGTAGTAGGTCCAGAACTAAAAATGCACCAATGCGGACTTCCAAAAGAAATGGCATTAGAGCTATTTAAGCCTTTCGTAATGAAACGCTTAGTAGAGCTTAATTTAGCACACAACATTAAGAGCGCAAAACGCTTAATAGAAAGAGCACGCACAGAGGTTTGGGATGTATTGGAAGAGATTATTTCTGACCATCCTGTATTGCTAAATCGTGCGCCTACATTGCATCGCTTGGGCATACAAGCATTTGAGCCTGTTCTTGTAGAGGGCAGAGCACTAAAGATTCATCCTCTGGTTTGTACAGCATACAATGCTGACTTTGATGGCGATCAAATGCCTGTTCACGTTCCTCTTTCAGTAGAGGCACAAGCTGAAGCAAGATTCCTAATGTTAGCATCCAATAACATTCTAAAGCCTGCCGATGGTCGCCCAGTTGTGTGCCCTACACAGGATATAGTTATTGGCTCATATTATTTGACAATAGAAAATACAAAAGAGCAGAAGCTAGACCGTTACTTCTCCTCGCCAAATGAAGCAATACTTGCGTATCAAATGGGAAATCTCCCATTGCATTCCAAAACCAATATTCGCTTTACAAAGGTGATTGACGGTAAGCCAGTAAATAAACTGGTTCAATCCACTGTAGGCAGAGTTATTTTTAATCAAGCTTTGCCACAGGATATGGGCTTTATTGACCGCACTAATCCTGAAAACACGTTTGAATTAGAAATTGATGGGCTAGTCGGCAAAAAAGAGCTGGAGCAAATAGTATTCAAATGCTATAGCACTCATGGCGCTGCGGAAACTGCTGAGGTGCTAGACAAAATTAAGACGCTTGGCTTTACCTTTGCAACGAAGGGTGCGATAACAGTAGGTATTAGAGATGCAGTTATTCCTAAAGAGAAAAAAGCACTTGTTGAGGAAGCAGAAAAGCGCGTTTTAACCATTAAGGGTCAATTTAACCGTGGTTTATTATCTGAGGAAGAAAGATACAAGAGCGTTATTAGTACGTGGAAAAAAACTACCGATGACGTTATGAAAGCACTTATGAAATCTCTTGACCCCTTTAATCCTATTAATATGATGAGCAAATCAGGTGCTCGTGGTAATATAAATCAGATTAGACAGCTAGCTGGTATGCGCGGACTAATGTCCGATCCATCTGGTCATACCATTGAAATACCGGTTAAGGCGAACTTCCGTGAGGGTCTTACTGTACTTGATTTCTTTATTTCCTCACATGGTACCAGAAAAGGTCTTGCTGATACTGCATTGCGTACAGCAGATTCAGGATACCTTACCCGCCGTCTAGTTGACGTTTGCCAGGATGTTATTGTTCGCGAGATAGACTGCCATAAGGGTCATTCAGCAGTCAATACGCCTAAGGGCATTTGGGTCGAAGATGTTATTCACGAAAAGGATGCCATTGAAACTGTTCGTGACCGTACAAGAAACAGAGTTTTAGCGGCGGATATCTTACATCCGGAAACAGGTGAGGTCGTATTTACTGAAGGCACTTTAGTAACGGACGCTATGGCTTCTAAAATTACAGATTCGCCAGAAAAAGGCGGATTGGGCATTAATAAAGTCTTTATTCGCTCCATATTTACCTGCCGCACGGAGCATGGCGTTTGCGCTAAGTGCTACGGTGCAGATTTGGCAACAGGCAAGCTAGTAAGCCTTGGAGAGGCAGTTGGTATCATTGCTGCTCAATCTATAGGCGAGCCTGGCACACAGCTTACAATGAGAACCTTCCATACAGGCGGCGTTGCAGGAACAGATATTACACAGGGCTTACCTCGTGTAGAAGAAATATTTGAAGCTAGAAAGCCCAAAGTACTTGCAATATTAAGCGATGTATCTGGCAAGGTTTCAGTTAGCAATAAAAACAAAAGCACAATAACCGTTACAACAGGTGAGGGCGAAGCAAAGGCATATCCCATGGCGTTTAATTCCTATATAAGCGTTGAGGATGGGCAGAGTATTGAGGTAGGTGAGGAACTTACTAAGGGTTCCATTAATCCTCATGACTTACTTAGAATAAAGGGCGTTGTGCCACTTCAAAATTATCTGTTAAAAGAAGTTCAAACCGTTTATAAGCTTCAAGGCGTTGAAATTGGCGATAAGCACATAGAGCTAATTACCCGTCAAATGCTTCGTAAGGTTCGTATTGAAGATTCAGGAGATACAGAATTATTACCTGGCGAGCTTGTAGATATATTTAGGGTAGAGCGCGTGAACAATCAAGTTCGTGAAGCAGGCGGAGTACCTGCCACTAGCAGACGTGTGCTGCTAGGCATTACTAAGGCAGCACTGGCTACAGATTCGTTCCTGTCTGCTGCTTCTTTCCAGGAGACTACAAGAGTGCTGACAGATGCAGCTATTAAGGGTAAAATTGACCCATTACTTGGACTGAAGGAGAATGTTATTATAGGAAAGCTAATTCCTGCTGGTACCGGTATGAAGCGCTATAAGGATATTACTGTAACAATGAATGCTCATGTTATTGACGAACAGTTGGAAGCTGAGAGTATAGAAGAGGCAATTGAGGTATAAACTATTGCGTTAAAGTGCAATAATAGTGATAAGAATGTCAAAAAGTGAAATATTCTGTTTGACAGCTTGAGCTATTAAGTGATATTATACCGTGGTGCAACTCTATGGAGGCTATTATACAAATGTCAGACCGAGTTATTGGAACAAAGCAGGTTTTAAAAGTAATTACGGCAGGTAAAGCCGAACAGGTTTACCTTGCTCTTGACGCGGATGCATTTTTAAAGAATAAGCTTGAAAATGCTTGCATAGAGGCAAGCGTGCCAATAAACTGGATACCTACCATGAAACAATTGGGCGAAATGTGCGGCATTGCCGTTGGCTCTGCAGCAGCCGCTCAAACAAAACCGATTTAATCTCTACGGGTTGAAGAGATTATATATAATTCCTACGAAAGGAGGAAAGCATAAATGCCAACAATTAACCAATTAATTAAAAATGGAAGAAAAAAGGTTGAGTATAAGTCTTCAGCTCCAATTCTTCAACAATGCCCTCAACGCAGAGGCGTATGCCTTAGCGTTAAGACCATGACACCTAAAAAGCCTAACTCTGCTCTCCGTAAGGTTGCCAGAGTACGTTTAGCGGCAAATGGTATGGAAGGTACTTGTTATATCCCTGGCGTAGGACACAATCTGCAAGAGCATTCAGTTGTACTTATTCGTGGCGGCAGAGTTAAAGATTTGCCCGGTGTAAGATACCACATTATTCGTGGCGCATTGGATACTGCAGGTGTTGCCAAAAGGATGCAGGGAAGAAGCAAATACGGCGCAAAGAAGCCTAAGAAGTAAACACACGCTGCTGTTTACAAAAGGCGACAATGCTCCGAAATGCTGACGGAGCGCAGATTTTTTTATAAATATTTGCTCTATAAAATAAGGAGGATACTACTATGCCCAGAAGAGGTGGCGTCCCAAAGCGTGATGTTCTGCCTGATCCAGTGTATGGTTCTAAGGTTGTTTCGAAATTAATCAACCAGATTATGTACGGTGGTAAAAAAGGCACTTCACAGCGCATTTGTTATGACGCATTTGATATTATCAAAGAAAAAACAGGCAGAGAACCATTGGAGGTTTTTGAGCAGGCTATGGAAAACGTTATGCCTTTGTTAGAGACAAAAGCAAGACGTGTTGGCGGCTCAAACTATCAGGTTCCTATTGAGGTGCGCCCAGAGCGCAGACAAACGCTTGGTTTACGCTGGATGGTTGGCTATACACGCAAGCGCAGCGACCGTACTATGTGCGAAAGACTGGCATCCGAGATTATGGATGCTGCTAATAACACTGGCGCAAGCGTTAAAAAGAAGGAAGATACTCATAAAATGGCAGAGTCTAATAAGGCTTTTGCACATTATCGTTGGTAATAGATTTACAGTTACCTATTTAAAGGAGGACTTACGTTGCCTAGACAATTCACACTTGACAAGACTAGAAATATTGGAATAATGGCGCATATTGATGCAGGTAAAACTACAACGACTGAGCGTATTTTGTATTACACAGGAAGACTTCACAAAATTGGAGAAGTTCATGAAGGAACCGCTACAATGGATTGGATGGAGCAAGAGCAGGAGAGGGGTATTACAATTACCTCTGCTGCAACTACTGCACAGTGGAGAGAGCACCGTATTAATATTATAGATACGCCTGGTCACGTTGATTTTACTGTTGAGGTCGAGCGCTCTTTGCGTGTCCTTGACGGTGCTGTTGCTGTATTCTGTGCAAAGGGCGGCGTTGAGCCACAATCAGAAACAGTTTGGAAGCAGGCAACTAGATACGGCGTTCCACGCTTAGCTTATGTAAACAAAATGGATATTATGGGTGCAGACTTTTTCCGCGTTATTAAAATGATGAATGACCGTCTTAAAGCGAAAGCTGTACCAATTCAACTGCCCATTGGTAAGGAAGATACCTTTACAGGCTTAATTGACCTTGTTTCTAAAAAAGCATATTATTATAGAGATGATAAGGGCGAGGATATTGAAATACTGGATATTCCTGAAGATATGAAGGAAATGGCAGCAAAATATCGTTATGAGCTTGTAGAAAAAATTGCAGAAACTGACGAAACGCTTATGCAAAAATACCTTGATGGCGAGGAACTTTCTGAAACTGAAATAAAAGCTGGTATTCGTAAGGCTACCATTGCTAATATTATCACTCCAGTAATTTGCGGTACCTCATATAAAAATAAGGGCGTACAGCAATTACTTGATGCTGTAGTAGAATATATGCCTTCACCGCTTGACATTCCTCCAATTGTAGGAACTCTAGAGGATAAAGAAACAGAAGTAGTGCGTCATTCATCCGATGAAGAGCCTTTTGCAGCACTTGCATTTAAGGTTATGACTGACCCATTTGTGGGCAAGCTGGTATTTTTCCGTGTTTATTCAGGCACTAGAGACTCTGGCTCTTATGTTTTTAACAGCACAAAGGGCAAGAGAGAACGCTTTGGTCGTATCTTAATGATGCATGCAAACCATCGTGAAGAGCTTGAAAGAGTTTATGCGGGCGATATTGCAGCTGCCGTTGGCTTAAAGGACACCACTACAGGTGATTCTATCTGTGACGAAAATAGCCCTGTAATACTAGAGTCTATGGAGTTTCCAGACCCAGTTATAAGGGTAGCCATTGAGCCAAAGACTAAGGTTGGTCAAGAAAAAATGACTATGGCCTTAATTAAACTTGCTGAAGAAGACCCTACCTTTAAAACCTATACCGATGTTGAAACAGGACAGACAATCATCGCAGGTATGGGCGAGCTACATTTAGAAATAATAGTTGACCGTATGATGCGGGAGTTTAAAGTAGAGGCGACTGTTGGTAAACCACAAGTTGCTTATAAGGAGACTTTCCGCAGAAAGGTTAAGCAAGAGGGCAAATATATCCGTCAGTCTGGCGGTCGTGGGCAATATGGACATTGCGTTATAGAAATGGAGCCTGTTGCACCTGGCGAAGGCTATTCATTTATTAATAAAACCGTTGGCGGCTCCATACCAAAGGAATATATTCCTGCAATTGACGAAGGTATTAGAGAAGCGGCAAAAAGCGGCGTACTGGGCGGCTTTGAGGTAGTTGACTTTAAGGTTACCGTACTGGATGGTTCATACCATGATGTTGACTCTTCAGAAATGGCATATAAAATTGCCGGTTCTATGGCATTTAAAGATGGTATGCGAAAAGCAGAGCCTATACTTTTAGAGCCTGTAATGAAGGTTGAAGTAATTATGCCCGACGAATATATGGGCGATGTAATAGGCAATATTAACTCTCGCCGCGGACGTATCGAGGGTATGGAAACTATTGCCGGTTCGCAAGCTGTGCGCGGAATAGTGCCGTTATCTGAAATGTTTGGTTATGCTACAGATTTGCGTTCACGTACTCAGGGACGTGGTGTGTTTGTTATGCAGTTTTCTCATTATGAGGAAGTGCCTAAAAATATAGCAGAAAAGCTAGCAACAAAGTAAAAACGAAAGTTGATTTAATTAAGGAGGAACATAGAATGGCAAAGAGCAAATTTTCAAGAACGAAGCCCCATGTAAATGTGGGAACAATAGGACACGTAGACCACGGCAAGACGACATTAACAGCAGCAATCACGACAATATTGTCAAAGGGCGGAATGGCACAGGCAATGGCGTATGACGCAATAGATAAGGCGCCAGAAGAGAAGGCAAGAGGAATCACAATAAACACAGCACACGTAGAGTATGAGACCAAGAATAGACATTATGCTCACGTAGATTGTCCTGGTCATGCTGACTATGTAAAGAATATGATAACAGGCGCAGCACAAATGGACGGAGCAATACTTGTAGTGTCCGCAGCAGACGGCCCAATGCCGCAGACCAGAGAGCATATACTACTTGCAAGAGAAGTAGGCGTACCATACATCGTAGTGTATATGAACAAGATAGATATGGTAGACGACGAGGAATTATTAGAGCTAGTGGAGATGGAAGTACGTGAAATGCTAAGCAAGTACAATTTCCCAGGGGATGATCTTCCAATAGTAAAGGGTTCAGCGTTAAAAGCATTAGAGGCAGTAAACGCAGGCAAAGATGTATATACAGATGAATGGTGCAAGAGTATATTTGAGTTGATGGATGCAGTAGATGCATATATACCCACACCAGTCAGAGCAGTAGATAAGCCCTTTTTAATGCCGGTAGAGGATGTGTTCTCAATAACAGGAAGAGGAACAGTAGCAACAGGCAGAGTAGAGAGAGGCGTAGTAAAGGTACAGGATACAGTAGAAATAGTAGGCTTGATGGAGAAGCCAAGAAGCACAGTAGTAACAGGCGTAGAAATGTTCCGCAAGCTGCTGGATGAAGCCATGGCAGGGGACAATATCGGCGTACTATTACGCGGTATCCAAAGAGAAGAAGTAGAGCGCGGACAGGTATTGGCAAAGCCAGGCAGCATAAAGCCACACACCCACTTCAAAGGACAGGTATATGTATTGAAGAAGGAAGAGGGCGGACGCCATACACCATTCTTGAATGGATACAGACCGCAGTTTTATTTCAGAACGACAGACGTAACAGGCGTAGTGGAGTTACCGGCAGGCGTAGAGATGGTAATGCCGGGCGACAATGTACAGATGTCAATCAATTTGATTACACCAATAGCAATCGAGGAAGGCTTACACTTTGCAATCCGTGAAGGCGGCAGAACAGTAGCCTCCGGAGTAGTTGTTAGCATTATAGCGTAAGTAAAAGAGTATAAATATCGAGCCCCTGCATTTTTTGCGGGGGCTTGCTTATATGTTTTAAAACAATTTGGCGGTATAAATAATGAAGTACAATGTCATTAGGTCAAAGCGAAAAACTGTGGGCATATACATAAAAAGCGGAGGCAATGTGGAGGTGCGGGCGCCTTATTTTGTTGCTGAAAAAGCCATTACTGCTTTTGTTAATTCAAAGAGTGCCTGGATAGAAGCGAAGATACAGGAAGTGCAGGAGAGGGAACAGACAAAAGCACAGTTTTCACTTCAAGAAGGGCAATCCATTTGCCTATCGGGAAGGGAATATTGCATTTGCTTTGCGCCAGTTGCACAGATACAAATAATCGAGCAAAATATAGTTATCCCAATACATATGCAAGATAACGCAAGTGTGCATATGATAGATTTTTTAAAAAGGCAAATAAGAGATATTTTATTAAATAGAGTAGGAATGTATTCGCAAAAAATGGGAGTTAAATTTACTGCGTTAAAGGTTAATGGAGCACGTACCAGGTGGGGCTCTTGCAGCAGAAAGGGTAGTCTAAACTTTTCTTGGCGGCTTATTTTTGCTTCTTTAGAGGAAATAGACTATGTTGTTGTGCACGAATTAGCACATATTTTACAACAAAACCACTCGAAAAAGTTCTGGAGTATTGTTGAAAATACATTGCCAAACTATAAGGCAAATAGAAAAGGATTAAAGCTGCTTGCAAAAAATGTTTCTTTTCAAAGCTGGGAGCAATAAAACAATATGAAATACATGCTAATATATTTATGCTTTATAAATATACTTGCCATAATTGTATGCTTTGCAGATAAGCGCGCCGCTGTTTCACATAGACGGAGGGTGCCGGAGGCAAGACTTTTTACACTTGCTTTTATAGGCGGCTCGTTGGGGTTATTTTTGGGTATGCAACTTTTTAGACACAAAACTCGTCATATTTCTTTTATAATAGGTATTCCCATTATGTTAGTGCTGCAAATTGTTGCTATTGTCTGGCTGTTTAACTATACCAAAATTTTTCTTTAAAATATTATTTATTTATGATAAACTATTAGCGAAAGGTTGGGTATTTGTTTGGACGAGCAAGAGCTGATAGTGCATGCGCAAAAGGGCAACATAGATGCCTTTGAGCAGCTGTTAAAAAAATATCAGAATTACATATACTCGGTTGCATTAGGAATAATGCGCTCGCCTTGCGATGCAGAGGATGCGGCACAGGAAGCTATGTTCCGCATTTATAAAGCCTTGTCTGGTTTTAGGCTGGACGCTTCTTTTTCTACATGGATTTATCGTATTACAATTAATTGCTGCACAGACCAGCTGCGTTCAAATGCAAAACGCCAAAGCCTTCCAATAGAAGCGGCAGAGAATATAGTTGAGTGCATTTCTATTGAAGAACAGATTGAAAATGCTCACATTTCAGAGCAAATGAATTCTGCAATAGAAAAGTTAGAGCAGGAAGACAAAGAAATAATCGTTTTAAGAGAAATGCACAGATTTTCTTATGATGAAATTGCAAAAAAACTTAATTGCTCACTTTCGGCGGTAAAATCACGTTTATTTAGAGCGCGCCAACAATTGCGGGAAAATTACAAAAAGCTGCAATAGAGTTTGTCTTTCTTTAATTTTAATTGCTAAAGCGGGGCATTATAATCTATAATACTAATATTATTATGAAGAGTTTTAAGGAGTAAAATGAAATTATTACTGATAGATGGCAATAGCTTAATCAATAGAGCTTTTTATGCTTTGCCCCTGCTAAAAACTGCCAAGGGTGAATATACAAATGCTGTCTATGGTTTTTTGACCATGTTCTATAGAATGCTGGACGAATATGCTCCCACGCACATTCTAGTGGCATTTGACTTAAAGGAGCCTACCTTTCGGCATAAGCAATTTGCAGAGTATAAGGCAGGGCGAAAATCTATGCCAGAGGAGCTGGTACCACAGCTCCCATTGCTAAAGCAGGTATTAGAGCAGATGGGCGTGGCAATAGAGGAGCTGGCTGGCTTTGAGGCAGACGATATAATTGGCACCATGGCGAGACTTTCTAACGAGCAAAACGCTCAATGCGTCATACTTACAGGCGATAAAGATGCCCTGCAGCTCATTACTGAAAACACAAATGTATGGCTTACTAAAAAGGGAATAAGTGAAACAGCAAGATATACAAATGAAATGCTATTTGAAGATTATAAGCTAACGCCTGCTCAAATATGTGATTTAAAGGGGCTTATGGGAGACTCCTCAGACAATATTCCCGGTGTGGCGGGAGTGGGCGAAAAGACGGCGCTCAAGCTTTTAGAGGAGTATAGCACGATTGAAAACCTCTATGAGAATGTGGATAAAATAACAGGGAAATTAGGCGAAAAGCTTGCACAATCACAAGAGATTGCTCTTTTTAGCAAGCAGCTGGCAACAATTGATTGCAATGTACCTATTATTAAAAGCTTTGATGATTGCCTTTATACACCCAAGGATGCTTTGGTTTTGCGGGAAATTTTTAGCCGCCTTGAGTTTAAATCACTTCTCAATAGATTCTCTATCACAGAGTCAGTTGAAAAAATTGAGCCGCAAAAAGTGGAGCGCACAGAAGTATTAGAAAAAAGCATATTTACGCAGGCTATGGAAAAAGTAAACGAAACAGGCAAAGCGGCAGTTTGCATATCGCCAAATGAAATTTCCTTTGCATGCCAGGCAAACCAAGAATATTTTATACCAATATCCAGGGATTTGCTTTCACAAGGTATGAATTACAATGAGGCAATTGAAATTATTGCACCCTTGCTGCAAAATAATGAAATTGAAAAGATTTTTTATAACGCAAAAGCGGTAATGCATGAGGCTATAAAGGAAAACATTACAATTCAAAATATTTGCGATGATATTATGCTGGCAGAATATTTGCTTGATGCAGTCAACACGGATTTTACATTTGACCGTATATTTGCACGCTACAGCGCTGCTGCTTCTGCAGCAGGAATATGGCAAATTTGCTTTTTGCAAAGACAGCAGATGGAGGAAAAGGGCATACTTCCGCTGTATATTGATTTAGAAATGCCTTTAATCAATGTGCTTTTTGATATGGAGATAGCTGGCTTTTGTGTGGATAAAAATATTTTGCAGGAACTGGGTGCAGAATTTTCACAAAAGCTTGAAAGCTTAAAGAGTGAAATTTATATGCTATCCGGAAATGATGGCTTCAATATAAATAGCCCCAAGCAGCTAGGGGAGCTGTTGTTTGAGCAATTAGGGCTTCCAAAGAGTAAGAAGACAAAAACAGGCTATTCTACAGATAATGAAGTACTGGAACAACTGCTGGATAAACACCCTGTCGTGCCCTTGATTATAGAATATCGTCAGGCACAAAAGTTTAAAAGCACTTATATTGAAGGCTTGCTTAATTTAATTTCGCCTAAAACAGGGCGTATTCATTCTACCTTTAATCAAGCGGTTACCTCCACGGGTCGCATTTCCAGCACAGAACCAAATCTGCAGAACATCCCTATTCGAACGGATTATGGCAGAAATATTCGTAAAGCCTTTGTAGCAAAAAATGATGATTATGTTTTAGTGGATGCAGATTATTCGCAAATTGAGTTAAGAGTGCTGGCGCATCTCTCCGGCGACCCAACGCTCATTGACGCTTTTTTAAATGGTGAGGACATACACACCAGAACGGCGGCTGAGGTTTTTGATATTCCTATAGATGAAGTCACTTCCACACAGCGCAGTGCGGCAAAGGCGGTTAACTTTGGCATAGTTTATGGAATTAGCGATTTTGGATTGTCGCAAAACATATCGGTTTCCCGCAAGAAGGCAGCAGAATATATAGAAAAATACTTTGAGCATTATGGCAAGGTAAAGGCATTTATGGATGCTTGTGTGACACTTGCGAAGGCACAGGGCTTTGTAACGAGCATTTTAGGGCGGCGCAGAGATATTCCGGAAATAAAATCCTCAAATTTTAATATTCGCTCCTTTGGCGAACGAATTGCCATGAACACGCCAGTTCAAGGCAGCGCAGCAGATATTATTAAGCTTGCTATGCTTAATGTTTTTAATGAGCTGAAAACTGTCAGCATTCGTGCCAGGCTTATTTTGCAGGTGCATGATGAGCTCATTATAGAGGCGCATAAAGACGATGCCCACAAAGCCTCTGAAATTCTTACAAGAACAATGGAAAACGTCATGCAGCTTGTGGTGCCCCTAGTGGTCGAAGCCAAAATAGGGCATAGCTGGTATGATACAAAGTAGTAGTTTGCATTAGCTGTTAAGGAGGTTAAAATGCTTATTTTAGGGCTTACTGGCGGCATAGCTTCTGGCAAGAGTATGGTTTCTGAATATATTAAAAAGCTTGGAATACCTGTTGTGGATGCAGATGTATTATCACATCAAATTACTCAAAAAGGTGAAATAGGCAGCCAGCTGATTATGCATGAGTTTGGAGAGAAGTATTTCTCAAATGGCGAACTGGACCGTAAAATGCTTGCAAAGGATATATTTTGCTCCGCTGAAAAAACCAAAATGCTTAATGCGCTGTTGCACCCTGTAATAAAAAATGAAATTGATAAATATATAGCTGCATATAATAATAAAAATGTGCCTATAATGGTGCTGGAAGCGCCATTGTTAATAGAAAGCGGAATTTATTCAATGTGTGATAAAGTGCTATTGATTACAGCAGACAAGCAAATTCGCATCAATAGGGCAATGAAACGCTCGAAGTTATCCTATGAGGAAGTATGTGCCAGAGTCGGTAAACAGATGCCAGATGAGCAAAAGAAAAAATTAGCAAACTTCGTTATTGATAACAGCGGAGAGCTAAAGGATACCCTTGCAAATATAGACGCTTTAATAAATTCTCTTTTAGAGACGGTGGAGGAATAGAATGGCTAGCTCGAAAAAAAGCGGTATGGCAAAGCAATTGCCTAAAATGCTAACTTATGGAGCAATTTTAATTGCATTATTTTATATAGTTTTTGTTTGGGGAAATATCACTATTAAACAGCTTTTGCCGATTAAATATGCAGAGCAGGTAAATAAATACTCACAAGAATATATGCTTGACCCTTATTTGGTGTATGCTATAATAAATACAGAAAGCCATTTCAATTCCGCTGCAAAATCAAATGCAGGAGCAATCGGTCTAATGCAGCTTATGCCTGATACAGCCACTTGGCTTGCTGGTAAATATAAAATCGATTATACCGGCGAACAGCAGCTTTCAGACCCTGATAAAAATATTCAATTGGGGTGTCAATATTATTCTTATTTACTTAATAAGTTTAACAGCGATAATAATCTTGCTCTGGCAGCCTATAATGGCGGTGAAACTAACGTGGCAAATTGGCTTCTAAACTCAGAATATAGTGCTGACGGTAAAAGTCTTAAGAAGATACCCTACAAAGAAACTTCACAATATGTTACTAAGGTTACGGTGAGCTATGATATATATGTTAAAATTTACAAAAATAAATAAAGGCTTTGTTTTGCTTTTAGCATTAACATTGCTATTATGTGGTTGTGGAGTTGATAATACTCCCATTGATGGGGCAGCTACGCCTACAGCTGCAGTTTCTCCTACGCCAACCGCACCTCAAACCTCGCCTACACCGCTGGCAGGAGGCACCTTACGCATACCAATGAACCAAGCACCCACTTCAATGCATCCGCTTTTTCTTGCGCAAGGCGAAATGCGAAATGTCTTTTCAATACTATTTGAGCCCCTTTTGGCATTTAACGAGCAAAGGGAGCCGGTAGCGGCTCTTGCAGAACGATGGAATTACAATGAAGCAGAGGGCGTATGGGAGCTTTCAATAAGACCTGGTGTGCTTTGGCATAATAATTTAGGTGAAGTAAATGCTGAGGATGTTAAATTTACAATAGATACAATTTTATCAAATCCCACTTCTTGCTATTATCCAATGGTATCTGCATACATTCTTTCTGTAGAAGCTGTGGGCGTTACCACTGTAAAAATTACGCCCAAAATAAACAGCATTGCGCTCTTATATGCATTGAATATTCCTATTGTGCCCAAAAGCTATTATGAGGGCAAACAACCCAATACTATGGATATTCCATATGGCAGCGGCCCTTACACAGTTGAATCAATGCAGATTAATACAAATACCCCCAGCCAAATATCAATGACAATAAATGACCATTGGTGGAAAAAACGTCCCAGCATTGATAAAATAATTGCAATAGGCTGCAAGGATAATGCTTCTGCCATAGATAGCTTTATGAAGGGTGATTTAGATTGCGTGCCAACGGCGATACTTACGACAGATATTTATGCTACCTTTGAAGGCGTGGCTACAAAGGTGTATCTTTCAAATTATTATGATTTTCTTGCACCAAATCTAAGCCGCGGCATCATGTCAGACCTATCTGTGCGAAAAGCTATAGCCTATGCCATTAATCGCAGGGAGTTGCTTGATAATATCTTTTTAAATAAGGCAATCAGTTCCGAGCAACCCATTGCACCGGATTCCAGCTTAATTGACAAAACAGTGCTGCGCTATGACTATAGTACCACGGATTCCAAAAATCTGCTTACAGCAGATGGCTATAGTGATACGAATGGCGATGGTATTCTCGAAAAAAATGGTGTACAGCTGGCATTTGAAATGCTTGTCATAAATACACCGGAGCAGCCAATAAGAATGGAAACTGCCAGAGCGATTGCCAAGCAATTAAAGGAAGTAGGCTTTAATGTGACTGTAACTGCGCTAACTGCGGATGAGTTACAAAAACGCATTGATAAAAAAGATTATGATATGCTGCTAACCGGCTATTATCTTTCCGATGCTCCAAATTTACGCTTTGCTTTTACAAAGGGCGGCGCTGGAAATTTATCTAATTACGATGGTCAAGGAGTGCTCCCGTCGCTGGCGCTTATTGATTCGGCAAAAAGCATTGATGATTTAAAAACAGCTGCCTATCAGCTTCAAGCAAATTTAGCAAAGGACCTGCCCCAAATTGGGCTGTTCTTTGAAATGAACACCTTGATACAAACTAAAAATATTGTGGCAGGGGATATCTCTAGGGATATGTCTGTGTATTCAAATATTGATAAGTGGTATTTTGTTAAGAATTAGATTGTTTAGATAGTGCGAATATTGATACAAAAGAATTGCCCCCATGTGTTTGAACGAGTGCAGATGAATTATGGGGACTATAGCGGGTTTACGATAATAATTCCAACTTGGTGGGAGGATTGAAATGATTAGCGAAATAATGCTTAACAATGCAAATTCAAGAGATACCTATTTTACGGTTCATAATATTAAAAAAGCGCATGAGATATCAAAAGGCATAAATGTAAAGGTGGGCATAATTGATTGGCTTTTTGCTTATGAAAAAAACAAGTCTTTGTATTCAGGCTGTGCTGATATTTCAAATGAATCTTTATGTCTATACGAATACGATGGTCATGGGCATATGATGGCAACTACACTACGCGAAATTGCTCCAGAATGTGAGATATTCGCTATAAATGCCACATTGTACAATGATGACGGCGAAATTAATCGTATTGGATTTTTTGAAAAAGCTATTGATTGGGCTATCGAAAACAAAATGGATATTCTAACCTATTCGCATGCGGCATTTTGTGGTGATGACCATGCAAGAGCAAATAATGTGGTAGAAAAAGCCGTAAAAAACGGTATAATCACGACCTTTATTCACAATGACAGCGAATATAATATATTCCCATACGGTTGTATGGGGTTTGCTAATGACCAAAAATTTAATAGACAACCCGATGTAAACATATATCATTTTGATTATAACACATTGTTTTTGCCACTGTATGAAAAATATATAGCTATTATTGAAACGGGCGAAAAAATTCGAAGCGGTAATGATTTGCCCTACTTTTCGTTTTCCTCAATGTCGCCTGTGTTGGCAGGATTTATAGCAATGCTTAAAGCTATAAATTCATCATTGACAAGCGATGAATGTAAGAGAATTTTAAAAGAAACAAGTTATGAGATTTCAGCACAAAGTAAAAATTGGTATGATTTAAATCCATGCAAAAATGTTGTAGATATTGGAAGAGCGGTAAATTGCCTATAAGGTGACGGCTAACATAAGGGAATGGTTTGCTGTGACCCTAGAGCGACCACCTAAAGATAGACAAACCAAGTGCATCTAATGAGGTACCCTATAAAGGCATACAGATTAGAAACGGGTAGATATAATAGTTTTTTCAGATATCCAAATAACTTTTCTTGACATATTACATAATACTGGTTTATAATATCAATATGAATTCAGTTGGAGAGTAATGTATGAGCAGCCTAAACAGAGAATTTTATAGCTTTTACTTTAGAGGGTATTATTTTATACTACCTTTTGAAAAGCATATATAAAATTCGCTAGGCGCAACTGAAAACTATTAGGTTTGATAAGGAGCTCCACAGCGAGCTCCTTAATTTGATTTTGGGGGTGTAGGGTTTATGATGATAATTTTGCGGCCAAATACGCCGCAGGACAAGATTGAGTTGCTGAAGAAGGTGATAAACAACTTTGGCGGCGTGGAAATTCAAATGATACAGGGCGCAGATACCACTATATTGGGTTTGGCAGGGGATACCACTACGATAGATGCTGGGGCTATCGAGGTTTTCGACTTTGTGGACAGAATCATGAAGGTGGCAGAGCCATATAAAAAGGTAAATCGAAAATTCCATCCGGAGTCGACTATTGTAAAGGTGGGCGACAGAGAAATTGGCGGTAAAAAGTTGGCGATTATGGCGGGTCCTTGTTCTATTGAAAGTGAAGAGCAAATTTTAGGCGTCGCCAGAGATGTGAAGCGCAGCGGAGCAGGCTTTTTAAGAGGCGGAGCCTTTAAACCCAGGAGCAGCCCATACGCATTCCAGGGCTTGGGCTTGGATGGCTTAGAATTGCTTAAAATGGCTAGCAGAAAGACTGGCTTGCCTATTGTTTCGGAAATTATGTCCTCTGAGCACATTGATAAATTTGTGGAGGATGTAGATATTATTCAGGTTGGCGCCAGAAATATGCAGAACTTTATTTTACTAAAGGAATTAAGTCACATTCGCAAGCCAATACTTCTTAAAAGAGGCATTTCTGCCACCATAGAGGAATTTTTAATGGCAGCGGAGTATCTAATGGCAGGTGGAAATGACCAGATAATACTTTGCGAGCGCGGCATTCGCACCTTTGAGACCTATACCAGAAATACGCTTGACCTAAGTGCTATACCCATTATAAAACGCCAGACGCATTTGCCTATTGTCGTTGACCCAAGCCATGGCACAGGGCTGTGGTGGATGGTAGAGTCTATGAGCAAGGCGGCGATTGCGGCAGGAGCAGATGGACTCATCATAGAGGTGCACAATGACCCGCAAAATGCAAAATGTGATGGGCAGCAGTCCATTACACCGGACGTATTTGCTGCATTGATGAAGAAGCTGGCACTCATTGCACAAGTAGAGGATAGAGAAATATGATTGTTTCAGTGAAGCTAGAAAGTAAGTCCAGACAATATGATATTTTAATAAAAGAGGGAATTTTTGCAGATTTACCACAATTGCTTTTAGAAAAGCATAAGGGCAGCAAAATTTCCATCGTTACAGATAGCAATGTCGTTGCTTTGTATGGTGATGCTTTGGAGCAGGGGCTAAAAAAACTTGGACTGCAAACCTTTGTTACCGTGCTAAAGGCAGGAGAGCAAAGTAAAAATATGAAGAACGTGCTTTTTCTCTTTGAGCAATGGTCTTTGCAGGATATGACACGCGGGGATATAATTATTGCCTTGGGGGGTGGCGTGATTGGCGATATTTGCGGTTTTGCAGCAGCCACCTATCTAAGAGGCGTATCGTATTATCAAGTGCCTACCACGCTGCTTGCACAGGTAGATAGCTCTGTAGGCGGAAAAACGGCTGTGGATTTGCCTAGCGGTAAAAATAGAGCAGGCGCATTTTATCAACCCAAGGGCGTTTTTATTGATACAAATGTGCTTCATACGCTTCCAAAAAGGCAGTTTGCCTGCGGTATGGCAGAGGTCATTAAGTATGCGGCTATCTTTAGCGAAGAGCTTTTCGTTGAACTGGAAAATAATAATAAAAATAAGGTTTCAGAAAAAATTATTTCAAAGTGCTGCATGCTCAAAAGAGATATTGTGGAAAAGGACGAGTTAGATACTGGCGAGAGAATGTTGCTCAACTTTGGTCACACCATAGGTCATGCCATTGAAAAACAATATCAATATAAAAAATACACGCATGGCGAGGCGGTAGCGGCAGGGATGTGCCTGATTACAGCTGCTTTTGAAAAAGCTGGTTTCACTGAAAAAGGCACAAGTGAAAGGCTCAAGGCATTAGTGAAAAGCTATCATTTGCCTACGGAACTGCCCATTTCAAAGACACAATTATTAGACGATATTTCATCCGATAAAAAAAGAGACAAACAAAACATCAATGTAGTGATACTGGAGCGCGTAGGCGTTTCTAAAATTTTAAGTTTATCTGTCAGTGAGCTAGTGAGGTTAATCAATGAGGCTTAAACTGGAGAATAATGCGCTACAAGGCACAATAACAATACCTCCATCAAAAAGCGCAGCGCATAGGGCGCTTATTTGTGCATCGCTCGCAAAGGGTGAGAGCAAGCTATCAAATGTGGGAAATTCAAAGGATATTGAGGCGACTATAAGCGCATTAAAAAGCTTGGGTGCAAGCATTATAGAGAAAGATAATTTGCTGCTTGTAAAAGGGGCTTTGACCAATACAAATACAGAGGTTTTTTGTGGCGAGTCGGGCTCTACTTTAAGGTTTCTTATTCCTGTTGCGCTCATGAACGAAGGCAGCTACTCTTTCAAAGGTCAAGGCAGATTGATGCAGCGGCCCTTGGAGGAATATTTTAAGATTTTTAATCAAAATAATATTCACCATTATATGTCAGAAGATTCACTCCATGTGCAGGGTGTGCTCAGCGGCGGAGAATATAAAATACGGGGGAATATCAGCTCTCAATACATTACAGGGCTGCTTCTTGCCCTTCCATTGGCTGAAACAGATTCAAAAATAATCATTGAGGGCGAATTGGAATCACGCAGCTATGTGGATATGACTATAGAAATGCAAAGCACTTTTGGCGTAAAAATTGAAGAAACGTCAGACGGTTTTTTTATAAAAGGAAAACAGGAATATAAACCAAAGGATATAGAAATTGAAGGCGATTTTTCTCAAGCGGCATTTTGGATTGTTGCCAATGCGCTTGGTAGTGATATAAAACTAAAAGGCTTAAAGAAAGAGAGCTTGCAGGGCGATAAGGTGATGCTGAAAATAGCAGAACAGGCAGGCTGCAAGAGTGTTTTTGAAGACGATTTTATTCATAATAACGGCAAGGCAGAGTTGCCCATTTGTGCAGATGTCGCTGATTGTCCAGATATTGTGCCTATTCTAGCGGTACTGTGTTGTGCACTAAAAGGTAAAAGCGAAATAGTGAATGCGGCACGTCTTAGACTAAAGGAAAGCGATCGCCTGGCTGCCATTACAAAGGAATTAAGCAAGCTGGGTGCGCAAATTATAGAAGAAAGTGATCAGCTTATTATCAATGGCGGGTTTGCACTGCTCGGTGGTGAGGTAGAGTGCCATAATGACCATCGTATTGCCATGGCGTTGGCAATAGCATCACAGCTTTGCAGCACACCTGTTATTATTAATGGAGCAGAATGCGTGGGAAAATCGTACCCTGATTTTTGGGCGCATTATAAAATGCTGGGAGGTAAAGTCAATGAGTGCAGTCTGGGGTGAAAAACTGAAAATAACTATATTTGGCGAGTCACATGGGTTTTGCGTGGGCGTAGTGCTAGACGGTATTCCGGCGGGAACAGAAATAGATTATAAAGCCATTGCTTTTCATGCAGTCAGAAGGGCTCCGGGGCAAAGGCTTACAACGCCACGCAAAGAGGCAGATGAAGTGAAAATAATGTCTGGCGTGCTTAATGGCGTGGCGACAGGTGCACCCATTTGTGCGATGATTGAAAACACAAATACCCGCTCTTCTGACTATGAACCCAGCATTTTGCGGCCTGGGCATGCAGATTACAGCACATTTATAAAATACAAAGGCTTTGCAGACCACAGAGGCGGAGGACATTTTTCCGGAAGACTTACCGCTGGGCTTGTTTTTGCAGGCAGTGTCGTGCGTTCCATTTTAGAGAAAAAAGGCATATTAATTGGTGCACATCTATTACAGGTTGGCAATGTTAAAGATAAAGCCTTTGATGTTGAGCCAACAGGCGAACAGCTAAAAGCACTTTGGCAAAAGCCACTGCCTGTTCTCCTGCCGATAGATGAAGAAATTTCTTTTGAGATAGAACAGGTGCATAGTAAAGGCGATTCCATTGGCGGAGCTATAGAATGTGCGTGTATCAATTTGCCGGCAGGACTGGGAGAACCATTTTTTGATTCTGTAGAGAGCACGCTTTCACATCTGCTGTTTTCAATAGGCGGCGTGAAAGGCGTTTTCTTTGGAAACGGTGCAAATGCAGCATCCATGCAGGGCAGCCAATTTAATGACCCATGGCGCATGAGCGAAGGCAAAATAATCAGCCCAACGAATAACAGCGGCGGCATCAATGGCGGCATTACAAATGGGTTGCCTATAGTATTTACAGTGAATATGCGCCCCACTGCATCTATTTCACAAATGCAAAGAACCGTTAATATAGAAACGATGCAGGAGACTGAAATAAATATTCAAGGCAGACATGACCCTTGCATAGCTCTTAGAGCAGTTCCGGTGATAGAAAGCGCCGCAGCACTTGCCATATATGATTTATATTTAAGGAGTGATTTATTATGACAGAGCTAGAAAAGAACAGAAAGCTTATTGACGAGCAGGATGCTTTGCTTTTAGAATGCTTTGAAAAGCGAATGGAAGCATCAAAAAAAATTGCAGAGTACAAAAGGGAAAACAATCTTTCGATAGCAGATGCTAAGAGGGAAAATGAACTTTTGAAAAAGCGTTTAGAGCTATTAAAAGATAAAGAGCTTACAAATGAAACGCTGGAGCTTTTTCGCAAAATAATGGAGCTTTCCCGCCGCTATCAAAGCAGTTTGCTTTCAGGCTTTGATGCTGGCACAGAATATGTTACAGAGGTCCTTGAAAAGCGTCGCCCAAAGAGAGAAACAAAAGATATTGTCGTTGGATTTCAAGGTGTTGAGGGCTCATATGGTGAGCAGGCGGCATTGGAATTTTTTACGGATGCAAACTACAAAAGCTATGAGACCTTTGAAAAGGTCACAAAAGCTGTTTCCACAGGCGAAATAGCCTATGGGGTATTGCCCATAGAAAATAGCTCTACAGGAGGCATTATGGAGGTTTACGACCTTTTGCGCAAGTATGGAACCTTTATAGTAGGCGAGCATAAGCTTAAGGTAGAACATTGCCTTTTAGTTTTAGAAGATGCGCAAATGGCAGATATTACAGAAGTTTATTCTCATAACGAGGGCTTAAGTCAGTCAAGAGAATTTCTGAGCCAAAATGATAAGTGGCTTCAAAAATCCTGCCTAAATACGGCAGCAGCAGCACAGTTGGTATCGCAAAGCAAGGATAAAAGCAAGGCGGCTATTGCTTCACGCAGATGCGCAGAGCTATATGGCTTGAAAATCTTAAAAACTGGTGTGAATTTCAATAAAAACAACTATACTAGGTTTATTATTATTTCATTAAATCTAGAGACAGATGAAGCTTGTAATAAAATAAGCACATATTTTTCGCTTCCTCATGTGAGCGGTTCCTTGGCAACTATGCTAAACGAGTTTTCCAGCGCTGGATTAAATCTATTAAAGATTGAGTCCAGACCCATGTATAATAAAAGCTGGGAATATTTCTTTTATATTGACTTTGAGGGCAATTTAATGGATGCCATTGTACAGGAAACGCTCGCCAAGGTCGCCGCTTATGCAAGCTATTTTGAGGTGCTAGGCAACTATAAGGCGGCATTGTAATATGAAAAGTATTGCACTCATAGGTATGTCTGGCAGTGGCAAAAGTACTATTGGAAAGCTACTCGCAGAAAAATTGAATATGGAATTAATCGATACCGACCAAATGGTGCAAACACAGGAAGGCTGTACTATTAATGAAATATTTGCAGAAAAAGGCGAAGCCTATTTTCGCGTCAAGGAAGCAGAGGCTATAACGCTTGCATCAAACGAAAAAGATGCTATAATAGCTTGTGGCGGCGGAGCAGTATTAAATGAAGAAAGTATGGGCTTATTGCGTAAAAAATGCGATGTCGTCTATTTGGATACTACAATCGAAAAGATATTGCATCAAACGGATTTTTCTGACAGACCTTTACTGAAAAAAAATCCACAGAAGCTATATGAAATGTTAGAAATCAGAGAGCCGCTATATAAAAAATACGCCACTATTATTGTAGATAATATTGGCAGCGTAGAACAAACGACAGATGAAATCATTAAAATTTGTGGGAGAAAAAGTATGAAATTAGGATTGTGTGCACCCATTACGAGTATTAAGCAAGTTGAGGAAATCGGTTATGATTATATTGAAGCAAATGTAGCCTCACTTGCCGCAGAAACAGAGGAGAGCTTTCAGGAATTAATTAAATTAGTAGCTGCAAGTGCTATAAAGCCAGAATGTTTTAATTGCCTGTTGCCAGGAAACATATTATTGGTAGGGGAGCAGGTGGACCATAAGCTGCTTGAGGAATATTTGGATAAAGCTTTTTATAGAGTATCTGCCATAGGCGGTAAAATTGTGGTTTGGGGCTCTGGCTTTGTGCGGCGCTGCCCAGAAGGGTTTGATAAGCAAAGAGCATATCAGCAGCTGGTGGAAGCAGGCGGTATTATTGGACAATATGCAGAAAAATATGGCCTAACAATTGTTATTGAGCCCTTAAATCCTAACGAAACGAATATGATTAACAAGGTTACAGAAGGCGCACTGCTGGTAAAGAGTATTAACCATAAAAATATTCTTCTGCTGGCGGATTTGTACCATCTTATAAATTCCGGCGAAAGTATAAACGTAGTAGCACAAGAGCAGGAGCTTATAAAGCACATTCATATTGCTGATTCCATTGTAACAGATGTTACTGTTCGTGAGTTTCCCACCATGGAAGATAAGTATAACACCTCAGCTTTTATAAAGCTTCTTAAAAGCATAGGGTATGCAGAGCGCGTTAGTCTGGAGTGTAATGGTCGAGAAAACTATCAGGAGCAGATAGTTATGGCATATCAGGCAGTCAAAAGCTGGCTCGAAAACGCATAATTACATTGTACTATTTGGACAGTCGTTTGGGTCACAGGAAAATGGCGGGCTATTTGTTGTGTTTAGGGTTGCACTTGGGAATACAGGCATGGTAAGTAAATCATTTACCGCACTAAATTGTCTTTGAGCGATTGAGGCAGGTAAAAATTGGCTGATATATGGTATAAATATAGGCAGTTGCCCTGTTATTAGTACTATTACAACGCCATCAGCAAGCACGGTGAATTTATTACCTTCAACTTGAGTGCCGGTATCAGCAGTAAAAGCACATTGAGGATTTATATCAAAGGGCAATATTGAATCCTCAGGCAGCTTCATTAATGCTGAATATGGAATGATTAAACTGCAATTTGCAGTTTTTCTTATATCGTTTTGTAGAAATGTACAGGTTCCAAATGCGATTATGTCACATTGAACGATTGAATAAACCGCATCAAAGGGTGCTGTTCGTAAATTATCCAGTTTACATTGGCTTGTAGTAGAATGCGCAGATTCGAAAGTAATGGGGTCTGTGCTGCCATCAGTAGTATCCAGAGTAAGTATAGTTACAGCTTGGTCCAAATCCATTCTTACACCATCAAACACTCTATCTGCTAAAATGCAAATATTGTTTGAAAAAAGATTTGTATCTACGATGCCATTTGTACGCCTGTTGCATCTGTTATTTGCACTATTATTGCCAATTTGATTTACAACTGGTCTGTTGCGGTCGTCATTATCAATATTATTGACACCCCTATCTGAACTATCGCATCTTGCCATAATTAACCCCCTCCACTTCATTATTGTATTATATGCAGAGAATAAAAAAAGCAATACAAATAAATAAAAGGCATTGCAAAATTGCAATGCCTTTCATGTACTGATAAAATTTAAAAACCAACTTAAGCTTAATACATACCGCCCATGCCGCCGCCCATACCGCCACCAGCAGGAGCTGCAGGTTCAGGAGCAGGGATATCCGCAACAAGGCACTCGGTAGTAAGCATAGTGCTTGCAACGCTTGCAGCATTTATTAGAGCAGTACGTGCAACCTTAGTAGGGTCAATGATGCCCTTTTCAACCATATTGCCATACTCGCCCTTAAGCGCATCGTAGCCATAGGAAGGCTTTTTGCTGCTATAAATTTTCTCAACCACTACAGAGCCTTCAACGCCTGCATTTGTAGCAATTTGTCTTATAGGCTCTTCGAGAGCACGAAGAATAATAGAAGCACCTGTTTTTTCATCGCCATGTAAAGTTGCCATACAAGCTTTTACATTTGCAGTAACAGATAATAGAGCAACGCCGCCGCCAGGAACAATGCCTTCTTCAACAGCAGCACGGGTAGCAGCCAAGGCATCCTCTATTCTTAGCTTGCGCTCTTTCATTTCCACTTCGGTAGCAGCACCAACCTGTATAACAGCTACGCCGCCAGCAAGCTTAGCAAGACGCTCTTGAAGCTTTTCACGGTCATAATCGCTGGTTGTTTCTTCGATTTGTGCTTTAATGGAGGAAATGCGCGCCTTGATTTCGCCTTCATTGCCGCCACCCTCAACGATAGTAGTATTATCTTTATCAACCTTGACCTGACGAGCTTGACCTAACATGCTAATGGTAGCTTCCTTTAGTTCATAGCCAAGCTCTTCGGAAATAACCTGACCGCCTGTCAAAATGGCTATATCCTGAAGCATTGCTTTTCTGCGGTCGCCAAAGCCAGGAGCCTTAACAGCTACGCAATTAAACGTGCCACGGAGTTTATTTACTACCAAAGTAGCAAGAGCCTCGCCCTCTATATCCTCTGCAATAATCACGAGCTTACGCCCCTGCTGAACAATCTGCTCCAGTATAGGTAAAAGCTCTTGAATGCTGCCAATTTTCTTATCGGTAATAAGTATAAGCGGATTATCAAAAACGGCTTCCATTTTATCAGCGTCGGTTACCATATAAGCAGAAGCATAGCCTCTGTCAAATTGCATACCTTCAACAACTACCATTTCTGTCTTCATTGTCTTTGATTCTTCAACAGTAATAACGCCGTCATTGCCTACTTTTTCCATAGCGTCTGCAATCAGTGTTCCTATTGCTTCGTCACTTGCAGAAATGCTTGCAACCTGTGCAATAGCAGTTTTATTTTCAATAGGCTTTGAAATTGCTTTCAGTCCTTCTACAGCAGCATCGGTAGCAAGCAATATGCCCTTGCGGAGTATCATAGGGTTAGCGCCTGCGGCAACATTCTTTACGCCTTCACGGAAAATAGCTTGCGCCAAAACCGCAGCGGTAGTAGTGCCATCACCAGCAACATCGTTTGTTTTAACAGCAACCTCTTTAACTAATTGTGCACCCATATTTTCAAACGGGTCTTCTAATTCGATTTCCTTTGCAATAGTAACACCGTCATTATTAATAAGGGGAGAACCGTACTTCTTATCAAGTACTACATTACGTCCCTTTGGCCCTAAAGTAATTTTTACGGTATCTGCCAAAATGTTAACGCCTTTTTCCAGAGAGCGGCGAGCGTCCTCGCCATACTTAAATTGTTTAGCCATTATTTTTTACCTCCTATTTTTATTCAATTATTCCTAGAATATCGTTTTGACGAATAACAACATACTCAACACCGTCAAGCTTAATTTCATTGCCGGCATATTTGCTGTATATAACCTTATCGCCTGGTTTAACCTGCATAGTTACTTCTTTGCCATCAACTAAGCCGCCTGGTCCAATGGCTATAACTTCTGCCATTTGTGGTTTTTCCTTTGCAGTACCTGGAAGCACAATGCCGCTCTTTGTGGTTTCTTCGGCATCAACACTTTTGATAACTACTCTGTCAAATAAGGGTTTGATTTTCATATACAATTTCCTCCTCTAATTTTATTAGCACTCTTGCTTGGCGAGTGCTAACGTACTTATAATATATAATATACCATACTATTGCAAATCTAATTTATGCTAAAAAACCATACTCACTGCTTATTATAAGCCGTTAGGGCAATATTACTCGCTATTTCTCGTTATTCCTTTGAATTTCGTTATTTTAAAATTTAAAAGACGACTTCTAGCTGCAAATAATAATATTTTTATGTTTCATTTTGCAGAATTTTGTTATATAATAGTGCTATCATTATTTTCTCGGAGGTAGTTTATGAATAAGTGGGATGTAAGGTTTATGGAAATGGCGGAAATGGTAGGCAAATGGTCTAGCTGTTATCAGAGTGGGCGGCAAATCGGAGCGGTAATAGTTCGCGATAAGCGCATACTTACCACTGGCTACAATGGTGCTCCTGCTGGACTAAAATCTTGCAGTGAAAAAGGGGAGTGCCTTCGCCGTAAGATGGATATTGCCTCTGGTACACGTCATGAGCTATGCTATGCCATTCACGCAGAACAGAACGCATTAATTCAAGCTGCTAAATTAGGCGTTTCAGTAGAGGGAGCGGTGCTTTATTGTACGCATCAGCCTTGCTCAATCTGTACCAAGCTAATTATTAATGCAGGTATTGCCAGGGTAGTTTATAAGTACCCCTATCCAGATGAATTTGCACAAATGCTTTTTGAACAATCAAATGTTCAGGTAAGTTTATTTGATGAACTATAAATAGTTCTTCCTTTTAGTTTATTAATTGCTCTGGATAAACTGTCTTTGGAGTTGCCCCAGGGCTTTTCTTTGTTTTGGTAGTCAAATTTTTTGGTAAACCACTCCACCTCATCGGCTATTCTGTTGAGGTTTTCAGTTTGCATTTTAATTAGCTCACTTGTAAAGGCGTTAAATTTCCCTAGTGGATAGTTAGCATAAGCTGCTTCTAAAATTTTATAAAAATGTGGCATACAAAAGCCCCTTTGAGTATGGAATAATTGCTTAAATTCACTATCGTCCGAATATAGCTTTACTGCTGTATCCATATATCTGTTCATGTTATTCTCAATTTTACTGCAAATTAAGCAGGAAGAGCGCATTTTTTCTATTTGTTCTTTTAGTTTAGCTAAATCGTCTTTTAGTGCGGCTGGCTTTAAACCGACAATTTTTGCCGCTCCGCCAACGCTATTACATTTTTTTTGAAAATTATTTAATAGATGAGTGTTTTTTTTGTTTTGCTCCAGCATATAGGTATGCAATTGTAAGGCTAAAGGCAATCTCACCTGTGCCTCATAGAGCCCTAAAAAATGTTTTCCGCAAAAGCCGGTTTTATTGACCTCAACTCTCACTTCAGGAAGCATGGCTGCATCGCCAAGATAAGAGCTAATGTATTGTTGCTCCAGACTTTGCTCAATACTGCAAAAAGGACATTCACTCTCTTCTTTAAAAGCATCCCAAACCGAAATAGTTTCAATATGATAATTCATAGTCGTAACCTCCATTTTTTTCATTATATCACAAAAGGGACAAGTATCATATTATGTATTTTGAAAACATATTATTAAGGACAAGACTATAGGAGGGATACATATGAGAAGAAGAGGTACTTATTTAAGCAGACACAAGCGAGTGCAAAGAGTAGAAGCGAAGAAAAATCTTGCAGTTATTTTGGTAATTGTAGCATTTGCAGTATTTGTTTTTAGCGTAAATGCTATAGGAAAATTTGTTGCAGAAAAAGTAATGGCGCCAGTAATGGGGAGCTTGACTGTAGTGGCAACCAATACTCCGGCGCCAAACGCTACACCTGACACCTCAAAGCTTACACAAACAATAAATGTGCCCGCCTTCTCGCTTTTCACAATCCAGCTAGGAGCATATTCTACAGAGGATGCGGCAAAGACAGAAGCTGCAAATGTTAAAGCACAGGGCGGAGCGGGCTATGTGGCAAAGGGCGACTATTTCCGAGTGCTTGCTTCTGGTTATAATACAAAAGCTGATGCAGATAATGTTCAGGCACAGCTTAAAGATGCGAACAAAGACAGCCAGGTTTTTGAATTAAAATGTGATGAGCTGGTCTTTAAGATAACTGCAACAAAAGCTCAAATCGATACGATAAACAATGCCTTTACGAAGTATCCGCTGCTTTGCTCTCAATTTGTTGATTACAGTGCCAGTTTTGATAAGGGCGATATTTCACAAATAGAGTTTAGAACCAAAATAAAAACAATGCTTTCAGATATACAAAAAATAAAAACAGATTTAACCAATATGGGAAGCAGCAATAAGGCATTACTTGCGTTAATTGATATTTATGCGCAGGCAGAGACTTCTATGGAAGATATTTCTACAGACAATCAAAGTTCTTCGCAAGATTTATTGGTAAAAATAAAATATAATTATATTCAAATGGCGGATATTTTTTGTCAATATCAAAGCAACCTAAAATAAGAATAATAATAAAAATAAAAAAGAAGAAGAAGAAGAAAAAAAGAAAGTGTCATATTATTGAGAAAACTTGTGAACTTCCTGTGGGACCCAAAAAAAATAATTGGAAAGGACCTTTGGCCCTCGAGATTCGCCTGATCAAAATTCTACTTCAATGTACAACGACGTCAATGTGCAGCGTTTGAACGATTTGAAACCTATCAGGACGTGTCTGTAACAAGCCATTTTTTCGTTTATGAACCTAGTATCAGGTTTTATTCAAACCCCGGTTCACTTGTTTTTTTGTTTTTTTTTGTAGGAAGTTTTAAGCATCGCAGAGAATGCTACGTTGGAACGATTATCATTTTTCTTT
>Ga0118677_10002808_pt1 | contig 34279 bp, 28 predicted proteins | sample AliMusrvi5mmetaG_FD_86154 | JGI IMG/M metagenome (GOLD analysis project Ga0118677, IMG submission 86154)
CCAATGATGAGCGCGATGAGTTCTTCATCACTGAGTGCTCTTGGGCCTTTTTGCTCGAAGATTTTTCTTGGTTGTTTAAATGATGGTAATGAAGAAATTTTCATGAGCAGATTGTTCTAAATCCAAAGAACCAATTTCCTTTGTCAGAACCAGAGCCTTTGTTGCAAATTCAATTGCCGGGAGGTATTTTTTTTGTAAATTATATAAGTCTGAAAAGTTAATATAAATACCAGCCGCCCCTTGTTTATCTCCGAAATCTTCCGAAATTTTTAAAGATTTTTTAAAGTTTTCAATTGCCGCAGAATAATTGCCTTGTTTTTTTTGAGCATTTCCGATATTGGTGTAACATGTAGATTCCCCTGTTTTATCACCAAGTTCTTTCGCGATTTTTAATGAACGCAGGTAATATTCAATCGCGAGAGGATAATTCTTTAGTTTTGATTGAATATTAGCGATACTGATATAACCTCCCGACAATCCCTTTTTGTCTCCAGTCACGGAGCATATATTAACAGATTTTTGATAGTAAACTATTGCCTTTTCTAAATCGTTTTGTAAATAATAAATGTTTCCGAGATTATTATAACATAACGAGATTCCAGTTTTGTCATCTATCGCTTCGAATATTTCAACAGCTTTTTGATAATACATCAGCGCCAATGGATAATTACTTTGATACAGATAAACGCTCCCGATATTGTTTAAACAAAATGCACAATTCTTTTTATCACCTATTTCATAATAAATAATAATTGCTTTTTGATAATTTTCAAGAGCCTTTATATAATTACCTAAGACATTGTTTGCATTTCCGATAGTCTTTGTACAAAGTGCTAATCCTCTTTTATAATTTAATTTTTCAGCCAATATTTGTCCCTTATCAGCATATTGCATAGCCTTTTCAGGATCTTTTAAGATGTATTCCTTGCTCAAAACAGCTAGGGCATTTACCATCAAGGTGTCGTATTTTTTTAAATTAACAATATCGAGTAAACTGTCTATTTTACTTTGCCCATAAGTAGTAAAGCAAACAGTGTTAAAGAAGAAGAGAATAAATATAAAAAAAAATAAATGTTTGGTTTTCATCTAATAACTAATTTTCAGTTTTGCGATGGAATAACATTCGCATTCAAAAATTTAATTTAATTTTTTTAATAGTATCTCATGTCTTTTTTACTATAAAACGTTTAGACGTAGTTCCCATTTTCTTGTTGTTTTATTTTTTGCAAAAATAAAAAAATTGTATGAAGGATTATCCGAAAAGTCAAAAACAAAAAAGATGCTACAGATTCACTAATAGTTTATTCACAAAAAAATATGGATTAATCTTGTTCTTTGTCTATGTGGAGTTCAATGTATCTACATGCCTATGTGGTGAACTTGTTTAAAAGAGATAGGCAATTTAAACAGTAATGATCTTATTTTTTATTGCGTATTTCACCAGTTCGGCTGTATTGTATATTTCGAGTTTGCTCATGATATTATGTTTGTGGGCTTCCACAGTCCGGACGCTGATAAATATTTTGTCGGCAATCTCCTGGTTCGAGAGTCCGTCAGTAATAAGTTTTAAAATTTCAATTTCCCGCGCGGTGAGTGATTGTTTAATTTTGCTTATAGTTTCTTCAGTTTTTTTATTATTAAAGTAACTTGCAATAAAAACCTCCGAAACACTTCCTTTGATATATTTTTCACCTTTGGCTACCGTTCGAATAGCTTCAAGCAACTGATCGGATTTAAAATTTTTGGGAACAAACCCGGAGGCGCCTGCTTCAAATCCACTGATGATATGGGCTTCGTCAGCATAAGAAGTATGCAGAAGAACCTTTACATCGGGGTAATTTTTTGTGATAAACTCAGTGACTTCAATACCTGAGATCTTGGGGAGATCAATATCGAGTACGACAACATCAGGTAATAGGTCTTCAACCTTGGCAATTGTATCCTCACCATCGGTGGTTATTGCCACAATTTCGATGTCGTGGTTTTTTGATAAAAATGCTTTGAGCCCGATGATCACGATGTCGTGATCGTCAACAAGCAGAACTTTAATTTTTCTCATACTGAAAATTAAAATTTCATTATTTTCTTCAAAGGTACAATAAAAATACGGATAGGCAAAATTTTTAAGAAAAAGTCAGAAGTCAAAAGTCAGAAGTCAATAGTCAGAAGTCAGAAGTCAATAGCGATGATGCGATAAAATAAGCCGGATGATCAGCGATGGTATATTACCAAATGACCATTGACTATTGACTATTAACCATTGACCATTGACTAAAAATCATTCATACCTCAACGACTCTATAGGATCAAGTTTAGCAGCTTTCATCGCAGGATATATGCCAGAGACAAGACCCACCATAAAACAAAGCAGCAGCCCGCTTATAACCCAAAGCCAGGGAATAATAAAAGAACCTCCAATAAAAAAAGAAATGATGTTGCCGATGGGGATGCCTAACAAAATACCAAGAAAACCGCCCAACTGGCAAATCACAATAGCTTCCATCAGGAACTGGTTTTTAATAATTTTTCGCGTAGCGCCCATAGCTTTCCTGATCCCGATTTCGCGTGTCCTTTCTGTAACGGATACAAGCATGATATTCATCAAACCAATTGCAGCACCCAGCAATGTGATAAGCCCAATGATTGTTGCTGCCAGTGTAACATAAGAGATATTTGCAACCAGCATCTGTGCAAGATTATCACTTTTGGCGACTTCGAAATTATTATCATTTCCGATCGGAATTTTCCTTACAACCCTGAAAGCGCCGGTTGCTTCATCAATGGCTGATTCCAGAAGTTTTGGATCTTTGGGCATCACACTTATCGTGTAGGAAGCATTGGGACGCGAAAAATATTGCCTTACATTTATCAAAGGTACGATGCAATTTTTATCACCACTGAAGCCCATGCTTGAACCTTTGGCTTTGAGCACACCTATAACCCTGTATTTACCGGGTCCGATGGATATCTGCTGCTCATCGGGAACTTCATTATTCTTAAAAAGATTTGTGATCAGGTCTGGTCCGATGATAGCAACATTGGCGCCACTTATAACTTCCTGAAGTGTGAAATTTCTTCCTTTCGTTAACTCACTTCCCGAAGTTACAAGATAATTTTCATCAGCTCCGATAACACCAATATTCGGATTGGTTTTTTCGGATTTAAATTTTAAAGTTGCAGTATGGGTAGCGAAAGTGGATATCGAAGTGTAAGCAGGGTAATCAAAATCATTTTTAAACTTGACAGCTTCCTGAAAAGTTATAGGTTCATACATTTTAGCTTTGCTGTCGTTGCCCATCATTATCTTCATTTCCCTGTTGCGGATGGTGAACGTATTCGCCCCCATTCTGGTGAAATTGCTGTTGATTGAGTACTTCAAAGAATCAATAGCTGTAAGAATTCCAACCAGCGCCATGATGCCAAATGCAATGATGAGGATCGTAAGCACAGTTCGCAGCAAGTGACTTCTGATAGAAGTGAGCGAAACTTTTATATTCTCTCCAACGAGTATTTTCATGTAAAAAATCAGTAAACCTTAAATGCAACAAAAATAAAGAAATGGAACGAGAATAAGGGCCGAAAAAAAAATCAATGATGTTTTATTCCAAAAATAGTGTAGAAAGAGGTCATGATCAGCGACCAGCAAACAACTGATATTGCAAGACTCAGTAGTATGCTTTTTTTATTTTTAAAATATTTGCTTGCCAGAAAAGTTCCCAACGGAATTGAAAGCAGAATTGGTGTCAGGATAGCAATACCCCAGAGTCCGTATTTCCTTCGTGTGTTAACGATAAATTTATTTTTCCGCGAAAATTGTTTTTTCCGGCTTGCATCAGAAACTATTTTTTTTGTTTCGTGCACTGGTGTTACATCATGCCTAAAAAAATAAGACCTGATAACAGGCCATACTTTTTTAAAAAGATCCAGAATAATTTCACTCAGATAAAAAAAGAAAATCACACCCAATAAACCACCGATAGTGGTTGAAAGGAACGTCTCAATAAAGTTATACCTGGCATCGTAAAGTGCAAAAGGAGGAGCAAAAACAAATTTTACTCCGCTTATGATCAATACCAGAAATAATTTAAAAAAGCCGCCTGCTTTTATTATTGATAAAATCATTAGGAAAATTTCACTACAAAATTAGTCAAGTAAAAGGTAACCGCAACAGAATTTATAAAGTATTAACAATTCATGGAACGGGAATAGAACAAATGATTGGTTTTACTTACAGCACCAATACATCATTTCGAAACCTGGCGTTAACTTTATCAAAGCTTGCTTCCAAACGCAAGATCCCCGGCATCTCCCAAACCGGGAACAATGTAGGATTGTGCAGTCAGTTCGTCGTCAATGGCAACTACCCACAAAGTGTAATCAGTACTTGAAATGTGCTTTTTCAGATATTCCACACCCATGGCGCTGGCAATTACTGTCAGGATGTGTGTATGCCGGGGTTTGCCATTTTCCAGCAATTGTTTATACGTAAGAAACATTGAAGATCCTGTAGCCATCATAGGATCGGAAAGAATCAAAACTTTATCTTCAATACTGGGGCTTGAAGTGTATTCGATCTGTATATCGAATTTACCACTTTTATGATGCTTGCGGTAAGCCGACACAAATGCATTCTGTGCCCTGTCGAAGTAATTGAGCACTCCCTGATGCATGGGTAAACCTGCCCTCATTATTGTTGCGATCACAGGCTGTTCTTTTAAAACAGGAACTACAGCAGTGCCCAATGAAGTGATCACTTCGCGGGTAACAAACTCCAGATGTTTGCTGACCTCGTAAGCAAGAATTTCTCCAATGCGTTCAAGGTTTCTCCTGAATCGTAAAGGATCCTTCTGTATTTCCATATCCCTTATTTCAGAAAGGAATTCACTGAGAATTGAATTTTGGGAACTTAAAATGTTAATCATAAAAATGAAATTTTGTTTGGTTTATTTTGCTTTCTGATCCACTTTATAAAAGTAATACTTTTTGACAGTATCAAAGGTAATTCATTTTTTCTGTATTGGTAATAAATACGCTCTTCCGCACCAAAACTTTTGTAGAATCTTGCGAGATTGACATCATTTGAACCTTCAAAATCCAGCGTCAATTCAGACTGAGAATATTCTCTGATCACGTTGTCAATCAAAAATGACATAGCCCCTGTTGACTTTGCTTCTCTGCTTGTTCCTGAAAAAAGAAAGATCATTTTTCTGAGGCTTTTCAGAAAAACAGCACCTGCAATGATCCGGCCGTTTTTATTAATTACGGCTTTAAGAAATGCACTGTTCCCCGATATACAAAGGTGAATGATCTTTTTCAAAGTGAGGAAATCCTCGTCCTTCAATGTCATGATCTCTTTTCCTTTGTTGTTACGGAAAATATTGATTATTTCTTCAGGGTCTGAAATGCTTTGAACCAGCAGGCCTGTGTTGGTTGCCTGCCGGATATTTCTTTTGAGATTTGCGGAATAACTTCTGACAATTGATTCGTAAGGCTGATTCAGGTAAAGCTCATGGGTGAGATTTGGAATAAAATCAGGATTGCCTGATTCAGGCTTATTAAAAGTATTGAGATTTATTTCAACCAGCCTATACTTTTCCGGGATGTTTTGAATGAAATTCAATAATTCATTTTGTCCATTCTCAGTGGTTGAAAACATCCCCAACTGCTGCGTAAAGAAAGGCTGAAACAGATAATTTATTCCCGATTTTTTTCTTGCTGTCAGCGGAAATACTTTTTCATAATCGTTTTCGACCAGCGCTTCCCAACCCGGGCAAACAATGTCAAGATACCATGAATAAGCATAAATAATTCCATCAGGAGCTTTGCTGATGCACTCGTCCCATTTCTGCTTGTCAATATCTTTATGATTAAAGTATTTTATCAAGACCTTTGATTTTATTGGACAGGTTGAGCAAGTTTTATCATTTCTTCATAAGCCTTATCCCACCCGATCCACCTTTTTTTATTGCTCAGTGATTCATTATGCCAAAGACTGATGAATGTTCCCTTCACAGCTTTTACTTCATCAATAATTGGTTTAATATGGTTCAATGAATCCGGCGCTGAAACATTTTGGTAATCTCGTAATGTACCTTCCATAATTGCAAATGGAAATAATCTGAGTGGAGTCTCTCTTTCCAGGTCAAGATCATAAAAATAAAAAGGATCGCAAATACTGGCTCTGAAACCAATTTCAGAAGCAAACCCCAGTGTATAATCTTCTGCAATGTCAGCTTCAATCAGGTTTCTGAAAGTTGACGGAAAATTTATTTTCAAAAAATGTTGACGGCTTTTGGTCACTTCCCTGTTTAAAACACCTTTGAGATTGTTTATTTCTGTGTAAAGTTTTTGCGGTTCACTGTTTGATGCGAAGGAAGGATGTATCCCCACTTCAGCATAATCGGCAATTGATTTAATCAGTGATTGAAATTTCCTGTTAAAGACATTGATGTTCTTATCAAATTGACCATAGCCGGCAAATAGAATAAAGTAAATCGGTTTGAGATTATATTTTTTCAGTAACTCAAACTGAAAAGCAAAAGTGTCAAAAGGGTCCTTTTCAATACCGGTAATTACCTTTGTCCTGTCGGTTATTTCCTGGAAATTTAATTCTATAAGCGATTTCAAATATCCGGCACAATTCCTGATAAATCCCTTTTGTTTGTAGGCCCAGGCGCTGTCAATATCAATGGTAGGAATAAACCTATACTTCCTTTCAGGGAAAATCAACTGAGGAAACCTGTCATGGATAATAACAGCGATTTTATTGGCCCAGATATTGACCATTGGTTTTTTCAAAAAGCCAAGATTGAATGCCAAACTTTCAGAGGCATCAAAACGGTCGTATTTATCTTTTCTGAAAGGCAAATATTCTTCGTAACGCGTAGTCAGGTAAAAGGCCGCAGCAAAGGGATCGAATGGGAAATATGAATCTTTGAACACAGGGAAGGGACATTTAATTCCATCAAACTCCACAAACTCTATAGTCTGTTGTTTGATCTCAGTTTCGAATAGAAGATTTGCCGGGAAAAAATAAATTTCATCACCCAGCTTGTGGAATGAGTAATTTATTTTAGGTCCATCATAAGCAATAAACTCCGATGCTTTGGTTGTAAAGTTCAAATCAATCTGAAGCAGATCATGAAAAATCAGGTTGAAGATATGCCTGATCCTGTTGTTGACTTTGTATGTGTAAACAAGCAGCATCAGCTATTCCCTTTAAAGTTTTTATAAATTTCAGTACAGATAAATTCAGAAGCTTTTCCGTTACCAAAAATAGACGGAAGTGAACTCAATTCTTTTGATTGAAAATGGTGAAATGCATTGATGATTTTTTCTTCATCAGCATCACAAACAATGGCAGCGCCAGATTCAACAATCTCGACCCACTCAGTTTCTGAACGCATGATCACACATGGTTTGTTGTAAAAAAAAGCTTCTTTCTGCAGACCACCGGAATCTGTCAGTATCATCATTGAATTCTTCTCAAGATTGATCATGTCGAAAAATGAAACCGGTTCAATAATTTTTATGTTGGTGTTCCCAACTATTGATGAGTATAACTGATCTCTTAAATTTATCTTAAGAATCTTGGCAGTTCTCGGATGAAGAGGAATGATCGTTTTAAGGTTATTCTCTGATGATATTTTATCAATTGCTGAAAAAATCCGGTTAAGTCTTTCCGGGTCATCCGTGTTATTATCTCTGTGAATTGTGACTAGTATAAATTTCCCCTTTTGCAATTTAAGATCATCTATTATTGATGATTTTTTTTTAGCAATTTCAGTAAAATAAAGACAATTATCGAACATCACATCACCACAATGAAAGACTCCCGGGTGTCCGATCTTAAATGGCGGATTATTTTCCTGACTATACCCTTCCTTTAATAAATTATTAATCCCAACAAGAGTCGGAGAGAATAACAAAGTTGAAACATGATCGCAAATGATCCTGTTTATCTCTTCAGGCATTTCAGGGTTGAAAGAGCGAAGACCTGCCTCAATATGTACAACAGGAATATGAAGTTTTGCAGCAGTTACAGAGCCTGCCAGTGTGGAATTGGTGTCACCATAAAGCAAGACTACTTCGGGATTTTCATTCAAAAGAACCTCTTCCATCCCTTTCATCATCATGGCTGTTTGGGCGGCCTGTGACAATGAACCAACATTCAGATTATATTTTGGAGATGGAACTTCCATTTCGCGAAAAAAGATCTCCGACATGTTCTCATCATAATGTTGCCCGGTGTGAACAATTATCTCTTCTATCATTGTGCTAAATGATTTTTTTATACACCGACTGATAGCAGCAGCTTTAATTATCTGCGGTCTTGCCCCTATAACTGTAACAACTTTAAGCATCCGTTAATCTCAATAATTTATTTCATGGATAAGGTTAAGTGCAAATCTAAGCATTTTAAAAGAGTCCGGAATAACAAAGTAATAATGGGTTTCAAATTATATCAATCCTTCATCAGCAAAACTGAAATAATTATTTTCACCAATGATAATATGATCAAGAATACTAACATCAATTATTTTCCCACTATCTCTCATTTTATGAGTGAGCTTGGTATCCGAATCGCTAGGCTTCACGTTTCCCGAAGGATGATTATGACAAAGAATAATTCCCACTGCATTGTTTTCAATTGCAATTTTAAATATCTTCACAGGGTCAACAACTGTTCCGGTTATTCCACCATAGCTGATAGGATGTTTGCTTAAAATTTTATTTGCCTTGTTTAAAAGAAGGATCCAAAATTCTTCATAAGAAGCATCCGCCAACATAGGTTGAAAAACATCAAAAGCGTCTTTGCTGCTTGTAATTTTCTTTTTGTTGTAAGCTTCTTCTTCCCGTCTTCGCCTGCCCAACTCAAGGGCTGCTGCAATTGTTATTGCTTTGGCTTCTCCAATGCCTTTGAACTTCATCAGATCTTTTATTGTCAACCTTGAAAGTTCATTGATATTATCATTGGATTCTTTCAGAATTTGCATGGCAAGGTCAACCGCAGTTACATTTTTACTTCCTGAACCAATAAGTATGGCTATCAATTCGGCATCACTTAGCGCACTTTTCCCTTTCAGGAGCATCTTTTCACGGGGTCTGTCATCTTCGGCCCAACTTTTAATTGTAGAATAATTTTCGTCCATGATTTTATTTAAGATTTAAGATTTAGCCCACTCCGATAAATCCATTTTTACCACTAAAACACAAAAACAGAAAATTTCACGAAAAACCAGGTAGTTGGTGTTTATTAATTTGTGTGGTTTCGCGTATTGGTGTTTTTGTGGCATTCCTTTCTTTTTTACTTTTCTGAGCAGGCTCAAGATTTCAACTCAACAATGTAAATTGATTGCACACTCTCATTTCAAAAAATTTCCAATTTCCATTGTCATTTTTCTTTTTCAGACTTCAAAGATATAAAAAAAGCCTCTCCCGGAAAGGAAAGGCTTTCATCAAATAAATCAAATAAAAATTAAATTGCATTCACCGTTTTGGTAAGCTTCGACTTCAGATTTGAAGCTTTGTTTTTGTGAATAACTCTTTTCTTTGCCAGTTTATCAAGCATTGAAACAACCTTTGGAAGTTCCTTTTTGGCTTCTTCCTTATCTTTTAAACCTCTGAGTTTTTTTACATTATTACGTACTGTTTTAGCCTGATACCGGTTTAAAACTCTTTTAGCTTCTGTGCTTCTAATTCTTTTCTTTGCAGATTTGTGATATGCCATGATATAATAATTTACATTAAACTTGTAGCCCGTAGGGGATTCGAACCCCTGATTTCTAGGATGAAAACCTAGCGTCCTGGGCCAGCTAGACGAACGGGCCTCTTAAAATGGTTTGCAAAGGTAGAATAAATTTCATATACTCCAAATTAATTTCAAAAAAAGAAAATCTAAATCCTCAAATTTCAAAATCCGGTATCCAAAAAGGCATTTGGAATTTGGATCTTAGAATTTGGATCTTGGAATTTGGAATTTGGAATTTGGGTCTTTACTCCGCGTCATCCTGGTCAACCTGAAACCTAAAACCAAGTCGTTTGCCTGTACGCAGATTCATAGAGTTTTCAAGCATTTCAGAAACACTAACCACCTTTATCTGATCGTAAACCGGCGTCAATAAATCAAAATCCACACAATAGCTGATTGAAGTTTCAAGAATTCTTTTGAGTGCATTCCTGTCAATTTTGGCTTTCGCAAAATTATTATACAAAAGCCCGATTTGCCGTTTCCCTTCAACAAAATAATGGTAATCCTTGTTGATAAAGATGCGGGCAACAAGATAGCCGACATCATTCATACGGTTATATCTGTAGGAATCCGCAAGGAAATTATACATACTGATAATGCCACAGTAGGACCGGGTGATATCCTTCTTTATGTACGAATGTTTCATGATCTCATGTTCACGTGGAAACTCGAAAACATTTGTGTGCATTGAGATCAACAGCATATCGCCCCCAAATTTCAACTCCGATTCAAACTCGCCTTTATCATTAAATCCAAAAAAAATGCGGTTATCGTTTTTACCTACCTTTTTTTTCAGCGTTTCAATTAATTCTTTAGAAACTATCTTCATATCCTGGAATGATTCGTAGGTGTTGTTGTAAACATCAAGTTTCAGACTACCTTTTTCTAAAATTTTTTCAGCAAGAGGAAGGTTTTTTAATTCTTCGTCGGTCATGGCAATTCGTTATTTTATTTGAAGAGTACAAAAGTAGAGGAAAAAGTTTTAATCGCTCGCTTATTCATTGAATTTTAAAAATTATTTTTGAATGATTAAAAGAGAAATTATTAGAAAAATGTAACTTTAAAATGAACCTGATTACTCACAATGGTATAGAGCACATAAAAAAATGAAAGCTTGATGAAAAAAATGTTCCACATTTTAAGGGGTGGAACATTTTTGAAAGAATTTTAATTTTTAAATTTTTAAAATTACAAAACTTGAAATTACTTTATCACCACAATTTTATCCTTACCTAATAATTTATTTCCTACAATTGCACGGTAAAAATAAATTCCCTGGTTAAGATCAATTCTTGAAATTTGCAAAGTATTTGCACCTTGATTCAATGGATAGCTTAAAATTAAATTGCCCATGACATCATAAACATTGAATAAACCATTTGAATTTTCAGGATTTTGATAAACTACCTGCATATTGCCATTATTAGGATTTGGAATTATTTTTACAAAAGAAGTTCTTTTTGAAGTATCAATTGTATTTGAAGAAGTGCTTGGCTCTGTAGTTTTTAATTCAGAAGCTGTGGATAAACATTGTGAATATTTGATGGTGATAAAATCATAATTTGAACCAACACCAATACTATTACCACAAACATAAGTATTGCCATTTTCGCTAACCATAACTTGCGTAGGAGCATCATTATTACTACCAGTACCATCATAAGTCATTGTCCATTGAGTAACGGCTGAACTATTCAGTTTTTGAGTAGTTATATCAGTATATCCATTGATGTTTTTTGTAGTACCAGTGCAATATAAATTATCCGCATTATCTAAAGCTGCTGAAGTAAATAGAAAATTTGAAGTTGATAAAGAATAATTATCCCATAATAAAGAACCGCTTGAATTATATTTTAATGTAAGCAAACTTGAATTGGTTGTATTACCTGAATAACCACCAATATAAATGTTGTTCAAACTATTGCAAAGTACCTTATATGAATAATCATGTGAATCGGTATTATAACGACTAACCCATGTAGGTGTTGTACTTGATGGATTATAACATAACACTGTTACTTCGTCAGTTCCGCCATTTCTATGTGAATATCCGCTAACAATAATATTCCCATTTTTGCTGACAGCATTTGAATATGCAAAATCATCTCCATTATCAGCATTGTTATACCTCGCAATCCAGGAATATGTTCCATCCGAAGAATTAAGGCGTATGGTAGCCATATCATAATTTCCTGCTACACCAGTGCTATATCCAGAAGCATAAATATTATTATTAGTATCAATTGATAAAGCTTGAAGAACATTGTGATCAGGAGAAACTTGTCCATTATAATTTGTTGACCATAATAAAGAACCCGATTTGCTGTATTTTAGAATTGTATAATAGGTTGTTCCTGATGAAGAAGTTGAAGTTCCTCCAACTATGATATTACCCGCATGATCTTGTAGAATGCATTTAGCTGATATCTGTGAATTAAAATTGCTATAAGTATGTACCCATCTTAATGTACCATCCGTAGTATAACTTAGTGTTGTTAGATAGGGACTATTTGTCGGATAGCTTTCACCTGCTATATAAACAGTTCCTGAATCATCAACTGTAATAGCTCTTGCAATATCATTATAATTGCTGCCATTTGCCGTATAAATTTGAGACCATTGCTGTGTGCCTGATGGGTTATATTTAATAGTGAGCATATTGAAACCAGAAGTACTTGAAGTAGTAGCTCCTGAAACATAAACATTACCATTTAAGTCTATTGCTGTGGCTCCATCAACAAGTGAATTAGCTCCATTATATCGTTGCACCCATTCTTGATGTATTGTTGTAGCATAATAAAGAGTGATTGGACTTTGCGCAATCCATTGACTTATTTTTTGCGGAGCATGTTGAATTAAACTTATACCACTTTTTGAAACAATTGAATATAAAAGTGTAGTATCCAGTTGGAGTGCTTGTGAAGTATTAAAAGTAAATGAACCATCCATTTGAGTAATGGCAGGATCAACTGTATTAACTATAGTACCATTATGAGCTAAATACAAGGAATCCCCAGAGATAAATCCACCACCACAAGAAGGATTTTCATAAAGTTTACCATAAAATTTACAATCAGGTGCGACTACACTAATATGCAAAGTATCTATCACACCACTTGAATCAGTTACTATTAATGTTATATTGTAATTGCCTGGAACAGCATAATATACTTTTGGATTTGGAAGAGTTGAAATTTGCCCATTCCCAAAATCCCAATGATATGATGTGTAATAATTATCTATAGTAGAATCTCCTAAAGATATAGTATCGTTAGGACAGGGTAAGGTGATTGTATTATTTATTAAAGTATCATCATCTTCAGTATCATCAAATGATTGCTTATGATTTGAAATAAGTGAATCAAAAAAATCAGTATTCATATTGTCAGGATATAATGAGCCTCCTTCACAATTAATTTCATTTAATGAAGCATGAAAATTCGATCCTGCTATTGCATGAAATCCTTTTTTTAAATGTATACTATCTCCTGCTTTATAAGTAACAGGTTGGGCAGATTGATTGATAATTTGGGTTGACGTAATGGAATTAAATCCAATAAAATTAGTAGACGAGTTTACAGTTCCAATTAAATTTCTATCAACATAGTTCACATAATAAGGTGATGAGCCATTCGTTTTTATATGATATAGATTGTAGAGCAACATGTAATCAGTTCCATTGTAATTTCCTGCAAAACCATAATCTCCATTATTTTGAGCATCATTTCCTTTAAACCATTTATAAGTTGCACCCCATCCACCACCGGAAAATGTAAGATTATCATAACAATAAGGACCTTCGCAAGGACCATTATTAAGTTGATCCAATGATTTTGTTAGTAAATCAGTTTGATGGTGTGGTTTTCTTCTTCTATCATTTAAAACTTCCCAAAGTAAAGTATAAAATGTATCCCAATTTTTTTTATGAGTAATACCCTGTATTCGTGCCGAGGAATAATTACCATAAGCAAGTAACATTGCTGTAAGATCATCATATTTTCCAGCTCCTTCCATTACTAATTGCCAAACAATTTGCTGTGCTGGATAACCAAGATAAGTAGATTCTAATATTGCCCAAATTATTGGCCATGCCCTATATTTTAAATTTCCAGTTAATTTATAGCCACTTTCAAATAGACCTGGACCTAAAGGCCAGCTAATACCACCCTTATTTGATAATCCTGCTAGCTTGTGCCATACATTAAAATTGGGATCTTCACCCACAACACTTCCATCTGGTTCAAATAAAACAAAGGGGACACCATTATTTTGAAAATCAAGATTTAAAGTACGTGTGAGAATTTTATCAATCATATCTTTAGCTATTACTTGGCAAGCTGTGCCATCAGCAAGTTTCGCTGTTAAAGATAATCCAAGTATTAATCCAATAGCATCATCTTGGCTCATGCTCTCAGGATGAGCTGGTGAATCTTCTGTCGAAGGCGAAACCGCCGTTGAATAACTTGTTCCTCCACAAATACTTGAAACATTATGATTAACATATCCTGGGTGTCCTTTGGGTAAAGTTCCAAAAGTTTTTGATGATGAGTTCCATCTATCACTTGGTTTTAATTTTTTATTTAATAAGTCCAAATGACGCTTTCCATCAATAGTAAATGCGTGATCGTTTACAAATGTATTTGCAGTATCTAGAAAATCGCAAGGTATATTTTCTCGAATAAAAAATCCATCATTATTATCAGTTTTACCCCAAAAACTTTCAGCATAGAAATCATTATACAAACTTTCCGTATGTAATGCATCATAAAGCTCATTATAAGTTTTATTTGCATCTGCTGTTTGACCATTTTTAGTTAATAAATAATATTCTGTGGCAAGCACACCTATGTATAAACCTTGATATGTTCCATGCTGTCCATAATCAATATTAGTTTTAAATGTATCATTTGGATCATCAAGATGATAAGGATTTATGCGATTGCGGACGCATACTACTTGACTTTCGCCTATTTGCTGTCCAGGTATAACAAAATATTTATTTAGACGATCACGATAAAACCAATATTTAATAAAATCAGAATTTATTTGCGAGAATATTGGATAGCTATTTATACTTAATAATAAAATTATTAAAATTTTTTTACAATTCATATTTTTCATTTTTCATTTTACTAAAATAAATTAAACCATTTAAATTTCAATTGATAAAATTATTGCCCTTCTGTTTTAACTAAATCAATAAAATATTCTTTATTATCAAAATTAATTTTCCACTTAGTTTCTTTGTTAGTAAGTTGTTTTATTGTCCAATTAGGAGTTTTATTAATTCCGAAAGGGCCAGTACCTATAGATCCCTCAGCATATGTAAATTGCAAATTTTTATTGTGATTATTTAATTCCCATTCAAAATAAACTGTCGAATATTTTCCACTTCCATTATACCATGTTATATTCCCATTATTAATCTGATCAACATTATCATAAGCTAATGCTAATCCTGCTTGAATACTATCGTTAAATAAATTTAATGAATCTATTCCATCTACAGTATATTGTGTAAGTTTATAGGAACCATACAATCTATTTTTTGCAGATCGAAAACTAATCAAAGGCCCATCCGGATATTTTTTGCAGCCTTCTGAAACTGCTGCTATTATTATTAATAAGAAAATTATTTTTTTCATAATAATATCATTTGCTTTTCAATAATTCTATTTCTTTTTGCATAGCAGTAATTTGCTTTTGCAAATCAATAATGTAAAGCGTTTGTTCCTCAACTTTTCTAAGAAGTGCGGCATCCATTTCAACAACATTTAAACCTCCGTTTTTTACATCGGCTGCCGATGGAACATCGGGCAAATGCTTATTGGTGTTAATAAATTCTTCTAACTGCTCTAATGATCTGTATTTATAATCTTTTTCGAAAACATAATCGGGCATTATCTGTCCTGTTTTAACCAATACATCTCTTGCCTCAACATAACCATTTGTTCTAACGCGAAAATGAATAGTATCATATTGATTTCTCACAATGATGGCTGGATCAGTATTTGCCGAACCTCTTATATCAAGTCTTGCCACTGGCTTTGTTGCTCCAATGCCCACATATCCTGATGAATCAATTATCATTCGTTGTGCATTAGATGTTCTGAAACGTAAAGAAATGGCATCATAAGTTCCTATATAATTAGAAATTGATGTTCCTGTATTTCCGGTTAATGTCCATGCATAAGTATTTGAATTTGGAGTTGTCCACGATGCAACACCTGTAGCATTTGAAGTTAAAATTTTACCAGCACCCTGATTTCCATCTACAATTTTTAAAGTATTCCCAGATGTTCCATCTACTTCAAATTTTGTTGCAGGAGTAGTAATTCCAATTCCAACGTTACCACCACTGGTAATACGCATTATTTCAGTCGGTGTTGATGTAGTTCCTATTGCGAATATAAAATTACCTGTAGAATTATTAATAGTCCGAAAGATAAAATCATTTGCTGCAGAGGTTTGGACAAAATTACTATTACTAGTAGCAAGACCAAATGTTACAAGTTCATTTCCAGTTTGTACATTTGAAAATGCAATTGCAGGTGCAGTACCTGTTATAAGTAAATGGTTATTAGCTGAAGTATTATGTATTTGGAGCAATCTATTTACTGTTGTTCCTGTTCCAATTCCAATATAATTGGTTGCATTTTGATAAATTGCACTATTATTGATATAATCAACACCTAGTACGCTTATTCTATTATATTTTGGAAGGTAATTTTGAGTCCCACCGTTTAATTCTGATTTTACAGAATTTTGCCCAATAGTAAGATTATCCGAAAAAGCAATAATTAGAATCATTGCAAAAATAAAGTTTGTTTTTTTCATGGTTTTGTTTTTTAAGGTTATTTATTTTGAAGTGATTTAAAGTGATTTATTATTTTTTATTTCATTGAATTTATTCATTATAAAATATCTGCGTACAAAGCATAAAAAAAGCGTGAAGCTGAACAATACTTGATATAGTGGTACTGGTATACCCGATGTACAAATAAGTCCAGCCCACGCCTGTTGGCGCGTGCTGCTTATTATTCCTGTACATCTAAAATTACCAGTTTTCTATATCGGAATAAAAGCTAACGCTTTTTCTTTTGTATTTTTAAGAACTCTTTATTATTTGACTTTGCAAATATAATTTTATTTAATTTCCAACTTTTTTTTAGTTTATCATTGCACTTTCAACCATACTTTGAGCAACCGGCTTTTTGGTTTTTTTACCAACATAAACTGCAATATAATACTCAACTTTGCCCACGTTTCCAGTAGGCAGTGCATTTACAAATTCGGCTTTTGTAGCTTCGCCAAGATAACCACCGCCATTAATAATTAAATGAGCCAAATCAAGGGGTGCATCGCCACCGGTTTGCCCATAAATATCAATGCGGGCAATTCCTGGAGGCAGTTTTCTTTTTTTGGTAAGATTATTAGCCAGATGCAACTTGTGTTCTCCGCGAACATTAATATCTATTTTCACAATAACAGGTGCACTTTCATCATTTATAGGATGTTTTACTCCCTGTCCTTTTTCGCCATAACCTAAGGCCTTCGCCTTCGTGGTATCGCCCGAAATTGCATCCTGAACCTGTGCCGCCCAACTGACAAAGATGTTTGTTAACGTTTTGTCAGCAAGATGAAACTGCTCAGTGGCTTGTTTTAACTGTTCTCTCAGGCTATTTCTTGTTGTTAAAATAGCTTTTGCTGTAGTGATTGATGTTCCTACTGCTGATGGTGCCGGTGTAAGTCCCGGTATCCATGCAGTATTGGCTAAATGAGCGGCTTGCATATCACTCATTTTCTGAAGCTTATCCTGCTCTTTCAAACCGTGTAAATTTACTGTTAATACCAATTTCTTCACGAGCGCTACTGCTACAATTATTTCCATAATTCAAGATTTAAGATTTGTGATTTGTGATTTTTAATTTAAGATTACTATTAGATTTTTGTTGAAGTTACTTTTTATAAATAGTGTTTCTGCATTTGCAAGTATTGATTTTGCAAAGAGTGATGCACCATTGCGCTTGAGTGATGCTGTAAATGCACATGCAAAAATGATTTTACTCTGTGCATTTACTGCACATGCAAAGAGTGATGCTGCAAATGCACGTGCAGATATGATTTTACTTTGTGCATTTGTTGCACATGCAAAGAGTGATGCTCCGCATGCACAAGCATAAGGAGCATTTCTCTTTGCATAAATGATTTTTGCAAAGAGAAATGCCGCACAACTCTTGAGCAATGCAGTAAATGCACGTGCATAAATGATTTTACGCTTTGCAAAAATGGAAAATGCACCTGCATAAATGATTTTTGCAAGACTTTTCAGGGTAGTATTAAACCCTGAAACGATATGTAAAGACTGATTTACAGATGATAAGACGGTTTTGCCAGGAACGAGAAGTGAAAAGCTATATTTTTCAGAAGATTTTGAAAAAATATCTGTCCTTACAGCCATGAAGGTTTCAGCAGTTTTCTGCAAAAAATTCGTTCTCATATTAAAATTTAATTCTGTTTTCATTAGAAAAAAATACAGATGATTTTGGGGTGCTAAATTAATCGTATTTCAATACGCGGCAAAATAATTAACAAAATATTTATAGTGTGTCGCCATATTGCTATTCGATCATGATTAAAGAATATTTATAAACTGCCCTATTTTCATACGGAGTCTGTATATAAAGTCAATTGTTAGTTGCCAAATATGAGTAGTAAAAAATCATTGATTTTTTTTGCCAACATAAAAAAAGGCGTTTAAATAAAAAGGAATTGACCAATGACGAATGACCATTGACAATATAGATTGCGGGATTTTGAACAAAATCAATTGTTTTTTTTTTCATGTTCATCTTATCACTAACTTTGTATTCGTCATTCATGGACTGATTCCGGGTTGATTTTTATTTTTTATGAGGAAAAATTTAATTCCATTTATACTAGGTTGCCTCCTTTTCATAAACTTTAAAGGAAATGCACAGACTGCTATTTTCAGCAGTAATTTCGAAAACTGGAATGGCAATATTCCCTATAATTGGGTTGGGAGTAAAACCACATTGGAAGCCGACAGTATTATTGATGACACTGTAGTGTGGCATAGCCCCGCTCATTCATGCAAATTGGTGAATGAGGAAGCAACTGAGAGGGTGTTTTCAACCAAACCGCTTTCAACAAGTCTGAATATTGTTTATTATGTTTACTTTTGGATGAGAGGGCATGGGAATATCAGGATTGGACTGTATGATGGAAGGGCAGGAAACGGCTTTACTGCTGATCATGCATGGATGCATATCAATTCTTCAAACTGGGCGCTTTACTCCGACACCATTACCTGCAAAAATAATTCAACAGCAAGTGAATTTATTTTTGATGTTGATTCAACAAAAGCAGACCTGGATCATTTGCAGATTGACGATGTCGGAATTACTGATGCTCCGGTATCAACCAATCCTTTGCTTTCGATAACATACCCTGTTGAAAATGCCACTTATTATTCTTCGTCAATAAATGTCCATTTCAATGTCCTGAATTTTAATACAGGCAATCCCGGAACAGGAAATGACGGACATCTGTTATACACTGTTGATGGTGGACCGGCCATTATTTATTATTCAGGATTACCCATCATTCCGGGGCTTTTGGCAAGCTCAGGCCATACTATAACATTGCAGCTTGTTGACAATAATGAAAACCCATTAACTCCAAATATTGCCGACACGGTTCATTTTAATATTGACCTGACATTGCCCAACATTTTATCAATTTATAACATTCAATTTACCACTGACACTTCAGGGAATTCACCATGGCTTGATTCGTTGGTTACAACAACAGGAATAGTTACGGCTGTTGCAGCCGGGGGATATTTCATTCAGAATTCTACCGGTCCATGGAATGGTATTTATGTTTCCGACAATTTACACGATGCTGTGGCAGGTGAGAAGATTACTATTACAGGGTCCATTGACGAATATTCTAAATTCACTGAATTTGTAAATGTCGTAGGGTACAATGTTCAGACAATAGGGAATATTTTACCTTCAGCAACCATTGTTACTGCCGCATCTGAAAAAACTGAGCCTTTTGAAGGAGTGCTGGTTAAAATAAATAATGCTGCCTGCACAACTCTTCCAAACGCCAATGGTGAGTGGAAAGTTTATGATGGAGATACCTGTTACATTGGCAGCCTTATGTTTAATTATACTCCGGTGATTGGCATGCATTACGACATTACCGGGGTTGTTTACCTGTCTGGTGGCAGACATTTTATTGAGCCGAGAGATATTAACGATGTGCAGGTCCATACTGGTATAAACGAATACCATCACGATGCAGTAATAATTTTTCCAAACCCTGCAAATGACTTTCTCAACATCAATAATTCAGAAGGTATTGAAACGATAATCATTTCAAATAGGTTGGGGCAAATGGTTAAACTGATAAAAGTAAGCCAGGTCAATTTTATTATTGACGTTCGCAACCTGCAAGAAGGGCTTTACCTCATTGAACTTTTCAACAAAAATGGCAATGTTGAAACAAGAAAGTTTTTGAAGGAAAAATGAAAAATTCAACAATGAGACCACTTGGAACATCAGGCTTCACTGAGATTATTTTATTCCTTGTCATTGTTGTCTGACTAAATTTTTATATCACCACTACGTGGCTTTATTGTCCTTAACAATGCATTATTACAAAGATATAATCGCTACGTGATTAGGGCTTTAAACGGATGTAATAGCCACATAGTGGCGAAATCTTTGTAGAAAGAATTTTATGAAGCGTGAAAGAAGCCCCATCGGGGCGACATCATCTGAAACGCCCATTATTAAAGTCTTAAATGATGATTTAAATATTTTACCCGGACACTAGTGATTCTTAGTGTACCTCCGTGTTCTCAGTGTTCTCAGTGTTCCCGGTGTTCCCGGTGTTACACTTTATCGTAAGGTGAATTTATTTTTCTTTTGCCAGGAAAACATAAACCGGGAAATGGTCTGAATACCCTCCGGTGAATGTATCGCCAACATAGGTTCTAAAAGGATAACCCGCAAAAGCCCCTTCTTTTTGAGTAAGGAAATTCCTGTTAAAAATTTTAGCCTTATAAAATTTATACGATGACTTGTCAGCGCCCAGCAATCTTCCTGAAACAATGATCTGATCAAAGAGGTTCCAGCTATCACGGTATGCAAGACTTCCAAGCCCTTCTTTCTTGAATAATTTATACATCGGGTCATACAGGCCGTTTTTTCCAACTTCTGCTGTATCACCTTTTGCTTTCAAATGTTTTACAATGCTGCTATTGGTCGGGTCATCATTCAGGTCGCCCATTACAATGATCTTTGCCGTAGAATCTATCTTTTGAATTGAATCAACAATTGATTTACATAGGTCGGCTGCCGCATTTCTCAGGAAGGCGCTTCTCTTCTCCCCTCCCCTTCTGGACGGCCAGTGGTTCACGATAAAATACATCTGGTCACCATCGAATTTCCCTGAAACCACCAGTTGATCACGGGTAGTCCAGTCCGGTCTTCCGGGAACAGTAAGTCTTACTGCCTTGCTGTTCTCTACAACAAAATGATCTTTCTGATAAAGCAGCGCTACATCAACACCTCTTTTATCCGGCGAATCATAATGAACAATTCCGTAATTTGAAGGTTTCAACGCCGGTTGATTCACCAGGTCAACAAGCACACCTTGGGTTTCAATTTCTGAAAGGCCAATAACCACAGGTCCGCCTTTTACATATTCATCACCAATCTGTGAAATGACAGTGGACAGATGATTTAGTTTGATATTATACCTTTTCGTATTCCACTTATACAGGCCATTCGGTGTGAAATCGCCATCATTTGTAATGGGATCCTTGATAGTATCGTAAAAATTTTCTGTGTTATAAAAGGCTATGCAGCCTACTTTATATTGTTTTTCCTGCGCATTGGCAAACTGCGAAGTGATAAAAAAAGCAACAAACATTATTGTTGCCCGCAATAAAACATGTTTCATAATTTATAAATATCTGCAAAGATAAATTTAATTTGACAAAGCAAGCGTTTTGAAATTTTTGATAAGATAATATTCACAATTTTGTTTTTACACAAAAGAGAAAAAGGAACCCTTCTTGGATCTTGGATTTTGGATCTTGGATCTTGGATTTTGGATTTTGGATTTTGGATTTTGGATCTTGGATTTTGGATTTTGGATTTTGGATTTTGGATCTTGGATCTTGGATCTTGGATCTTGGATTTTGGATTTTGGATTTTGGATTTTGGATATTGGTTCTTGGATTTTGGATATTGGTTCTTGGATCTTGGATTTTGGATTTTGGAATTTGGGACTTTGAATTTTTACTTATAAACTTTCTTTTCCTGAAGCACCCCATCCTTATAGGAATATTCCTCCAGCAGTTTACCTTTTGAGGTATCATAGATTTTCTTACCGGTGCAGTTTGAATTTTCGTAGAACCGCTCCGAATAAAGCCTGCCCATATAATCATATTCGATCAGGCTGGCGATCCTGTCATTTTTATAGTTAAACACTATGCATCGCCAGTAACTGTAGCCATCAATGAATTGCGGTTTTGAAGGTTTCCCTGTATAATAACCCCTGACCTTAAGTGTAAGCGTATCGTGCGAATTGTATAAAACAAATAAATTGCGTTCAAACTTTCCGGTATTCCCATAGACATTTTTCAGGGAAAGGAGCAATTGCAAAGTATCACCCGGTTCGTAACCTTCGGGTACATTGTCAATGATGTTGGCGCTTTTCACCGATTTTATTCTAAGCCACAAGAGATCACTCTCCGGATAATTGTAGTAAGGAAAAGAAATGTGAAGATTACTATTTCCTGTGTTACAAATTTTAAACTGTATAGTGTCTGCCTCGTCAAAATTCAACGCGCCAATATTTCGCACAAGGCTGTCAGCTTTTATTTCGGTTCTGTAAAAAACAACCTCACCCTTCAATGTCAGCAATACCTGAGGGTGGTTGACTGAATTGGAATTTATAAAAATGATCTTATCAATTTTCCCTGTTCTTTTTGCAAAATATTCAAACCTGATCACACCGGTCTTACCTTTTGCAATAGTGTCCTTCTGGTGGGAAACACCTGCAAATCCATCACTGGATGCTGCATCCGAAATGATCAGAGGTTCATTGCCCGTATTGGTAAATACAAATTCCTTCACTATCCTGGTCTTTTCAGCGATCATACCCAGGTCAAAATTTAAAGTGTCGAATTTAATATTGGGCTGCGCTGAACTGATATTGCAACAGAGAACTACAAAGAGAAGCAGCAGTAACTTTTTCATAAATTGAAATTCTTTTCGAGATGTAAAGGTATAATAATTTGAACACAGAATGATTTCAGGATTTGAAACTATATCAAAATAAAAATCCCCCGTAATTGATAATTGCAGGGGATTTATTCTTTGAGGTCTCTTCCGGATTCGAACCGGAGTAGGCGGTTTTGCAGACCGGTGCCTAGCCACTCGGCCAAGAGACCGTTTTTATTTAATCGTGCAAAAGTAGATAAATTATTTGAAACTTTGAAAATGTTTAAAAAGATTCAATGATAATTAAATACTGAAAGGATCAATTTAATGGAAAAGAAAATCTTGAAGCAGTTGATATGTTTAACGAATATGCATCCTTTCAAATATCTCTTTCCAGAGTAACACTTACCTTATCAACCGTTCCTCCCACAGCAGGATTCACTTTCGCAACCCTTACTTTCATATTGGTCAATTCAGGAAACTTGCTTTTTACTGTATCCAATATTCTTCGTGCAACATGCTCCAGAAGCTTTGATTTTACAGCCATCTCATCTTTTACAAGCTCATAAACCTTCTGGTAATTTACAGTCTTTGTCAGGTCATCAGTAGTTTCGGCTTCTTCGGTATTGGTGACGAATTCAAGATCAACAATAAATTTATTCCCGATGATCTGTTCTTCTGCAAAGCAACCATGGTATGAAAAAAACTCCATACCCGATAAAATAATTAGTGCCATAATTTTGATTTTAAAATTTACCACTAAGTACACTGCGTCTGACCCGCAATTTCCTTAATGTTTCTCAGTGTTATTTGTGTTCTCAGTGTTAAAATAATTTGATCATTTCAATGAGCGAAATTAAATAAATTCAATCAACCTTACCTCCATTTTCGCAAATCATCTTACTTTTGCAATATATTTCTTTCAATTTATGCTAACAGGGAAAGAAGAATGAATTAAAAAAAATGGAAACAAAACCCGAAAAATCTCTGAACTTTATTCATGAGATTATTGAAGAAGATAATAAAACAGGAAAATTTGGCAATCGTGTTCACACACGTTTTCCTCCTGAGCCTAATGGTTACCTGCATATAGGTCATGCAAAATCTATCTGCCTGAACTTTGGAACAGCTGAAAAATATAACGGATTATGCAACCTCCGTTTCGATGATACCAACCCGGTGAAAGAGGATGTGGAATATGTTGACTCCATCAAAGAAGATGTGCATTGGCTTGGCTTCGACTGGCAGGGCAGGGAATTTTATGCATCAGATTATTTCGAAACTCTGTACGGGTATGCTGAACTCCTTATTAAAAAAGGCAAGGCTTATGTTTGCGCACTGAGTATTGATGACATCGGCAAATTTCGCGGGACAGTCACTCATGCAGGGCAGGAAAGTCCTTACAGGAACAGAACTGTTGATGAAAATCTCGATCTTTTCCGCAGGATGCGTGCCGGCGAATTTGCTGATGGCGCCATGGTTTTAAGAGCAAAGATTGATATGGCTCACCCGAATATGCTGATGCGTGATCCTATCCTCTATCGCATTCTTCATGCAGAACACCACCGCACAGGTGATAAATGGTGCATCTATCCCATGTATGATTTTGCACATGGACAGTGCGATTCCATTGAACACATTACTCATTCGATATGCACACTTGAGTTCGAAGTGCACCGTGTACTTTATGATTGGTTTGTGAAAGAACTTGAGATTTATGCACCTCAGCAAATTGAATTTGCCCGCCTGAATCTCACTTACACAGTGATGAGCAAACGCAAACTGCTCGAACTTGTGCAGGGTGGACATGTAAAAGGATGGGATGATCCGCGCATGCCCACTATTTGTGGTTTACGAAGAAGGGGATTTACTCCCGGATCAATCAGGAACTTTGCGGACATTATAGGTGTTGCAAAACGCAACAATGTAATTGATGTTTCCCTACTTGAACATTGCCTTCGCGAAGATTTAAACAAAAAAGCTTTGAGAAAACTGGCTGTTCTCAATCCACTAAAACTGGTGATTGAAAACTTTCCTGAAGATGAGGTTGAAGAAATGGATGCTGTGAACAACCCCGAAGATATGGAAACCGGAATGCGCAAAGTTCCTTTTTCGAAATACCTGTATATTGATGAAGAAGATTTCATGGAAAATCCTCCTTCAAAGTTTTTCCGTTTATCACCGGGGAATGAAGTTCGCTTGAAATATGCGTACATCATCAAATGCACGGATGTGATTAAAGATGATAATGGCAAGATCACCGAAATTCATTGTACCTATGATCCTGAAACCCGCAGCGGGCTGCCACAAAGTAACCGAAAAGTGAAAGGAACCATTCATTGGGTTTCGGCAAAGCACGCTATTGAAGCAGAGGTGAGACTGTATGAACAACTTTTTTTAAAAGAAAACCCAGAAGAAGTTGAAGAAGGTGAAGATTTCAAAGCCAACATGAATCCAAATTCTTTGCAGATAAAAAATTGTTTTTGTGAAGCCTCTTTAAAGGAAGTAAAAAGCGGTGAGAAATTTCAGTTTGAACGTCAGGGATATTTTTGTGTGGATCCTGATTCAACCACCGAGCGACCCGTGTTCAACAGGACAGTGACACTTAAAGAATCGAAAGCAAAAACACAGAAATAAATGTTAGTGGTTTGTTGTTTGTGGTTTGTTGTTGCAAAGTACGGACTTTAAAATGACATGCTTGTAATGACCAATGACCAATGACTAATGACTAATGACTATTAAAATTAAAATCAGATGCCACAACTTTCAGTAGTTATTATCACATTCAATGAAGAGCGGAACATTGCCCGCTGCATTGATTCTGTGAAAAGAATTGCTGACGACATTGTGGTTGTGGATTCCTTTTCTACTGATAAAACAAAAGAAATTGCTGAAGCCAAAGGCGCGCGTTTTGTGTTGCATGAATTCCCCGGACATATTGAACAAAAAAACTGGGCAATCACCCAGGCAAAATATCCCTTTATCCTTTCTCTGGATGCCGACGAAGCTTTGTCAGAAGAGCTGGAGAAGTCAATTGCTGAAGTGAAAAACAATAAACAATTCGATGGTTATTCAATGAACCGCCTGACAAATTATTGTGGCAAATGGGTGCATCATTGCGGCTGGTATCCTGACACCAAATTTCGTTTATGGGATAGCACAAAAGGCAAGTGGGATGGCGTGAATCCTCATGATAGGTACGACATGGATAAAGGCGCAACCGTTTCCCAACTGAAAGGTGATATCCTGCATTACTCCTATTACACGCTTACCGATCATCTGAACCAGGTGAATAAATTTACAGATATCAGTGCGAATGCTCTTTTTAAAATGGGAAGGAAAGCAAGTTTATTAAAAATTTATTTCAGCCCTGTGTTTAAGTTTATCCGCGATTTTATTTTAAAACTGGGGTTTCTTGATGGATACACCGGCTTTGTCATCAGCCGTATCTCTGCTCATGCCGCTTTTCTTAAATATGCCAAGTTGCGGCAACTTCATATCAAAGAGAAGTTGATTCACAAGTAGCCGTTATTTCCTGACAGCACTTTCATATTTGTATCATTGATAAACCATAGATCTCCGTTGATGGAATGTTTGATCGTTTACAATTATATCCTAGACCAATAGCACATCCTTCGCCATCCCTGCATGTTAAAGTTCTGTTAAATAGAAACATTCGTACAATTTTTCATCAAACCTTGTATTATCTTTGCAGCAATATAAAAATTTAACACCCAAAATTATTAATCCTCAAATTGAATATTTATGAGAAAACTTACTGCAGCAATACTCATCATTTTGATAAGCGTAATTACACTTACTATTTCCTGTAAAAAAGATAAAACAGAGATCAGTTCAGCAGGTGGAAACGCTAGTAAAAACATGAATGGAGATTGCATGAAGTGCCACAAAAGCGGTGGAAGTGGTACTGGTTGGTTTACTGTAGCAGGAACTGTTTACGACAGTTTACAACAAAATACGTATGCCAATGCAACTATAACACTTTATTCCGGAATAAATGCAACAGGATCTCTCAAAGCTACCGTTTATGGTGATGCACTTGGCAATTTTTATACAACTGCAACAGTTGATTTCACCGGTGGTCTTTATCCAAGCGTAACCGGCACCGACGGGAAAGTGAAAAATATGTTGCAATCTATTACTACCGGTTCATGCAACAGTTGTCACGATGTTAGCACCGGCAAGCTTTGGGCAAGATAAGAAGGACCTATTGCCCGGAATAATTACCAAAGTAACATTCCACAATTGACCATTGACCATTGACTATTGACTATTGACAATTGTCAAACCAGCGCTTCAAACTCTTTATTGTAGTCATATTGCAGATCCTCATGCAGTGTTGACAAGGCCTTCTTTATTTTGCTCAGTTGGTTTGAATAAAGATTGCTCAAAACTACGCTTGTACTTATCGGTATTCCTGATTTCTTCAGTTTGCTGCAATAATAAATGAGCAGTTCAACTTCGACTTGCTTTGAACCGGAATAGCGGATGTATTTGTTGATCGAACGCAGTATTTTCCGCACTGTCTTTTTCTCAAAATAAAAATTACTCCTGTTCATTGTTTCGAACTGTTCATCAATTTCTATTTTAATATCCGAAATAAAAGCTTCCTGATCGTGCGCACTAAAAAGCAGGTAACTCAACAACTCTTTATTATCCTTTTTATACTTTGCCAACCGCATACAAAGTCCAAGAACCTTTTCGGGAGGTAGCGTTTCGAGTTCCTGTTTAATATGATTTATTGAAGCGGCTTTCAAAGTTATTTCTTTTTTGAAAAAATATCAGCACAAAGGTAAATTTAATTAATAACTCAGCATTTATAAATGAACAATGGGATTATCCCGAAAGAAAATCCCATTGTGTACATTGAAAATCCGAAAAAAATTATGATACCAGCTTAACGAGATCAACCAACCTTGTTGAATATCCCAATTCATTATCATACCATGAAACAATCTTGATAAAATTACCGCCGATAACCTGTGTAAGTAAAGAATCAAAAATTGATGAATGAGAATTGCCGATAATATCGGTGCTGACAATTGGATCGGTGCAATATTCAAGTATTCCTTTCAGGCGACCTTCAGAAGCTTTTTTCATTGCCTCATTGATCTCTTCTTTGGTAACATTTTTTGAAAGCTCGCATGTCAGATCAACAACTGAACCATCAGGAGTAGGTACACGCATGGAGAAACCGTCAAGTTTTTTATCTAACTCAGGAATTACCAAACCCACTGCTTTTGCAGCACCGGTCTTTGTTGGAATGATAGACATTGCAGCAGCTCTTGCCCTGCGAAGGTCTTTGTGAGGAAAGTCAAGAATTACCTGGTCGTTGGTGTATGAATGTATCGTATTCATCAAACCACGCACAATGCCAAAGTTTTCATGCAAAACCTTTGCTACAGGAGCTAAACAATTGGTGGTACATGATGCATTCGAAATAAGTTTGTGTTCCGGTTTTAATTTTTCATCATTGACTCCAATTACAACTGTTAGATCCACGTCGTCCTTATTATCTGCAGGCACTGAAAGTATCACTTTACTTGCTCCTGCAGTTATATGCTTTGTAAGTTTTTCCCTGTTACGGAAAACACCTGTTGATTCTATGACTGTAGATACATTCAATTCCTTCCATGGAAGGTTCGCAGGGTCCTTTTCAGCAAAGATCTTTATCTTTTTTCCGTTAACTACAAGGTATTCTCCTTCAGCAAAAACATCTCCCTGAAAACGACCGTGAATGGAGTCATATTTTAATAAATGTGCAAGAGTTGCACTGTCTGTTAAATCATTAATTGCAACAACCTCAATATCGTTGCGTTTTAAAATCTGCCTGAATGTAATTCTTCCAATTCTTCCGAATCCATTGATTCCAACCTTTATCATATCTTTTAATTTAAATGTTATTGTTTTAAACGTCGTGCAAAATTACATATTTTTCAATAATCAGGTATAGTATTCAAAAGAGAATTAAGTTTTATTAGTAAAAGTCTAATTTTTTATCTGAGGAAACCATCAATTGTCAATGGTCATTAGTCATTGGTCAATCGTCATTAGTCAATAGTCATTGGTCAATCGTCATTAGTCAATAGTAATTACTGTTGAAATCCGATATTTGTTTTATAGGCGGCAGACCAGTGACCAATGACTTATGACTTATGACTTTTGACTTTTACCCAATGACAATTCCAAATTAACATTTATCTTTGCTTACGCGAATACTATTTTCTCACATTTCTTCGTTGTACGCTAAAACTGTTGCTGTCTTGAAGTTTGCAAAAAAAATATTTCTTCACATTCTCATCTTGCTTCCGCTCATTGGTATTGCGCAGCAGTGCAGCAATTATCGTTTTTCAAAGATCATTGTAAAATCAGACACAATTCATCTTGACACATTGAGCATCATTCCGGGCTCACTTGTTGTAAGAGACAGCACAGGAAAACAAATTGACAGCACGCATTATTACATCAGCTATCCTGAAGCGTTAATATTGCTGAAACCTCTCGTTTCAATCCATCAGCCGGTTCTGATGATATACTACAGGGTGTTCCCTTACAATTTCTCACTTCTAAGCAAACATAAGGACATTGGAATGACAGTGAAAGACAAAACAGGCACTTTAAATCCATTTTCTTTTACCGATAAAGATCAGACTTTAGATATTTTTAAATTGGGAGGATTAAATAAAAATGGTAGTATTTCAAGAGGAGTCACGATTGGCAACAGCCAGGATGTGGTGGTCAATTCAAGTTTTAATCTTCAATTGTCAGGGAAACTAAGTGAGGACATTACTGTTCTCGCTGCAATCACTGACAACAATGTTCCTGTTCAGCCTGACGGAAACACACAACAGATACAGGATTTCGATAAGGTTTTTATTCAATTGTCGTCAAAGAGATCCAGTCTCACTGCCGGTGATTTTGAACTTACCCGTCCGCAAAGCTATTTCATGAACTTCTATAAAAAAGCACAGGGAGGAAGTTTTACAACTTCTTTTCTGACTTCGGCAGATAAGAAGAAAAAAAATACAATGACCATCAAAGGCGCTGCAGCAATATCCAAGGGTAAATACACAGAGAATACCTTTACAGGAATAGAAGGAAATCAGGGACCGTATAAACTAACAGGAGCTGATAATGAAACTTACATTATTGTGCTTTCAGGCAGCGAAAAGGTCTATATTGACGGGTTGCAAATGGTGCGTGGTCAGGAAAATGATTACACCATTGATTACAATACCGCCGAACTCACATTTACTACAAAGCGATTGATAACAAAAGACAGCCGCATCAGCATTGAATTTGAGTATTCAGATATGAACTATGCACGTTCACTTTTCTATGCAGGCACTGATTATTCAACAAAAAAGTTAACCATGCATTTTAACTTTTTTTCAGAACAGGACATAAAGAATCAACCCATTCAGCAGGCATTGTCAACGCAGGATAAACAGTTGCTGGCACAGGTTGGCGACAGTATCAACCAGGCAGTGGTTCCTTATGCCGACAGTATTGCTTTCACCAATGCCCAGGTACTTTATAAAAAGACCTATGACACAGTAGCCGGAGTTGTTTATTACCCGGTATATGTCTATTCCACCAATCCTGACAGCGCCCACTATCAGCTTGGCTTTTCAATTGTAGGTGCAAATAAAGGTAATTATGTGCAAATTCAAAGTACAGCCAACGGAAGAGTATTTAAATGGGTAGCTCCTATTGCCAATATAAAGCAGGGAAACTATGAACCGGTGGTGTTGCTTGTAACTCCTAAGAAAAAACAGATGGCTACCCTTTCGACAGAATATGCCATTTCGAAACGAACGAAAGCATCCGTTGAACTTGCTATGAGTAATAACGACATTAATCTTTTTTCTACAGCCGACAAAGGAAACGACTTAGGTTACGGTGTCAAAACGAAAATAAAAAATGTGCTGCCATTGAATAAAAAAGACTCTACAGGATGGTCTCTAACTTCGGAAGCCGACAATGAATTTACTGATAAAAACTTCACTCCAATTGACCGTTATCGTGATGTAGAATTTGACCGCGACTGGAACCTTTCAAATATCATCGTTAATTCAAATGAGAATATCTCTTCATTAAAATTTACACTCGCTGATAAAAAAAGCAATTTCACTTCGTATCAGTTTCGTTCTTTCTTTGCCGGCTCACAGTACACCGGTCTGCAAAATGTTTTGAATGCCAACCTGGGGAAAAAAGGTTTCCTTCTCACATTCAACGGAAGTTATCTGACATCAAAAGATAAATTTAGTTCAACCCGCTTTATCCGCAGCAATGCAGGATTTAGTAAGAAATTCAAACGAATCATTGTCGGGGTAAAAGAAGAACAGGAGTACAATACATTTTTTAAATTAAATACTGATTCCCTGCAGCAGAATAGTTTTTCCTACAATCAGCTTGAAGGCTACATCAACAATCCGGATACATCGAAAACCAAATACACTCTATTTTATAAAAGAAGAGTTGATCAACTCCCATTGAAAAATTCATTGAACCTTGCCACCACTGCACAGGATGTTGGTGTATCATTTGAAATGCTGAAGAAAGCAAACAATAAACTTTCAATAACCAACACCTACAGAAAGTTGCAGGTAAACGACTCTTCACTTACTGCACAAAAGGATGATAAATCATTACTGAGCCGCCTTCAGTACAACGTGAAGTTATTTAAAGGTGCAATATCCTCATCAACTTATTATGAAATTGGTTCCGGACTTGAAGTGAAGAAAGAATATTCTTACCTACAGGTTACGCCCGGACAGGGGATCTATATCTGGACAGACTACAATCATGACAATGTTCAGCAACTGGATGAATTTGAAATAGCCACTATCCCCGGTATTGCAAATTATATACGCGTTTATACACCGACCAACCAGTATGTGAAGAGTTACACCAATCAATTCAATGAAGTATTTACATTAAGCCCGGTGACATCATGGGTCACTGCAAAAGGATTTAAAAAATTCCTTTCGCGGTTTTCAGATCAGGCCACTTACAGTATTGACCACAAAAATACCAGCAACAATGGATTCAAAGCATACAACCCATTCATGAATGAGATCAGCGACACCACACTGCTTTCAACCAGCTCTGCACTGCGAAACTCTTTTTATTTTAACCGCAGCAGCGCTGTATTCAGTATGGATTATGAATATTCCGACAGCAGAAATAAAATCCTGCTCGTTGATGGTTTTGATTCCCGCTCCGCATTCAGTCATGAAGTGAATGTGAAATGGAATATCAGCCGTAAATTTTCTTTTACCACAAAATACAATACCGGTGAAAAAACAAGCAACTCAGATTATCTGACCACGCGTGATTTTGATATTGTAAATTCTGAAATAGGCCCTGTGTTCAGCTATCAGCCTAATGTGTCGTTCAGGATTGCTCTTAACTACACCTATACTGATAAAAAAAACAAACAAGGAGTGATCGGAGAAAAAGCCTTCCTCAATGATGCAGGTGTTGACATTAAATACAACGTACTTTCAAAAGGCAGTTTGCTGATGAAGGTGTCCTATGTAAGAATAAAATACAACAGTGATGAAAGTACGCCTGTGGCCTATGAAATGCTTGAAGGTTTGAAATCGGGTAACAATGCAACCTGGACATTATCCTATCAGCGAAACCTGTCGGGCAATCTACAACTCACACTTAATTATGAAGGGCGAAAATCGCAGGATGTAAAAACTATTCATGTCGGGAGTGTGCAGTTGAGAGCATACTTCTAATTCGTCAATGGTTATTGGTCAATGGTCATTGGTCAATAGTCATTGGTCATTGGTCATTGGTGATCATTGGTGGTCATTGGTGGTCATTGATGGTCATTAATTGTCAATAATTGTCATTTCTTAACTTTGAAATTGCAGGATCTTGACTATTGACTAATGACTAATGACAATTGACTAATGACTTGATAAAATATTTTGCCCGGTTATGCACCAATAAATGATTATTTTTGCCGCATGATAGTTATTGAAAATACGCTGATATCGCGGAATATTGTCGAAAAAAAGTTTGTCTGTGATCTTTCAAAATGCAAAGGTGAATGTTGTGTGGCAGGAGATGCAGGCGCTCCTCTTGAAGAATCAGAGATCCCCATTCTTGAAGAACTTTATCCATTGTACAAAGAATACATGACTGAAAAAGGAGTGAAAACAATTAAGAAACACGGCTTTTTCGAATATGGCGACAAGAAGGATCTTCTTACACCCCTTGTAAGAAAAGACAAATATTGTGCTTACGTTTACTTCGATGGTGGCATTGCCAAATGTGCGATTGAGAAAGCTTTTCTTGAAGGAAAAATCAATTTCAAAAAACCTATCTCATGTCATCTTTATCCGGTGAGGATTACAAAATACAGGGATATTGATGCAGTGAACTATCATGCCTGGGAAATCTGTCATTTTGCCTGCACCAACGGAACGGACCTGAATGTTCCTGTATATAAATTCCTCAAAGAACCGCTTATCAGAAATTACGGAAGTGAGTGGTATAAGGAGTTGGAGAAAAATGTGATTTGAGATTTCCTTTTTATTATTGAGTCCACTTTGAAAAGAAAAATCATACAAAATTGCCGCTAAGTCCTTAAGGTATTAAGACCCGCAAAGTATTGGAAAGCAATTATTAGTTTCGAAATTTTTATACAATTTGGCAAAACAAATCATGTAATCAAATTTGGCAATTCAGTGATTTTATATTAATTTTGTTTCAAATTTAATAACTATGACAAAATCATTGATTTCAAGAATAACAATCAACCCTGATATCTGTCACGGTAAACCTACCATTAGAGGACTGCGCTACCCTGTTGAATCAATGCTTGAGCTTTTAGCTTCCGGGATGACTAATGAAGAAATTTTATCTGATTACCCAGATCTTAATAAAGAAGATTTACTTGCCTGCATTGAATATGCAGCCAAACTAACCCAGGTTAAAAGCATATACAAAACTGCATCGTGAAATTCATTGTTGACGCACAACTACCAAAATCCCTTTCACATTTACTGAATTACTCAGGACATGATTCAGTTCATACAATAGATTTTCCTGAACAAAACAATACAAAAGATTCTGAAATCATTGCACTATCCGAAAAAGAAGGACGAATCATAATTACTAAAGATAGCGATTTTTTGGAATCATTCCTTCTCAAAGGAATTCCTCAAAAATTAATAATGATTAATACCGGCAATATTAAAAACAGTGAGTTATTAAG
>Ga0118677_10002809_pt1 | contig 34237 bp, 24 predicted proteins | sample AliMusrvi5mmetaG_FD_86154 | JGI IMG/M metagenome (GOLD analysis project Ga0118677, IMG submission 86154)
CGTCCTTACCAAGGACGTGCTCTACCAACTGAGCTACGTGGGCTTCGCGGTTAATCCACATTCATCACACAAACACAAAAAGGCGAATTTCTGTTGCCTTCATCAAATCCAGCAACAGAAAATGTCGCTCTACCACGCTATTTAATGCTCACCAAACAGACTAAATATACAAAAACAGACCGCAAAACTTATCATAAGCAATTATTGTGTCAACGACTTTGTTCTTTTTTTTCATCCCGATACGCCCGGACGAGTTTCGCCGGTTTTCGCCGCCGTGCTGAACAGGCTCTCCGAGGTCTCCGCGTTCCGGATCTCGAAATCCTCCACATGTCGGCCCGGGTCGGCCCGGAAGCTCAAATACCCGGAGAACTTGCTTTCCAAATCCATCAGAACCGCCTCATCCTCCTTGCGCAGACGCTCCAGAACCGTCGGATGAACCACCACTTGCAACTTCCGGTTTTGTCCGGCCTCCTTGAAACGCCGCATCAGGGCCACAATCTGACGCTGAATCTCCACACTCATGGACAACGCGGACTTGACGCTTCCCCGCCCCTTGCAATACGGGCAGTCAACATACATGGAGGACAGCACGCCCTCGTCCACGCGCTGTCGCGTCATTTCCAATAGCCCCAGGTGCGAGATGGGCAGCACATTCGTCTTCGCCTTGTCCCTGTGCAACGCGTCTTTCAAGGTCTTATAAACGGCATTCCGGTTCTTTTTCTGCTTCATGTCGATGAAGTCGACCACGATCAACCCGCCGACATTACGCAACCGCAACTGCCGCGCGACTTCATCGGCCGCCTCGGTGTTGACCTCGAAGATCACGTCCTCCTGCGTCTGGGCGCCCTTATGACGACCCGTGTTCACATCCACGGAAATCAGCGCTTCGGTCTCCTCGAAAATGATATAGCCGCCAGACTTGAGCATCACCTTTCGGGCAAAGGCATTTTCCAGTTGTCGCTCCAGATTGAAATGCTCGAAGATCGGCACAGAGCCCTCGTATTGCTGGATGCGGGACCGCACGCGACGCGAGATTTTCGAAGCCAGGTCTTTGATGCTCTCGCATTTGGCTGGATCGTCCACCACAATGCGGTCAATGTCCTCGGTCAGCCAGTCGCGCACCACCCGCTCCACCAGGTCAAGTTCCTCATATAGACAGCAGGGAGCCGGGGTTTCCTTGATGCCCCGGCTGATCTCGTTCCAGACATCCACCAGCGCCCGCATGTCGCGGACAAAACTGCGTTGCTTGGCGCCCATCCCGGCTGTGCGGATGATCAACCCGACCCCTTCCGGGGTGGGAAGGCGGGCGAGCACCTTCTTCAGGCGCATCCTCTCCTTCTCGTCCTCGATCTTCCGCGACACACCCTTCAGGTTGCTGCCCGGCATCATGACCAGGTAGCGCCCGGGAATGCTCAGGTTGGCGGTCACGCGGGGCCCCTTGGTGCTGATCGGGCCCTTGGTCACCTGGACGACGATTTCCGACCCGATCGGAAACATCCCGGCGATTTCCTGGCTGGAATAGCGTTTCTTCTTCGTCATCGTCCGGATGGTGATGTCCTCGGCGGCTTCCAGCCGTGCGGCATCCTCCGGGATCATGTCCCAATAATGCAGAAACGCGTTCTTCTTGAGGCCGATATCCACAAAGGCGGCCTGCAACCCATCTTCCAGATTCTTGATCACCCCCTTGTAAATCCCGCCAACGATCCTCTCCTCGGTGGGATGTTCAACCTGGAACTCCTCGAGCTTGCCGTTCTCGAGCACCGCCACGCGGGTCTCCAGACTTTCGGCGTTAATGACAATTTCGCGCTTGAAACTCTTCCGCCCAAACCGGAATCCAAACATCAGATCCTTCCTTTCTTCGCGGCGGTCATAATCCCTGCCGCCGCACATATACACTTTGTATCAATCCCAGGGCGAACAAGGTGATTACCATGAACGTCCCCCCGTAGCTTACCAACGGCAGGGGAATTCCGACCACCGGCAACACGCCGATCGTCATCGCCATGTTCACAAACGCATGCGTGAAGATCATGGTCACGATCCCCACACACAGCACCCGCCCCATCTTGTCACGCGCCACCATGGCCGCATATAACCCGCAGACCGCCAGGATCCCGTACAGCACAACCACGGCGGCCGATCCCACAAACCCCTTTTCCTCCGATATAACGGAGAAGATGAAGTCCGTGGGCGCCACCGTGCGCGGTAGAAAGCCCAGAATGTTCTGCGTTCCCTTCAAGAATCCCTTCCCCGTGAGCCCACCCGAGCCCACGGCAATCTCAGACTGGCGTTTATTCCATCCCGACCCCATCGGATCTTTCCCGGGCTGGAGAAACACCTCGATCCGCTGGCGCTGGTAATCGCTCAGATGGATCGTCTGAAAAAACGTTTCCTGGTGTTCCGGCGTCATACCCAACCGCTCCGGCAGGGCCACCGCCGCCAACACCAGCATCACCGCCAACACGCCTCCCCCGATCACCATGGCCAGCGGTTTCACCGCCGCTCCGGCCGCATACAGCATGGCGGCCACCATCGGCAAAAACACCAGGCCGCTCCCCAGATCCGGCTCCTTGATCACCAGCAGCATCGGAATCCCCGCCAGCATGAACAACTTCCACAACGACGGAAGACGGTCGAATTTCTCCGCCGGGGGGCTCAGCAGGCAGGCCCCGAGCAAGATCACCGCGAGCTTCGCGATTTCCGACGGCTGGATCCCCACGCCCAGAAACATCAGCCACCGCTTCGCCCCGTAGATGCGGGTTCCGAAAAACAGAACCGCCACCAGCAGGACAAGCGCCATGACATAGAATCCCCAGGCCACATCGCGCAACTTCCGGTAATCCATCATGGCGGTTCCCAGGTAGCACACCAGTCCCGCCAGCGCCCACAGAATCTGTTTTTTGAAAAGATCCGAGGTGGAATCTTCACGCAGCGACGTCGCGCTATAGATGAAGAACACCCCCGTCACGATCAGCCCGATGACCGCGACAAGCATGATCCAGTTCATGCGCCGGAGCAGGCCCAGGTTTGACAGCCCTTCGCTCATCCGCCTTCCCTCCCCGCCGCGTCGGTCTTTCCGTAAATCCCCATCATCAGGCCATGCAGGCGGGGCCCCACCGTCTGCCCTCCGGAGACCGCATCATCCACGACCATGGCGACGGCATAGCGGGGCCGGTCATACGGGGCGAAGAGGATCATCCACCCATGCTTCTTGCGATCCTCCTTTTCCCCGTATTCCGCGGTGCCCGTCTTGCCGGCCATCTCCACATCCGGAATGCGCGCATGCTTGCCGGTCCCCGTCGGCGCCATCACCACATCGTACATGCCCTGGCGGACGGCATGCAGGGCGGAAGAGGACACCGGCACCCGGCGGACCTCGACAACCGGGTAGTTGGTGATGGCTGTCCCGTTGACATCACGCAATCCCAACACCAGGCGGGGACGATAGACGACCCCGCCGTTGGCAAGCGTCGCGGCCACAACGGCCATCTGGAGCGGCGTCACCGACAACGCCCCCTGCCCGATGGAGAAATTGCAGGTATCCCCGTTCCGCCACTCGTCATGCCAGGCCTTCCGCTTCCACTCCGGTGTCGGAACCAAGCCCGGGGCGTCGCGGTCAAGCCCGATCCCGGTCTTCACCCCCAACCCGAACTGCATGGCCATGTCGGCGATGGCTTCACTGCCGCATTTCACGCCAATGGTGGCGAAATAAACATTGCACGATTGCTCGATGCCATGCCGCAAATCCACAATGCCATGCCCTGCGGAGTTCCAACATCTCATCGGCTTGCTGCCGATCATGTAATACCCCGGGCAATTCACGACTGTGCCCGCAGAAACCGCCCCGCTGTTCAAGGCGGCCAGCGCGGTGACCGGCTTGAAAATACTACCCGGCGCATACACCTCTGCCACGGCCTTGTTGAGCATCGGCCGGGCCGGATCAGTGTTGAGACGGTCCCACAGGGCTTTCGGAACAATGGGAACAAACTGATTCGGGTTGAAGGTCGGGGAACTCGCCAGCGCCAGGACATCGCCGGTATTGGGATCAAGCACAACCACCGCCCCGGGAACATCCCGGATGGCGGATTCGGCGAGGCACTGTATCCGGCTGTCCAGGGCCAGAATGACATTGGCCCCGGGGCGGGGCTCACGCTCGATCTGCTCTTCATGCTTGTAACCCGTGGCGTCAATGCGAACCAACCTCCCGCCGGCCACGCCCGCCATCACAGAGTCGAATTTCCGCTCCAGCCCCATCTTGCCGTCCATTTCGGGCAGATAATACTGGTAACCGGCCATGTCATCCTCCGAGAAATCAGCCTTCCCGACATAGCCCAGGAGATGGGCCGCAAGCTCGTTGTTCGGATAGGAGCGGTTTGGCTCCACATACACCTCGACACCGGTCATATCGCACGAAGTCTCGGACAGCCGGGCCAGCGCGGCGGGATCGAGGCTGCGCCAGGCAACCAACGGCAACGGCAGGCGGCGCCGGATGTGGATCCAGATGTCATCCTCGGTAATCGCCGGTTTCCGCCCCACCAGCGCGGTCAGCATCTGGATCCGTTGCTGGACCTCCGCCACCGTGTTCTTCCACTTCCCGGGCTTGCGGATTTCCTCAAGATAAAAGGCCAGACAATAGCAGGGCTGGTTGTCCGCAAGACACACATTGTTCCGGTCAAAAATCCGCCCCCGCGTGGCCGGGAGGCGGACCCGGCGCAGACTCTGCTGGTGCAGGCTCTCTTCAAACTCATGGCCCCGGACCACCTGCAAATCGAACAGGAACCCGACCAGCAATACCAGCAGCCCCGCCATGAGGGCCAGGATCAGCCGGATGCGACTCAATTCATGCTGAATGGTTTCCCCGTGCGGCATTTACCGTTCCTCTTCCGTGACATCCACCCCGACATGACACTCCAAGGTGGATGCCAGCCACCACACCAGCGGTGCCGCTCCAAATCCAAGAAGCGCGGTGCCGCCCATCTTCAGCGCCACCCACCAGGGCGGCATGTCCACAGCCATGGCATTCACATGCAGCATCAGGTACAGGCCAAGGGTCGTCAACGCCGACAACAGCCCCCCCAATACAGCCACCGTGAACAGGCTGTCGCGAAACAGCGTCTCACGTGTTCCTGTCACCGCCAGCGCAAACACCACAAAGCACAACGACGAATAACCGACGGGAAAAAGGCTCAGGGAATCCTGGATAATCCCCGCGATAATGGCCGACGTCAGCGCCATCCCCCGCGAATGGACAAGGGCGTAATACAAGGCCACAGCCATCAGGAACGGGGGCTTGGACAACCCCATCCAGGCCATCGCAGGCATCAGGCTCTGCAAAAGCCCTGCCGCCAGCAATAAGAAGATCATAATCGCCGCTGTCATGGATTACCCTGCCCCGTGATCACCAAAACATGGTGAAGCCTCGCCAGATCCGCCGCCGGCTCCACCTCGGCATGCTGATAAAGGCCCGTCTCGTCGGAACCCATCCGGACCACCCGGCCCACCATCAGGCCGGGCGGGAAAACGCCCCCCAGTCCCGAAGTCACCACCGGTTCGCCGGTCTTGATCGTCAAATCGTTCCGGACATAGATGACGCGAATCGGGGTCGGCACACACAACACACTGGTGCTGTGGAAACCGCTCAGCGAGACCCCTCCGCCTTGCAGGATCCCGTATGATCCTTCCTGTTCAAAACGGACTGAAGACTTGAAAGACCGGTCCGAGATCAGCAGGACGTCGCAAGCCTGATCCGAAACCTCGGTTGTCCGGCCAATCAGGCCATCGGGCGTGATCACCGGCATGTTCTCGGCGATTCCCTCGTCGCGCCCCTTGTCCAGCCGGATCGTCTGCCACCAGCCACACCCATCATCACGGGCGATCACCTCGCAGGCGACCGTACGGAATTCGAATCGTTGCTTGAATTTGAGAAGGGTACGGAGTTCGTCGTTTTCACGGGAGACCAACTCCAGGCTCCGGATCCGGGTTCGCAAGAGGGCCGCCTCCCGGCCAAGCGCATCCCGTTCCTTCACCACATCGGTCATTGTCCCGACTGCGGAAGAGGTCCGGTGAAGCCCCGACAAGGTGCGGGTGACTGCGCCTTGATAGGTGGCCAGACTGTCGCGGAAAAACCCGCGAAGGGTGGACGAGACGGACGACGGCAGGTTCAGGAGAACCAGGAAGAAAGTCGCCAGCGCCACCCAGAACAAATAATTTCGATCCCTCACCTCAAGTACCCCCGCCCCCGCCCCACACGGGAGAGAGAACCAGAAACCACATTAACCGAGGAGAGGACGAGTGTGAGGAATGATCAGTATGTGCGCGTTTCACCGGCGGCGATACGGCGCAGGACGGTGAGCTCCGAGAGCACAACCCCTGTACCTTCGCACACCGCGCTGAGCGGGTCATCGGCACGATGAACCGGCAGGCCGGTATGTTCGGCGATAAGCTGGTCAATCCCTCTCAGGAGCGACCCGCCGCCGGACATCACCATGCCCCGATCCACCAAGTCGGCCGAGAGTTCTGGCGGACACCGCTCCAAGGTCACCCGGATGGCGTCCAGAATGGACGACAACGGTTCCTGCAGCGCCTCCCGGATTTCCTCCGAGGTCACCGTCAGGGTCTTGGGCAGTCCGCAGACCAGATCGCGGCCTTTGACCTCCATGGTCAATTCCTCCGCCAGCGGGTAGGCGGAACCGATCTTGATCTTGATATCCTCAGCCGTGCGTTCACCGATCATCAAATTGTAAACCCGTTTCATATACTGGGCGATGAACTCGTCCATCTCATCGCCCCCGACGCGGACACTGCGACAGAACACAATCCCGGCCAGGGAGATCAACGCCACTTCCGTGGTACCGCCTCCGATGTCCACAATCATGTTCCCGGCCGGTTCCTGGACAGGCAACCCGACGCCGATCGCAGCCGCCATCGGCTCCTCAATCAGGTACACTTCCCGTGCCCCGGCGTGCATGGCCGAATCCTTGACCGCACGCTTCTCCACTTCCGTAATTCCACTGGGAACCGCGATAATCACCCGCGGCCGCACCATCGAGCGGCGATTGTGAACCCGGCGGATGAAATACTTCAGCATCGCCTCGGTGATTTCAAAGTCCGCGATGACCCCCGCCTTCATCGGCCGGATGGCCACAATGCTCCCCGGTGTGCGCCCCAACATCTGCTTGGCTTCCTCGCCAACCGCCAAAACCCTGCGACTGCCCGCCTGAATCGCGACGACCGACGGCTCCCGGAGGACAATGCCCCGGTCCTTGACGTAGACGAGCGTATTGGCTGTACCCAAATCAATCCCGATGTCGTCGGAAAACAGCCCGAGCAAGAGATTTAACATAGCGGTTCCTTCTGCCACCCATTGCCCTTAAAATCTTTCAGGACAACATAATGGCCCGTAATTTGCGCGAATTCAGCCCCCCCGTCAAGCCTCAAATCCCCATGGTGCGATTGCATAGTATTGCAGTCGCACCGAATTCAGAAGCCAGAATTCAGAATCCAGGAGTTGTAGGACGACGGGATTTTCCTCGCCGTCGCCAAAAGTGGATGCAGAGCCACAATACAGGCAACATTCCCCAATAAAACACCATCATGCCCGGATGTTGCCACCAGTTGACCCCATGGAGATGCCAGTCCGAGAAAGGATACAACATCAGCGTCTGCCACCGCCCTTCACCATGGGAAACGCTATCCATGAGAATGTGGAGCGGCCAGGAAAGGGCGGGGACTACCAGCGGGCGGGCGAACACCCAAAGCACCGCCAGGATCACTGCGGCGGTCACCAGACTATGGGAGCAATGATAAAGAATGAACACTCGGGGAGGCAGGCCGAAAAAGGAGGGCGAGTCGCCCCGGAGCAGCATTTGGATAAAGGTGGCGCCGATGGAAGTCATGTCGGGCAATACGCCGAATCCGGCCGCAGCCCAGACCGTCCAATCGCGCCAATACGCGCCGCGGGCCGCCACAGCCCCCCGCCGGCCACCGGCAACCCCGGACCGGCTGAAAAACGTCGCCCCATACATTGCATGCGCCAGAATATCCATGATCAGTTTATCCCTTCATAAGACCAAGCAGATTATCACGAGTGAGACGCACGGCATCCTGCGGTCGTTCCAAGCAGGGGCGGACGTCGTCAAGCATGGGGCATCAATATCGAGCGATTCCAGGCGCGCCCTCTTCAAAACGTCAATGTCCGTTTGTTGATCATGCCGCTGTGCCGGTTGTTTAATCAGTCCGTACGCCGCAACAAACACGAAAGCCGCTGCCAAAATTATGGAAGTTTTGTGGAAAACCAAAGCGAAAGGCACAACGATTCATCCCAATGGAATCATCGTGTGCGCCTCCTCGAATGACATGTTTTGCGGTATTATCTATGAAACAATCTTCGTGTGCCCGCGCTGGATCAAAACCATCGAGACACCATTCAGCCACATTACCCAGCATGTCCGCCAATCCAAACCGGTTTTGCCCCCGATCACCGTAAAAGTTGACCGGTGAAACGAATTCAAAGCCGTCGGCTTTTCCAACCCGATTGAGTCGCCCTTCTCCGCCTTCCTTTGTGTCGCCCCACCAGAAATACGTCTGTGTTCCCGCCCGGCACGCATATTCCCATTCCGCCTCCGTTGGCAGGCGGACGACGAATCCGGACGGCAAACGTCCGTTCTTCCGTTCCTGTTCGGTCATCCACGCGCAAAACGCCACGGCGTCGTTCCAACTGATGAAACAAGCAGGATGATTATCGGTTATCGCAAAGCCGAATTTGGGATCGCGCCAACTTGCTCCCTTCACGACGGCCTCCGAAAAAGCTATCAGACCCCAGCCCTTCTTCTCCGCTTCGGTTTGATACTTGGTTTCGTTTGCGAACTGTCGCCACTGACCAACGGTGACCTCCGTCTTCCCCAGCCAAAAGCCTTGTCGGATTATTGTTTTCCGCGGTTCCTCGCCTTCATATTTCGACCAATTGTTCCCACAGCCATTTGCGGCTGCCCATTCCCGTTCCTCTGGTGTGCTGCCCATCAGGAATTCACCCGGTGGAATATACAGTAGTTCCATTCCCAGAGAGATCATCCTTGATTGAACAGGCTGAACCTGTGGTGGTTTCGTTGACCCGACAGCCCCATCGGGTGTGGGTACATGCAGTGGTGCTCTAGGTGTTTCGACTGGGCTAGGCGCCGTCGCACCTTCTTGGTCCACCGGTTTATGTATTATTGATATGAACCACCAGCTCGCGAAGCCACACGCAGCGATAGCTAGTAACACCAAGGCCAGAACCTTTCTGCCATTCTTCCCCGCCGATTGCTGTCGGCCTCGACCCGCCTGCGCCACCACCTTCGCTGCCGACATCGGCTCGCCGGGTTTCGTCCCTTCGGGCCCCTGACTGAGAATATCTTTAATGACCTGTGTTAGGTTCTGTAGGTGTCTTTCGAGTGGCGGGGTGAAGGCCTCCAGCCAATGAGGCGTACTCATGAAATATTCCAGCGCAGGTGACGGCGCAACATCTTCGATGCGCAGCGGAATGATGATCAGGCCGTGGCTGACCGCGCGCTCCACTTCCCGTTTGATCTGCAGTGACTGATTGGCATTGGACGAGAAAACCAAAACCATCACCCGCGCGCCCTTGATGGCTCCAATGATCGATTCGCCCCAGTCGCTGCCCGGGAGCACATCACGCGGCGCAATCCAGCAGCGAATCTCATTGGCCTCCAGCGTGGCGCAAACCGCATCCCCTGTCGTTTTGTCCTTCGAGGAATGACTGATGAATACGTCGTGTGCCATCTGCTTAAATCCCCCTTATTTTCTCAGTACGCCTGGAGGGATAGTTTTGTTTATGAATCTAACCTTTGCACACGCCCAAATACAAGGCGAAACATCCATTCCCAGGGGAGCGAACCGATTCCTTTTCTGACTCAGGCAGGTCATCAATCAGTTTAACCATTGGTGGTTTTGTTGTGTCGTGTGCAGCCATCGCAATTCCCACACTATAGTGATAATGGCTACAAGAAGCATAAAGCCAAAGATGAAGAGAATGATTTGGGTTTGTCTTTTCGTTAAGCCTTCAGGAGGTTGATTAGGCGATGGTGACGGAGGCGGCGGCATTGTTGATGCTTTCGTGGGTATTCCCTTAATATTTACAAGAAATTCACCACAGTGCTTGCACTTCTTGGCGACAAAAAGGATTTGCTCACCGCAGAATGGGCAGGCTTTGTATTGCGGGTCAGGTTGCGGTCCAGGCGGTAATAATTCCAAGGCCGGAACCTTTCTACCATTCTTTCCCGCCGATTGCTGCCGGCCTCGCCCCGCCTGCGCTACCACCTCCAGTGCTGGCATCGGCTTGCCGGATTTCGTCTCTTCGGGCACCTGAGTGAGAATATCTTTAATGACCTGTGTCAAATTTTGCAGGTGTTTTTCTAGCGGGGGCATGAAGGCATCCAGCCAATGAGGCGTACTCATGAAATATTCCAGCGCAGGTGACGGCGCAACATCTTCGATGCGCAACGGAATGATGATCAGGCCGTGGCTGACCGCGCGCTCCACTTCCCGTTTGATCTGCAACGACTGATTGGCATTGGACGAGAAGACCAGTACCATCACCCGCGCGCCCTTGATGGCCCCGATGATTGATTCACCCCAGTCGCTGCCCGGGAGCACATCACGCGGCGCAATCCAGCAGCGAATCCCATTGGCCTCCAGTGTGGCGCAAACCGCATCCCCTGTCGTTTTGTCCTTCGACGAATGACTGATGAATACGTCGTGTTCCATCTGTATATATATCTCTCTCTTTATTGATGCTCAATTACAATTACAGAGGCGATAGGGTCCGGTGCTTCAGCGGGGAGCGTGATGGACAAGCCATCCTCCGTCTCCTTGACTTCGAGCTTGGCCTTATTCGCGAGCAGATAGGCGACCGGCGACTTGAGGCCTTTAATAGCCACGGGCAAGAGGCCATCTTGAGGCCAATCGAGCACATGGGCATACACAACTTTGGTCTTCATTGTATAGCGACCCCAAACTGGCGGGTCGCAGGGGCTGGCGGTAGTACCGTAGATCGCTTCGCCATTCACCTGCAGCCACTTGCCGATACCCGTGATGCTTTCGACTTCCCCGGCTGGAATCACGCCCTCAGGATCGGGACCGACATTAAGCAGAAAATTGCCCCCCTTGCTGGAGATATCGATCAGTTTGCCGAGTAGCTCCCGCGTAGACTTATAATTTGCGTCATCTCGCTTGTACCCCCAGGTATCATTAATCGTCATGCAGGTCTCCCAGTCTCGATCGGGCAAAGCCTGATCCGGGACTGTCTGCTCGTGGGTCTCGGTGTCGCCTTTGTATCCGCCGCCCAGTCGATTGTTCATGATGATGTTCGGATTACACTCCATGACCGTCTTGTAGACGCGATCAGCCTGATCCTGGGTGAATCCTGCCTGCGTATCAAACCAGATGATGGGGATTTCGCCGTATTGGGTCAGGATCTCCTTCACTTGCGGTATCACAAGGTCATCAACATAATTATCTGAATTCCCCTTCTGTGCAGGATCCCACCTTTCTAAGCCACCATTCCTATTTCGAAATATCCCGCCTCCGGGATGGTGCCAGTCCACGTTATGCGAATAATAGAATCCCAGCTTGATCCCCTGTTTCCGGCACGCTTCCGCCAATTCTGCCAGCGGATCCCGCTTAAATGGGGACGCGTCAAAGATATTGAACGGAGAGGCCTTCGAGTGGAACATGGCAAAGCCCTCATTATGCTTGGCCGTGATCACAATATATTTCATTCCTGCATCCTTGGCGATTCTGACCCATTCATCTGCGTTGAACTTGACCGGATTGAATTGCCGGGCGAAAGCCGCATATTCCTCAACAGGAATCTCGGCGCTGTTCATGATCCATTCTCCCCACCTGCCTCCGGGCTTACCATGATAATAACCGCCTAGAACAGAATAGAGTCCCCAAGTAATAAACATCCCGAACTTCGCCTCGCGCCACCACGTCATCCGGATGGCCTGATCGGATATTGCTGCGTCAACAGGACCGGTCACGATGGGCGGTGCTAATGTCGCTGAATCGTTCGTAGACCCCTCGCTTTCGAAACATACCCTGAACCCGACGCCAAAATCCGCCCACTCGGGATTCATGCCGGAGCGTGACGTACTACGAAATTCCCGCGGCGACTCGTCGAAACAGCCGCCGCGAATTACACGTTGTGAACCGGAGTCGGGACCTTGAGGATCAACACGCCCAGTTTCCTGATAGTAATCTCGTTGATACCAGTCTGCACACCACTCCCAGACATTGCCAAGCATGTCGAACAATCCCCATGCATTCGAATGGAAGCTTCCTACTGGAGACGTGAACGCAAAGCCATCGCGCCAATCACACGCGCCGTTGCTATTGATGCCTGGCACATGTAAATGGAGAACGCCTTTCAGTGTCTGATCGGAGACGTTGCACCAGCCCTCGCCACCCATCGGATCGTCACTCCATTGGTATCGGGTCTTCGTTCCCGCACGGCAAGCGTATTCCCATTCCGCTTCCGTTGGAAGACGAATGCGCCGACCTGTTTTTGTCGAAAGCCATTTACAGAACTGGTTCGCGTCGTCCCAGGTAACACAGGTAACCGGATGGTCGGGGCCGGATTCGTAACCGGGATTCCTCCAATTCCGGCCAGCAATCGGTTTAAATTTGCCTCGATCGCAATAAACTGCCGCACCACTTTTTTCCGCATCTGTCTGATAGCCGGTTTGCGACAGGAAGGTCTGGAATTGCTGCCGCGTCACCTCTGTGACACCGATGTAGAACGGCTTGGTGAGAAGCACCTCATGTTGAGGTGTATCGGAAGGCTTTTTCATGTTGTCCGATGCCGGGCTGCCCATTAATAACGTTCCGGTCGGCATCAATTTCATTTCCATCTTTGTGCCGTCGTCGAGGGATAACGCCAGAACATTCATTGGCCCCAGTTCGAGGGGTTGAGTTGTTGACCTCTCGACCGTACGCGATGGTGGCACGACCAGCGATGCATGCGTTGTCGGCACCGAATTTGTCGCCACAGCCGCGTCGTGATTCGTTGTTTTCAGGGCTATGGGCATGAACCACCAACTTGCTAGTCCAAGTGCGGCGCCGACTAACAAAGAAAGGGTTATAACCTTTCTTCTATCAATCCCTTCCGCTTGCTCCGGCCCGAGGTTTTCCTGCGCCACCACCTTCGTGGCCGGCATCGGCCCGCCTGATTTCGTCTCTTCGGGCACCTTACTAAGAATATCTTTAATGACCTGTGTCAGATTTTGCAGGTGTCTTTCGAGTGGCGGGGTGAAGGCCTCCAGCCAATGAGGCGTGCTCATGAAATATTCCAACGCAGGCGACGGCGCGACATCTTCGATGCGCAGCGGAATGATGATCAGGCCGTGGCTGACCGCGCGTTCCACTTCCCGTTTGATCTGCAGCGACTGATTGGCATTGGACGAGAAAACCAAGACCATCACCCGCGCGCCCTTGATGGCCCCGATGATCGATTCGCCCCAGTCGCTGCCCGGGAGAACATCGCGCGGCGCAATCCAGCAGCGGATCCCATTGGCCTCCAGCGTGGCGCAAACCGCATCCCCTGTCGTTTTGTCCTTCGAGGAATGACTGATGAATACGTCGTGTGCCATCGGACCGAATCCTCCTTATTTCCTCATCGCAACAAAATCAAAATACAAGTTTAGTTCCAGCCATTTCCGCTCTGGCCAAAGTAAACGTCGACCATGACTTTTTCCAGGGCATCAAATATCTTAACAGATTCGGTTTTCGGTCTGTTCTGCGTTTTACCACTGTTGTATCGTGTTCCGAGGCGGCGGGGGTACTCTCCACGTTCGGGTTGTGCCCGGTAATGAGCCGGGCAAGTCGATGCAGATGCGTCTCAATTGGGGCCGTCCAGGCATCGACCCAGTGAATTCCTCCCAGGAGATATTCCAACTTGGTGCCCGGCTGTATATCTTCAATCCGGATTGGATACACATCGTGACCAGCACGAAGTGCACAGGTCAATTCCCTCTTAACATGAGGAGACTCGTTGGACGCAGCCGACAGAAGAAGAATGAATGTTTTCGAGCATTCAATGCCGCTCATGATCTCTTCATCATACGGCGCACCTGGGGCGATGTCGCGGGGGGCAATCCAGCAATTCAAGCCGTACCTTTCCAATATTTCACACACTCGCGCAGCGTATTCATGATCCCGGGATGAATGGCTGATGAATGTGTGTTTCTTGAAACCATGAGTGGTCTCTGACGGGACGTTCCCAGGTTCCGGTTCAGGTGACGGGGGGACCAACGACGCCTCGGCCTCTTTCAGGGTCGGAACAACAAACGCTACATTACACGTCGGGCATGCCGATTCCATGCCGACCCAATCGTTCTCTGCCTCGATGTGCTGTCCACAGTTAGTACAGGCAAATTTCATAATACCTCACCACATGTTCAGGAGTCTACGGTCAGGGCACTGGTGCTACCAGTCGAAAAACCTCCAGCCCCACCTTGGCAAGGATGGCAGGAAACTCTTTGACGGCATCGCGGTCGTAATGCTTGATGTCGCAAGGGAGGTCGGCCCAGGTGACGAGGCAGTTGTGGATCTTCCTGGCATCGTCGCGCGGGGAACCGGGACGCCAGCCGTCGCGGAGGCGATCCACATTCCAGCGGCCGTGCTCCAACTCGGCCATGTGCTCCAATTCAGCGTCGGTGAAGCCAGCGAAAACAACCGGCTTCCCGGGACCGGCCGCCGGGCGCACGGCGAAGCCACAGGCGGCCAGGATCTCCACCGCATAGCGTGCCTGCCCACGATTGGCGGTCCGGTATGTTTCCTCCAGCTTGGCCCACGGGCGCATGGCCGCGGGCAATTTCCCGGTGCTGCCATCCACATACCGCTTGTGAAACGCCTGGGCCATCTCCTCCAGTTTCTCGGCCGTAAAGGTGTGCCCGGGCGGGATAATGAAGGCGCGGAGCGTGGTTCCGTCAAACGGCATGACCAGCAGGTTGGGAACCGCAGTCCACCAGGGATCCTCAATCAGGGCATCCGCCGCCCCCCCGCTCCCCTTTACCACCGCGACACTCGCCCCGAATGCCAGAGCCAACCGGTATTCCACCGAACTCACTTCGCCTCCACCCACGCCCAGCAGCAGCACGTCCTTCGGCTCGATTCCGGCGGCAAGGATATCCTGCCAGTTGCGAATGATCTGGTCGGGCGAAAAGCCCTGCTCCCCGCAACTCACATGACGGTCATACCGCGCATCGCGCGGGGCATCATTGGGAAGGTTCCGGGGAATGTACCCCACGAGGTCAAACGGTTTCGCCCCGCGTGTCGCGAGCGCGCCGGCTATTTCACCAACACAGCCGGGGATGCCGACGCCGGTGCCGCCTGAAATGACCGTACCCCGGAAGCCGGCCAGGGCACCCGCGAGCATAGGGCGCACCGTCCGGGCGACTTCCACCGGAAGACGTCCCGCGCCACCGGCCACGATCAACACCGGGGCTTTCAATGGCGTCAACTCTGCGGAGGGGCCGTCGTCCGCGTCATCCGCCATGCCCGCCACCCGTTTCGCCAGATCGAGCGTCTGCCGGGCCCACAGGACTCCGCCGGCCAGACGATGGGCGCCGCCCACGCGCAACAGCCACGCGATCTCCACGTCAAACGTATCCGGCGGCACGCAATGGGTCCCGGCCAGGATGTGCCGGATTCCCCGGGAATAACACCCCAATGCCTGATGCGGCTCGTTCAACAGAATATGCAACCGACCGGCCGTGAAACAGGCATAGGGGAGCTCCGTTCCGTTGGCCCCATGCGCGTCGCAGGTCCGGATCGCCTCCCGGAGCGTGGTCGCCATGCTGGCCACGAACTCGGTGTTACCGGCACAATGGGCTTCGAAACCCAGCACATCGGCCAGGTAGTACGGGTTTCCCGGCTCGGCCGCCAGCGCCTGGCGATAGGCCTCACGGGCCCGGTGCGCCTCACCGGGAACCACTTCCCATGACCACGCGAACCGGGCCAACGCCCTGGCATGGAGGCTCCGGCATTTACGCAGGTTCGGCACGACGGTGAGCGAGTCGCATTCGCAGTGCTTGACGACGTCATCCAGATATCGCTGCCCGCGGCGATACTCCGCGGACTTGGGCGAGGCGTGATGGACCTTGCATAGCGCAAACCCCAGATCCAACAGGAGTTCGCACCGGACTGGGTTCTGAAGGTTGGCAAAGGGCTCGAGTTCACGGACAACCCGCTCATAATCGCCGCCCGCCGAAACCAACTGTGCCAATTGAAGGGCGATCCCCGGCTTCTTCGCGTCGGGCGCATTGGCCAGGATCAGCGACTGCATCCCGATTTCGCGTTCGACATCCGCCTTCGACGCATGGGCCGAGTAGTTGGCCAGCATGCCGTCAATATCGAGGGCCAACCGGTCGAAGGCGCGGTCACCGTCTTCCATGATCGCCGCCAGCAACGCGCCGGTCCGCTTGAATTCGGCGGGGTATTTTAACTTCGTCTTATACATGCGGTCATGCAGCGTATCCGCCCAGGCGTGCTGGACCCAGGTGCGGACCTGGACCTCCGCCCGCTTGTCGCCGATGGCCCGTATCTCGTCCGGCGTGAAACCCAGGGACTCAGCCTTGTCTTCCCGGATACGCACGATGTAGTGCATGTCGCGGTAACCGAACATGTCGGCGCCGAGCAGAAGGCCCTTGTCGTCCTTTTCCTCGATCTTGAAATTCGCCTCGATGAACAGCCGCACCGCCTTGACGTGTTCCAGTGTCTGCACGATCACCCGCGCGCCGCAGAGGTCGGTCATGTTGTTGACGGGATCCCTGTATTTATCCTGCTTGCGCACGCATTTCTCGGCGAAGCTGGCAATGGACTTGTGGCGCGCCTGGACGAACGCTTCAGGAAGCGAGGCCGCGCAGGCTTTCTCCAGAACCCGTTTGAGAGCCTTGGCATACAGCTCGTAGTCCGCTAATTCCGCCTCATAGGCGTTGATCTGGCGCTTGTGAACGTCCGGTGTGAGCATCTTCGTTTCACCCATGGTGGTTCTCCCTCAAATCTATCGTCTCATCTTTTTTTCGCATATTCCAGCATCATGGGGGTGACACCGGGCATGTACTCGTAACGGGGAATGTCGATTGGCGAGACCCATTCAAAGGCATCGTGTTCATCGCTCAGCTTCACTTCGTCACTGCCGACAAGACGGGCTTCCAGGCAAAGAAGGGCCACTTTGATCTTGGGCAAATCGTACCCGGCTGAACAGGCTAGGCCGGCAAGTTCGACGGCCAGGCCCGTTTCCTCCGCCACCTCGCGGTGGAGGGCGGCGGCGAAGTCTTCGCCGGAGTCCACCTTGCCGCCCGGCCATTCCCACATCCCGCCAAAGCTCTTGTTTTGCTTCGAACGGCGGACCAAAAGGCACCGCCCCTGCCCATCAAAGATTACCGCCCTCACCGTCAAACCCCATGGGGTCTTGCCCATAAATCATTCCTTTCCAAATAGAATCAGACCGGCGCATGCGGCTGCTGCCTGAATGTCAGCGCCGCCAGCCACTCGAAGTTTTCCATGGCCATCACCTGTTCAGTCCTTCGCGCAACATCGCGAACCTGCTCCAGCGTCAGGGCTCGAGCCACCTCCTTGGCCAGCCGGTCCAAAAGTTCCGCCATACCCGTTGAACGCACGGCAATGCGGTCATGGTCGAGCAGGTCGTTGATAGCATGAACCGCCGAGGCCAGCACCGGCAGGGTAATGCTAAGAAACAGAACGAGACTAGCCGTCCATGAGTCTTGCAAGTGTCCAGCGCAGGGCAAACCGTGGCCCAAACCCAAGGCGTGGAGCGTGGCGGCAATCAAGGTCATGGTAAACACGGCGACCGTGATCCGCCTTGCGCGCCGGGCCGCCCGCTGGTGCCGCACGGCGGCGCCCCTGTGGAATCGTGCCTGGTCGGCAATCCACCCCTCGCCCAGCCATGTTTTCAGCATGGCAACATCACTCACCGCACAACCAGCCAACCCCTCCCATCGCATCGCCTTTTCCACATCCTCAGGCAACGCGGCGCCAAGCTGGCTGTAGAACGGCAGTGTGGTTGAGGGATCCATCCCCTGGCCGGAACCGGACGATCCATCGTCTTGCCGCGGGATGACCGCAAGATACATGCGGAGGCGCAACTGTTCGGCGGCGTAGCGGTTTGTCAGCCAGTCCCGCTTCCATTGTCGACGATGACTCAGTACGAGCAGCAACAGGGCCGCGACCATGGCCAGCACCTCAAACGCAACCACCTGATGAATCGCCGGCATGAACAGGAGTTGTCCGACCGCCACCGCCACCGCCACTCCGGAAAGACAGTACACCGCGATGGCTCCCCTGCAAAACCGGCGCTGCGCCCCCGCCGCCTTTGCGTCATAATGGTAATAAACCGGCCAGAGGATTTGCAGGACCGGCGCCAATCTGGCGGCGGGAATGCCTGCGCGTTGCGCCAGGGTGTTGAGTTCCTTGTACTGCCAATCGTCCAGAGGCACTTTACTTGTCATCATCATGACCAACCTCCACATCTTATTTTGTCGGCACAAGGCGGAACCCCAAGGAGAGACTTGGTTGTTCACCCGCACCGGATGCTATTCCTGACGAAAAGACCGGGCAAGCGTTTTTTAGAGTGTGTCATCCGTTTGTTTTGTTGGCTATTGCATCGGTTTTTGGAAAAGCATATACAGAGACTGTTTTGAAGCTCAACGGATCGAGTCATGGATATGGGGCGGCCTTTATAGGAGGAGTTCAATGAAGACGATCACACGGTTGGAATTATTCTGGATTTCCACGACACTGATAATGGCATCACCCGCCCTGACATACGCCGGGGATTACGCCTACTCGGTCAATGGCGACGGCATAACATGCACCATCAGGGAATACACCGGGTCGGGTGGACCGGTGTCTATTCCCTACAAGCTCGACGGCTATTTCGTCACCCGCATCGACGATTTCTCATTTAACGGTAAAGACACAGTGACGAGTGTCGCAATCCCCCAGACCGTCAGCACCATCGGTAATGGCGCGTTCGCCTCCTGCGTAAACGTGACGGGTTTTTATTTCCAAGGTGACGCTCCCTTGCTGGGCGGCGGTGCATTCAACAACGACACTGCCACCGTGTATTATCAGGCGACAAAGTCAGGCTGGGAAAACCCGAAATATGGCGGCCTTTCGGTTGAACTGCTTCCCTTCACCTACACGAGCGACTCCATCACGATCACCGTCCAACATTATACGGGAACCAACAGCGTGATGACGATTCCCGACACCATTGAAGGCCTGCCCGTCTCCTGCATCTATCCCTACGCCTTTGACGCCAGTCCCGCCAACCTCACCTCCGTGACGATTCCCGGCAGCGTCACTAACATCGCCGATGGGGCGTTCATGAACTGCCCCAGTCTGCAGGCTGTCTATTTCAAGGGCGACCCGCCCAACCTGGAACCGTCGGTGTTTGCCGGGGACACCAATGCCATTGTTTATTATTTCCCCGGTTACTCCGGTTGGACCAATGAGACATTTGGCGGCTGCCCCACCGTGCTGATCCCCTTCACTTATGAAATCCAAAACCGTGGCATTACCATCAAGGGATATGTGGGAACCAATGGCGCGGTAACCATCCCCGGCACCTTCATAAATCTGCCGGTCACCAATATTGACATCTTCGCGTTCTATGGGAATCCCTATATGACCAATGTCATCGTTCCCGACAGCGTCACCACCATCCTTGAGGCCGCTTTCCAAAGTTGCGACAACTTGACCGCCATCACACTCTCCACCAACCTTTCCTCCATCCCGTCGACAGGCTTCATGAACTGCACCAATCTGACCGGCGTGACGATTCCCGATAGCGTCACCGTCATCGGACAGTCGGCATTCAAGGGGTGTTCGAGCCTTGCCACCGCCATCCTATCCCCTTCTTCCAGGCTCAACACCATCGGAGACTCCGCCTTTCAGGATTGCTCGCCGCTATCCGACGTCAACTTCCCCGGCACCTTGGGGTATATCGGGCAATATGCATTTTCCGGATGCTATCTTTCCCCGGGAATAACCATTCCCGACAGCGTTACCGGCATTGGCGATTATGCGTTCCTGTATTGCACCGGCATCACTTATCTCAACCTCCCCTCCCATCTCACCGGCATCGGGAGCGGAGTGTTCGAGTGGTGTACAAGCCTAAACCGTGTGGTCATCCCGGCCACCGTCACCTATGTAGGCGACAACGCGTTCAACATGGACATTAACCTGTGGAAAGTTTATTTCCTGGGCCACGCACCAAGCTCGATGGGGTCCATGATATTCGACAATGCCCCGGCGACAGTCTACTACCTGCCGAGTATGACGAATTGGGACACGGTTGTTTTGGACCGTACGCCGGTATGCTGGAATCCTCATGCCCTGCAGAACGCCAATCTGGGCAAACATTCGAACCAATTCGGGTTCGACTTCAGCGGAAACAACGGCATCACCGTCGCGGTGGATCGTTGCACCAATCTGCTTAACCGCGCCTGGTGTCCGGTTTCCACCAACACAGTCTCCGGTGGCGTGGCCAACTTCAGCGATCCGCAGTCGTCGAATTGTCCCACCTGCTTCTACCGCTTCCGCGCCCCGTGAACATGATTCACCACGGAGGGACGGAGTAATAGTCACACCGCCAGCATTTCTTTGACGATTCGGACAATGGTTTCCGGCGTGACCAAGGCGGTGTTGATGACGAGGTGGTACTGAGCGGCCTCGTTGATATCCACATGTCCAACCTTCTTGACCCATAACCGCTGCTCCCGATCCTTCCCGGCGATGTGCCGCAGAGCGGACTCCCGTGACAGGCCCAGTTTCTCCATGACGGTTCTGGCTCTCGCTTCAAGCGGGGCTACCAGGAAAAGACCCAGCGTCCTTTTTTCCAACGGCAATAGGAAGTTCGCACCCCTGCCCAGGATCACCGCGTTTCCGCGAGCAGCGACTGTGAACAGGACTCTTCTGAGGCACTGCATGTAGTGGTACGCGGAGAGGCCGGATCCTCCGGGAAAACCCGCCAGCCATTCATCAAGCCGGGGGCGGAACTTTTCCGCCAGAGTGGCGACCACCTGCCCGCTCACTTGGGCGTCACTCGCGATCTGTTCAAGGATTTCCCAATCATACAGATCCAGGTCAAGTTCAGAGGCAAGGGTCTTCGCGATGCTTTCACCATCACACCCCGCTTCCCGGGAAATCGCGATAACCGGGGCCACCCTGCCGGTGTGGGACTCCCCATTTTGACAGCCAGATTCCGCCAGTTGAACTTCCAGAAACCGATCCAGTGAATCAATCGTTGTCATTGGGCAATGATACCCCACCCCCTCCCGTTCTCCCATGGGGTGAAACCCTACATCCACAATCCGCTCCTCCCCTGCGCCCACCACCCCCTTACGACTTCAATCAGTCGAGTAATGATGATTTGAACAGAAGATCAGGTGTGTCTTCAATGTGGGAGGCGCACTCCGTGCGGCGACTGTTCATTCCGGGCGCCCAGATGGGCCTGTCGCGGCAGGGGACTGCCCCTCCCACATTAAGAAGGAAGGCCTCGTAGGTAGGGTTAGACCCTATGGAGCTTAGCGGAGCGAAAGCCTAACTTTGCTTCATAACGAGGAGGCATGATCATGAATAATAATCCCCTGAAACAACTGGCAACACTCGGACAATCCATCTGGCTGGATTACATCCGCCGCGACTTGATCACGAGCGGCACGTTGAAGCGCCTGATCGAGGACGATGGACTGCGGGGAATGACTTCGAATCCGTCCATCTTCGAGAAGGCGATTGTCGAGAGCCACGATTATGATGCGGCCATTCGGGCGATGGTCCTTGAGGGCAAGGGGGCTGCGAAAATCTATGAAACGCTGAGCCAGCATGACGTGCAAAGCGCCGCTGACGAGTTCCGCCCCCTTTACGACAGAACGGACGGCAAGGATGGCTACGTCAGCCTGGAGGTCAATCCCCACCTTGCGCATGACACCCGCGGCACGCTGGCTGAAGCCCGCCGATTGTGGGCCGCCCTGAACCGGCCCAATGTTTTCATCAAGGTCCCCGCCACGGCCGAAGGATTGCCAGCCATCCGGCAGCTCATCAGCGAAGGGATCAACGTCAATGTGACCTTGCTCTTCGGGTTGCCCCGTTACCGGCAAGTGGCCGAGGCCTACATCGCCGGCATCGAAGCGCGCGCCACCATGGGGGGAGACCTGCATCGGGTGGCGTCCGTGGCCAGTTTCTTTTTGAGCCGCATTGATTCGCTGGTGGATCCCTTGTTGGACGCCGTCGTCAAGCAGGGCGGCCCCGAAGCGGATCCCGCGCGCCAGGCGCGCGGGCAAGTGGCTATCGCCAGCGCCAAGATGGCTTATCAACTCTACCGGGAGCTGTTCACCAGCGACCGGTTTAAAACGCTGGCCACCCAGGGCGCCCAGGTTCAACGTTTGCTCTGGGCCAGCACCGGCACCAAGAACCCGGACTACAGTGATGTGAAATATGTCGAGGCCCTCATCGGGCCGGACACGGTCAACACAGCCCCGCCGGATACCCTTGACGCCTATCGCGACCACGGAAAACCGGAAGCCAGGCTCGAAAAGGATGTCGCCCAAGCGGCGCGTGTGTTGAAGCGATTGCCGGAACTGGGAATCAGCATCGACACGGTGACTCAACAACTCGAGGACGACGGCGTTGCAAAATTCAACACCCCATTTGACACGCTCATGGAGACCTTGACAAAGCGGTGTCAAAAAGCTTAGACGGCACCATGAACACAGCACTTCCCCTTGATCTCCTCAACAAAATGGATGCCTACTGGCGGGCCGCCAACTATCTCTCGGTCGGCCAGATGTACCTTTGCGACAATCCGCTGTTGAAACGGCCGCTGGCGTTGGCAGATGTGAAGCCCATGCTGCTGGGGCATTGGGGAACAACCCCCGGTCAGAACTTCATCTACGTTCATTTGAACCGGATCATCACAAAATATGATCTCGACATGATCTACGTCTCCGGCCCGGGACACGGGGGGCCGGCACTTGTGGGAAACACCTATCTCGAGGGAACCTACAGCGAAATCTATCCCGACATCAGCCAGGATGAGGCCGGTCTTCGGAAACTTTTCCTCCAGTTCTCGTTTCCCGGGGGAATTCCAAGCCATGTTTCGCCGGAATGTCCGGGCTCGATCCATGAGGGAGGCGAATTGGGCTATTCGCTCAGCCATTCGTTCGGGGCGGTGTTCGACAATCCCGAGCTCATTGTCTCCTGCGTCGTGGGCGATGGCGAGGCGGAGACGGGGCCGCTGGCCACGGCGTGGCATTCCAATAAATTTCTCAATCCCGCCACCGACGGCGCGGTGTTGCCGATTCTCCATCTTAACGGTTACAAGATTGCCAACCCGACCCTTCTCGCCCGCATTACCCACGAGGAATTGGAGCAGTTGTTCCGCGGTTATGGATGGACGCCCCTCTTCGTCGAGGGACATGAACCCGGCCTGATGCATCAGGCCATGGCGGCGGCCCTCGATACGGCGGTGGAGCAGATCAAGCACATCCAAAACGACGCCCGCGTCAACGGCAACACCGCACGCCCTCGCTGGCCGATGATTGTCCTTAATTCACCGAAGGGTTGGACGGGGCCCAAAGTCGTTGATGGCCTTCAGATCGAAGGCACATTCCGGTCCCACCAGGTGCCGATCTCCAATCCGGCCACCCATCCCGGCCACCTCACGCTGTTGGAGGACTGGCTGCGGAGTTACCATCCCGAGGAACTTTTCGATGCACAAGGCCGCCTGAAACCGGAATTAGCCGGACTCGCGCCCAAGGGCAACCGGCGCATGGGCGCCAATCCCCACGCCAATGGCGGACTCTTGCTCAGCGACCTGCGGATGCCGGATTTTCGTGACTATGCGATCGAGGTGCCCTCACCTGGAATCCGCGGCATCGGCGATACGCATGTGCTCGGGAAATTCCTACGCGATGTGATGACGCAGAACAGCGAAAAGCGGAATTTCCGGGTCTTCGGCCCTGACGAAACGCTCTCCAATGGCTTGGAGTCCCTCTTTGACGTGACGAATCGTCAATGGGACGCGGCGACCCTGCCTAACGACGAATTTCTTGCGCCTGCGGGACGGGTTGTGGAAATGCTCAGCGAGCACCAGTGCGAGGGTTGGCTTGAGGGTTATCTGCTCACCGGGCGGCATGGCCTCTTCAACTGCTACGAGGCCTTTATCCACATTGTTGACTCCATGTTCAACCAGCACGCCAAGTGGCTCAAGGTCACGTCACACCTGCCCTGGCGCCGGAAGATCGCCTCCTTGAACTATCTTCTGGCTTCCCACGTCTGGCGGCAGGATCACAACGGATTCACGCACCAGGACCCCGGCTTCATCGATCATGTCGTGAACAAAAAGGCCGAGATCGTGCGGGTTTACCTCCCGCCGGATGCGAACTGCCTGCTTTCGGTGATGGACCACTGCCTGCGCAGCCGCCATTACGTCAACGTTGTGATCGCGGGCAAACATCCGGCGCCGCAGTGGCTGACCATGGACGCGGCCGTCAAGCATTGCACCGCGGGCATCGGCATCTGGCGCTGGGCGAGCAACGACCAGGGAGGAGCGCCCGATGTGGTCATGGCCTGTTGTGGTGACGTGCCTACGCTGGAGACGCTCGCCGCGGTCTCCCTCTTGCGCCAACACCTGCCCGCCCTGAAAATCAGGGTGGTCAACGTCGTGGACCTCATGAAGTTGCAGCCTCAAACCGAGCACCCGCATGGGTTGAGTGACCAGGATTTCGACGAGCTGTTCACTCGGGACAAGCCGGTCATCTTCGCCTTCCATGCCTACCCGTGGCTGATCCACCGGCTGACCTACCGCCGGACCAACCACGCCAACATCCACGTCCGCGGCTACAAGGAAGAGGGCACCATCACCACGCCTTTCGACATGACGGTGCTGAACGATCTGGACCGTTTCCACCTTGTGATGGACACCCTTGATCGTCTCCCCCAGACCGGCGACAAGGGTGTTACCCTGAAACAGCAGTTCAAGGATAAGCTGATCGAGCACAAGCAATACATCGCCAAATACGGCGAGGACCTGCCTGAGATCCGAAATTGGAAGTGGAAATCGTGAAGTGGTGTCATCAATACTGAGCTCGACGAATCTCCGTGACAGCCGACATAACTCATGGCGTACGCCATGCTGCATGACAATCCCCATGTCCACATCATCCGATGGATGTGCGGGGTTTGTTGTTAGCCGCCTCCCAAACAGTCATTCCGGATCTCAAGTGATTCCAGCGAACAGTCGAGTTTGGGGAAAGAAGGATCAAACTTGTTCAGGAATGCGGAGGTGTCACGGGTGCGGCGGCGCAACCGCCATGGACTGGCAAAGATCTCTTCCAGGACTCTAACGGCAATGATCCGGCTCCTGACACCGGCGACCTTGAGGCCCATCATCAGTCCGATGGTTGTTCCCATTGATCCAAGCGGAATATAGATCCGATCCGGCTCGGGCAGAAGGCCAGCATCGATCTGCTCTTTCAGCTCAAACCCGGCGTTAACATAGCCCACAATTCCGAGCGGAGACGAACCGCCCGGCTGGATAAATCCGGGCAGAGTTCCGTTCTGCACCGTTGCCCTCAGCAATCCGCCCAGCACGCCACAAACCAGGGTCAAATAGTTGCCACAAGCGCGCAACCGCGCGTGATGGCGGTAACAGGCCAGGAGATTACGCCTTACATAGTGGGCATTGGCCTGGGGCAACAAGAACGAGGTGCATTTCAAACCCAGCCTGTCGGCATAGAGGGCCAAGGCCAGAGCGTGGTTCGAGCCGGCATAACCAACCGTGACGACTTCCCGCGCGTTTGCCCGCAGCGCGCCGCCCAGCAGGAACTCCAGCATGCGCACCTTGTTCCCTCCGTAAACGGCTCCGCTGAGATCGTCCCGTTTTATGTAGAAACGGTCGAGCCCGAGCGCGGAGCCCAGTTCATCCGCCTTTTGGACCGGTGTCGGGAATAGGCCCAGCGAAACGTGGGGAAGCTTCGCCGCGAGCGCGGGGAAGTTCTTGAAGAGCGGCATCGGCTCCGCCGCCGTTGCCGCCCGCGCGGCTGGTTTGGTCGCGTCATTCATGGACTATGTCGCTTCGTCGACCAACCGGTTCGCTTGGTCGATCAAATACAATGGCAAAGAGAGAAGGCGATAGGATATGCGGGTGCCGTCATGCATCGTGTCGGCGGCATCCAGCAGGGAAGGTTTGTCAGCGTTGAAGCGAAGGGCCAGACGCGCATCCTTCTCGGCCACGAACTGCCATAACGAGCGTAACCGCCCCGTCTTCCCGGCTTTGACCTCTACCGGCACGATGCGTCCGCCGCGGACGATCACATAGTCCACCTCTGCCGCAGACGTCGACTTCTCACGCGCCCAGTAAAACAGTTCCGGATCCTCCCAGAAGGGGCGCGCGTGAAGCAGATGCTGCCCGACAACCTGTTCGACTGCGGCGCCGGCATTCACCAGCATCAGATCCGGTTCACGTTCCACGTCGGTTGCCCTCAAGCCACAGGCGTGAAGCAGGAGACCGCAGTCGAGAAAAAGCACTTTGAACGCCTCCTCCTTGGCCCCCGCCCCAATCGGCAGACCCGAGCATGAAGATTGCCTGACTCTGTAGACGAGCCGGGCAAGTTCCAGCAGATGCAGACAGCGGGCGAGTTCCCGCGAGGAATCCTCCCGCGAGACATTCGCGAACTTGAAGCGCTGTCCGACCATGCCGGGCAAGCGCCCGAACATCTTGAGGAGGCGATCATGGTTTACTCGCCGCCCATACTTGGCGAAATCGTCGCGAAGCGTCCCAAGGATTGACTCCTTAACGCGGTCTGCCTCCAGCAGTGAAAGCGTGCGGGCATACGTCTCGATTGCCTCGGGCATTCCGCCCAGCGCTAGAAATGTACGAAACAGTCGCAAGAGCGTCTGGTGTGCGGTGTCCGGCATTGTCTCCCGGCAACCAAAAGCGCTGAGAAACGCGGACCAGCGCTCGTTTCCGGTCGCGTCGAGAAACTCGCCGAACGTCATCGGGCCTAAGTGCAAGTACTCGATGCGACCGACGGGCATGGAGAACGAATGATCTTCCAGGACAAAATCCAACAGCGAGCCGGCGGCAATGACATGGAGATCGGGAAGCTCCTCATAAAAATATCTGAACCGTGCCAGAAACTCAGGCACCGCCTGTATTTCATCGAAGAAAAGTAGTGTCTTTCCTGGAATGATCCGCTGACCGTACTCCAGCTCCAGCAGTTGCACCATCCGGGAGGGCGGTTCGTGAACAATTCTCCTGAGAAACTCTCTATCCCGATCAGCATTGACGGTCAGGCTGGTCTCAAATTCGCGCTTCGCAAACGCCTCAACCAGATACGATTTACCGACTTGGCGCGCACCGCGCAACACCAGCGGTTTCCTCTTCTGCCGCTGCTTCCATTCCTTGAGATGGGCAAACGCACTCCGGTTCATAATGCTCCTTATAAGGGGTTATTGAGCGCATAATTTGAACATTATAACGGGTTACGTCAAGCAGAACACGCCCAGTTTCTTCTCACTTCCGGGTTTTGCGTGGGTAGCCCCAAGCTGTTGTGGCTTACCTGCATCAACCCAGCCGAGTAAGCCGGTCGGTTAAGGGTAGCCGAGTAAGGGGAGCGGTTAAGAAGGCGGTTAAGGGTTCGATGAAGTGTTTCAAGCATATGCCCAGAACCTTGTTTCATGATTCCACCGGGGACTGTCCCTAGATTCCAACCGGTAGGTTTCCCCGGTTGCATATCACGGCCTTCTCACACTTAACTCCACGTCATTCCGCCCCTCGCAGACCGGGCAGACGCACGTCTGGCGGAAGACGCCTGCACTTACCCGCGGCCGGCCGGTGGGTTTCTGCAACGTCTCCTTGCCGCAGTTTCGGCAAGGCGCCCGCAACCTGTCGCTGACTTTTGGCTTCACGCGGGCCGATCCATATCCGGCTTGCGCTTCCGCAACGATGCCAGGCATTTCACCCTGGGGCGCCGCAGGCGATTCCTCGTCCGCTTTCGACGGACGGCATTCGTCATCGGTCGGCCGGGGCAGTTCCCTGGCCTCGAATACGGGCCCGGCGACGGTTTCCGCCAGCAAGGCGTTTGCGTCCGCTTGCAGGACGACGGTGGCCTCCAGCACCCAGAGGAGTTCAAGCAACTCCTGGGTCATCTGCGCGGTCCATGTCTCCGGCCTGATCTCATCCAGCGGCGAGGAACTCCGGCCCGCGCCGGCCTTCATTCGGTACCGCAGCCACGACTTCACCACCGCCAGCCCTGAGACACTGAACTCCCACACGGCCTTGGACACCGGTCCGAACTCGCCCTCGCCGACGCGCAGCAACCGCGGCGTATCCTCGTAGGAGTACGTTTCGGGATACCCCACCGCCGTTCCCGGAATGCCCTTGATGCAACGCGCTTTGCCCTGCGGCACTTCGCCCGGCGTCCCGCCCGCTGGAACCAGGCGCTGCCCGTAGGTGTGCAGCCAGATCAGCCGCCGGCCCAATTTGACGCCTTTGGCGAACAGCCGCTTGTCTTTCGCGACCGGCAATCGCGGGCCGGGAATCGTCAGCTCTTCACTAAAGGTGGCGACATAGCCCGGTGCCGAAAGGATGGCATAGGCATAGGCGAACAGGTCTTCGGGCAAGACCGGCGCGCCCAGCGCATCCCTGAGCGCCGCCAGCAGGCCGCCCGTCACGTTCGCATCGGTCGCCGCCGCGTCGCGCCAGAGGGGGATGACGTCCTTGGCTCCGCGCCCGCAGAAATAGTGCAGATCCGGCACCTCGGCGCACGCCACCGCCGCCGGACCGGTTCCGAGGATGCCGGTCAAGAGGCTGGTCAGGTGAACCTGCCTGTCGCTTTGTGCGCGCCACAGCGCCGGGTTCATTCTCCCCCCGATCCGGTTGTCAGAGAGAAGGTACTGGCGATCAAAACTGCGGAAAGCAAATCGCGTCACATTCAGTGGTGGCGTATCAGGCGGCAGGGAGAAAATGGCTGGAAGGCGTGAATCTGATTCCGACAGCGAGGGATACTGCTTTGTAATCTTTCTGTCATCGTCCTCCTTAAACAGTACCTTCTTACTTTCCAACGCCGCTTCCAACAAGGCGCGCCATCGCTTCTCCAATAGTTCTCTGGTCTCCGCGATGGGCCAACTTCGTTCCATCTTCGTTCCGCAGCCCTGCCACGGGAACAGGTCGGTCACGAGCGGCCAGTCGTAATAGGCACCCGTTCCTTCCGGCAACAAGGGCTTCTCCCATTCGGCGAAGCACTCGCGCCATGTCAGGTCGTCCAGCGTCTTGACCTTCTCCAGCGCCGCCAACTTCTCCTCCTGGCTTCCTTCGATCTTCGTGTATCGGACCTTGGCGGGGGTCTTGGCGCGGTCTTTGGTGTGGCGGACACCGATGGCGATGGCGACGGGCGTCTGGATAGCGAAAACGTTTTCGGTCTTGCGCGCTCCGAGCTGGTCGCCCTCGAGATCAATAATCCAGAGTTCGTCGAAGGCCTCGCGCATCTTGCGGCGCATCCCGACGAAGCCGGGGCCGCGCAGGTAGGAGGAGGCGGTGATGAAGGTGACGATGCCCGGCCCGCGGGCCTCCGGGTTCTCGAACATCTTCCAGAGCGCCCAGCGCCAGAAATAGACGTAGTCGTTGTAGAGGTTCTTGAGGTGCTTGCCGGCGCCGGCCCCCTCGGCGGGTTCGATGAAGTCGCGGAGAATGGGCCGGGTGTGCTCGCCCTCCTTGTCCGTGTCGCCGTAGCGCACCCAGCCGCCCTTGCGCCGCAGGCGGGGGTTGGCGTCGAGTTCCGCGGGATCGTAGGACTCGCGGTCGTAGGGCGGATTGCCGAGGCAGACCATGATGGGCGTGCGCTTCTTGACCGCGGCGGCGCGCTTGTGTTCGTCGGTCAGCGGCTTGGAAAACAGATTCTGCGGGGGGATTTCGGCGTGGGGCGATTCGAGCGTGTCGGTGAGATAGACGTGAATGCCGTCGGCGGGCAGTTCGCCGCCGGCGGCGCGGATCATCTGGCTGATGCGCAGGTGCCCGACGGCGTAGGGACCGACGAGCACCTCGAAGGCATGGACGTTGCGGGCCAGTTGCGTGGCCTTGGCCGGAACCGCGCCCTTGCCGAAGCGCGCCTCGACTTTATCCAGGGCGTGCTCCATCGCGGCTAGCGGATAGGTGGAGGTGCCTGCGGCGGGGTCGAGCAGGAACACATTCTCGTCGGCGAACGCCAGCGGTTTGTTGAACTTCGTTTCGAGTAGTTCGGCCGCGAGGCGGACCTGGACGCCGACGACCTGGACGGGAGTGAAATAGACGCCCCGGTTGGCCCGCAGCTTCCGGTCGTAGGCGGCCAGGAAGTCCTCGTAGAAGTAGAGCCAGGGATTGCGTCCGCCTTTGTATAAGGCCGCCGGATCCACGGCGGCGATGACGCGCTCGAGAATCGAGACCGGCACCTCCACCTCGGCGCGGGCCTCCGGGTTGGTCATGTGCCGGAGCACCGAGGCCAGGAGCCGGTGGCCGCTTTCCAGATCGCGTGCGGCGTTTTCGGTGGTCAACGCCGTCTCGCCGTTGAGCCGGGCCAACAGGAGCGAGTAGGTGAGCGTCTGGGCGTAGATATCGGCGAACTGGTCGGCGTCCACGTCGGCAAAAAGCGCGTCGCGGATGTTCCGGCTGAGCAGCGCCACGTTCGAGCGCTCATCGCGGAGCCGCGCGGCGACTTCGTCGCGCAGGAGGCGGCAGAGCGGCGCCAACTCGTTCGCCAGGGCGCGCGGGGATTTCGGAACGATCGGCTGCCAGGACAGAAAATCCAGGAGCAGGGTGTGCAGTGCGGCCGGTGCGCCGGAGCTGGCGTTGGCGATGTCGGCGAGGGTGTCGGCGAGGCGGACGACCCCGCCCGCCGGTTTGCCGTCGCGATAGAGGGCGAACTCCAGTCCGTCGGTGTAGAGCAGATTGGGGAGGACGCGCAGGCGGTCCCATTGCGCTTTGTTGCGGTCGCGGAAGGCGGCGGTTCGCGCGCCGGTCCCCGGCGCTTTCAATTCCACATAGCCGCAGAGAAGACGGCGCACAGCCACGCCGATATCGGGCCGGGCGTCCAGATCGCCGACCCGGACTTCCGTCCTCGTTTCCACCTGCGCGGTCGCGGCGCGCAGAAGCTGCTGCACGGGGGACTTGAGTTGGTCTTCCGGTTGGGCGGCGGCGATGGTGGACCTGGCGATTTCCTTCAGCGTCCCCGAGTAGGCCGCGAGAGCTTCGACGAATACGGCTGGCAGATTACTGGATAAGGTCATGCGGAAGGATGCTATTGCTTGCTGTCCGATGCTGTCAAATGGAATGCCATTCGTTTATTGAGACTCTTGGCAATAGCGGGACTGAGAAAACTGTTCCTTCTTTGAACTTCTCGTATGGCTAAAACCAACATGTCAAGGGAGTATAGTTTACTGATATATCCAGCCGCCCCCACTTCCTTAGCTCTTTCGACATAGGCTTCATCACTATGAACGGAACAAATAAGCACCTTGGTGGCGGGTAAACCTTGGCGTATATGGTGAGTGGCATCCAACCCGTTGAGTTTCGGCATCGAAATATCCATGACAACCACGTCGGGGCGGAGTTTCCTCGCCATTTCCACAGCCTGGTTGCCATTGGCCGCATCACCGACCACCTGAATATCACCCTCAGCCTCCAGTATCTTCCGCAGTGCCTTACGAATCTCCTTTTGGTCATCAGAGATCTCGCCTTATCCACTCGCCCCAGCAACATTGGACGGTTTTCCAGAAAATGTTGGTAGTCATCCGACAACATGCCCTTTGCAGATTTTACGGAAGTGATATCCGTAGATGGCAAGGGCGACGGCATCAGGAATCAGCCGGGGGTGCCGGAACTGGGTCCACAGCAGGAGCCGCCAATACTGAACCCGTTCATGGAAACTAAGGGGTGATGAACGTGAGAAAGGCCCGGTAGAAACGCTGGGTCACGGAGGCCATCGCGGTGTTGTCGATGTTCGTCCAGGGACTGGTAACGGGAATATTCGTGGCGATCGGCGACCAGTTCGTAAGGACCAAATCCGAACAGGTCTCCAGCGTCAGTTGAACATTCGTCGTGGTGGCGAGAACGACGGTCACTGAATTGGCGCCCGTTCTGGAGATATGGGTAAATCTGGGCGGCTCTTGCAACGCGGCTGGCAGACTGCCGCCCGAGGCGTTGAAAACCACCCCGGCGATGGAGGTCAGCGCTCTTCCTTCAATCGTGCTGCTGGTGCCCATGGTGATGGATTGATCCGCCATGATGGTTCCCTTGAACACGCAGAACGTGTCGAGAACCGCCGAAGTGCCTACCTGCCAGAAGATGTTAGCCGCCCGCGCGCCACCGGCCAGGATGACATGAATCCCGCTGCCCACTTGAAGATCGGCGCCTATCTGGAAGATCCAGACATCATTTGGCCCCCCCGTGAGAGTGACGTCCGCTCCGGTGATCGAAGCCGTGGTATCGAATTTGTACAGGCCGGGGCCGAGGTTCAAGCCGCCGATATTCCCGCCATTGGGATTCAGGTAATCTCCGGACGGCACGGGTGTCCGCCCGGCCGCCTCGTTGTAGGCTGTGGTCAAATCGCCCTTGGCCGTAGTTAGCATGGCGGGTGCCATCACCGACCCCGCAGGCCCGGTGGCATCGACGGTATAGATGGTCCCGTTTACTTGAGCCGCGTTCAACCCTATGGCGGACCCGGCGATCGGGCTCGCTCCGACATCCCCATTAATGATTCCACCCCCTGTCGAGGTGATTGCGGCGCCGGACAGAATCATGAAATGATCCGTCGTGCCCAGATTAACCGGCGATAGACCGGCGGCGGACATCCCATGCGGGATCATCACCACCACAATACCAAGACTGATGAGTATACGCTTCATTCCAAGTGCGATCCGGTTGTGTGCATTCATTGACTCTGTTGTTCCATTGTCGGGTTGCGTTTTCATTGTGCGATTCCTTTTCGTTTGTCGTGAGTTTTCAATACGTGATGTATGCCCGGTAGTAGCGCTGGGTCGCGGTTGTCGTTGTGGTGTTGTCGGTGTACATCCAGGGGCTGGCGACGGGGGTCGCCGAAGCAACCGGCGACCAATTCGTGAGAATCAGGTCCGGGCATGCCTGCAGCGTGAGAAGATAATTGGGCGTGGTGACGACGGTAACGGTCACCAAGTTGGTTCCCGTTTTGGAGATAGAGGTGAATCTGGGGGTTCCCGGCATGGACGGCAGGCTGCTGCCCTGGCCGTTGTAAGTCACGCCGGCGGTGAACGCCAAGGCTCTGCCTTCCATCGTGCTGCTGGTCTTCATTGTGACAGCCTGGGCGGCCAGTATGGTTCCCTTAAAGACGGCGAACGTATCGATAACCGCCGAAGTGCCCACCTGCCAGAAGATGTTTTTTGCTTGTGCGCCACCGGCCAGGATGACATGAATCCCGCTGCCCACTTGAAGATCGGCGCCGATCTGGAAGATCCAGACATCATCCGCCCCCCCCGTGAGAGTGACGTCCGCTCCGGTGATATAAGCCGTGGCATCGAATTTGTACAAGCCGGGGCCGAGGTTCAAACTGCCGATATTCCCGCCATTGGGATTCAGGTAATCTCCGGACGGTACGGGTGTCCGCCCGGCCGCATCGTTGTAGGCCGTGGTCAAATCGCCCTTGGCCGCGGTTAACAGGGCGGGAGCAATTACCGAACCCGCCGGCCCGGTGGCATCGACCGTATAGATGGTCCCGTTCACTTGAGCAGGGCTCAACACGATGGCTGACCCTGCGATCGGACTCGCTCCGACATCCCCATTAATGATGCCACCCCCTGTCGAGGTGATCGCGGCGCCGGACAGAATCATGAAATGGGCCGTCGAACCCAGATTAACCGGGGCCGGACCCGCGGCGAGCGTCCCATATGGAACCATCGCAGCCGCCGCCAGGACAACACCCATGAGTATCTGTTTCGGCCCGTTCATCCCGCGTGTGCATGGGTCGTCTGCGTGTAGTGAATCCATTCTTCTGTTGTTGTGTCGCGTTTTCATTGTGTGATTCCTTTCGATCTGTCGAGCCATATCCATATGCGTATACCTTTTGATTGAGGTTAATTTAGAGCTTGTCCCATATAACGAAATTTTCCAAGTTCACTTCCCGCGACTTGGTGTCACCCAGGCGTAACT
>Ga0118677_10002810_pt1 | contig 34234 bp, 29 predicted proteins | sample AliMusrvi5mmetaG_FD_86154 | JGI IMG/M metagenome (GOLD analysis project Ga0118677, IMG submission 86154)
CTGCACCAGATCGCGCATCTTGCGCGGCGTGTCGAAGGGCGTGGCGGTTTCGAAGTCCGCGATGGAGCGGGTGGATACCTACACGAAGAACTCGGCAGCGGCTCCGGCGACGCCAGCCTCGGCGGGCGTTTCGCTGTATCAGGGCGCGCAGGTCCTGGAGCAGCTTTCGCGCACGGAGGAGGATCGCGCGGTGAACGCGCCGCAGATCCGGGAGATCAAGGGCAAGCTGGCCGACACGAAGTTCGTGACGGGATTCGGGTCGATGGGCGGCGAGGAGTTCTTCTCGTACCTCAACATCAGTGACAGCCTGCGCCGCGCGGGCGGGCCCGAGTGGCAGAAGTGGAACAGCGACATCCAGGCCAAACTGGTCAAGCTGCAGAATGAGGACGGCACCTGGGCCGGTCACCACTGCATCACCGGCCGCGTCGCAGTGACGGGCGCCGCAATCCTCACCCTGACTGCGGAACGGGGAAAGGCCTGACGATGCAGCGGCGTCAATTCCTCTCTCTGGCGCTGCTCGCGAATGCCGGTTGCAGGCGTGTTGGACTGCAACCGGCGTTAGCGCGGGGCGTTGATTATTTGTGGAGTTCACAGGCGGCCGATGGCGGATGGCATAGCAGGACGTATGGACTGCTGCGGTCCGGCCAGGCGCTGACGCCGTTTGTGCTGAATGCGCTGTTGCGCACGGAGCCGCGTCCGCAGGCGAAGGTGGCGCAGGCCATCCAGTTCATCCGGGCGAACACGCGCGCCGATGGCGCAGTGGGGATGTCCGATCCCGGCATCCCGGATTTTCCGAACTACGCGACGGCTCTATCGATCAGCGCTCTGTGCAGAGCAAAGCAGGATGGTTGGCAGAAACAGGTTGAACCAATGGTCGGGTATCTGCGCAGGCAACAGTTCACATTGCAAAACGGCTGGACGCAATCGGACCCGGCCTATGGAGCGTGGGGGATGGGCGGCGAGGTGCGGACTCCGCCGAACACGGGACATGTCGATCTATCGATGACGCGCCATGTGCTGGAGGCCCTGCGCGCGGCTGGCGTGGGTGTGGACGATCCGGCGATTCAGGCGGCACGAGTGTTTGTGCCGCGATGCCAGAATCTGGATGGCGGCTTCTTCTTCTCCACCACCGAGCCGGATACGAACAAGGCCGGTGAGGCGGCGGGGAAGTATCGCAGCTACGGCACCACCTGCGCCGATGGGATTCTGGCGCTGCGTGCCACGGGACATGCCGCGGAACATCCTCGACTCGTCGCGGCGAAGAAGTGGCTCGATGCGAATCATCGGGGCATGGCGGTGCCGGGTTTTGTTGGCGAAGCGTACGACCGCTGGCCGCGCGGTCTGGCCTTCTACTACGCGGCGGCAGCATCGGCAGCCGGAGTGGGCGCGATGAAAGACGAGTTGGAGCGAACGCAGCGCGAGGACGGGTCGTGGTCCAATCCTGAAAACCTGGTGAAGGAAGACGACCCGTTGATCGCGACTCCGTTTGCGGTTCACGCGCTGAGCACTCTCGCTAAGATGGCGCAGGCCTGATCGATTTCGGCGTAGGTGACGATGTACGGCGGCAAAAACCTCAGCACGTTGCCGTGCGTGCCATTGATGACGAGCCCTTCGGCCAATGCCCGTTCCACGTACTGGTCGCCTGGAACGTTGAGTTCGATTCCGGCCATCAGTCCCCTGCCCCGCACTTCGCGGACATTGGGCAGGCGCCGCAGTTCGGCCTGAAAGTATTCGCCACGGCTGCGGATGTTGGGGAGGATGCGCTCCACTTCTTCAAGGAAAGCGATGGAGATTCGGCATGCCAAAGGCCCGCCGCCAAAGGTCGTGCCGTGCATGCCGCGCGTGATGGCTTCTCCCGCGCGTTCGGAGAAGATGGTCGCGCCTAAAGGCAACCCTCCGGCGAGCGGCTTCGCGGTGACCACCACGTCCGGAGCCGGCACCGCGGGGTACATCTGGTAAGCGAAGTACTCGCCGGTGCGGCCGAGCCCGCACTGCGTTTCGTCGGCGATCCAAAGGGCATCGTGCGCAGTCGCGGCATTGCGGACCGCGGAGCTGAACGCTTCGGTCATGGGGAAGATGCCGCCCTCGCCCTGGATGGTCTCGGTGACAATGGCGATAGTCTCCTCCGTGGCGGCAGCTTCGAGCGCGGCGACGTCATTGGCGGGCACGAACACCACATCCGGCAGCAGCGGCGCAAACGGTTCACGATACTTCGCATTCCCGGTAATGGACAGCGAGCCAGCGGTGCGTCCGTGGAAGCCGTTCTCGAGCGCGATGACACGGTGCCGCCTGCGTCCGTGCAGATTGGCGCGGGCACGGGCGGCCTTGAGTGCGGCCTCCATCGCCTCCGAGCCGCTGTTGCTGAGGAAGACGCGGTCGAGGCCGGTCCAGGCCTTGAGACGCCCGGCCAGTTCTTCCTGATAGCGATGGGCGTGAAGATTCGAACTGTGGATGCACTTTTCGATCTGGTCGCGCATTTCGGCGAGCAGGCGTGGGTGCCGGTAGCCGAGCGCATTGACGCCGATGCCAGTGATGAAATCGAGATAGCGCTTGCCGTTGACGTCGATGAGATAGCAGCCGTCGCCGGAATCGACGGTCAAGGGCCGCGGCCCGTAGGTTGGAAGCAGGTGTTGCATACAATCCACGATAGGGCCGATACGTGTTTTACTCAAATACTATCGATTGCTATCAGCGATACCATATGGGTATGGATACAACGGCGATCGAATTGAGCCATCTGCGCTACTTTGTGGCTCTGGCGGAGGAGTTGCACTTCGGCCGGGCGGCGGCGCGGCTACATATGGCGCAGCCTCCACTGACACGGCAGATCAAGCTATTAGAAGCGAGGCTGCAGTGTGGGCTCTTTGAACGCACCTCAAGATCCACGGGGCTCACCTATGCGGGAGAGCAGCTGCTAGTAAGGGCACGCGGCCTGCTTGCCGAGGCGGAGAGCGCGTTCCAGATGATCGGCGGACTAGGCCGCGGCGATACCGGCCACCTGACCGTTGCGACTGCGCCCTCGCTGATGCTGACCGAGTTGCCGCGCGTGATCCGGGCGTTCCGCAAAAAGTATCCGGCGGTGGATTTCCGGCTGAGCGAGATGGCATCGAGCGTGATCTTGCAGGCGGTGCGGGCCGGGTCGGCCGATCTCGGCTTCGTACGTGGCATGGACAAATACCGCGACATCGAAACCCACCTGCAGTGGAAGGAGCAGATGGTGGCGATTGTGCCACACGGGCTCACGGTGACGGGAATCGCCGGCCTGCGCGCCGAGCCGTTCGTGTTCTTTCCGAGGCATCTGGGCCCTTCGTTTTATGACGAAGTGATTCGCCGCTGCCGTCGCGCCGGCTTCACGCCTCAGGTTACGCAGGAGGCCCGGCAATGGTCGAGCATCATCGGTCTGGTGAGCGCAGGCATGGGCGTATCGATCGGCCCGCTGTCTGTAGCGAAGCTGAATTCGAAGGCTGCACAATTCATACCGCTGGCCGGGATTGAAACCACGGTGCGGATCGCTGGAAGCACCGGCAGTAAATCGAATCCGGCGCTAAGGAACTTCTTAACACTCGCCAGAAAGCAGTTCAGCTTACAATCAGTTCAGCATGCCGATTAGCCGCTTCCTTAAATGGTGTGAAGTATTTGAAACGAACAGGCGAAACCGCCTGTCCCACCAACGGATGTCCCGTGCTTTCAATGGTGGAACAGGCGGTTTCGCCTGTTCGTGCCTTTTGATCTTGATAACGTTGTGCCTGCCTGCGCAGGAGCTGGATGTGCCGGTGTTTCGTTCCAACATGGAGTTCATTGCAGTGGATGCACAGGTGCTCTCGCACGGCATTCCGGTAAAGGGCTTGAAGCAGGAAGATTTCAAAGTGTGGGACAACGGGCAGCTGCAAACCATCACCAGTTTCGGCGCGGACGATCAACCGCTGGATGTCATGCTGCTGCTCGACGTCAGCCCGAGCATGGACCCAATTGAGAAGAAAGTGAAAGCCGTTGCGGCCGAGGCGATGGCGAGCCTGCTGCCGAAAGATCGCGTGGGCATCGCCGTGTTTGCCGATCGCGCCCGGTTGATCCTCGCCATGACGGACGACCGAGGAAAAGTGGACGCGGCAATCAAGCAGGTGTATTGGAACGGCCGTGGTACCGAGTTGAACGCAACCGTGCTGAACACCGCAAAGTATCTGGGCAGCAAGGCGCGTACCGAAGCGCGGCGTGCGGTGGTGATCCTCACCGACAACAAAGGCTACGGGGGGCTGACGGATGAGTATGTGCGCGACGGGCTTTGGTCGGCCAACGTGGTTTTGAACGCCCTGCTGTTTCCGAAGACGCCGGGCGAAGGTGGAGCGGCCGACGTGCGGCGTTTCGTCAAGAACACGGGTGGCGAATCGATCGCGGTGAAATCGGCCGATATTCCGCTGGCCGAAATGTTCCGCCACCTGCGCGAACGGTACGGCATCATCTATCGCGCGCCGCAGGGCGAGCCTGGCAGCATCCGCAAGATCCGGGTTGAACTGACGCCGCAGGCGAAGTCAAAGTTAAAGGACGTCCAAATCCGCGCTCGATCAGGATATCGGGTCAGCGGGCGGTAGCCTACTTCTTCTCGTTCTTCTCGATCTGCTTCAGCACATCATCCGTGATTTCGCCGAACTTGATATCGGACTGCGTACCGTACTTGCGATAGAGGCGGAATTCGGTCTCGTTTTTCACCAGGTACGATCCCTCTTTCGATCGCAATTCACTGCGCAGCGGCAGCAGAAATTCGTTGTCGGCGATCTTGACGAAATCGTAGTTCAAATCCAGATCCACCTTCTGGATCGGGTAGTCCGTTGGGATCTCCGTGCATTCCAGCTTGATGCGCATGATCATGCTCGTATCGCGGTCTGCATAAATGAGGCCGCGCTGACCAGCCACAATCTTGCGCTGCGTACCGTGGTGGTAGATGGTGTAGTTGGAGCGCGAGGCCGGAATGTCGAAAGCCAACACATACATGATACGTCCGCGCAACTTGCCCAGGTGATCCCAAGAAAACTGCGTATCGGAATGATCGGCAAAGATCCCGGCGAGGATGCTACCGAATTCGCCGGATGAGGTCGCGCCGCCGAGCTTTTCGTGAGTCAACGTTTCGGGCGCTGCCTTACCGTTCACCATCATGACCTTATAGGCTTCCTTCTGTTCGTAGTAGGTGAGCTGTTCGTGAATCGTGTCGGCCGTCTTCCAATTTTCCGCGCCAGTGGGATCGACAAAACGGCGCGTCACCTGCGCGCAGATGTAGTTGGGCAGATTGGCGGAGTAGTTCTTCGCCATCTCTGAAACCTGCTGCAGGATCTTGTCATAATCGGGCGGCGGCGCAGTCTTCACGGTGCCGGGTGCCGGTTTGGGCGGCGCAGGGGGCGGAGCATCGGGCAACTTCCTGGAGCTTTCAATCAGCTCCCGCAGTGCGAGCACGGTCTTAGGACCAGCGCCCATGATGCGCATGTCTTCCACGCGGCTGGCCTCCAGCTTGTTCGTCAGTTGCACGCGGCCGACATACTTGGCCACTTCGCGATCGTCCAGGTGATTCTGAACAGAGGTCTTGATGAAGCCGTTCAGCTGGTCGACACTCATCTTCATCTGGGAGAGGGCAAGCCCGGCCGTCACCACCAACAGGCACACGTATCGTAAATACATCATTCCTATTATTAGGCGTTTCCGGGGGCTCGTGGGTTTCCAGTTCTTCTATGATGGTGGATGTGAAACTGACACGTTCGCTTTTTCTTGTGTTTACGGCCACATTGGCTTACGCCGACATGATGAAGGATTCGCCGGTGAAGTTTCCGGAGAAGGGCGCGCTGCCAGCCAAGTACCGGCCCGACGTGAAGACCGAGCAGGTGACGCCGGAGCCGGACTATTCGATCTTCGGGACGCCGCAGCGCTCGCTGGAGCAGATCAACCAGATCCAGGCGGAGATGGTGCAGGGGACGTTCACGCCGCCAAAGGGCGACTGGAAGTATCTGCCGAAGACGCACCGCATCCTCACCGAAGGCGGCGACCTGCATGTGCTGGCATTCGGCGATAGCATCGTGGCCGACACCATGCGCTCCGGTTGGCTGGCCAAGCTCGGCGAAGTTTATCCGAAGGCGAAGATCCGCGGCACGGTTTACGTGCGGGGCGGAGGCGGATGCCAGCACTACCGCGAAGAGGACCGCATCGTGAAGAACATCATTCCGCGCAAGCCGGATCTGATCTTCATCGGAGGTATCAGCCAGCGCGATACGGAGTTTATCCGCGAGTGCATTCAGACGCTACGCAAGGGCCTGCCGGGAGTCGAGATCTTTCTGGCCAGCGGCGCCTTCGGCAGTAACGCCGATCCGCGGGATGCGGCAGACCTGGCCAAGGCCCCGCACTCGGGCACTGGAGTTTACGGAGAGAAGTTGCGGGAGATCGCCGCGAGCGAGCATTGCGCCTATCTCGATATGACCGCGCCGTGGGCTGAGTATTTGAATTCAGCCAAGGTGCATCCGCACATCTTTTATCGCGACCGCGTTCACGCCAATGAGTTCGGCGAACAGATCCTGTCGAAGATACTGATCGCGTTCTTCAGTGCGCCGTATGGGCAATAAGGCTCTCCGCCTCTTTGTTGGTGAGCACCCAAAGGCTATAGGCTCCAATCGCGGTGCCAACAGGGAACTTCAGCAGCTCAAGCGCGGAGACGATCAGGATTGTAACGCGTCCCCAGTTTCGGCCATTGAGCAGCCCGATGCCGCCGATCAGGCTGGGGAGCGACAACAGCATCACTAACGCCGAACCGATGCCGAAGATCACACCCAGAATCGGAATCGCCACCATATCGTCGTGACTGTTCCCGTTGAAGCCAATCAGTGCCGCCAGACCTCCGAACAAGAGCATCATGCCGATGCCGCCCAGAAGCCCGAGAATTCCGAACACCACATGCATCGTCCCAACTGCTTTTATGTGAGAAGCCATATACCCTCTTCTGCTTTGAGAATACGAAATTCGGATGTGGAATGTTCCCGGCCCGTTCAGTGCTCGCCGCAGAGTAAAGTAAAAAGTTTCAGATCACTTTAACCTCTGATATATGGTACAAAGTATCTGAGTCCATGGAACTGACAAAACTAAAACGGAAACGGGCCACCGATGAGGTCTACGAGGCGCTGCGGCAGGCGATTCTCGGACGAACCTTCAAAGCGGGCGAGCGGCTGCAGGTGGAAGAGATCGCGCAGAAACTCGGCGTGAGTCTGACTCCGGTACGCCACGCGATTCAGCAGCTGGCGACAGAAGGGCTAATTGAAATCCATCCGCGCTCCGGGACTTACGTCGCTACTCTCTCCGCTCACGACATTGAGGAGACATTCGAAATCCGCTGCGCGCTGGAATGCCTGGCTGCGGAAAAATCGATCAGCCACATGACCGGCGCGAAGGTCGCACGGCTGCAGGATCTGGTGAAGCAGTTAGGCGAACCGGTCACCTCGGATGCGGAGCTGAAGAAGCACGAAAAGCACAATCTGGAACTGCACCGCATCATCATCGATACGGCAGGTAACAAGCGGTTGGCCGAAATGTATGAGAGCCTCAACGCCCATATCAAGATCGCCAGAATCCATGGCGCCGAGGCCGGCGGCAACGGCTTTGCGGAGCGGCTGGCGGAAGAGCAGGCCGAGCACGAAGCGATCGTCGAGGCGATTGCGGCGCACGATTCCAAACGCGTCGTCACCGCCATGCGCAAGCATATCTACCGCGCCAAGGACGCCCTGATCAGCACTCTCAGCACTGTAGAATAGAGGGCATGCCCCTCATCTCACTACCTGGAATCTCACGGCGTGCGTTCACGCTGGCACCGCTCGGAATCATGATGTCGCGCGCCGCTTCCTCGACCCAGCACTGGGCTTTGCTGTCGGACACGCACATTCCGGCGAATGCGGACGATGCCTATCGGGGCTTCAAGCCAGTCGAAAATCTGAAGCAGGTTGTCCAGCAGGTGGTGGCGGCCAAACCGGAAGGCGCGCTCATCTGCGGCGACCTGGCACGGCTGGAAGGCCTGATGCCGGATTACGCGCAGCTGAAGTCGCTGGTGGCGCCCATCGCCGTGCAGTCGCCGCTCGCGATGACACTCGGCAATCACGACGACCGCAAAAACTTCCTGGCTTCGTTCGGTGGAGCGCAGCAGGGCAAACAGAGCGTGCAAGGCAAGCACGTCATTGTCATTGATGGACCCGCGGTACGGATCGTGATGCTCGATTCCCTGCTCCAGGCCAATGTTACCCCGGGACAGTTGGGTAAGACGCAACGCACCTGGCTCAGCGAATACCTGAAGAACTCAGACAAGAAGCCGACGCTGATTGTGGTGCACCACCCGCTCGATGACGGCGATGGCTCCCTTACGGACTTCGAATACCTGTTTCAGATCGTGAAGCCGCACAAAAAGGTGAAGGCAATTTTGTACGGCCACACGCACGTCTACCAATATGGCGTGGCCGATGGGATTCATCTGGTGAATCTGCCGGCCATCGGCTACAACTTTACTGACTCGCAGCCGGTGGGCTGGGTGGAGAGTAAGCTGTCCGCCGAGGGTGGCGAGTTCACGCTGCACTCCATCGGCGGGAATCAGGAAAAGAACGGCAAGACGGTTTCGTTGAAGTGGCGCGGGTAGCGCATACATCACAAGCGGAGCCGCGAACGTCAGTGAGCGGTATAGATGGCCCTAGATCCTGCCCATCAACCCGTTCTGATAATCTTCGAACGCCTGCAAAATCTCCTGCTTGGTGTTCATCACAAACGGGCCTGCCCGAACCACCGGCTCCCCAATCGGCTCCCCGGCCACCAGCAGGAACTCCAGTGGCCGTTCCGAAGGATTGTTGATTGACACCACTCCGCCGTCCTTCTGAAAGATCACGAGCGACCCCTCAGCGAAACTCGCCAGCCCCACACCGGCCGCGCCAACACCGCGAATCACATAGACGAATGCATTCGCCGTCGCGGGCAGAGCCTGTTCAAAACTGGCCCTAGGCTCCAATGTCACATGCAGATAGGAGATCGGAATATTGGTCTCGATAATCCCCTGCTGCCCCAGCGCCGCACCCGCCACAACCTTCACCGTGACGCCATCACCCAAAACAGCCGGAATCTTATCCCCCGAATACTCCTGATACCGCGGCGGCGACATCTTATTCGCCCGCGGCAGATTCACCCACAACTGGAACCCATGCAGCGTGCCGCCGTTCTTCGCAAACTCTTCGCCCGGCATCTCCGAATGCACCAGCCCCGACCCCGCCGTCATCCACTGCACCGACCCCGGCCCGAGAATTCCGTGATGCCCGAACGAATCGCGATGCTGCATCGCGCCTTCGAGCACATAGGTCACCGCCTCAAACCCGCGATGCGGATGATCGGGAAACCCCTTCGCCTCGCCGGGCTGGAAGGTGATCGGCCCCAGGTGATCCAGCAGCAGGAAAGGGTCCAGATCGGCCAGCGCGTAAGTCGGAAACGCGCGACGGATGCGCATGCCGTCGCCCTCCATGGCATCGATTGCCGCGACAATGCGCGCGATTGTCCTAGGTTTCGTATTAACAGTGTCCATTCGGTTGAGACCAATTCCTCTCTACGATCATCCAATACTGCATGACTGAGTTTCCAGCCAACAAGCTCGCCGCCACGCATGGGCGCACACTCGACGCGATCCGCCAGCGATGGAGCCCGCGGGCATTTTCCGATCGTGCTGTTACTACTGATGATTTGACCGCGCTGTTCGATGCAGCCCGCTGGGCCGCCTCCTGTTTCGGAGAAGAGCCTTGGCGTTTTGTAGTAGCCACCAAAGAGAATCCGGAGCAATACGAAACCATGCTCGGCTGCCTGGTGGAAGCCAATCAGGCGTGGGCGAAGAGCGCGCCCGTGCTGCTCATCACCGTCGCCCGCAAGAATTTCTCGCACAACGAAAAGCCCAATTTTTATGCCCTGCACGACACCGGCATGGCCCTCGCCAACCTCATGGTGCAGGCCGCCTCGATGGGCTTCCATGCCCACGCCATGGGCGGCTTCGACCGCGACAAGACCCGCGCCACCTACGGCATCCCCGACGACTACGAACTCGGCGCCGCGGTCGCCATCGGCTACCTCGGCGACCCGTCAACGCTCAATGAGAAGAATATGAAATCGGAGCTCGCACCGCGCACCCGCAAGCCGCTCGGCCAACTGGTCTTCGAAGGCGCCTGGGGGACTCCGGCGAAGGTGTAACCGGTTACTGCGCTCCCGCGCGCATGCGGCGAAGGCCCTCTGGGAAGAGGACCTTCTCGCCGCGCCATTGGTATTGCATCACGCCGTTCATCGCCGTCCAGGTAGTGTGATAGCGGACGTAGGAATCGCCCTCTTTTACATTGCCCCAGCTCCCATCGGGATTCTGGTGCGACAGCAGAAATTCCACCCCGGTCCGCATATCGGGATCGGTCTCATCCACTCCGAAGGAACGTAGCGTGTCCATGAACTCACCCAACGTCTCCGGGTCGTTTTCCTGGATGTTCGCCTTCAAATTCGCGCGCAGGTACTGATACTCTTCGGGCAGCCATTCGGGCTTCAGGCGGTACAGCGTGTAGTCATTCAGCGTGTATACGATGTGCGTGATGGCGTACGCCGCATCATGACTGTTGCGGAAATTCTTGTCATCGGCGCGCGGATACGGCCGCATCTTCGGCACCCACTGGGCGACATCTTCGTAGCTCCCGCCCAGCCACACGCCGTATTGATTCGTCGTATACGCCGAGATCAACGCTTCGCACAAAATGTCGTAAGGGCTGTTCATGCGCAGCGGCTCGCCGCATTTCTTGCAGACCTTGGTCCCGCGCACATTGCTCGACTTGCACTTCTTGCAGTTGCGCGGAATGTCGGAAGGTGGCGGCTCTTTGGTGGGGTCAAACTGCAGGTAGTCCTCGGCCTTGAACTTGTGCGCCACGGCCACTAGCTCGGCCTTCAAGCGGTCATCCGGAAGATCGAGCAGCGCCGCTGACAGGCTGCCGAACGCCAGTCCGCCGATCACATCCGCATCGGCATCTGCCGGCACATGGGGGTACAACCTGCGCCACTCGCGAGCCCGATCCTGGCCCATCTCATAGGCACGGCGCTTGAGCTCCGGATCCTTGGCCGCAGCCGAGAGACTATAAAAACACCACAGAAAGTCGTCGCCATTGGCAACAAAGTTCTTCGGGGTCTTGGCCGATGCGTAGATGAACTCCAGTCCGCGCAGCAGAGAGCGCTGCCGGTCAAGCTCGGTAAACCGCGAACTCGGCCACAAGGTGTCTTTCGCAGGCTGTGAGTTGGAGACAAAAACAACCGCCGCCACAATCGGAAGTGCGGCAAGTAAAATGCCGTATCGCCACATTCCTCTATTGTACCGTGAGGCGCCAAATCCGGATGGAGATGAGTGTAACGAAGGCGTTAGCGAAGCTTGTCAGCCAGATCCAAGACAGTCTTCATCGCGACTTCAAAAGCAGGTGCCTCGCCATGGACCATGTCTAGCAGGAACGTTGCGTAATTTCCGGCGAAGCGTTGATCCTGCACTATCGCATTGACAGCCCGAAAAGTTTCACCAATTGGGTCATCGCGATAGGCAGGAAACTGGTGACCATACGCCTCAACATCGGCGGCCATTATCTCGTTCGCCAGAGAAACCACTTCGGTTCGGTCGAATTGTTTCCTCGCTATATGCAGGTCGTAGACATGGCGTACCAGCGTTTTATCCCATGAAGCTCCGGCACTCGCAAGCTCAGCCCCAAACCGCCGGGTGAGGGCAACGAACTTCTCCGCCACCGTTTCATTGAGATCAATGCATGGCATTTCGGGAACCTCCGGGCTACGCCGGAAAGCCTCGGCGAGGAAGGAAATGATTGGCTTGGGAACCGAAGGGAAGCGTAATGGCTAAACCGCCGTCTCAATCTGAATCTCAGTACGCAATGCCCCACCGGCAGTTACCAACGGTTGATAGGACAAGCGGTAGATGGTGTAGCGGATGCCGAATTCCTTCGGCAACAACTGATTAATGCAATCGCGTAATGCCCTCGCTGTAATCGGTTCAGTCGACAAATACGGAGAGCGTTACACAATTGATTTTGAGATCGTGCAAGGAACTGGAACTACTAACTACCGTTGCATTGCTCGAAGATGTCGCCACCAGCGACCTGCTGCGCGGGCAGGTCGGCACGATTGTCGAACAACTTGCGCCAGACGTATACGAGGTGGAGTTCATTGACGACGAAGGGCGGACATATGCTTGCCTTCCGCTTCGGGGTGATCAGTTGCTGCAGCTACATCACGAGCCGAGCCATCAAGCGGCGTAGGCAACCCGGCTGAGATGCCCCCAACTACGAACACATCCACGAGACTCACTCTGGCCAGCATCACCATGGCCGGCGGCTCACCAATGTCCGTCAGTCGAAAGCAGAAGAGCGGCATCGCCCTGTTCGGTTAGCCACTGATATCCATGCGAGCGAATGGGCTGCCCAAAGGGCTCCTCGAGGATTGTGAGTTCTTCCCATTTGCCTTCCGTGAATTGGCACTCGAATGCGCTGGAACCGAGCTGAACAATGCCCACATCCTCAGAGGTCAATCTTAACGACAGATGGCCCGAAGATGTACCGCCTCAGCGGCATCAAACGCGTAAAGCCGGATCAGTGGACATTCCGGCGCCCCATTCTCAAGAAACTCGAGCTTCATTGAATCCTATCCTAATCCATAATGAATTGAGATCAGACTCAGTGGTACCATGTCGAAGTGCGCACAATGGGCGCCGGCGGGTTCGCGCGAAGGGCCAAGCCCACCAATCAGTCCTAAGAAAATCAACGGCCAAATACCGCCGTGCTGCCTGTCTGCGAACCACGGGCTCAGCATGGAGGTCCTATGAATTCACGCGAGCTACCTGCCCGCCCCAATCTCGAACACCTGAAGAAACAAGCCAAAGCGCTGCTCCACGCCGCGCTGGCTGGCGATGCCGAAGCAATCAACCGCTTCTCGGCATTGCCTTCCCTCAACCAATCAAATCTTGCGCTGCACGACGCACAGTCGGTGATCGCCCGCGAGCACGGCTTCCCATCGTGGAACGCCCTGCGCGAAGAAGTGGAAGCCCGCAACCTCTCACGCAGCGCCGCCATCGACGAGTTCATCCGCTGCGCGACGGGCAGCGCGTCCGGCCGCGCCGAAAGACTGCTCGCTCTCTATCCCGATATCGCTACCGCCACGCTCCACACAGCCCTGGTCCTCGGCGATGCCGCAACCGTTGATGCGCATCTGCGCAAGCATCCCGAACTGGCCACACAGTCCGGCGGACCGCAGAACTGGGAGCCGCTGCTTTACCTGTGCCACTCGTGCCTCCGCGGCAACGAACCGTCGCGCGTGGCAATCGCTCGCCAACTCCTCACACTGGGCGCGAATCCCAATGGCGAGTATCACTGGAACTGGCACCCGGAGCTTCCTCGAACTGCTTTGTGGGCAGCGGTCTGCGCAGTCAGCAATCTGCCGCTCGCTGAACTGCTGCTCGAAGCCGGGGCGAATCCAACCGATGGCGTCGCCACCCACATCGCCGGAGGCGGCGGAAACCTCGACGCCCTCGAACTCCTGCTCCGCTACTCAGTCAACGTGAATGGCATCGAGAACGGCGTGCCTCCGCTCGTCTACATGATGACCTGGGCCAACAACCCGGCCGGTCCGCGCTGGCTGCTCGAACACGGCGCCGACCCCAATCTTGGCTGGAAAGAGACCGGCGAAGCGCCACTGCATGTCGCCGCTCGACGTTGGGACGTCTATATGGTAGAACTTCTCGTCCACCACGGCGCAGACGTCTCGCGCCGCCGCGCCGACGGCTGCACGCCTCATACGCTGGCCTCCATGCAAGGCAACGCCAGCGCCGCTAAATGTCTGCTGGACCACGGCGCGCAGGACGAACTCTCCACCCTCGACCGCTTCGCCGCCGCCTGTGCCAGCGCTGATCTCGCCACCGCGCAGAGCATGCTCGCGGCACAGCCAGGCCTCAGAACAGACCTGCGGCCCGAGCACCACCTCATGCTGCAGCGCCCCGCCGAAAACGGTGACGCAGCCGTACTCGAGACCATGCTCGCCTGCGGCTTCAACCCCAACAGCGGCGACAAAGACAACGTCACCCCGCTGCACCGCGCCGCGATGGGCGGCCACCCTGCCGCAGTGCAGGTGTTGCTGAAACACGGCGCACGCGTGGATGCGGTTGACGGAATGTTCGCGGCCTCGCCGCTCGTGTGGGCGGTGGAAGGCCGCCGCCACGCCACGCAACCCGAATCGGAGTACATCGAAGCCGCGCGCTTGCTAATCGCGGCGGGCTGCCCAATGGGTTGGACCCCACCCGACGGGGCGCCCTCCCCCGAAGGAACGCTGGAAGCCCTGGACGATCTCTGCCGCCTTGCCTCCGCAGGCAGCTAACCCATCCGTATATGCGCCCTGCTATACTTCCGAATGGCCGGGCGTAAAATCATCCACCCCGGCCCACGGAGAAATCTCAATGAAAACCCTCATCACCACTCTGGCCTGCATCGCCTTGTTGGCCGGCAGCGCGTTGGCCGATGGCATCGACGGCAAGTGGACATCCGAGCGCAAAATGGAGCGCGACGGCCAGTCCATGACCATTAAACAGCTGTTCGACCTCAAGTCAGACGGCGGCAAAATCAAAGGCAGCGTCACCGTCATGTTCGGCGACAACGAAATGAAGGCCGACGTCAACAGCGGCAAAGTCGATGGCAACAAATTCTCCTTCACCGTCACCATGCAGACCCCCAATGGCGATATGAAGCAGATCTACGAAGGCACCGTCGAAGGCTCCACCATCAAAGGCACCGCAACCCGCGAAGGCGGCCAGGCCCGTCCCTTCGAAGCCAAAAAGCAATAACGAAGACCCCACCGGGGACGTAGCTTGCTGCGGCCCCAATCGACACATCCAGACCGCTGCGGGGACGTAGCTTGCTGCGGCCCCAATCGACACATCCAGACCGCTGCGGGGACGTTGCTTGCTGCGTCCCCAATCGACACATCCAGACCGCTGCGGGGACGTAGCTTGCTGCGTCCCCAATCGACACATCCAGACCGCTGCGGGGACGTAGCTTGCTGCGTCCCCAATCGACACATCCAGACCGCTGCGGGGACGTAGCTTGCTGCGTCCCCACTAACGACACATCCAGACCGCTGCGGGGACGTAGCTTGCTGCGTCCCCACTAACGACACATTTTCGACGACACAAAATATTCCCCCTTGAAGAAACACCTCTCCCTCCTCGTCACCTCCCTCCTCCTCGCCGCCTGCGTCGCAGGCTACTTTCTCACGAACGAGTCCGCCCTCCCCACCAGAAAACGCACAACGGATACCGCCGTCCTGGTCGACGACCACCTCCTGCAAACCGCCCAGCAACTAGCCTCCCTCGCCGATCAAAACGACGACCAGTCCCTCGCCAAAGAAACCCTCCGCCTCACTGACAACGAACTCGACCAGGCCTACGCCAGCGCCCTCCGCGAAGCCACCGCACCCGGCCCACCGCCCACCGGAAAAGTCAAAGAGGCCACCGGCCGCGTCGCCGCCATCAAGGCCCGCATCAAAGCCGTGCAGGAACAGATCGCCAAACTCACCAAGCCCGCCGAAACCAGCGACGACGCAGCCGAGCAGCTCGAACTGGCCCAGGCCCAGAAGGCCCTCGACGAGGACGAACTCACCGATGCCCAGGAACAGCTCATGCTCCTCGGTGGCGACCGCCGCGCCAAACTCGAGCGCGCCATGAAAGCCCGCCAGCGCGCACTCACCACCACCCAACTGCCCAAGCTCAACACCGAACCGGTCCCCGCCTCCCTGTTCGGCCAAGCCGCCGCCTGGTTCACCCTCGATAGCCGCGACTCCGTCGTCCGCGCCGCCCGTCAGCAGGCCGATACCCGCGCCGCCGCCCTCCACCGCGAACACGATGCCATCGAAGCCCTCGTCAACAAGAAGTCCGCGCCAAAGCCCCAGCAGGAACAAGCTGCCGCCGACGAAGAGGACTCCGACGCAATGCTCGCCCGCCTCCAGCAACTCTCTGACGCCCGCAAAACACAGACCGAAACCACTAGGCGAATTCAAGAGGTCGAGCAACTCTCCGACGTCTACGCACGCTGGAGCGCACTCCTCGAACAGCGCCAGCGTGCCGTCGTCCACCTGCTGCTGCGCTCCGCCGCCACCATCCTCGTCATCCTCATCTCCGGCCTCGCCGTTATGGCGGCACTGCGCAAAGCCTTTGACCGCCGCAAGGACCCGCGCAACGCGCGCCAACTCCGCGTCATCTCCGTCGTGGCCGTGCAGATCCTCTGCGGCCTGATGATCGTCCTCGTCTGCTTCGGCATGCCCAGCCAGACCTCCACGTTGATCGGCATCACCACAGCCGGCCTCACCGTCGTCCTCAAGGATTTCATCGTCGCCTTCTTTGGCTGGTTCGCCCTGATCGGCAAGAACGGAATCCACGTCGGCGACTGGGTGGAGATCGAAGGCATCGGCGGCGAAGTGGTCGAGATCGGCCTGATCAAAACCGTGCTTCTCGAAATGGGCAACTGGACCAACTCCGGCCACCCTACCGGCCGCCGCGTCACCTTCAACAACAAATACGCCATCGAACAGCACTACTTCAATTTCTCGACGACGAGCCAGTGGCTGTGGGACGAACTGGTCCTCACGCTGCCGATGGGAGTCAACCCCTACACACGCGCGCAGGAGATCCGCCAGCGAGTGGAAGACCTCACAGCCGCCGACGCCGAAGGGGCCGAACAGGACTGGCTGCGAGTCACCCAGCAGTATGGAACCCGTGCCTTCTCAGCGAAACCGTCCATGGATCTGAAGCCCGGCTCCACCGGACTCGACGTGGTGGTCCGCTACATCACCCGCGCGCCAATCCGTGCCGAAATGAAGTCGAAACTGTTCGCGGCCATGGTGGATCTGCTCCACGGCCCTGACCAAAACCCCTGAAAATCGCCGTGTAAACGAATTACTTTTCTGTAAGTTAGGCCATCTATTGCATAATGGTTAATATGGCTCTGTTCCGCCCTGCGATACTGGTAGTGTGCCTATGGCTCTTTGGAGCCGCCGCCGAGGCGCAGGTAATTGAGTTTGAATCGGGTGGTTTGCACTACCAGACGCTCACGCGGAACGGCATTACGATGATGTTTGCTTACCTGCCCACGCACGTGCGTGAGTACTCGATTTTGCAGGTAGCCGTATCGAACGGCGCCAAAACGCCGTGCACGATAAAAGTCGACGACTTCCGCTATGAGCGGGCGGACGGCACAGTGATCCACCCCACGCCTCCGGGCGAAGTGGTGAAGGAAATGATCGAAAAGGCACGTAGTGGCGATGTGGTCAAGCTCGTGTCAACGTATGAAGCAGCGGTGTATGGTATGGCTCGCATTCAGTCAACCAACGGGTACGAACAGCGGCGGCAATCTGCTCTGGCACTCACGCCAAGAGCCAAACTGAAGGCGGCGGCAACGGCAAGCGCCATCGCTTTTGTGAACATGAAGCTCGCCCCCGGAGAGTCGACTGATGGCGCGGTCTTCTTGATAACCAACGGAAAGCCGTTAGGCCCGGGTAAATTAGTCGGACGCGCCAATTCCAACGTATTCGAGTTCAATCCAGGTGAATAAATTCAAACCCCCGGCAGGTAAGCCGAAGTCAGGCGAGAAACGCCAACAGAAGTATGCACGGCCCGCCGGTTCCCGGCCGGCATTCGCACGCGGTCCCGAGGATCGCGAGAAACGTACAGATGCACCGCGCGGAGCACGTCCGCCGTTTGGCTCCAAGCCGTCGTTCGGCGCAAAGCCGCCATTCAAAGGACGCACCACAGGCGACGGTCCGCCGCGTGAAGCACGCTTCGACCGCCCCGCGGGCGCGAGGCCTACTTTCAAAAAGAGTACCGATTACGGCAAGGGCCGCGAAGATGCTCCGCGCAGCGCGAAGCCGGCTTATGGCCGTGGTCCGCAGGATCGTGACGACAAGCCGCGTGGCGCACGCCCGCCCTTCGCCGCACGCGGCGACCGCGACGATAAGCCCCGTGGTGCTCGCCCACCCTTCAGCCGTCCCCCACAGGATCGTGACGACAAGCCGCGCAGTGCACGTCCGCCCTTCGGACGCCCGCCGCAGGATCGCGACGACAAGCCGCGCAGCGCACGTCCGCCCTTCGCCGCACGTGGCGACCGCGATGACAAACCGCGTGGTGCACGCCCTCCATTCGGACGCCCGCCGCAGGATCGCGACGACAAGCCGCGCAGCGCACGTCCGCCCTTTGCAGCTCGTGGCGACCGCGACGATAAACCCCGTGGTGCACGTCCTCCATTCGGACGCCCGCCTCAAGATCGCGACGACAAGCCCCGCAGTGCTCGTCCGCCCTTCGCCGCACGTGGCGATCGTGACGATAAACCCCGCAGCGCTCGTCCGCCCTTTGGCCGCGACCGCGAAGACCGCGACGAAAAGCCCCGCGCCTTCAAGCCCCCCTTCGGCAAACGTCCCACTGACGACCGCAACCGCGGCGCAGCCGACAGCTTCCGCGCCGGCGGCGCAACCCGTCCGCCTTCACGGCCGACCCTGCGCACCACCCTGCGCACGCCCGTCCGCCCCACACTTGATCGCAAAGGCCGCCCACCCGTAGGCAACAAACCACAGCTCGAACGCGATCCGCAAAAGACCCTCGAACGCGTCCTCTCCAAAGCCGGCCTCGGCTCACGGACCGACGCCCGCAGCTGGATCGGCGCAGGCCGCGTCCACGTCAACGGCAAGCTCATCCAGACGCCGGACCACTGGGTCGACATCGCACTCGATAAAGTCACGCTCGATGGCAAACCCGTCGTCGTCGATGGCAAGGAAAACCGCTACATCGTGCTTTATAAGCCGAAGGGTTTCCTCACCACCGCCAAGGACCCTGAAGGCCGCCCCACCGTCTACGACCTGCTCAAAGACGTAGGCCAATACCTGGTTCCAGTGGGCCGCCTCGACCTCGACTCCACCGGCCTCCTCTTCCTCACCAACGACACGAAGTTCGCCGACTTCGTCACCAGTCCGGAATCGCATATTGCGAAAACCTATATGGTCAAAGCCTCGAAGGTCCTCACCGACGAGCAACTTGACCAGCTTCGCAACGGCATCGAACTGGACGACGGTATGACCCGTCCGGCCATCGTTACGCGCGTCCGCGACGCCGCTAAATACTCGTTCATCGACATCACCATCACCGAGGGCCGCAACCGCCAGGTCCGCCGCATGATCGAAGCGCTCGATGCCAAGGTGCTCAAGCTTGTGCGCACCGCTATCGGGCCGATCAAAATTGAGGACTTAGAGATCGGAACCTATCGTGAGCTCAGCGAATTCGAGCTGCGCACGATACGCGGCGCAAACTGACATATAATAGCCCGAGGAGAACCGGACAATGCTTTCTATTCCTGGCCGCCCCGTGCGGACATGCGAAGGTGTCTCGCGCCGCGAATTGATGCGTATCGGTGGAGCAGGCCTCATCGGCCTCAACCTGCCTGACTTCCTGTCCATGAAAGCGCACGCCGCAGCAGCGAAAACGGAGTCCAAAACCTCGGGCCGCGCCAAAAGCGTTGTCCTCGTATTCCTGCAAGGCGGTCCCAGCCACATCGATATCTGGGACCCCAAACCCGACGCCCCGTCCAACATCCGCGGCGAGTTCAAAGCCATCAAAACCAAAGTGGATGGCATCCAGGTCAGCGAGACCATGCCCATGCTCGCCGGCCAGATGGATAAGATCACGCTCATCCGCTCCATGAGCTACACCCCGGCGGGCCTGTTCAACCACACCGCCGCCATCTATCAAATGATGACCGGTTGGGCGCCCGATAAGGTCTCGCCCTCCGGCCAACTGGAGCCGCCGTCTCCGCGCGACTTCCCGCACATGGGCTGCCAGATCGCCAGGATGCTGCCGCCTGAAGGGCCCATGCTGCCGTTCGTCGAAATGCCGCGTCCTCTGCAGGAGTCGAACGTCATCGGCAAGGGCGGCGCCGCCGGCTTCCTCGGCAAGGCGCACGATCCGTACCGCCTCTATCAGGATCCGAATAAAGAGATCCGGCTTGACGATCTCACGCTGCGTCCCGAAGTATCGCCCGAGCGTTTGAAGGATCGCTTCACGCTGCTCAAGGGCATCAACGGATCGATGAAGGAACTCGATGCCGCCGTCAGCTCCTACGCACTCAACGAATACTACGAAAAGGCCTATGACCTTGTACTCTCCGGCAAGGCCCGCGACGCCTTTGACCTCAACAAGGAATCGGACAAAGTCCGCGACCGTTACGGCCGCAACACCTTCGGCCAGGGCGCGCTGCTCACCCGCCGCCTGATCGAGGCCGGCACGCGCTTCGTACAGCTGAACTGGCCCGCCGTAGCCAACGGTAACCCCGAGGTCGACGCCTGGGACACACACGCCGCCAACTTCGGTCCGCTGAAGAACCTGCACTGCCCCGTTTTGGACCGCGGCCTTTCGGCATTGATCGAGGATTTCGATCAGCGCGGCCTGTTCAAAGACACCCTGCTCGTCGCCATCGGCGAATTCGGCCGCAGCCCGAAGCTCGGCGTCAGCACCTCCGGCAATACAAATTCACCGGACGGCCGCGACCATTGGCCCTACTGCTACACCGGAGTGATCGCCGGCGCAGGCATCAAGCGCGGCGTCATGTACGGCAAAAGCGACGCTCAGGCCTCATCGCCCGCCGACAATCCCGTGCACCCCACGGAACTGGTGGCGACGATCTATCACGCCCTGGGCATCGATCCGGAGATGGAAATCCTTAACGACCTGAAGCAGCCCCGCAAGCTGGTGGAAGGCAAACCGGTCTTCGGACTGTTCAGCTAGCGACGCCAACCGGCTCGTAGCGCTGAACGCGTATCAGGCTCTCGCGGCGGCGCGTCTGCGCAATGTCGTAAGAGTTTTGCATGCGCATCAGGGTTTCCATATCCACGCCAAAGGCCTTCTCAAAACGAAGGGCCATGTCGCCGGAAAGATCGGATTTGGCATTCAACAAACTCGAAAGAGTTGGCCGCGAAACACCCAGTATCCTCGCCGCCTCGGTCACGGAGAGTTCATGCGCCGCCACGATCTCCGTGCGAAGAAATGCTCCTGGATGAACCGGGTTCAACATGCGCAGGCTTTTCTTAGTGATAGTCTTCATAATCGATATCCCAAATCTCACCGTCTTTGATTCGAAAAGTAAGGCGCCAATTACGCGTCACGTGCAGACTCCACTCGCCTTTACGGTCACCGCCGAGTTGATGGGCTTTCCACGACGGAAAGGCGCGTAGCTTGTCCGGATCGTTCATATCCTGCAGGAACGCCAGCATGGCGCGAAGTTTGCCGGCCGCCTCGGCAGGAACACCCTTGGCGCTATCTTCCAGAAAGAGCCGCCTTAGCCCCTTGTGCGAGATGGTCCGGATCTCCACCTGGGTTTACTGTAGCCCGTCGCCTTACACAAGTCAACCACTTCGCCTTCATCTAAATCCCGCCAAACCCCAAACCCCAACTCCCCCAACCGCAACTCACCAATCGCCACCCGCACCAGCCTTAACGTAGGAAACCCAACCGCCGCTGTCATCCGCCGCACCTGCCGGTTCCGCCCCTCCGTCAAAACCAACTCCACCCAAGACGTAGGAATCGACTTCCGAAACCGCACCGGCGGCACACGCTCCGCAAAGCCCGGCTCACGCTCCAACATCCGCGCCTGCGCAGGCCGCGCCACATAATCCTGCACCGTCACCCCGCGCCGCAACCGCTCCAACGCCTCGGCCGTAGGCACGCCCTCCACCTGAGCCCAATAGGTCCGCGGATGCGCAAACTTCGGATCACTCAAGCGATGCTGCAACGCCCCGTCGCTGGTCAGCAACAACAACCCTTCGCTATCGGCATCCAACCGCCCCACCGGATACACGTCCGGCACATCGATGAACGGCGCCAGCGACCGCTCGCCCGAAAACTGGCTCAGCACATCATACGGTTTATTGAACAGCAGGTAGCGATGGGCCACTCGTTCATATTACATTGCTAGGCATGACCCGCAGAGAATGCATGGCCGCCATGTTCGCAGCCACCACTACCGCCAACGCCCAGCAGGCACGCCCCAACATCGTCTTCATCCTCGCCGACGACCTCGGCTGGTCCGATCTCGGCTGCTACGGAGCCGACCTCCACGAAACCCCCAACATTGACCGGCTCGCCAAACAATGCGTGCGCTTCACCAACGCCTACTCCGCCGCGCCCGTCTGTTCGCCCACGCGCGCCTCCATCATGACCGGCAAGCACCCTGCAACGCTCCACATGGCCACGTGGCTCGAAAACGCGGAGAACCCCGCGAAGAACCGCAAACTCCTGCCGCCCATCACCAAAGAAAACCTGCCGCATGAGGAGATCACCATCGCCGAAGTGCTGCACGACGCGGGCTATCATACGGCCATCATCGGCAAGTGGCACCTCGGCACCGCCGGCTTCTATCCCGAAACGCAGGGCTTCGACATCAACATCGGCGGCACTTTCTGGGGCGCCCCGCCCACCTACTTCTATCCGTACAAAGCGATGCAGGCCAACGGGGAGTTCCGCTACGTGCCGCATCTGGAGAACGGCAAGCCCGGCGAATACCTCACTGACCGACTCACCGACGAAGCGCTCAAAGTGATCGACAACGCCAAGGGCCGCCCGTTCTTCCTCTACCTGGCGCACCACACAGTTCACACGCCTATCGAAGCAAAGAAGGAGCTCGCCGAAAAGTATGAGAAGAAGCTCAAGCCCGAGTTCCATCACAAGAACGCGAAGTACGCCGCCATGACCCAGAGCCTCGATGAGAGCGTGGGCCGCGTCCTGGCAAAGCTCGATCAATTGAATCTGACGAAGAACACCATCGTCATCTTTTCATCCGACAATGGCGGCTACATTCAGCAAAACATCACCGACAATTTCCCGCTCCGCTCCGGCAAAGGCTCGCTCTACGAAGGCGGCATCCGCGTCCCGCTCATGATCCGCTGGCCCGGCGTGACGCCCGCCGGCGCGGTGTCGAATGAGCCCGTCGTATCGGCCGATCTGTATCCAACCATGCTAGCCATGACCGGCCTCCCCGGCGACGAAAAACACAATCGCGACGTTTACGGCAAGAGCCTCGCTCCACTCTTGAAGCAGCCCGCCGCCAAACTCGACCGCGACGAACTCTACTTCCACTATCCGCACTACTACCCGACCACAACGCCGGTCAGCGCCATCCGCGCCCGCGATTGGAAGCTGCTCGAATACTTCGAAGACGGCCACCTCGAACTGTTCAACCTGAAGGACGACCCCAGCGAGAAGAACAACCTGGCCGCGTCCATGCCCGACAGGGCAAAGGAACTCCGCGCCCGCCTGAGCGCCTGGCGCGAGCAAGTCGGCGCGCAGTTGCCGACGGTGAATAAAGGGGCGTAGAGGGAAATCCCTTGCGTTCATTGAATATGCCAGTCGCGTTTTTCATCTTGGGCGGGTGGATATTACTGGTGGCAATCGGACTTACAATCAGGTCCCATCGCAGAAGCAACGCCTTCGCCCAATTGCGGGACGATGTCGAATATCATGTCCCCGTCGACAATGTCCCGATGGTTTACTCTCAAAGTACTTTTCTTCGCTTACATGAGGAGTACTTCCCCGAAAAATCGGCCCTGCGCAAACAGTTTAGGGACGATATCAGTTTCGGTGCCATTGCTATGGCAAGTATCTACGTGGCCGCATTCGCTGCCATTCTGTTTACTCGTTCCGCGCACACGGAGCCCGAGCCCAAAATACTCAGGCTGGCTCCATCGTCGATACCGGGAATCCCATCCCAGGTCCGTAGCCAACTCGAATCCCGGGGCTGCACCATTCCGCAGGGATCCGGCACAACATCCCCGAACAACGTGATTCAGGGCAGCTTTACGCAGACCGGCAAAACAGAATGGGCGGTGCTGTGCTCATCCGGGCATGCATCAGAAATTGTCGTGTTTTGGGGCGACTCGTTCCAGAAGGTGTCCGCTTTCGATTTTGAATCCGAATCTCGCTGCATGGAGAATGGCGCCTATGCCCGGCGAATCGAGCTATCGGACAAAGGACCCTACAGAACGCAGGGCATCCGCGATCTGTGCGGCAAGAAAGTCCGGCTCATCCACACGCTGGAAAACGGCGAGCACAAATCGAGTCATATGGAGTAAGTCCTCATGCGCACACCTCACCATCCACATTAGCGTGCCGCAAAGCAGGTAATGAGATACTGAAATCGGACCCGCAAAAGTAATTGGAGTCCAAACCGCACACCGGATCGATTATGAATCGCATCGCAAACCGCATGTTCCTGCAAGCCGCCCTCTACGCCCTCATCGCGCCACTGAGCATCCACGCCGCCGACTCGTTCGACCGGCTCTCACAGATCAACAAAGCCTCCATCGTGATGCTGGCCGAGAATGGCATCGTCCCCAAGCCGATGGCCGCTCGCATCGCACGCGGCATCCGCACCGTCATGGCCGATGAGGCCAAGCCCGATGCCCGCCGCTCCGCAGACTACCTCGTCTTCGAAGAGGCCCTGATCAAAGCCGCCGGCGAAGACGCATCGCGGCTGCACACCGGACGCAGCCGGCAGGACATTGGAACCACCAGCTCCCGCATGGAATTTCGGGAGGCGCTTCTGGCCAACTGCAAGGCCTCCCTGGAACCTCGCGAGAAGCTTCTCGATCTGGCCGCCAAGCACCTCGCCACAGTCGTCCCCGCTTACACCCACGGAGTCCAGGCGCAGCCGGTAACGCTGGCGCACTACCTGCTCGCCTTCGCCTCAGCGCTCGACAGGGACGCCGAAAGATTCGAGTCCTTCTGGGGGCGGCTGAACCGCAGTCCCCTCGGCGCGGCGGCACTGGCCACCTCCAGATTCCCGCTGGACCGCAACCGCCTCGCCGGACTCCTTGGCTTTGACGGGCCGGTCGAGAACTCCTTCGATGCCAACGCCATCTCTCCCGCCGATACCATGGTCGAATTCGCCAGCGGCATGGGCGCGGCCGCATTGACGATCGGCCGCTTTGTCCAGGACCTGCATACCCAATACCACGATCCCCTGCCCTGGCTGACACTGAAACCCTCGCTCACTTTTTCGAGCAGTATCATGCCCCAAAAACGCAACCCCGGACCGCTGGAATCACTGCGCACCAACTGCACCCTGGTGATCGGTGACGCGCAAACCGTGTGGCTGCTCACCCATAACGCGACCTCCGGCATGAGCGACCTGAAAGACACCTCACGCGTTCTGCAAACCGCCACCGAGGCGCGCAAAATGTACAAGACCTTTGCCGTAATCCTCGGCGGCCTGGTGGTGAATCCCGAACGCTCGCTGGCGGAGGTCGACGCCGACTACTCCACCATGACCGAGGTCGCCGATGTGCTGCTGCAATATGCGAGCGTGCCCTTCCGCATCGGCCACCACTATGCCTCGGAGATCACCACCTACGGACGGGCCCACGGCAAGAAACCCAAGGACCTCTCCGATGAAGAACTGGTGCGTATCTATGCGGACTCTACCAAGGGACAGAAGCTGCCCTTGCCTGCTGCGAGAATCCGCGAGGCGCTCGACGCCGAACAGGTCGTGCGCAACCGCAAAGGCTTGGGCGGCACTCAACCCGAAGAGGTGAAGCGCATGCTCGAACAGCACCGCCGGTCGCTCGCCAGGCACAGGGCCTGGGTCGAGTCCCGTCAGGCCGCACTGGCCGGCTCTGACCGCAAGCTGGAAGAGGCATTCACCAGCCTCAGCGAAGTCCGCTAGCGGCAAACGGAATGTAATCGATAATAGTCAGATGACCCCATCTCGCTGGTTGCTGCTCGCGCTATTGATTTCTCCGCTTCACGCACAGGCGCGACTCAAGGCCAACATCGAGCGCATCACCAAATCCGTGAACGCCCAATGGGGAATCTACATCAAGTGCCTTGAAACCGGCGAAGAGATCACCCTCGACGCCGCCCGCCAAATGGATACCATGAGCGTCATCAAAATCCCGCTCATGGCCGAGGCCTTCCATCAGATCGAACAGGGCAAGTTCAAGCTCGACGACCGCATCACGCTCAAGGAAGAGGACAAGCGCCCCGGCACCGGCGTCATGCGCTCGCTCGACCCGGGCGCCACGTTCTCCGTCCGCGACCTGCTCATGCTCATGACCATCGTCAGCGACAACACCGCCACCGATCTCATTTTCAATAAAGTGGGAGGCACCGAGCCGGTCACGCGCTTTATGGAATCAGAAGGGCTCGCCTCCATCAGCGCCACGGGCCCCGCCAGCCGCTGGTTCGCCGCCCTGCGCGCCGCACCGAACGCCGCCGAATTCCACCGCGAAGCCAAGACCCCGTTCGGCCTCGCCAGCCCGCAGGACATCGGCCGCCTGCTCGAAAAAATCGCCACCGGCAAAATGGTGAGCAAAGCCGCCAGCGACGAGATGCTCAAAATCATGCGCAGCCAGGTCTATTCCAGCCGCCTCCCGCGCTACGCCACCGGCTTCCGCATCCCGCATAAGACCGGCGACTTCCTACCCTACATCGGCAACGACGCTGGTATCTTTGAAAGCGAAAAGCGAAATGTAATTGTGGTGGTCTTCACCGCCAAACATTTCGGCTCGGGACCGTATCTGGAGGATGCGATCGGACGGATCGGTGAGCTGGTCGCCAACTATTTTGGGAATTGATTTTGAGATAATGCGGACCATCCAATGAGTTCATTCAAAGAAGGCCTCTATGACCAGCTCGTCACGCGTGCTGTACGCGAATCACTCGACCAGCAGTCAGCCCAAGGACTCAATTCCTCCATCGCATCTCTTGAAGACGCAGACTCACCAGACTATCTCGCCCGTCACATCATTCGCCAGATCAAATCAGCTCTCCGCGCCGTAACTGGGGAAGATCGCAAGCAGCACCGGATTGACCTGGCTAATTCGATACTCGAATTCCTGCAATCCCGTGAAGACCACCTCGATGCTGACGAGGTCACCTCGCCCGGCGAACTGCTTCGCGCAATCTATCGCGGCCCCATCCCGCCTACACCACCAACCACACCTCTTAGCGCGACCAACCTTCACATGAATGCGCAAGGCGAGCCACGCCTCGGCTTTGAGCTCGAACGCGAAATGGCCACCGCCGACAAGGTCTTCATGGTGGTCAGCTTCATCCAATGGCGAGGCTGGCTCCGTCTCAAGAACGCATTCCACGAGCTAGTGCAGCGCAAGGTCCCCATTCAGATCCTCACCACCACTTACATTGGGGCTACCGATTTCCGCGCCATCGAAGAGATCTCGCGCCTGCCCAACGTAGAACTGAGAATCTCACTCGACGGACGCCGCCGACGCCTGCACGCCAAAGCCTGGCTCTTTCAACGCGAGAACGGCTACAGCAGCATGTACGTCGGCTCCGCCAATCTCTCCGGCCCCGCACTGGAAGACGGCATCGAATGGACCGTCAAGCTCAGCGAGGTCGAATCACCCCACATCGTCGACCGTTTCCGAGGTGCCTTTGATTCTCTCTGGTACGATCCGGAATTCGAACACTTCCGTCCCGACGACGAAGAGTTCTGCCGCCGGGTGAAACAATCGCTCGAATACGCGAGCAAAGGCCCCGGCCGCCACGACTCGCAATCGCCCGTCTTCTTCGACCTCCGCCCACATCCCTATCAGCAGGCAACTCTCGACCAACTCGAAGCCGAGCGAACAGACCGGGGCCACTTCCGCAACCTCGTGGTCGCCCCAACCGGCACCGGCAAAACCCTCGTCGCAGCCTTCGACTACGCACGCCAGCACTACATCGGCCGCCGTCCGCGCCTGCTCTTCCTAGCACACCGCGAAGAACTGCTGGAACAGGCGCGCAGCCGCTTCCGCCACGTCTTGCGCGACGAATCGTTTGGAGATCTGTTAGGCGGTGGCGAGGAACCCACAAGCTACGATCACCTGTTCGCCACCATCCAGAGCTTTCGCAGTCGAGGCCTGATTGAATTGCAAGGCGCCAAACACTGGGATTATGCGGTTCTGGATGAAGCCCACCACGTTCCCGCCGAAAGCTATCGACATCTCATCACATCACTCACGCCGCGCATTCTTCTCGGCCTGACAGCAACGCCTGAGCGCATGGATGGCGCCAGCATCCTGCCTTGGTTCGATAATCGCATCGCTGATGAGATGCGCCTGTGGAACGCCATCGAGCGCCAATACCTGGTGCCGTTCGACTATTACGGAGTCCACGATGGCACGGACCTTTCGAACCTCTCCTGGACACGCGGCGCCTATGCCATCAGTGAACTCGAGCGTAGCTACATCGGCAATACCCGCCGCGCGAATCTCATCATCAACGAGTTTAGTCAGTTCTACGGGGACTGGCGCCAGGCTCGCGCACTCGGTTTCTGCGTAAGTATCGCCCATGCGAACTTCATGGCCGAAGCTTTTATCAAGGCAGGCATCCCGGCACTCGCCGTCACCAGCGAATCAGCTGACGACGTGCGCGCACAGGCAGCGAACCGACTTCGCCGCCGCGAAGTGAATGTGCTCTTCACGGTGGACCTCTTCAACGAAGGCGTAGATATTCCCGAAATCGATTGCGTCCTCTTCCTGCGCCCCACGGAAAGCGCGACGGTCTTCCTGCAACAATTGGGACGCGGTCTGCGCCTTGATACGGGCAAGCAGAACTGCCTTGTCTTGGACTTCATCGGCAATCAGCGCCGCGAATTCCGCTTCGATCAAAGGTTCCTTGCGTTATTCGGCGGCACCCGGCAGCAGGTCATTCGGCAGTTGGAAACCGGCATCACCCGCCTGCCCGGCAACTGCTATTTCCGGCTCGACAAAGAATCACAAAAGGTAATCCTCGAGAACCTGAAGGCCCGTCTCCGTTCAAGCCGCGTCCGCATGGCGGCCGAACTGAAGGCGCTCGCCACACAACTCGGAAGGCTTCCGGCACTAACAGAATTCCTCGCGGAAACACGCTACGAACTTGCGGACATTTACAAGAAGTCCTTTGGCGGTTGGTCAGGGCTGCTGCACGAATGCCAGTTGATTCCCAAGCCCCCAACCGAAGCAGAAGCTCATCTGATCAGGCGTTTCTCATCGCTGCTGCACGTGGATTCCATCACGATGCTGAAGTCCTGGTCAGCTCAGAGCGCTGCGCTCCCATCCAATCTCGATCAGCGCATGCGGCAGATGCTCACGTTTCGCCTGCTCGGCAATGTTGAAGCCAAGGCATCTGACTGGGACACAGGCCTGACACGCATCCGCCAAAGCGCGCTTGCTACTGTGGAGTTCCAGGAACTGTGCACTGCGCTGCTGGATCGAGTCCGATTCCACTCTGACGAATCGGCATGGATGGAGCAGTATCCACTATTTCTCCATCGCCAGTACGAGCGCAACGAGATCCTGGTGGGACTTGGAAAGGCGGGTGACGCCGGCGGGCAGCACACCCAGACCGGTGTATTCTGGATGGAATCGCTGCGAACCGAAGTCTTTTTTGTCACCCTCGATAAATCAGAAAAAGAGTTCTCCCCCACAACTCGATATCGCGACTTCGCAATCAGCGAAACTCTTTTCCATTGGCAATCGCAAAACAAAGAAACGGAATCATCAAAAGCGGGCCAGCGTTACTTCAACCAGAAGGAGAATGGTGCGAAGTTCCTGCTCTTCGTTCGGCCAAAGACGGACGCGCCATTCCTCTTCCTCGGCCCGCTCCAATACGTTTCTCACACAGGCAACCGGCCGATGAGCATCACCTGGAAGCTGGAACATCCAATGCCAGCCTGGTTCTTCGATATCTGCGCATCATTACGGGCTGCTTGAAGACACGAGAGCCTCTTGCAAAACTCCTCTACGCAATAGCCGTTGGTTGTCCTAGCGTTATTACGCCTTTGCAGGAAGAGTCTATTCCCGCGCCAAAAACGATCCATGTTAATCCGAAATCATCCGCACTCAACTCGAAACAAGCACCGCGCTCTACCTTCCCAAGCATGCTGAAACAGTGGAAGTAAGTCTGACCGCCAACCCAGTCAGTATCCGCGTTCATCCGTACGAATCAGCGGCCATTTAACCCGTCGCATGGGGCTTGCTAAGCGTCACGTAGCATCAGATGAAAACTCAAACGTCAAGAGCGTTTCGAGTGGGTTCTGCAAGTCGATCACTACTGGAATCCAGGGGGAAGGTGCTCCACAGCATCGCACAATGAAGCGCCCAGGAACCAGTGCTGAAGAAGACGGAATGCTCTTCTTCAAGTCCTGATAGAGAGCATCTGGCTCCAGGTCAATTTCACCCGGCCACGAAGGAGCGCCGTGCTCCACTCTGACTGCTTCAAAGAATCCAGGATCTCGTAGTGGTTCCAGCACGCCCGTAAACTGGTCCGCTTTGAGTTGAGCCATGCCATTGGTTCCATCTGAGAAACGCAGCCACAGCCTGAAGTCTTCCTGATTCGGCCGTCCCCAGAGAATCAGAGGAAATCAGCGACTTCCCCACCTACCCCACCCCATCCAAAACATCCCGCACCTTGCGCGCAATCGCCTCCGGCGTAAACGGCTTCTGGATGAACTGCGTCTCCGGATCCAGCATCCCCTTGTGCAGAATCGCATTATCGGTATACCCCGACATGTACAGCACCTTCAACGAAGGATTCGTGCGCAGCAGATTCTCGGCCAGATGACGCCCGCTCATCTTCGGCATCACCACATCGGTCAGCAACAAATCAATCAGCCGGGTCTCGTTCTCGGAAAGCGTCAACCCATCCTGCCCGTCGCCGGCCGTCAGCACCGTGTAGCCCTGCTTGGTCAGCACTTCCTTCACCAGTTCGCGGACACGCTCTTCATCTTCCACCAGCAGCACCGTCTCCACGCCGCGGCCAGGTGCGGCCTGCACCACTGCGGGCGCCAATTGATCCGCCGGCTGCTGCAGCAGTGGCAGATAAACCTTGAACACCGTGCCCTGGTCCGGCTCGCTGTAAACCCAGATATTCCCGCCGCTCTGCTTCACAATGCCGTACACCGTCGAAAGCCCCAGCCCGGTACCCTTGCCGTGCTCGCGAGTCGTAAAGAACGGCTCGAAGATATGGACCTGCGTCTCCGCATCCATCCCATGCCCCGAATCGCTCACGCTCACCACCACATACGACCCCGGCTCGGTCCCAATATGGTGCGCCGCGTAATGCGCATCCAGCTCCACGTTCGCCGTCTCGATCACCAGCTTGCCGCCATAAGGCATCGCATCGCGCGCATTCACCGCCAGGTTCACAATCACCTGCTCGATCTGCCCCGGATCGGCCTTCACCCGCCCGATATCCGGCTTCAGCACCGTGATCAGATCGATGTTCTCGCCGATCAAGCGCCGCAGCATCTTCTCCAGATCGGCGATCACCTCATTCAAATCGATCACCTTCGGTTTCAACACCTGCTTGCGGCTGAACGCCAGCAACTGGCTCGTCAACGCAGTCGCGCGATTGGCAGCCTTAATCACTTCCTCGATATTCTGCCGGATCGGATCGTCCGGCTCCAACCCGCCGATCGCCAGATCGCTGTAGCCGGAAATAATCGTCAGCAGATTATTGAAATCGTGCGCCACCCCACCAGCCAGCTGGCCCACGGCCTCAAGCCGCTGCGCCTGCCGCAACTGATGTTGGAGCTTCATCTTCTCGGACGAATCCGCCACCAGCGACATCACGCCATTCACTCGCCCATCGGAGTCGTGCAGCAGCTCTTTCCACACCGTAACGTGAATGGCCGTGCCATCGCGCTTCAGCCGCCGCGAATCCTCACCGATAGCCCGTTCCGTCCCGGCCACAATGCGCCCCAGACTCGACAGATAGGCATCTTTTTCTTCCGGAAGAATCGTCGGCAGAAATGTCCCCAGCACCTCGGGCTCCAGCCAGCCGAACGTCTCTTCAGCCGCCCTGTTCCAGCGCTGGACCAAGCCCTGGGGATCGGTAATATGAATCGCAATCGGCGAAGCATCGAACAAGACCCGCGCCAGCTGCGTAGCCTCGCGCGCCGTCTCCTGCGCGTTTCTACAACGGATCGCACAGTCCACAACTTGCGGCAACGAGGCGAGTCCTTCCGCATTCTTCACCACAACCTGCGCAGCGCGGCCCCAGGCGAAACCGGCGTCTCCAGCCAGCGCGATAACAGGAGTCGATAACGACTGCCCTTCAAGCGCCCTGCAGCACTCCGGCACATCCACGTCGGCCAGAATCGCCACGAATGCCTGCTCCCGCAGTTCACGCACCGCAGCAGCCGGATCACCACACGTGATCACGCGATACCGCGGCAACTTCTCCATAACCAAACGGAGCAGTCCCGAATCAGAAGTGATGAGCAGCAGTCTCACAGTACCTGTCTCAATGACACATTCATGTTACTACACCCGAGACTCATTTTGGGGGACTCGCTACCCCCATAGGAGGGGATTCACTACCCCCACGCGAAACGCGTCAGGTTCCTCATGCGGGTATCAGGCATTCTCCAGCTTCTCCAGCCACTCCTTGTCGTGACCGAAGACATCCAACGCCAGCCGCGACGTATGAGCAAAATAATTCACCAGCAACGGATTGTCCGCCACCAGCGCAAGCAGCAACCGGTTCACCGCTTCACTGTCCTGCTCCGCCAGCGGTCCGCCCCAGCCCTGCTTGCCCGCCTTGCGATACGCGCGCAGGGTCTGTAGAAAACATGCCTCCGCGTAAGCAACGGCATCTTGAGGCGCAAGCCCTGCCTTGCGAAAGCAGTCGACCGTTGCCTCCACAATCGGAGTAAACAACATCCCCGCAAACGCCTTCCCCGCCGAATACAGCGGCTTCTTACCCGCCACCAACTCCCGCGAAGTAGCCCCTGCAAATTTCAGGAAGCGCCGCATCTCGCGCACCGCAATGGGATCGCCCTCCAACGCAAACCGGTTCGAAGCGAACCCCTCCATCTTTTCGAACGTTGCGCACGCCGCCCCGCATAAGGAGATCGCGTGCATATCCGCACTGTCCAGTGAACTGCCGAAGAGCACAAAGGCTTTCCCGCGCCACTTCACTGGAGCATCCGCCGCCGAGGCCAGCACCGCGCGAATCTCGGCATCGGGCATGGAGATGAGAATCAAGTCGCACTGCGCCAGGTCCGTCCACGACGCAACGGCGCGACCTGCTTTGATCTGATTGGCGATGCGGCTCGCAACGCGTAACGAGGAGGCTTTGACAGGCCCTAATAGTCCCCGGTGTCCGACAAGCTTGGCGAGATCAGGACTGATCTTTCCCGCCCCCACCATCCCCACTGACATTGGAATCTTCATACGCACGAGGTGCTTTTAAGGCCTTAATCTTATCGCGAATCTGCGCGGCTTTCTCGAATTCGAACTTGCGCGCCGCTTCGCGCATCTGGTCTTCCAGCTCCTGCAGGTAGTTCTGGCGCTGCTGCGGCGTCATGCCGTCCACGTCCTCTTCCTTCTCCATCGGAATCGTTACGTAGTCGCCCTCGGCGATCTTCACCAGGCTCATATCGATCGGCTTGATGATCGACTGCGGCGTGATGTTGTTCGCCACGTTGTAGTCCATCTGAATCTGCCGCCTGCGATTGGTCTCATCGATCGCCTGCTTCATGCTGCCCGTCAACACATCGGCATAAAGAATCGCGCGACCGTTCAAATGGCGCGCCGCGCGGCCAATCGTCTGAATCAACGATCCCGTCGATCGCAGAAAGCCCTCTTTATCCGCATCCAGAATCGCCACCAGCGAAACCTCAGGCAGATCCAACCCTTCGCGCAACAGGTTCACCCCGATCAACGCATCGAACTCGCCCTTACGCAGATCGCGCAGAATCCGGATGCGGTCCAGCGTGCTCACCTCGGAATGCAGGTAGCGGCACTTGATCCCGACCTCGGAATAATACTCCGCCAGATCCTCTGACATGCGCTTGGTCAACGTCGTGATCAGCGTCCGCTCATTCAGTTCGTTCCGCTTGCGGATCTCGCCCAGCAGATTATCCACCTGCCCCTTGATAGGACGTATTTCAACGGGTGGATCTACCAGGCCGGTCGGACGAATGACTTGCTCCACCACGACGCCGGCCGTCTTCGTCAATTCATACGGCCCAGGCGTCGCCGACAAATAGATGACCTGATTGACGCGATTTTCAAACTCCTCAAATGTCAGCGGACGGTTATCGAGCGCACTTGGCAAACGGAATCCGAATTTGACCAGCGTCTCTTTGCGCGAACGGTCGCCGTGATACATGCCGCG
>Ga0118677_10002811_pt1 | contig 34232 bp, 27 predicted proteins | sample AliMusrvi5mmetaG_FD_86154 | JGI IMG/M metagenome (GOLD analysis project Ga0118677, IMG submission 86154)
CCGGCCTCCCCATCCTCGAGAACGCGATCGGGTCGAGGGCCGAGCGGGACTTCCATCTGATCCTGGCGGCCGGCGCACGGCTCGACCTCCGGAACGACGAGCGCCAGATCCCGGCTCCGCTCGGCTTCGCGGTGCAGCGGAGGCTCTGGACGATAGCCCAAACCCTCGTCGAGCATGGTGCTCCCCTGACCGAGCCCCCGGGCTCCCACAGTATCAGCACGATCCTCCGCCAGATCGACCCGCCTTCTGAAGGTGGGTTCGGGACCGACGAGTACGCCCTCTTCGCGAAGGCCATGGCCGACAGGGGAGTCCCCGTGCCACGGCAGGAGAAGGGGAAACCCGGACCGTGAGCAGGCCCGCTCGAGAAGCCGGAAAACGGCCGGAGGCCGACGGCCCTGGGAGAGCCGCAAGGAGTGACGCATGAACCAGGATCTTAGGAAGCGATGCGGAGAATTCGTGAAGAGGATCCCCCCTCCCAACCTCGGCTACGTCGGCGGCTCGGTCGCCGAGCGGGTCCTCGCGAGCTACGCCGCCGGCGTGGCTCTCGACGACGAGACCCTCGAGCTGCTCGAGATCGTCATCGCCGACTCCCGGGAGACGGCGGGCGTGATCGGCGGAGCCGCGGCCGAGTACCTCCTCAGCAGCGCCGGGCTGCTCGGGGAGATCGCCGCCGGGGCCTGACCGCTCAGCCCGTGGTGCGCTCTCGCGGGTGAGAGGCTACTGGATCCGTCCCCTTTAGCTGGACGGGCTCTGCCAGGCGTCCAACCATAGCCTGGTTCATTATGCTGGCGCAGCCCGCAAACGGCATGAGTGCCTCCAATCACTCGAACGCAAACTGGAGTCGCAATTCGCCGCCGCCCGAAAGGAGCCGGCGAGGTGATCTCCCCGGCTGCTTTCCGCCGGATCACCACGTCGTCAGTACCGCGCCACTTGCAGGCCGGAGACTCTTTGAAAGAGATTCCACGGTGCTCCATCTCGCCGCTTCCAGTTTCGCTACGGCGTCCATTTCGAGCTCGACTGTCTTGGTTGTCATAAAGCTAAGTTTCCAGAGGATCAGCGGCGCGACAAGCCCACGGATACCAAGCCCGGTTTAGAACGTAGCAGGGGTTAGCTCAGGGTTTAGGTCATTTTGGAATTCACAGTGGTTTGAGCATAGTCTGGTATGCGGGCGGGCGACCCAGCGTAACCAACGACTCGAGGCCCGACAACGTTGCGGCGCTGCCTGCACGAGTATCATCGTCCGCCCGTAGCCAATGGTCGTGGACCCCTGACTCAGACCAGCAATCGAGCGAGGCGGACGACCAGGACGGCGGCGGGGAAAAAGACAAGTTGGGCGAGGAGCGTTCCGAGGAAGCGGCCGACCACCTGCCAAACGACGATGTGGCTGACCTCGGAAACGGGGCGACTGCCCCGCAGCGCCTGGTCGGTGATAAGGGCCGATACAGGGTCGATGAGGATGACCAGCAAGACGGTGCCGACCCCGTTGATGACGCCGCTGAGGGTTGTAGCGGTGCGGGCCAGATCCGGGGCCAATGCGCTGGCGTACATCGTAGCGCTGATGCCCACGGTATAAACCGCGGTGACGATGATGTTGAGCAAGAGGAAAGAACGTGGGAGGTTGAAGCGGCTGGCTTTGCGAACGCTGTCCGGCAGCGGAAGGCGAAAGTGCTGGCTGATCCGGCTGAACCCGCGCAGCGAGAGGGTGTGGAGCAGAAGGGCGAAGAATGAGCCCTGGGATTCGTAGGCCAAGGCAGCCCGGCTGAAAATCGTAATGAATGACGGGATGAGCATTGCTCCCAGCAAAGTCCCGACGCTGGCTGCAGCGAGGATGAAATGAAAGTCACGGAGCAGGCCGCCGAGGTTTCCGTGGTGGACCATCCGGTCCACTGCCGAGCCCAAAAGCGGCGCCTGCAAGGTATAGGCGACGCGGCTGACCAAGGAAACGATGCTAAACAACGCGCCCGTCAACGCCAACCGCCCCGTGCGGACGCCGGCAATGCGCGAGGCGTAGGAAGCCGTGTCCAGGCAGTGGACGACCCCCGTCAGGAGCAGGATGATCAGCAGGTTCGGCACGGAAAGAGAATGGGCCGCGAAGCGACCGCATCGCAAGCCGCATCAGCGCGCTGACAGTCGAAATCGGCGGGCTTGGCTACGGCAGGAGGAGAATGCGATAGAAGCGTTCTGGGGCGGCCCCAACGGCGTCCGTGACCGAGACCGTGGAGGCAGTAGCTGTGATATCGGGCGCGAGATCGGTCCAATTGGTGGCAGCCAGCGAGGGCTTGTATTGGACTCGATAAGTCTGGCCGGCGACAGCGTTCCAGGCTAGTAGGGCCCGACCACTCGCGATCCGGAGCGGCTGGAGAACCGGCGGCGAAGCAACAACCACCGTGGGCGGAAAGTTGGTCGAATTGGCCGGAGGCACGATCAGGAAATCTCCCGGTGAGATCGCGAAGAAGATGTTCCCGACGGACTGCACCTTGACGCGTGCGGCTGAGGCCGTGACCAGGGGAAGCAGGACCGTGCTGGCGCCGTTGTTCGGGATGTTGCTGGCTAGCACGATCGGGAAGGAGAGACCGCCGTTGGTCGAGAGCAGGATCGTGACACTGGCGGCATTGACCGGCGCATTCGTGGTGCCGGCCACATCCCAGGTGATGGTTTGCGCGCCCGACCACGTCACCCCGCCCGCAGGGGAGGCCACGACAAACGGGCCGGCGTTGGTGGTCACGGTCACTTGCATGTCGGAGGAGGCCGTGGCGCCGCCGGTTGGGTGACTCTCGCGGGCGGTGACGCGGAAGTTCATCGTCCGGCCCGCGGTCGGGACTACTTCCCCCCGCGTGCTGGCATGCTTGAGAACGTCGGACAACTGGGGGAAGGTCCGAGCCGGGCTGGTCGTAGGATTGAAGGATCGGAACAAGGGGCTGCTGCCATTGTCCGGTGCATTCAACGTGATCGAGGGGCCGAGGTCGCGCTCTTCCCAGCAATAGGTTAGTGCTCCGCCATCGGGGGCGCTGCCTGTCGCAGTGAGCACAAACGGCGTGCCCATGGGGATAGTGTAATCAGGCCCGGCGTTTACGGTGGGCGGGCTGTTGCCGGTGGCGTTGACCGAGGCTGCACTGCTCCCGGAGCCAGCAGCGATGTAGTGTAGGATCTGCTCCAGGCTGGCTGAGTGGAAATAGGCGCCGCTGTGTGCCTGGAGGTTATCGGAGCTGCAAATGCCGGCATAGGACATTATCGTTGAGCCGCTGCCCGGCTCATAGGCCGTGGCGGCGCAGCGGTTGCCGTAGCCGCAGGCATTGGCGCTGCTGTTGAACGAGTGCGTGGCGCCAAACTGATGGCCAATTTCGTGGGCCACGTAATCAACGTAAAAGGCGTCACCCACGGGTGGATAAGTGCCGGTTTCCCCCTGAGCTTTGATGCCGGCGACACAAGCTACCCCCACGCCCGCCAAGCCGCCCCCCGCAGTGCTGAAGACGTGGCCGATGTCATAATTGGTGCTGCCGATCACCGCATCGAGAGTAGCCTGGTTCTGCCTCAGCAAAGACGTGGGGTTGCCGTTGCTGTAAGGCTGGGAGCCGGTATTGGTATAGACGATCAGGTCATTACCAGCCACCAACTCCAACCGGACACCCAGTTCTGATTCATATATTCCCGTTACCCGATTAATGGCGGTGACGATTGCAGCCAGTCCAGCGGACACCGTCCCGCCAAAATACGAGGTGTATTCGGCGGTTGCGGCGCAAGCCATGCGATAAGTCCGAAGGTTGCCGCCAGAGATCAGGCGCGGCGTGATCTGCTGGGAAGCCGAGGACCCCGTCGTCGTGACGGCTCCGTCCGTGCTGCACTGGAAGTCCGGCGCCGCCGGGCTGCAATCGCGGCGGGCATATACCGCATGCAAGTTGGTGTCGCCGCGCAGATACGGCTCCACATAGACCGCCCCCCGCGGCGAGAGAATCTGAGCATGAAAGCCGACCGGCGTCAGATCAAACCTGACCGTTGCGGCGGGGTCGTCAATGCCATGCCCAAGGTAAGTCCTTATTTCCGGGAACCGTGCAGCCAAGTCCGGGTGCATGACTGGTGACTCAACAAAACGAAAGCGAGCCTCCGTTCCATCAGGCATCGGCAGGGAGATGACCGCGTGCGAGGCCGCGACCGCCTGCGAAGCTTCTTTTGGAGCCCCCTTCAGAAGGGGACGGAGCATGGAGTGCTGGAGGCGAACTTCCCGAAACGCGTTTGGCCGGACCCAGGTTTCTTGCAGCGATCGACCGTGCGGGCCTTGCTGAACCTTTTGCCACAGACTGGTTTCCGGGAGGTCTTGCGCTAGAATCGGGCGAGCGAACAAGACCGCTCCGGCGAAGAAGGCTGCCAGAGCGGGCGGCGTTAATAGGTTTATGAGCCGGTTGTTCAATCCAAGTCCAGTGCGGGTCGTCTCTGGACCAACTAGCGAGCAGCCCGCCCTGCGCGGCACACGGCAAAATCTAGCACAGCGATGTCGTTTCTCACTCCCCTATACTCCTCTCTATCAGGCACCTACGACAACTGGAACAACCACGGACCAAGCCCTCCGGGAAAGTACGGAAGGCCTTCTGGGGCCACCTTGGGTCGGCACGTGGATGAGTCGAATAATCTCGCCGTAATAATTTTATTGCCCCGGGCTGAGCGTGCGCCCAACATCGCCTTCGAGAATGTCATCCTCGCCCGTTATTGAAACGCAGGCCCTGAGCAAGGTCTTTGGGCCGCAACGGGCGTTGGATGGGGTGAACCTGAAAGTAGCGCCGGGCGCCATCGGCTTGCTGGGCCCCAACGGGGCAGGGAAGAGCACTCTTATAAAGTGCCTGCTCCAGCTCCAACCCATCACTTCCGGCTCTGCCCAATTGCTGGGTCGCGAGGTAGGTCGCGAGGGCCGCGAAATCCGCAAGCGCGTCGGCTACACGCCGGAGCAGGATTGTCACATTCCCGGTATGGCCGGCTGTGAGTATGTCACCTATTGCGCGCAATTGTGCGGCCTCCCTTTTCAGGCCGCCCGCCAGCGCGCCCATGAGATGCTCGACTTCGTTGGCATGGGCCAGGAACGCTACCGGAAGGCGGACACCTACTCGACCGGCATGAAGCAACGACTGAAGCTCGCCCAGGCCATCGTCCACGACCCCGAGATCGTCTTCCTCGACGAGCCGACCAATGGATTGGACCCCAAGGGCCAAGCCCAAATCCTTGAATTGATTCAAAGCCTCTGGAAAGCCTACGGCATCACCGTCGTTCTCTCTTCGCATCTGCTGCAAGATGTGGACCACATCTGCGAGCAAATCATCATCATTGCCCGCGGCCGCGTCCTGGTTCACGACACGCTGGAGAACTTGAAGGCGCCCAAGCGGGGCGCGGCGGAAGTGGTAGTTGCCAGCCGGCAGAACGATTTGCAGGCGGCCTGCGAGCAGCGCCACTGGCCCTGCACACCGCTCCCCAACGGCCATCTGAAGATCGAACATAAGTCCGAGTCCTTGAATCCGCTGCTGAACCTGATGCACGAGCTGAAACTGGCGCCGCTGGAAATCGTGCCCAGCCCCAACGCGCTGGAAGAAACCTTCGTCCAAGCCCTGGAGATGTCTCATGCCGCTGCATGACACCAGCTACCAGCACTGGGAGGGCGCCCATCTCGGCCTGTGGCACCGCCGTTGGACCATCGCCCAGAACGGCCTAAGGGCCTGTCTGCAAAACAGATGGATGCGGCACCTGGTCGTTCTATGCTGGGGCGCCGCGCTGGCGATGACGGCGCTCCTGTTCCTCGCGGGACAACTGTTGGTGGCCGACAGCGTCATCGTGCAGTGGGTCCACAACCTGAGCCCGGACCTCCAGGTCTTCGCCAGCATGCTGACTACCTGGCTGGAGCAACACCCGGAAGTCTCTGTCCGCACTACCCAGGATGTGCTCTTCTATTATTTTGGCACCTTCCTCATGACCGTGAGCATCTTTGCGCTCGGCCTGGCGATGCCCTTGCTAATCACGCGCGACCTGGCCAGCAATGCCATCATTATTTACGCCTCCAAAGCCGTCAGCCGCGGTGATTATCTGCTGGGGAAATTCTCCACTGCGTTCGGATTATTGGTTATGACCTGGCTTGGGCCGGTGTGCGCGGCGTGGCTGGTCGGTAACCTGCTCGCGCCGGACTGGCGGTTCTTCTGGCACTCCCGAGTTCCTTTGTTCCACGCCATTGCCTACGGCCTCAGCAGCATGGTTATCCTCAGCCTGCTGGCGCTGGGTGTTTCGGCGTCTTCCCTGAAAGAAAAATCCACCGGGGCTCTCTGGTTCACCTGGTGGATCGTCGGCGGCGTGGTGGCGCCCATCGCCGCTCACACCAAGCCCTGGCTCAGGCATCTGAGCTTCAATTTTAACCTCGACCAACTCGCCTTGGCCGTCTTTCGGCTCGGCGATGACCTCAAAATTGCCCAGGATAACATCCCCATCTTCGGCAGCATGCTGCGCAATGTCCGCGCCGAGACCACCGCCGCTTTGAACAACCCGCCCATCTGGGGTTCTTTGGTCGGCCTGCTGTTAATGGCCGCGATCGCTGCAATTATAGTTGCCAAACGCGTCAAACCCGAATGAGGCACATTCACCTCAGCTAACCTCTTGACCGATCTGCCCCGCTATTGCGCATGAACCCCGTCGTCCAAGCCCAGGAGTTAAGCCGGTGGTACGGCATGGTCATGGGGTTGAACAACGTCAGCTTCGAGATCGGTGCCGGCTTGACCGGCCTGGTTGGCCCCAATGGCGCCGGTAAGAGCACCCTCATCCAGATCGTCACCGGCCAGCTTGAACCCAGTTCCGGCCTGCTGACGGTGCTCGGCGAGGTCCCTTGGAATAACCCCCGCCTGCTCCAGCGCATCGGTCATTGTCCGGAGGGTGAGGCCGTGCCCAAGGACTTGCGCCCTCTGGAATGGCTGCGGGGCCTCGCGTGGCTGTCCGGGCTGACAGGGACCGAGGCGGTCGGCCGGTGTGAAGTGATTTTAGACAAAGTCGGGTTGCCACGCGAGCATTGGTCCAAACGCATGGGTCAGTATTCCAAGGGGATGAAACAACGGGTCAAGCTCGCCCAGGGCCTGTTGCACCAACCCGAACTGTTGGTGCTGGACGAACCAATGAACGGCCTCGACCCGATGGGCCGCCAGGAGGTGGCCGCCATCCTGAAGGAACTCGCCGCCGACGGCGTCAGCATCCTCATTTCCAGCCATATCCTCGCCGAGCTTGAATCGCTCTGCAAAGACATCCTCATTCTTAATTGGGGCCGCATCCTGGCTTCCGGCAGCCAGAAAGAGATACGGGGCGACCTGAAGAATTGGTCTGAAGCGCTCTCTATTCAATGCGACGCGCCCGAAGTTCTCGCGCGCTGCCTGTTCGACGCCGGTGTGTTGCTCGGCTTCGATCTCGATGCCAAGGACGGTCTTCTCCACATCCGGGTCAGGGACGCCGAGGACTTCTATGCGCGCTGGACAGGCCTGCTGCTGGCAAGCGGAGTGACCGTCCACGGAATCCGCAGCCAAAGCCGTTCGCTGAAGAACATCTTCGACAAGGTCACCACATGACCACGCACATTGAAACGACAAGCTTCCAGCCACTGAAGATGGCCCCACCCCCCATCTCACGCATCACGCATCACGCATCACGTCCCACGCTCCACGCTTCACGCTAACCATGCCTGATCCCCCCTCACTCCCGCCCGTCCTGCCCACTGCCGCCCGGCTCCCTCGGCTGACCTCCCCACTAGCGCCCACCTTCCTGGCCGGGTTGCGCGGGATTTGGCTGTTCACTTGGAAGCCTCAATTAGCCTGGCGCAAGCTGCCCCTGCTGGTATTGGGCCTGTTGGCCGTCCCTGCGCTGGTCTATCTTACCACCCCTTCGCTGCGAAGTGCGACTGTCCCCCGATCCTTCCTGGGCAACTCGGCTGAGCGGGAACGCGAGTTCACCCGCCTCCTCTCCCGTCGTGGCCCTTCGCTTCAGCCCGAGCAAGAGGCCCAACTCGTGCAGATCTTTAACGAGGAGTTTGCTCGCGCCGAAAGACCTGTTGGCGAAGCCCAGTTCACCGAGGCCGCGGCCAGCCGGCAACGCGAGGCAATCAAGGCCTGCTATGACCGCATCCACGTCCGTGCCCAAACAGTGCTCAACGAAGCCCAGTTTGACCGATTCCAACGCTTCGAAAAGACGGCCGTCCAACGAAGCCAGAACGGGGTAAGGCCCACTTGGGGCCGGACCGAAGCGTTCTATCGTTGGCTCATTGATTTCTACTTCTTCGTCCTGCTGCCGCTCCACTGCGTGAAGAGTTGCGGGGGCCTCATCCGGGACGAACTTCAGGCCGATACTCTCGGCTTCCTGGTCACCCGTCCGTTAAGCCGGGCCCGGCTTTTGGTCCTCAAGTATCTAACCCAAACCGCCTGGCTCCAGATCCTCCTGCTGGTCGAGACCCTCCTCCTGTTTATCGTCGGAGGTCTGCGCCAGATCCCGGCCCTCGGCGCATTGCTCCCGCTCTTCCTCGCCTCCCAATTCCTCGCCGTGCTGGCCTGGAGCGCGCTCGGCGTCTTCCTGGGCCAAGTCTCCAAGCGTTACATGGCCCTCGCGCTCCTCTACGGGTTCATAGTCGAAATGGGCATCGGCCGCATCCCCACAAATATCAATTCCCTCTCCCTCATGCGCCATCTCAAGACGCTCCTCTCGCCCAATCCCGCCCTCCAGTCTCTTTACGATTGGACTAGCAAAGGGTTTGCCTTATCCATCGGCGCGTTGACGCTCGCTACCGTCCTGTTCGTCGCGTTCGCCGCCCTGCTGTTCACTTTTAAGGAATATCATCACACTGCCGAGATGCAGAAGTGAGATCAGCGATTGCCTGCGATGGTGAGCAGGATGAGATCGGGCATTTTGTGACGTTACCTCCGGCCCAGCAGCCGGTAAGTGACTACCCTTCCTTTGCCTTTGACGCGCAAGACCCGGCCCGGCTTGAAAGCATAAGTTTGACGCAGGTGCTCGTAGGTTGCCTTGGTCGCCAGGATCCCGCCGACAGGAGCGTGGACCTGCATACGGTAAGCCACGTTGACAGTGTCGCCCCAGAGATCATAGGCGAATTTTCGCTTGCCGATCACGCCGGCGACGACTGGCCCCGAGTTGAGACCGACGCGCATTCGCAACGGCACGCCCTGGCGCTCGGCGAAGCGAGCCACTTCCTCCTGCATGGCCAAGGCCAACTCGGCGGCCGCCTGCGCATGCGTGGGGAGCGGCGCGGGTAGCCCGCCCACGGCCAGGTAGGCATCGCCAATAGTTTTGATCTTTTCCAGCCCATGCCGCTCGCAGAGTTCGTCGAAGGCGGAAAAGACCTCGTTCAGGTACCCCACCAAAGCGCTGGGGGTAATGCCGTCGGAGAGTTTGGTGAAATTGACGAAATCGCTGAACAGCACTGTCACCTCGGCCAGGCTATCAGCGATGAGCTTCTCGCCTTGCTTGAGCCGTTCGGCGATTGGCTTGGGCAGGATGTTCAGCAGCAGTCGCTCCGAACGGTCTTGCTCGGCTTGCAGGCGGTGCAAAAAGGCCGTCTCCTGGTCGCGGAGGCGCTTCTTCTCGAGACACGCACCAATCCGGGCGCGCAGAAAGACCGGGTTAAACGGCTTGGCGAGGTAATCCTCGGCCCCCATCTCGATGCAGCGGGCGATCCCGTTTTCCTCATCGAGCGCCGAGAGCATGATGACGGTGGTCTCGCGCAGTGCGGGATCGGCCTTGATCTTGGCCAGGACTTGGAAGCCATCCAATCCCGGCATGATCATATCCAGCATTACCAGGTCGAACTTCTGGCCGCGGGCCAGCGCCAGCGCGTGCAAGCCGCTCGACACAGCGGACACGGTGTACCCACACCGCCGCAGCCGACGCGCCAGCATCTCGCGGCTGTTCTCGTCGTCGTCCACCACGAGAATCGCGCCCTCATCCCGAAAGGCACTGCGGGCGCTCTTGGGCTCGGGTACCTTGAACGTGAACCCCAGGTTCAAAGCAATCGCCTGCGGCGTTTTCACGCTCGCGTCCTCGGGCTCGGGTGCGGCGGACGTGGCCGGCTCGATCAGGTAGGCCTCCATGAGTGCCAACCAGTTGGCCGCCGCATCCCGTATCTTTTGCAGGTCCGGGATTGCCCCTCGCATCTCGGGATCGTCGGCCTGTTCGATCAAGAGGTCGCTGTAGCCGATGATTTGGTTCACCGGCGTGCGCAACTCGTGATAGAGTTGGTGCAGGTCGCGTTGCTGAAAGAACTGTTCCTCATCGAAATACCGGGCAATCAGAACCTGCAATTCCCGGCCGCCGGTGTGGATGCGCCGTAAATCCTCCACGTGAGCTTTCGGGAATTGCGCTTCCTCCATCAGCATCTCGCAGTAGCCAAGAATGTGATTGATGGGAGTGCGTAGCTCATGCCGCATCCGGGAGAGGTCAACCCTCTCCGCGGAGTCGGGACCAGGCGGCTGGGCGGGCTGGCTCGAGCTGCGCTCAGTCGGCTTCATGCTCGGGTCACGCTGCCCAACAGCTTCTGGATCTTGCCCAGCAGGCGCTCCAGTTCCACCGGCTTGGTATCGTAATCGTCACAGCCGGCTTCCTTCGCCTTCTTCTCATCCTCGGCCATCGCGTGTGCCGTCAGCGCAATCACCGGGATAGCCTGGGTTGCGGCATCGGCCTTCAACTGCTGCGTCGCAGCCCAGCCGTCGAGCACCGGCAAGCTCATGTCCATCAGGATCAGGTCCGGCCGCTCGCTGCGCGCCTTAGCGACGCCTTCCTGCCCGTCCAACGCGCACACCACCGAGTAGCCCTTGCGCTCCAATCGCCGCGACAGCATGTCACGATTCATCTCGTTGTCTTCCACCAATAGTATCTTAGCCATATTCACTTCTTCTTTCCCGTCCTCATGCTCCTGCTCTTGCTCCTGCTCTTAATCTTTCCCTTACTTCAAATCCTCCGTCGTCACACGATATTAGCCAGCCTCTTCCGCCAACCGATCCGGGTCAATACTTCTGCTCAACCCAACAAGCAGTGACACTGTGTCGTGCAGTATTTCCTTCCCGCCTTGGATTTGCTCGACGCTACATTTTCCATTTGCCAGCAGCACGTCCAGGCAAGCCGCACACTCCAGAGCAGAACCTCGAGCCGTGTCAAAATACCGACACCGATCTGGCGCCGTGTTCTTGGCGTTGCCCTCCGCAATGTCCAGCGGAACGGAGGTCGAGGCGCGATCGAGCTGGTCCGAGACCGACAGCTTCGATAGCAGTTTTTCCAGCAATAGGCTCGACCAGGCAACGAATTGAATGCTGCGCTGGTAAGCGATTAGTTTTTCGTGATCGAAAAGGGGCTTGGGAGTAGTCATAGGGAATTGAATAAAGAGTAAGAGCAGGAGCAAGAGCAAGAGCAAGCTTCAGAGTGAGATGGGGAGATCATGGTCGATTTGATACTAGCGCGCGCAGTTCGGTCGTGAGGCCTGCCAGGTTCAGAGTGCTCTTTTGCAGCACCCGTGCCACCTGCCCGTTCAATTGCCGCCGATCTTCCTCTGTAACGTCCTTGGCCGTGATTACCATCACCGGCACCAGCCGTCCGTCCGGTCGCGCGCGCAACTGCTGCATGAACTCGAATCCGTCCATCTCCGGCATCATCAGGTCCAGCAGGATCAACGTGGGCATGCCGTCGCTCAGTTTCTCCAGGCCCACTCGGCCGTTCTCTGCTTCCACCACCCGCCAGCCTTCCTTTTCCAGCGCCCGCCGCAGCATCTCGCGCGTCGCCGGATCGTCCTCCACCACGAGCACACTCTGCGGGCCGTCGGCCTTGCGATACTTGCGCAGCACAGCGCCCAGGCGCGACCAGTCAATCGGCTTGGTGAAATAATCCGCCGCGCCCAAAGCGAAGCCAATCTGTTTGTCCTCGACAATCGTCAGCATGATCACCGGGATGTCAGCCGTTGCCGGGTCCGCCTTTAAGGCTGTCAATACCGCCCAGCCGTCCATCCCCGGCATCATGACGTCCAGCGTGATCACATCCGGCTGGTGTTGCTTCGCCAGCTCCAGCCCGTTCTTGCCATCGCCCGCCAGCAACACCCGGTAACCTTCCTTGCTCAGCGAGCGTTCGATCAAATCCCGCGCCGCCGGATCATCGTCAATCGCCAGCACAGTCGAGTGCGGAGTGCGGATTGCGGAGTGCGGAGCGGGGCTGACAGTGGCGGGCAGCGACGGAGCGGTCAGGTCTTTGACCTCGGCGGGCAGTGTGACATTGAAGGTGCTGCCTTTGCCGTACTCGCTGGTAACAGTGAGCTCGCCGCCCATCAGATGACAAAACTTGCGGCTGATCGCCAGACCCAACCCAGTGCCGCCATACTTGCGACTAGTCGAGGAATCAGCCTGAGTGAAGGCCTGGAAAAGCCTGGCCAGTTGCTCCGCCGTCATGCCGATGCCGGTATCTGAAACGTGAAACGTGAAACGTGACACCTCGGAAAGCTCGCCTTCCTGCCCTCGCTTTTGATCGCGCTCTCGCTCTTGATCATGCTCCTGCTCCCTTTTGACCTCCATCCGAATCGTGCCTTTCTCCGTAAACTTGCTCGCGTTGCTCAACAGGTTGAACAGAGTCTGCCGCACCTTGGTTAGGTCCGCACGCATAGTGCCCAGGTCTGCGGGGCAATGCAAAACCAGGCGGTTGCCATTCTTCATCACGAGCGGCTGCACCGTCGCAACCACGTCGCCCACCATCTTGCTCACTTCGAACTCCTCCAGGTAAAGCGTCATCTTGCCCGCTTCAATCTTGGAAATATCCAACACGTCGTTGATCATCCCCAGCAAATCCTTGCCCGCGCTGCGGATCCTCTCCAGGTCCGGCTTCAGTCCGGTCTGGCCCAGGTCCTCGACCTCTTCCTTGAGCATCTCGCTGTAGCCGATGATGGCGTTGAGCGGCGTGCGCAACTCGTGGCTCATGTTGGCCAGGAACTGGCTTTTCGCCTGGTTGGCCGCTTCCGCGCTGCCTCGGGCCTCCTCGAGCTGACGGTTGGACCGGGTGAGTTCTTCGGAGCGAGTAGTAAGCTCTCGATTCAGGTGGGCGATGCTCCACGCGAGGTAAAACGCCGTCATCACGATGAAGGCTCCGGTGCCAATGTGGAATGAGTATTCAGGAAGAAACGGACCCAGCCAACGATCCAGCGGCACCCCAAGGCTGAACGCGAAGGGGATGGGCTGAGTGGCGACAAGGCCTGAAAAGCCGATGGCGATCACCCAGGCCCCTGGACGATGCCGGAGAACGGCCATGAACATGAACCGGATCATCTCGGCCAACACCAACAGATAGTAGGCGAAATGCACGGCGTAGATTGCAATCAGGGGAAAACCGAGGGCGACCAGCCACTCGTACCCGGCAGCCGCAGGCGAGATCAAGCAGATGATCGAGAGTAGAGCCCACCACGCCGCGAAGAACCAGAATTGCCGAGGCATCCGCGCTTGGAAAAGGGAGTAGAGGAGCGCGAGCTGCGCGAGGGCGACCGTGTAAATTACCAGGTAGATGTAGCCGATCCCATTATCAGACAGGGTTGACATCATGGCAAAGTGCAGGTACGCGGCAACAGAAGCGATGACCGCGAAGATCGAGAAGAAGAGCGCGCTTCGGGTCTGAGGGTGGAGTAGATAAAGTAGAAAATTCATCACGGCGAACGGTAAGAAGAGGGCGACGATCAGGAGGCCAGTCATCGGAGATGCTTTGGCATAGAGTCCCTGGAACACCTGGGGAACCGGCAGCCGGATGATCGCGCCCTCCACCCTCTTGCTCAAATCCCAGTCTTTCCGCGCCAGGGCCTCCTGTCGAGCTTCCCCCAGGACGGCGACCAAGGCGGGCGTCACGACGCCCGATGCGCCTGCGCCAAGACCTCCCAGTGCCTCGGCTGCTGACACTTTCTCATCCCACACACCATCACGGACAATCTCGGAGAGGGCGGAAGCCAGTCGATTGGTGAATTCCATACCCTGCGGCGCATGCAACTGGATGTCCTGCTGGTGAATCCCGCGCGGACCCTCGGGCCAGGACAATTCAGCCCACCCGTCCGGGCTTGCCATTTCCAGAGTAACGTTGGCTCCTTCTGGCAACCAGGCGGCCAACGAGTAACGGTCCGCCAACGGGTAGCCGGCGGACGCGCCGCCGACCCAGCGCGTCAATGCCACTTTGTTTGTCAGGAGGCGGAACGCTGAGAACCGATCCGATGCTTTTCCACTTCTGGCTAGGATCTTTCCTTGAAACACGGTTCTTGGCAGCTCTGCTTCGACGATTCGCGCATTCCCAAACAGTCGGCCGTGCAGATGGCGCGACCCGAGGTCGCGGCCTGGCTGACTCGGATCATCCAAGGGCCACAGGGCGATAAGTCCCGGCTCTTTGCCGTTGAGCCTATTGAAGAGATTGGAACGGATTTGCCCGGGCGTGCGCTCACCCGCCCAAAGTCGAACCTCGGACATTTGCCCGTTCAAGTCACTATCATGAGCCGCATTGGGAACGTCCCTCATCACGCTCCTGCCGAGCAGATTTCTGACCGGTGGCGGAGGCTTCGGACGCCAATTCATCGGAAACTCGTTGGTGGTTACCAGAGCGCCATTCACATAGAGCTTCGACCAGGCGGCTGAGGCGGTCACCGCGACATGGCACCAAGTCCCACAAGCCGGGACACCGGCGCACCAGGAGAAGACGCTATGATCGAAGGTCGGACCCTGACCTCGTACGCAAATGAGCCCTCGGTATGCGCCATAGCTTTGAACCAAGATGTTCAATCTGGCGTCCGAGAAATCAAAGAACCGCGCATAGGTCCCGTACTCGCGCCATTTTACCCAACCTTCTACGGTCACGACCTCGTTAGTGAACAGCCTGGTAGGCAGCTCGACAAAGCTGTTGGTGCCGTCGAGGTCAAGGACGCGGTTTGGGAGAGTTGGATTCTGGGCGGAGGCGGCCGCGGTTCCCAGCAGGACGATGAAGAACGAAAAAAGAATACCTAAGGACGGCACGAGTCTTGATCCCGCAAACTCGGTCCAGGTCTCAGCCGTTTGGGTTTGGTCCGTCGTCATTTGCCCTCTCGCACCGATACGACTGCCGGCAAGCTTACCGTGAAGACCCAACCGTGGCCAGCCTTACTTTGCCCCGAGATGTCACCGCACGTCCTTTGGCAAGACTTCCAGCGCAGTGCCAGTCCCAAGCCGGTCTCGCCATTTTTCTACTGCTTGCCTCCGCCTCGCTGAACGCCTCGAACGGCTTTCCCATCTCTGCTCCGCCGTCAGGCCAATTCCTGTATCGGAAACTCGAACGGTGATGCGGAACACCCCGGAATGCCCCGCTCCTCGCTCTCGTTCTTGCTCCTGCTCTTGCGCTTGCTCTACCCACCTCAGTCCGACCCCACGAGGCCAAGGCTCCCGCTGCCATTCGGAGCGCCGGCTAACTTCCACCGCGCCCCTCACCTGTCTTCAACTTCCCCGCTTTGCAGCCGCCCCGAAAACCTTCTGTAGCAGTTCTGTTGTTCGCGCGGCCGGGTTTTCGCGAATCCGTTTCTCCTCCTCAGCCACCATTATGAACAGGCCGTCCAGCGCCTTGTTGGTGACGTAGGCATCCACGTCCAGGTTCTCGGTCCCGAGCAACGACCGGCCGAATGAGCCGAACGCGTTGCCCCCCTCGGCCTTCGCCATGAGCTGCTTGTAAGTGGAAGTCACTCCAGTTTGATCGGTCGCACGTTTGACTATCGGTAGGAACTTGGCATACAGGTTCGTCTCGGTTGTCCTCCGGAAATACTGGGTGGCGGCGTTGTTCGTGCCCACCAGGATGGCCTTGGCATCCTCGATGGACATGCCTTTTATGGCATCCCCAAACACGCCGGCGGCTTCGGGCACCGCTTGCTCGGCGGCATGATTCATGGTCGTGACAAACTCATCCGCCAATTTGTCCTGCTTGAGAACGCGCAATGTCTTCTCCACTGTGCGTAGCTTCTCGGGCATGGGGATTTTGACAGCCAGGTTGGTCAGAAAGCCGCCGTCATGGCCAAGGCGGGTTACCGCCTGCTGAACGCCCTTTCCCAGAGCCGCTTTGAGCCCTTGGACCACTTGGACCACTTGGTCTTGCGAGAGAGAAGTAGTCAACGCGGCGGGCAGGGCCGCCGTCTCGTTGGTCGCCTTCTTCCCGAGTCCGAGCGCGTCGAGCAAGCCAGCGTGGGTGCTGAGAATTGAAACTAGTAGTATGACTGTAACGGTGAGGTGTATTTTCATGTACGCTTGCCCTTATAGACTGGCACAGTGTTTCGCGGATGGCAACCGCGAGGCTCGCCGCCCCACACCCGACCACGTGAGTGACGACCTGCGCCGCGAGCTTGAGTGACAGCGATTGTTGTATGTCACGATTATTATGTTGAAAACGAGGCTGACATCGCCTACAAGTTTGCCGGCTCCGGAAGCGAGACGATGGTAATTGGCGGGCGAGTTTACAAGCAGATCAGCATGGCAAGTTCGGTGCGTCGGCACTGGCGAGGCCGCTCTGTACCCAGTGGGTTCATTACCATTAATCGCTTGAGGTCAGCCGAAGGCATGCAGCAAACCAAAGACAAACAAGTTAACCTATGAAGAAACTAACGAAAATACTCAGATATCAACACATTCCGGGCACCTTGCTCGGTATCACCGCTACTCTGCTGGTCGGTTGCGGGATTGCCTCCGGGCAGGGCGAGGCAGCCGCCCCCCCTCCGCCGGAAACCTTGGGTTGGGTTACCACCTCCGCCTTGGGGCTCACGCTTACTCGTGGCAACAGCGAATCGTTCCTGGCGACCCTCAGCTTGGACACGAAACGGAAATGGCAAAATGATGAAGTTTTGGCGGGCGTTTCCGGTGGTTACGGCGATAGCACGGTGAACAGTGTCAACTCCAAGAACACGGAGTTCATTCAAGGCTTTGTGCAATATAACCACTTGTTCTCCGACCGGTTCTACGGCGGCGCGCGTCTGGACGGGCAGTACGATGGTATTGCCGGCATCGAATACCGCTTCAAGGTCAGCCCTATGGCCGGGTATTACCTGATTAAGAATGACAAGATGACGCTGGCTGCAGAAGGTGGACCATCGCTGATCGAGGAACATCTGGACGGCCAGACCGCGCACGGCTATTGGGCGGCGCGTTTGGCGGAGCGGTTTGAGTACAAGCTGACTGCCAGCACGAAGCTCTGGGAGTCATTGGAGTACCTGCCCAAAGTGGATGATTGGGCTTCGAATTACCTGATGAATTTCGAGCTTGGTATCGACACCGCCATCAACAAGCACTGGAGCCTGCGCGTGGTGTTCCAGGACCAGTATGCGAGCGCACCGGCGAACGGCAGGAAATGCAACGACCTGCGTTTGCTTGCCGGCACCGCTTACAAGTTCTGAAGCCAGTGCGAGGCGAATGGGCGCATCTCAGTTCTGAAAAGTTGGCAACCTTGCCTGCAACATAGCCAGACTAGCAAGAGCACGGTCTGCGGTCTTTTCGAGATCGCAGACCATTTCACTAAACAATTATAACCCCAGATAGCTGAACGTTCATATGTCAAACTCAAGGTCTTCCAAGCATTGGCACTTCTTCCGCGCAGGCGGATTCAACCAGGTCGCGCTCACTACTGGGTCCGACCTGATGGCCCTCGACCAACTTGACCAGAAGCTCTGGGTTGCCTTGGCGTGCCCCACTTCGGGGCTGGAGTTCGACAAAGCTACCCTGGCCCTGATTGATACGGACAAAGACGGCCGGGTTCGGGCACCGGAACTGATCGCCGCGGTCAAATGGGCCGGCGGCCTGCTCAAGAACCCCGACGACCTGCTCAAAGGTGCGCCCACGCTGCGGCCAGCCGCCATCAGCGACGCCACGCCCGAAGGAAAGCAGATTGCCGCTCTCGTGCGGCAGGTTTTGGGCAAGACGGAAGCGGCGGACATCACCATCGAGGAGGCTGCGGCCGCCGCCCAGACCTTTGCCGCCAAGCCCTTCAACGGTGACGCTATTGTGCCCGCCGACTCTGCCGGTGATGAAGCGACCAAGGCCGTCATTAACGATATCATTGCCTGCCTGGGATCCGATGCAGATGCCAGCGGCAAGCCTGGTGTGAGCCAGGCCAAGGTGGATCAGTTCTTCACCGAAGCCGCGGCATTTTCCGACTGGTGGAAGAAGGCGGAAGGCGACGCGACGGTGCTCCCGCTCGGACTGAACACGGAGGCGGCCGCCGCCGCCGTTAAAGCAGTCAAGGCTAAGGTGGATGACTTCTTCACGCGCTGTCGCCTGGTGGCCTTCGACCCGCGCGCCCTCAACGCGCTGAACCGCGACGAGAAGGAATTCCTCGCGCTAGGGGCCAAAGATCTCACCGCCTCACACGCTGACATCGCCAGCTTTCCGATCGCGCAAGTGGGTGCCAGCAACTCATTGCCCCTCAAGCAAGGCGTCAACCCGGCCTGGGCAGGGGCCATCGCCACGCTCCAGGCGTTGACGGTGAAGCCCCTGCTGGGCGACAAGACCTCCCTCACGGAGGCCGACTGGGCCGCTTTGCTCTCCAAGTTGAGCGCCTTTGACGTTTGGAGCGGCAGCAAGGCCGGTGTGTCGGTCGAGAAGATCGGGCTCAAGCGCCTGCGGGAGATCCTGGCAACCAAGGCCAAGGAAACCCTTACAGCGCTGATCGCCAAGGACAAGGCCGAGGAAGGCCATGCCCAGGCTGTCATCGGGCTCAACCGGCTGGTGCTTTACCACCGCGATCTTAACAAGCTCTGCAACAACTTCGTCAACTTCCGCGACTTCTACGGACGCAAGGACAAAGCCATCTTCCAGGCGGGCACCCTCTACCTCGACCAGCGGAGCTGCGACCTCTGCCTGACCGTGGAGGACGGCGGCAAGCACGCCGCCATGGCTGGCATGGCCGGCACCTACCTCGCCTATTGCGACTGCTATCGCAAAGGTAGCGGGGAGAAAATGCAGATTGTCGCGGCGTTCACCGGGGGTGACTCGGACAATCTCATGGTCGGCCGTAACGGTATTTTCTATGACCGTAAAGGCCGAGATTGGGATGCTACCATTACCAAGATTGTGGACAACCCAATCAGCGTCCGGCAGGCCTTCTGGTCGCCCTACAAAAAGCTAGTCCGGTCAATCGAGGAGCGCGCCGCCAAGCAGGCAGCCGCCGCAGAAGCTGCCTCGTCTGCCGAACTGGAGAAGGTTGCCGAAGCCGCGACGGCTCCCGGCAAGACCAAACCCGAGGCGCCCAAGAAGATTGACGTCGGGGTTGTAGCGGCGCTGGCTGTCGCCTTTGGCGCAGTTGGTACTGCGGTTGGCTACTTTCTGGGCTTCTTCCAGAAACTGCCCCAGTGGCAGATTCCTCTCGTGATCATCTTGATTATGCTGCTCATCTCCGCGCCCTCCATGGCGATCGCCTGGCTGAAGCTACGCAAGCGTAATCTGGGCCCTATTCTCGATGCGAATGGGTGGGCCATCAACGCCCGGGCGAAGATGAACGTGCCGTTTGGTGGCGCGCTTACCGGGGTGGCAGCACTGCCGCCGGGGGCGACCTTTGGCGCCGCCGATCAATATGCCCAGAAGCCGGCCAAGTGGCCCAAGTTGCTCCTCGTCCTGTTTTTTGTCTGGTGGATTTACGCATTCCTTAATGATCAAGGGTGGATTTACAGGTGGACCGATGGCCAGAATGGACAATTGCCGCCCGAGATGCGCCAACGCATCGAGGATCAAAAGAAGAAGGCAGAGGAACAGAAAGCCGCTGCTGAGAAAGCCGCCGCAGACGCCAAAGCTGCCGCTGATGCTAAAGCTGCCACGGCGAAGCCGGCGGAGGCCGCCAAGTAATTCCTTTGCACGGAAGCTACCGAACCCACATACGCACCAAATTATGAACAAAACAAAACAACATTGGTTAGGATTAGCATGCGCCGCTGCGCTGCTGACCGCGAGTTCTCTCAACGCTGCCGATGCCAAGACCTACCAGGTCACCGGCCCCGTGCTCGAAGTCACTCCCACGACCATTACGGTCAAGAAGGGTGAAGACAGATGGGAGATCGCTCGGGACAGCAAGACCAAGATCCCTGCCAACGTGAAAGTTGGCACCAAGGTGACCATCTATTACACGATGACCGCAACCGAGGTCGAGGTGAAGGAAACCAAGGCTAAGAAATAAGCCTCCCTCGTGGCGTAGGTTGCCCTCAGCTCTTGAGAGCCTGCTTGGTCGGTTCTTGCCAGACCGGGCTGGTCTTCCAGTTGAACTGGATCGCCAGCACGCGGAAGGCGAACGTGGCTCCAATGGTTATCAGCGCTGCTGGCATCACCTGCATGTGCGCCTCCAAAGTGAGAACCACGAACAGCAGGCACCCGCCAATGGCGGCTAGAACGTAGAACTGGCCGGGCTTGAATACCAACGGTTCCTCCCGCACAAGCACATCGCGCAGGCAGCCGCCCCCCGCCGCATTGATTACCCCCACGAGGATAGCCCCTGCGACGCTCAGGTCGGCGTTCAGCGACTTCTGCACGCCGACAACCGCATAGGCTCCAAGCCCCAGCGCGTCCAGCCAGGCAATGACCTTGTTAAAGCGGATGACGTGCTCCCGGAACAGAGAACCGACGATCGCGGACGCGACGATGACCAGTATGTAACGCGAATCCTTGGCCACGGCGGGAGGGCCCTGGACAAGAAAGATCCCATCTCGGATAAGGGCGCCGCCAACTGCCGTCGCAAAGGCCAGGGCAAAGAGCCCCACCCAATCGTATCCCCGCTTCAACGCCGCCAGGGCCCCCGTGAGGCCAAAGAGAAACGTCGCCGCGAGGTCAATGTAAATAGGGAGTATGAAGTGGCCGTTGAGCACTGGATTGGTTACATGAGTTACAAGGTTACATGCGCCGCGTGCACGTGCTGGCTATGTGACTCATGTAACTATGTAACGTTGTAACTGTGCCTTCGCCTACCTTTGTATCCGCGCCGAGCCGCCTTTAGCAAAGGCTCGCACTTGTTCCAAGGTCGCCATGGTGGTATCGCCGGGGAAGGTGGTCAGCAGCGCGCCGTGGGCCCAGCCCAGCTTCACTGCTTCCGCCGGATCTTCGCCCGCGAGCAGACCGTAGAAGAAGCCGGCCGCGTAACCGTCCCCACCGCCGACGCGATCCACAACATCGAGTTCGCAAGTTGGCGAAAGGTGTGTTTCGCCATCAATCCAGGCCACAGCACCCCAGGTGTGCCGGTTGGTCGAATGCACTTCGCGAAGGGTGGTCGCGACGACCTTGATCTGGGGATGCTTCTTGATGACTTTGTCAATCATCCCAATGAAAGCGCTCGGGTCCAGCTTGGACTTGGCAGCGACCTCCGGGCCCGGGATACCGAGACCTAACTGGAGGTCCTCTTCGTTCCCGACGAGGACGTCCACGTTTTTCACGATGCGGTCGAGCACTGCCACGGCGCGCTCATGGCCGCCAGAGATGTTCCAGAGCTTGGGCCGGTAATTCAGGTCGAAGGAGACCACGGCACCGGCTTGCTTGGCGGCCTGCATGCCTTCGATGATGACTTCGGCGGTCGTTGGGGACAGCGCGGCGAAGATGCCGCCACTGTGGAACCACCGGACGCCGCCCGCGAAAATGGCCTTCCAATCGAAATCGCCCGGCTTAAGCAGTGCGCCGGCTTCATTGCAACGGTTGTAAAACACTACCGGAGCGCGCACGCCCTGGCCCCGGTCGCTATAAACCGTGGCCATATTCGGGCCATGGACGCCGTCGTGCTTAAAGTGCTTGTAGAAAGGCCTGACCCCCATGGCACGCACCCGCTCGGCGATCAGGTCGCCGATTGGATAATCCACCATGGCGGTCGCCATGCCTGTCTGCATGCGAAAACAATCGGCCAGGTTGGCGGCGACGTTAAACTCGCCGCCGCTCACGTGGATTTGGCATTGAGTTGCCTTGCGAAAAGGGATGATGCCAGGGTCCAGGCGATGGACTAGAGCGCCGAGGGACACAAGGTCCAGCGCCGCATGCTTGGGGATATTGAGACTGTGCTTCATGTCAATGTTGGACCTCAGCATGTACCTAACGGCCGGGTCTGTCTGCCAAAAAATTAACGGCCTACGCAAAGCGGGCGCCGCTTGCACGTGCCATCAGGCGAGGCAAAGCTCTGACGGCACGGGAGCGCCCCTTTTAGGCGGCGGAGCGTCGCAGCCCCCCGAGCGGTACCGAAGCGGTTTGGGCTTGTGCCCAGGAATAGTGTGTGCTCTAATAGGCGCGATAACACGATCTAGGATGAAAATAAGCCTCTGCACCGTCGCGGTTGGTTTAGTCTTTGCTCTCGGCACCGAGCTGCACGCGATGGACCGTTGGAGTGCGCTCTCGCAGATCGAGTCGGGTGACGACGATCATGCCGTAGGCCCCGTCGGCGAGGTTTCTCGCTACCAGATCAGACCGGAGCTCTGGCGTCATTACTCTCCTACCAAGGACGATTGGACAAACCCAACCAAGGCCCTTGCCGTGGCTCGTCGAGCCATGAAGGAACGCTGCGCGGCCTTTGAACGCGCGATGCACCGGCCCCCGACGGACTCTGAGTTTTACATCCTGTGGAATGCACCGGCGCAGATCGATCGGCCGGGCAAGGCGGTGCTCGCCCGCGCCGAACGATTCTGCCATCTGATTAATCGCAAGTAAGCGGGGCGTCCCCTGCCTGCGAATTCGGCTCCGCCTGCTTCAGCGCCTTGGCGAGCAAGACCTGCTCGCGCGGGCCGTAAGACAGCTTTAGGGCAAGTTCTTGGGCTGTGGGGGTCATCTTCTTCCATGCCTTCTGCAAGGCATTGATCATCTTGTCGTCGGCCGTCTTGCTGGCGAGATCGCCGAGCTGGCGTTCGAGGAAAACCAGGCATAGAGCATCCTCTAAGACTCGCGCCCCAGCGTCGTGGGGGAAATCCTTCTTCAGGTTTAAGCTCTGGACGCGGGCAATGACCTCGTCCGGGTATCCGACTTCACGCATAATCTCGCCAGCTTTCTGCGCGTGGAACTGTTTGAGATCCTCACGCCATTTCAAGTAGCCCGCGCGTGTCATGGGATAAGAGTTCCGCGGCACGACCCACCGGCAAAGATGTTGGCAGCGCGCCGCCAAGCGAAGTTCCTCGGACGCCTCCGGGCACAGCTTCAGCACCCATTCGGTCAGCCATTGCGCGTAAAGCAGCTCGCGCGGGCACGGGACGCCGGCCACTTCCTCGACGTGGGGGTCCTGCGAATTCTCCTCGTCGAACCGGCGTAGGGCGGCTTCGAAGCGGCACGGATCCGCGGGCTGGAATATCTTGGTCACTCTCTTGGTCTTATTGCAGAAGTGCTGTATCGTGGCAAGCAATGTTATGAATAGACCTGTCTCTAACGGTCCGCCTACGCCGGAAGACTTTCAACGGCAGCTTTCGGAATTCATGCGCCAGCATTTAAATGCTGCTCGCCCGCAGCCGGCTGCCGAGCCCGAACAGGTCGGCGTCTCCGAAGGCCCTGGGCGGCAAACCAAGCCGGAGCAATTCGAGTTCAAATACAAGCCGCGCGAGGTTAAGGATTATCTCGACCGGTTCGTCATCAAGCAGGACGAGGCCAAGAAAGTTCTGAGCGTCGCCTTGTGCGACCATTATCACCATGTCCGGCTAGCGCTCGAAGGCAAGGAATCCGCCAATTACGCCAAGCAGAACATTGCTCTCATTGGCCCCACCGGTGTTGGCAAGACCTTCCTGATCCGCAGCGCGGCGGACCTGATCGGCGTGCCCTTCGTCAAGGCCGATGCCACCAAGTTCTCCGAAACCGGTTACGTGGGGGGTGACGTGGAAGACATGGTGCGCGACCTATTGCGCCTGGCCGAAGGCGACGTCGCTCGCGCACAATACGGTATCATCTACATTGATGAGATTGACAAGATCGGTGCCGCCGGAAACCAGGGTGGCCGCGATGTCAGCGGTCGAGGCGTGCAGACTAATCTGCTGAAGCTGATGGAGGAAACCGAGGTGCCGGCGCGTTCGCCCAGCGACATCGCCGGCCAGATCCAGGCGATGATGGATTTAACGCAGCGCGGCCGCAAAGCGCCGAGCACCATCAACACTAAGCACATTCTGTTTATCGTCAGCGGCGCCTTCGACGGGCTGGAGAAGATTATCCAAAAGAGGATGCGTGAAGCCACCATCGGCTTTGCTGCCAAGGAACGTCCCCTGGAGACCCCCGAGGATTTACTCGGCCACGCCCAAACGCCGGACTTCATCCAGTTTGGCTTCGAACCCGAGTTCGTCGGGCGGTTGCCGGTGCGTGTGGTGTGCCACTCGCTCAAGGTGGACGACCTCTTTCTGATTCTGAAAAGCTCCGAGGGCAGCATCATCCGCCAATATGAACAGGACTTCGCCGCCTATGGCATCGAGGTGCTCTTTGCCGATGAAGGGCTGCGCCGTATTGCCGAGCGGGCGGGCGACGAGCAGACCGGTGCGCGCGGCCTGATGACCGTCTGCGAGCGTGTCTTTCGCAACATCAAGTTCGAGCTGCCCTCTACCAAGGTGCGCCGCTTCGTGGTCACCCGCGAGTTGGTGGATGATCCGGCAGCCGAGCTGCGGAAAATCCTGGCTGACCCGGACCGTGAGGAGCGCATTGTCACCCGTCAACTGGTGGACGAGTATGGGCGGCGCTTTTACCAGACGCATGGCATGACCCTGCGTTTCACCGAGGCCGCCGCCGATATGCTGGTCAAGGAGGCCATGGAAAAGGGCCAGCCCGTCCGCGATCTATGCGCGACCAGGTTCAAGGACTTCCAGTTTGGCCTGAAGCTCATCGCCCAGAACTCCGGCCAGCAGGAGTTCGTCATTGATACCGACGCCGTCCAGGCGCCCGACAAAGTTCTCAGCGACTGGGTCGTCTCCAGCTACCGGAAATAGCCTGCAGTTCTAGCACGAACGTCCATGTGCGTTTCGGTGGTTTGGGCCTCCTCCAATCATTCCACACCTTCCGGAGCGCCGGTCTCCGACCCGGCGCTTCCCAGCCATTTGGCTGACGCCGGGTCGGAGACCGGCGCTCCGGCCTGTAGACGTTTCAAGGCGACTTGTGGTGAATCCAGACCAAAGTCGCCTTATTCACCCACGCGGATCTGCGAATACAACGTTCTTAATCGCCCTGCCACGGCACGCCGATTGAGATTCAGCGGGGTTCGATCCTCAATTCCAACCAGGTGATCCTCTGCTGGGGTGTGCCGGGCAGTTGCCTGACGTGAAGTTCGTTGTAGCCGTCGCGGGCGGATACCGGAGGGCACTGGTGTTTAACGGCCCGAGCAACTCCTGAGAAAAGGGAGAGATCGGCGAGGTCGGCTGCCGGCATGCATGGCTTCCCGTTCAGCGTGATCTCGAATTTGCTCTGCGCCATTCCATCTGCTTGTGCCAGACCAACCACCACCATCACGTCGGCGTTCCTGGGCTCGGGCCCAATGTAGATTCGGGCCGCGCCGCCCTTGAAGCCGTCCATCGGCAGTACTGCGTCGTTCGACATGCCGGGGGCAACCGTGTCGCGATAAGTGACCACGTGCCGCCGCGATTTCTGGCTGACGGTTCCGAGACTCAAACCCTCTTGGAGGAGGGCTCGATAGGCGTCCTTGCCCCCGGTCATTGGGCCAGGATCCATGTAGTTGAATAGGTAGATGCTGTCCGCGCCGCGGGCCAGACACGCCGCGGCGAAGCCTCGGGTCGAGGTGATGTCCTCCTCGATGGGCTTCGCCGCGGGATACGTCCGCACGAGAATCTCCGCACCCGCAGCCAGGACAATGTTCTTCGCCGCGTTTCCGATGCGCTCGCGCCATGATTCGAGCGGGATGTCAAAATCCGTTGTCGCCCAGAACGGTGTCGGCACGAGCATGTCCACCAGTCCTTCACGAACCCACGTAATTCCGTCCATGCCCAAATCCTTGGCGGCATCCGGGAGCGTCGGCACGCGCGCGCCGAGTTTGATGGGATGGCCACGCTTTTCCGACCACTGTCGTGTCAAGCCGCGCACGCCGCGCATGAGCTCGGTCAATTGTACCCCGCCTTCGGCTTCCTTGCCCGGCCGGAAGTGATAGCCAAACCGCATCCAGTCAAGTTCGAGGCCATCGGGGTCATAGCGCTCTAACAACTCGCGGACGTAGGCCATCGCGTGTTCACGCACTTCCGGAATGCCATAATCCAGCGCGCGGTCCGTCCATCCACCGCCGCCGGGGATGCGCCAGTAGTCAGGATGTTTCCGCCAGAAGGAACTATGGATGTAATTATCCACGTCATCCGCGTTGTGGACATCATTCATCCGCATGGACAGCCAGGGAGAAATCTCCTTCTCCCGGCAGCGAGCGATCCATACCGCGTACGGGTCAAGGCCGCGTTCATCCAGCAACCGCGCGTTCTCGCACCACTTCTTCGCGACCTCTTCCTGCGGCGGTTTCTGCCCATCCTTCAACTCCCAAATCGCATCCCGCACCTTGCTGCGGTGGCTGGCCTTCATCGCGTTGGGACAGAGAAAAAGATGCGACACCGCGGTATGCGCGTATTGATCAACGAACGCGTGGAGTTCTTCGAGGTTCATCTGCTCCGCCGATCGCGAACCGAAGAAATGGCTGTCGTCTTCGTTCAGGATGAGCATGGGCATCGCCGTTCCGGTAGCGCTCCATCCAGGGGGCGGGAGAAACAGGACAGCGGTTGTCAAAGCGACGAACAAACTCCTGTTAATTGCGATCATGGGGTGTAGGGCACCGTGCCGTTGGAGTCCACGCTGTAGCCCCACTTCATATTATAGGCTTCGGCCGGCAGGAATTCGTCCCCGCTGTTCTTAAGTTTCCGCGCCAGCAGGACTTCGAGTTCCCTCTGCAGTTTCTTATGGCCGGGCTGGTTCGCGAGATTCCGCACCTGGAAAGGGTCGGTCCGGTTGTCGAAAAGCAACCACGGCCCAGTCCGGTCCCGCACGTAGGTGTAGCGGCGCGTGCGGATACCACGATACTCCCGGCCCCCATGTCCCCGGTCCCACTGGGCGAATGGGGCATAGCAGGCAATAAGCGCTGCTCCGTCCGAGGGGTCTTTGCCGCCGCGCACATAACCGCTGTAGTCGAGTCCTTCCACGGTCCGGGGAATAGGTACGCGGCACAAACTGAGGATGGTAGGCATGAGGTCTTCTGAACTGATGGGCGCCTCAAGTTGACGGCCGCGAGTGCCGAACGCTTGGGGCCACCTCAAGAACAGTGGCACCCGGATTGATTCGTCGTAAGGCTGCTGTTTGTTGAATCCGCCGTGTGAGCCCAGGAGGTCGCCGTGATCAGAAGTGAACACGACCAGTGTGTTCTGTGCCAGGCCGGTTTCACGCAAGGTCTGCAGCAGGTCGCCCACACAATCGTCCAGTGCGGAGCAATGGGCGTAATACCCGGCCAGGGCGGTTCGAACCTTGTCGCTGATTGCTGCCGGGACATTCGCCCGCAGCTTCATCTTATCGGCCTTGTATTTGTCCCGGTACTTCCGCGGTGCGGTCTGATACGGGTCGTGCGGCGGTCCCCAGGCCAGAAAGAGGAAGAACGGCTTGCCGCGGCCGGCGTGGTCACGCAGGTACTGTTGCGCATCCCGGGTCTGAGCCTCCGCGTCATAGCCCTCCCATACCAGCTTTTCGGGGCCATCGGCATAATAGAAAGATTGGTTATAATCGTGAGTGCATTCCAGCACCTTCCAGTAATCGAAGCCCTGCCGGCGCTCGCGCGGGATGAACGCCGAACGCCCGCCTCCATTCAGATGCCATTTGCCGATGTAGCCGGTATCGTAGCCGGCTTGGCCAAGGACTTTAGCGATGGAGACCGCGTCGGGAGAAAGCGCCACGTCATTCAGAAACACACCCGTGGTCGAGGCGCACTGCCCGGTCATCAGTGAGGCTCGTGCGGGACAACAAACCGGCACACTGGATACGGCGTTGATAAAACGGATGCCCTCCCGTTGCAGCCTGTCAAGGTGCGGCGTTTGCACATTGGGATCCCCCGCGTGGCCTAAGGCTTGCGCGCGCCACTGGTCGGCGAGGATGAACAGGACATTGGGACGCTCCGCGGAATATCCTCGCCAGGACAGAAGCGTGGCCATGACCAGGCACACCAGGATCCTTATATCTACGCGTTGTGCTTGTCTTGCGTGTTTCATATGGGAAAAGAGAACCTGCGTCACACTGCGCGAGAAGGCGTCCGCGCTTCACTCCACCTTCACCTTGCTGATTTCATAGCGACCCTCGTTCTCGGGCGCGTCCATCGCCAGGCGCCAGGGGCGGCGTTGGGAGCTGGGATCCACGAGCGCCAGTGCTACCGTGTAGTCCCCGGCTCTCAACGCCGAGGGAATGGGGACCGACTCGGTGAAGTTGTATTCGCCCGGAAGCCAATTGCGTGGATTGGCCTTGGCGTTCGCGCCCATGACAGGCAGGCGCGCCGCGTTAAGCAGGTAGAGACGCAGCTCATAGGGGTGGATTAGTTTGCCGGCGCCTACATTGGCCCATTTCATCTGGAGCTCCAGCGGCGCGCCACGTTTGACGGTCTTCTCATGCGCAAGCTCGCGCAAAACGAAACGGGCGCCGGCCAAACGAGCGAGTCTCTCCAGTTGCGGCATCGCCTCTGGCGGCACGCGCCCGATGTTATCATTGATCAGGTTGACGTGGTTGCTGAGCATGAAATCGACCGCCGCGTCGAACGACCATTGACGTGACTGGAGATAGGCGTAGTCGCCGAACCACTCGAACACGACCGGCGCGTGCTTCCAGGTATCTGCCATGCCGATGACGTTGGCGTAGTTCTTCGAGCCGATCCAGTTCTGTTCATGCCAGGGCGAACCGACCCCGTCCCGTCGGAAGCCAGTGCCATGAGCGAGTGCGTACTGTAGGACCTCGGCATCGTCGGACATGAAGACCAGCGACGTTTTACGGAATGCGCGCAGGTAGAGATCAACGATCTGTTTTCGCACGGACAGAGGCACAGGATGCTGAGTGTGCCATTCGCCCCAGACGCCGTAGGAGCCGATATCTAGGAACTCCACCTCCGAGCGACCGTCGTATCGTGTGCCGAGTGCCTTGAGAAAAGCGCCGTGCTTGTCGAGATAGATCGGGTCGGCGTAGTCAGGCTCGACGCGCGGCACGCGTTTGCCGCCGCTGGTCGGATCGTCGCCGCCGACCAGATACTCGAAGCTCTTGCAGCCGGCGTCAAAGAGCCACTTGGGCGAAGTGTAGTAGCCACTGCTGTGGGCGTTGCAGGTCATCACACGCATGGCTACGGCGGCGCCGCGCGGCTTCCAGGCGGCGATGACATCGTCGATGAGTTTCCAGTTGAACTTGTCTTCTTCCGGTTCGGCGTCGGCCCAGTCGAAGCGGATATAGACAACCGAGCAGGGAAAGCGTGGCTCGCCTCGCGGGCTGCGCTGCTGGCTCATCCAGCCCTGGCCGGGATTGGCGAAGAGCGTGTCCACTTCGCGAAACTGAACGTGGACGACGTTAGACTCAGCGGCAGTGCCAGCCAGCCGCGCAAAGGCGAGCATCGCAACCAGCAATGGAGCAGGGTAGGTGAGCAGGACGGTTTTCATGCACGGGTTCAAGGTAGAGATCGCTTCGGCCCCGTCAATGGTGCTGCCGTCCCAGAATTCGAAGCACCCGGCGCATCCGAGGTCGAAGCTCTTACGGCGGTTCCGTGGAGCGGATGGTTGGCCTTGGGCCCATGCCGGATCAGAAGACCAAGACCGCCAAGCAGTGCGCTGGGGAGCCAAACCCAGAGGGCTTCGGAGTGAAGAACGCGAAATCCCCAACCGGAGAAGAAGAAATCAGCATCAAGAGGTGAAACAGCGATAGGACGCCAGGGAAGGAAGTAACGGTGGTTTGAGAGGGGACTGAAGAAGGCCACGCCCAAGCCTCCGTTGGTTAAGGCGTCGAGCAGACCGTGCGAAGCACAACTGATGAAAACCACTGCGAAAGCGGCGCTGCGGGACGACCGCAACGGTCGATGAAGCAAGGCAGCCCAAACAGCAAGAAGGAGTGCGAAGAGAATGGAGTGTGAAAGGCCACGATGCCCAAGCAGATGTCCATAAGGGATTCCCAGATCGAGGCCGAATGCGTCAGCATCAGGGAGGATTGAGGCCCCGAGGCCGGCCAGGAGCAGCCGCCCAGACACACAGCGCCGACCGAAAGCAACCGCCAAGGCAAGCGGGACGGCAGGGTGGGTGACGATGGAGGCCATGGAGTCTGCGCGGGCCAACGACCCCCATCAGCGAGCCCGCGCCGGCGACGGCCAGCATGCCACAAGTGCGGCATTATGGGCTTCGCTGCATGGAGCTTGTTGGGTGGCGTAGTCATCGTGCAATCTCTGGAGTGACAGCAAACCAGTGTCTGTCGCTACCATCGAGATACTGGAGAACAGCGTACAGACCGACTTTATGCACCAACTTGACCGGCGGCCACTGCCAGCGGGAAAGCTGCGGCGGTGGCAAAGCACAACAACAGACTGCCACTTCCCGGCGATTTGCGGCTCGGGCACTGCAATGATCGCACTCCCATGTGGTGGCAAGTCGAAGTCCCCATCCTGTGACTTTCGCGATTGAATCGCATCGGGCGTCGAACCGTCGGCGGGTCGTAAAACGATGGGGCCGAAGTAGCAGAAGAAATCGCGCCTCGCTGGAGTGCGGACGCGCAGAATAGCAAACCTCCCCGTCGTTGGGTTGGTGCTAGCGTAAGTGGCAGCAGGCATGCCGACTGCAACGTTCGTGTAACCGACCAGTGAAGCCGAGATGCCATGTGACCGCGGGCCGGGTGTACGCGGACTGGATAAAACGACAACGCAAGTCGCAGCGCCTCCAAGCAAGAGCAAGCAGCCCAGGCCGACGATGAAGTATTTCTGTTTCACTCTGTGCGTGCAGTCGCCGACCCGACCTCATCACTCGCGCTATCACCCCACCAGTAGTAGAGAAGGGCCGCCAGAATCAAGGCCAGGGCAAGGAGGATACAGATTCCCAACCTGACGACGCTCCACGGAGCGAGCGGCACCGAAAACGCCACCGGACCCAAGAACACGGAAGTGTAGTCCTTGACCCCCGGTAGGACGAACTCATCTTTGGCCGGTTTGCGAGGGGATAGCTCAACGACGTATTGGGCCCCAAGTTTTCGGTAGCCCTCCAGCCCCAACCTGAGCGGATATGTGCCAACTGCCCACCTCGTGTGCACGCTCAAGGCACGAAGGTTGTTCTTCGCAGGCGTGGCTATCCGGTTTGTTGCCAAACAATGCATGTGCAGGTCCCCTGTCCCTTTGTTTATTGTAGGGTCGGCTTCGAAGTTTGAGCTTTCGTCACCCAACCGGATAGGCATGGTCTGCGCAGTGCAGCCGTATCCGCAGAGCAGCACCCCAGTCAGCAATATGGTTTTGAGACATGGTAAGCGCATAGGTTCCGCCTCTAACGCTCGCGGTGAGTGGCGCCGGGCCAGTCACGCCCGGTGTGCAGACAAAGCGCGCTACCGGCGTCCACTGCACTGCGCTCGTTAGGGCCCATTCGTGAGGGTGATGGAAACAAGATAGACTCCATTGCTTTGGATTACGGCTCTCTCCAATAGTCCTCCCAATGGGTCACGGCTCCAAGACGGAGCGAAAATGAGCCAGAGGCTACTACCATCGGACAACGTGTAGAAGTCGTTGATCTCGTCGCCGACGAACTCGCGTGCGCAATTGGTCAGGCTGTGCCGGGAAAGGAACCTACGGACGTCCGGCGCATACATCTCCACCTTGAGCTTGGATGCAACCTGGATGGCCTTCGCTCTGGTGATATTGTTGGTCACATTGTTGGGCGACCAGACCTGCCCCCACACCATCGTGGCGAGTGCTAGGAGACTGCAAAACCATACGGTCGTTTTCATGTGAACAAGTGATTATACAGACCTGGATATCATCCCATTCTGGGGTGGTATCCAAACGCCCCCCTCCCCGGATGAAAGGTTTCTCTTCATCAAGGCCGTCTTTACTCCTCCCGCCCTCGGCTGTAAAGCCTCATTTTGACGCGCTTTCCAGCTTGCAGGGCAAATTCGCGACCATCGCTAATCCACTGCGGACCGTCCACCCTCTCCTCGCCGAGCCCTCCCCAGCCTCGCGCGGGCTCCGCCGGACACTCCCCGGACACTCGCCGTAGTACCCTCGATCCGGATCGAGGGTACTACGGCGAGTGTCCGGCGAGTCTCCGGGGAGGCTCCCGACCTGTCCGCGGCGGTGGGCGGAGCGGGCGGCAGCCGGTGAGGGGCCAACGGCCTGTTTGGGGCGCCGACCTGGGTCGGCGGTGTCAACCAAGACTCCGGCAAATGGCAAAGGAGAGTGCCCAAGCACCGTCAGGCCATGACGGGGAGGCGGTGGGGGTAGCCCTGAGCCGTGGGCCTTCCCGGACCTAACCTGCCTGCTTTCTCCTGACACGAATCGAGTAATTGCGACTCAGGCCGTCCAGCATCAGGGTGGCAATGGAGCAGGACATGCCCAGGAAAGTGACCCCCAGCGGTTTCCCGCTGACGGCATCGTAGTGTTCGCTGACCCCGTTTTTCAGAGCATTGGCGATGGATTTATCGGCGATGTCCGCCGCCAGATCCTTGTGGCCATACCGGGCCAGCCCGGTGGCGATCTGGTAGTTCGGTGCCGGCCAGACGTCGCCCCGCCAATAGGAGTCCGACTTCCACCGTTGGTCCTTTCGATCCACGGTGGGAACGGGCAGGGGCGTCGTCCAATGTTCGGTCCGGAGCGCCTCGGCCATCCGCCGTGCCATCGCCTTGGTGGGAACCCCGGCCATCAGTGCCATCCAGCTTCCAATCGTCGCCACTGGAATCTTCTCCAGGCTGTCACGTTTGACCGAAAGGAAAGTGCCTGCCCTTTCGTCCCACATATATCGGCGCATCGCCGCCGTCGCTTTCTTGATGCGCAGTTTGCGTCGGGCGGCCATCGCCTTGTCTCCCACCGCCTCAGCCAGGCGCACGAGACTGTTCTCCCCCATGATCAGGTAGGCGGTGTTGCCCGCGGCACAGACATCGCCATACCAGGCCCCCTCATCGGCGCCCTTGCGAGTCGGATGGCGGGTCAACTGCAAGGAATCCAGGTTGCACTCATAATCGAACGTCTCGAACCGGGCGTGTTGGACCACGCCGCTGTATGAACCCACCGCGATCAACCCGACTTGGGAAACATCCCGCTCCCGCCAATACCACTCATGGAATCGTTCCAGCGATGGCAACCCCTGTTTGAGAAGTTCTTTGTCATGATTGCGCTGGTACACCCGCTCCATGCCCCAGGCGAGAATAGGGATCTGCGAATAGGCCGGGTACTTGAGCCAGTCAGTGTTCTTGGGCTCGATCATGCAGGGCACCATGTCCCGCGCGTACGAAGGCATCCGCTCGTTCCAGCGAACCTGGAAATCCCAGTAGTTCTGGAAGACATCCCGAATGCTCTGTTGAGTGCCGGGCAGCAGCGCCAGCCAATCCAGCACAAACATGGTATCCCAGATCCACTGGCCGTAGAAGCCGCCCCCGGCGGTAATCCACTGTCGCTTCAAGGTGCCTTCCGGCGGGCGAAGTTTTCCGAGCACGCACTCCCGAAAGATGTCCTGAACCAGCCGCATCACTCCCGGATCTTCCGATTCCAGCAATGATCGGATGTCGATGAGTGCCGGACCCTCTGAGCCCAACAATGAGGTGGTCAAGGGCGAGGAACCCAGCACAGCGAGCGATCCCACCAGGCTCGTTTGCAGAAACGTTCGGCGATTCATAAAAGCCCTTCGACCGTAACAAGCACCGGCAACCAGCACAAGGAGCAGCGTAGCTCGTTCCCGGCGCCTCGCGGCACTGCCAACGGAGCGCGAGCCATCCCTGGCTCGCAGCACCCACGCATGCATCTGGGTGGCCTATCTATTCTCCACACCTGCCTCGGAGCTTGCAACCCGCTGCACTTCGGCACGATCCCATGATTGTGGCATTGGCGAGATGCGCCGCTCTGCGAAGGTGGGCGCTCTGAAGTCGATCGAGTCTGCGGCCCATTCAAAGCCTGGTTGCCGAGTTCCGGCGAGGGACTAGGCTACTTAGCAATTCTCATTATGAGAATGGGTCGTAGGGTGGGGCCTCATCTTATCCGGTAAAAGAAACCGCTAGACACGCACTCCGTTCACCTGCATAGTCGGGGCGTTGATTGGAGCAGTAAGAGTGAGCGGACGATGGATCGGCCAGGGATTGCTGGAC
>Ga0118677_10002812_pt1 | contig 34229 bp, 32 predicted proteins | sample AliMusrvi5mmetaG_FD_86154 | JGI IMG/M metagenome (GOLD analysis project Ga0118677, IMG submission 86154)
GGGGGAAACCGACAATGGTAAAAAAGAAAAAAGTTGCTAAGAAGAAAGTAGCAAAGAAGAAAACAGCGAAGAAAACAAAAAAGAAAGTTGCTAAGAAAGCAAAAAAGAAAACAGCGAAAAAGAAAAAGTAACTTAAACTTCCTTAAATGGAATACCAGCGGGGTTTTAAAAATCTCGCTGGTTTTTTTATGCCCAAAACGCCCTATGCCAAACTTTCAATAAGATCTATAAGTGACTTTGTGATGGTTTCCATATCCTTTACTACAGCAGTTTCTTCTTTTGTGTGAATATCCCTGCAACCAACTCCTAAAGTAGCTGTAACTATTCCATTCCTGTTAAAATTATTCGCATCAAGCCCTCCGGTTATTACTTCGGTTATTGGCTTTATCCCGTTCTTGCTCATTGCGTCAATTGCATACTTAACAACTGGGTGGGTCTCCGATATTTTGAAGGAGTAGTATTTTATTTCGCTTTTGATATCCACTTTGACATTATTTTCATCTGCTGCAAGTTTGAATATCCTTTCCATCTCTTTTGATAAAGCAACCGCTTTATTGTGGTCACAGCTTCTACATTCCGCCACTAGTTTAACTTTGTCTGGAATACCATTAACCACCTGCCCGCCTTCTATTATCCCAACATTTGCTGTTGTTTCATGATCTATTCTTCCAAGCTTCAACATGGTTATTGCTTTTGCTGCAGGTATTATTGCGGATACCCCATTCTCTGGCTCACTAGCATGAGCGGACACTCCTGAATATTCAACATATAAAGCGAACTTTGTTGGAGCACCAACAACGACGATGTCTATTCCTTCCTCATCAAGAATGTATCCAATTTTTGAATCAACAAGTGAATAATCCATGTTGAAAGAACCTTCTGTTGCCATCTCTTCACATCTTGTAAGAATAAACTCTATCGGAGGTCTTTTTTTAGCGGTCCTAAAAGCCTCTAGGAATTCTGCGATACCTGCCTTGTCATCAGCCCCTAATATTGTTTCCCCTTTTGAGGTTATAAGTCCGTCCTTTACAACTGGTTCTATTCCCAAGCCGGGTTTTACTGTGTCTGCGTGGCATCCAAAAGCAATACTTCCCTTTTTAGTGGAATTAAGTGCAGGGAACTTTGCTATCAAGTTGCCAAACTTATCTTTAACAGTTTTGGCACCCTCTTTCACAAGAAGCTTTTCCATGTAGGATACAAACTCTTTATCATTAGGAGTTTCACTGGATATTCTTACAAATTCACAAAAACTATCTACCAATCTTTGGCTATTCATTAAGCTAGGTCCTCCACGATGGTGGTTATTATGTTGGTTATAGCTACTAGCTCGTCAATTATGACGTATTCCTCTGTGGAGTGCATCATTCTACCCCCCACACCAAGGACCGCTGTTTGTATACCATTGTGGTTGATATGTGTTGCATCCGTACCACCAGCGATACCTTTTACATCTGGAGTAACTCCATTCTTTTTCATTGCACTAACTGCAAGCTGAACTACTTTGGCATCTTTGGGGATGGAATACGCCTCGAGGGCGGTCGTTGCATCTATGCTAACCGTTGCACCGAATTTTTTTGCGGCTTTATTAAATATTTCCTTCATTTCATCAAAAACTTTTAAGGCAGTTTCATTATTCAAACTTCTGCACTCAACTGCGAGTTCTGCATCCTCTGGAATAATGTTCATGCTATGGCCACCCTTGATAACACCAACGTTGGCTGTGGTCTCGTGATCTATTCTGCCAAGTCTCAAATTAGAGATAGCATAGGCTGCGGCCTGAATTGCGGAAACTCCTTTTTCTGGAGATACACCAGAGTGTGCAGGCACACCTTTGAACTTAACTGTATAAAAAATACAGGTAGGTCCACCGGTAATAACGTCAGAAGGAGTGTCCATATCCAGGACATAACCCATTTTTGAATCTATAAGTGAGTAATCAAGGAACTCTGCGCCTGCTGGAGCGATTTCTTCGCATCTTGTTATTACAACTTCTATTGGAGGATGTTTTTTTGCAGAGCGTAACATCTCTATTATTTCTGCTATACCTGCTTTGTCATCTCCACCAAGGATAGTGTCCCCCTTGGAACGGATTATTTTTTCTTCAACCACTGGTTCTATTCCTATGCCAGGTTTTACAGTATCTCCATGGCAGCAGAACATTACATATTCATTGCTGGAAGAGTTCTTTGCGGGTATTTTGCCCACTAAATTCCCAAAGTCATCAAGGCGAGTTTTTGCACCTTCTTTTTGGAGCAAGTTTTCCATGTACGCAATGAATTCTTTATCATCAGGGGACTCACTTGGTATTCTCACTAAGTCGCAAAACGTGTTGATCAGTCTACTTTTGTCCATTTTTATGCAAGCCCCTCCACTAATGAGACCAGAACCTTTGTTGTGGTTTCCATTTCACTTATGATCGCATACTCACCTTTTGAATGTATGTCCCTGCAACCAATACCAACTACAACAGCAGGAATGCCATGCTCATTGAATAAAGAAGCATCAGTTCCAGCGACTATAACCTGTATATCTGGTTTAACTCCATGCTTCTCTAATGCTATAGCGAATTCTTTCACTATGTCCGAATCAGCAGAAATTTTGTAGCCCTTTGAGACCAGATCTGTGTCTATGTGTATTTTTGTACCAGATTCATTGGATGCCTTGATGAATATTTCTTTCATTTCTTCTGACAACTTAATGGCTTTTTCATAATCCAAACTTCTGCATTCAGCCAAAAGTTTTGTTGTTTCAGGAATGCTGTTCCTTGCTTCACCGCCGTTGAACACACCAACGTTTGCGGTAGTGCCAGCATCTATTCTTCCAAGTTTCATGTTGTATATGGCACGCACTGCTGCCTGTATGGAGGAAATACCCTTTTCTGGTTCAGCACCTGAGTGCGCTGCTCTTCCAGTATAGGTTACATCCATGTGAACATGAGTAGCTTCTCCAATGACCAATTCACTAGGAGCATCCATGTCCAGAACATAGACCCTTTTGGAATCTATAAGTGAAAAGTCTAAATTCTTTGCGCCAAGCGACCCTATTTCCTCGCACCTTGTGATAATTATTTCAAGTGGAGGATGTTTTTCTGCAGCGCGTATCATTTCTATTATTTCTGCAATACCCGCTTTATCGTCAGCACCTAATATTGTTGTCCCGTCGGTCCTTATGATCCCCTTTTCAAGATCAACTATTGGTTTTATACCGACGCCAGGCTTTACAGTATCTCCATGGCAACAAAACGCTATAGAAGTTTTGCTTTTTGAGTTTTTTGCAGGGAACTTTATTATAAGGTTCCCATATGAGTCTCTTTTGGATTTTGCACCCTCTAACCTAAGGAATTTTGCAACATAAGAAATAAATTCCTTGTCGTTAGGAGACTCACTAGGTATTTTTACCAGCTCGCAAAATGTGCTGATAAGTCTTTGTGTATTCATCCGTTCTTATGCCAAACCTTCAACTATATCTACAAGCACATTAGTCATTATTTCTGCTTCTTTTATTATTAGATATTCTTTGCAAGAGTGGATGTCTCTCATGCCAGTACCAAGAACGGCCGTTGGCACTCCGTGGCTGTTAAAATGTGCAGCATCCGTTCCACCTTTTATAACTAGAGTGGTTGGCTTAATGTCATACTTTATTAGGGCATTGTATGCCAGTTTAACAACGTCTGATTCTGGAGCAAGGTAATAAGCTTTTAAGGCAACTTTTGTATCTACTACCACTTCTGCTCCAACTTCTCTTGCAGATTGTTTGAAGATCTCTTCCATTTCTTTGGAAAGTTTAATTCCGTTCTCATGTTTAAGAGCGCGGCATTCTGCCATTATTTTTGTATGCTCTGGAACACCATTCCTAACTTCTCCACCCTGTATGGTCCCAACATTAGCGGTCATGTCATTCTCAAGTTTTCCAAGTTTTAATTTTGAAATAGCCAGGGAAGCAGCCAATATTGAAGAGATCCCTTTTTCTGGAGCCATTCCTGCGTGGGATGGTTTACCTGTGTAGTGAACGTCCATTGTTACATATGTCGGACCACCTACGACTATTTGATCTACTTCATCTGTATCCAACACGTATGCAAATTTTGACTCGATCATTGAATAATCAAGATTAACTGAACCTAAAGAACCTACTTCTTCGCAGCGGCAGAGAACAACTTCCAAAGGAGGATGTTTTTCTGCGCAGCGTATCATTTCTATTATTTCTGCAATACCGGCTTTGTCGTCTGCTCCAAGTATTGTCGTACCATCGGTTCTTACTATATCTCCATCAACTATTGGCTTGATCCCTATGCCAGGTTTTACGGTATCTGCGTGGCATGCAAATCCTACGGTAGTGGTACTTTTTGAATTTTTAGCAGGGAACTTTACTATAAGATTTCCGTAAGCATCTTTTTTCGCTTTTCCACCTTCCATCTTAAAGAACTTTTCCATGTATTCAATAAAGTCTTGATCGTTAGGTGACTCGCTTGGGATCTTTACTAATTCTCTAAATGTTCCAATTAGTCTTTCTCTGTCCATAGTATCCTCCAGTTATTTAATTAGAAATGCAGTTAAAACTACAACTTTTTTTGAGCCTGTCGTTTCTTATGTTATCCACATATATCGCATCTATTTCCAATGGATAAATTCCATCAAAACATGCTGCACATCTTTCTTTCCCAAAAGCACTGTTAAGCCCAGCAATAGAAAGATATGTTAAAGAATCCGCTCCTAAATGTTCTGCAACTTTTTCTTCTAAGGCCCTTTGCTCCTGCAGGGTCAGCAGTGACTTTATTCCAAAGCCTAATTTTGTCCTTTTTCTGTGGGCAACAAGATCTTCCTGTACAGAAATATCTATCCCATAAAAACAAGGGTTAAGTACTGGAGGACAGTGTATCGCAAGATGCACTTCCTTTACTTTCCCTTTTTCTCTCAACAACTTTACCATTCTTCTTAGTGTAGTCCCTCTGACTATACTATCGTCCACCAACAGGATCCTTTTCCCTTCTAACTGAGATCTTATTGGATTTAATTTCAACCTTAAAGCATTCTCTCTGGTGGTCTGATCCGGCATTATGAAAGTTCTTGCACTGTATCTGTTTTTTGTAAGTCCTTCCCTGAAAGGCTTTTTTATTACTTCTGCTATCGCAAGTGCAGCAGGAATAGAGGTATCTGGGACCGGAGTTACAACGTCCACATTTATCTTCTTTTCAAGCAATTCTTTGCCCAAAGCTTTCCCAAATTCTATTCTTGTATCATAAATAGATCTTCCATTTGATACTGAATCAGGGCGAGCAAAATATATGTTCTCAAAAACGCACGGAGCAAAGCCTTTTTTCTCTATCAAATAACTTTTTGGCTCTTCGCCTGCCCTAAAGAACATAGCTTCACCTGGTTGCACATCACCACAAAGTTCAGCATCTATTGCGTCAAGACAAACACTCTCGCTTGCGCACATATATTCATCATTCAATTTTCCCCAAACAGCGGGTCGTATCCCGTAGGAGTCCCTTGCACAAAACAAAGTAGGTGTTCCATCCAAAATTAGAGCAGCAACTATGGCAAAGGCACCCTTGACCTCTTTGTAGGTCGCTTTTAAGGCTGCAACTGCGTCTTCTATCGTGTGCCCCTCTTCCTTTATTCCCATCATTTTTTCGCAGAATGTATAGAGTACAGGCTCTACGTCGCAGTTAGAAGAAAGATTTATTGAATGTTTTTTTAGTTGTTCCTTTAGTTCGGTAAAGTTTATTATATTACCGTTATGCGCCATGATGACACCAGGCTGTCTGCTAAAGAATGGTTGGGCATCTTCTCGTCTTCCACCACCTATTGTTGGGTACCTTACATGCCCTATTGCAATGCCTGGACCATTGTAATTAAACTCTTCGAGGGCGGTAGTAACGTAGCCCAAGGCCTTATGATGAGAAAAGCCATCCTTTCTCACTATTCCTATACCTGCAGAGTCCTGTCCTCTGTGCTGGATAGCTTGAAGGGCCTGTTTAACGATATTGCTTATTTCACTGCTACCAACAAAACCGACAAATCCACACATCTTTTTTACCCTTTATATGCGTTCCATAAGTTTAAGTGCGCCAGAGATGAACACGTCCGAACTATCCCTTTTTGCACTCTTTAATTCAGAGTCTATACACATACACCTTTTATACATATTAGCCAACTCCTCTCTTTTATATTTTTTTGCCTCACTTTTGAGGTCCCTTACAAAAAACAGGTTAGTGCTTGTTTGACTTGCTAGCTCTGCATCAGTGGCCCCGCTCTCTAGGAGGTCACTTGCCAAAAGTAACTTTTGCATGCGAGTTGTAACAATATTGTTAAGGAGTATAGGGTGCTCTCCAGCCTCTAGCAATTTATGGATCATTTCAAGTAACTTTTTTTTATTCTTATTTGCGAACAGTGGTGCAAGGTCAAAAATACTACAGGTTGCAACACCAGTTGACAAGAATTCTACGTCTCTACCGCTTATTGATCCATTTTTCCCTACATAAATGGAGGCCTTTTCTATTTCCTGTTCTATTACTAGAAGTTCTGCCCCGAATTTCATTTTAAGGAACATTACAGCATCGTTATCTATGGTTTTGCCTCTTTCAGCAGCAAGTCCCCTCACTATTGGTGAAAGGTCATTTTTTTTCTCATCTATTTCGTCCTTGCATGAGGTAGTTTTGGAGATAAGTTCCTTGATTATTTTTTTCTTGGTATTCAACTTATCTGACAGCAAAAGTAAAACAACATCCTGGGATGGTGCCTTTATATAATCTATTAACGCCTCGACCTCCTCATCTTTTAAGGAGGAAACTTCTGAGGCTATTATGAGCCTTTGTGAACTAAACATCGGAACATCATACAACGAGGACAACCAGCCGTTAAAATCATTGTTCTTATCAAAAACGATCCTCTCTATCCCACCTTTGAGAGTGGTAATTATGCCTTTAAGCCTTTGAGTGCTCCTTTCACGTATGAACCCGTTACTACCATATATCAAATAGGTTCGCCCCAATTTATCAAAAGCTGGGGCAGAAAAGATCTCTTTGAGGTCCTTTAAAAGTTCCATTGGTTTTTTGTCAGGCATGTTAGAACTCCTCTAGCAATGAATCCACCGCAAAGGTCATCATTGCATTTGCAAGATCTTTTATAGCCTGACGTTTATTAGCTTCTTTTATGAAAACGTCAGAGGTTGATCTTTCATCGGTGTAAGTGCCACTATCCATTGATTGTGCCTGTGAAAACACATTGGTCCAAAGAATTTTATCATCTCTATTTCTTACAAGCTTAAGCGTTACCTTTATTGTTATAGTATAACTTATTGCCAGTATTCTCTCGTTGGCAAGACCACCAGCAGCCTCTGTTGCCGCTGTTCCGAACTGTATCCCAGCTGGGGTCAAGGTAACACTGGTCACTTCACCCTCAATATGCGCATCACCAGAACCGTTCACGAGCTTAAGCTTTTCGCTTCTTGATTCAAAATAATATTTTAGTGAATCAGTGAAAGCAACTTCAGCTCCACCCTCTGTGGTCTTATTTTGGAACATCGGTACAGAAACTGTTTGAATACCCTGCTTTTCCCATGGATTCTTTAGTGACGTAAATCCATAACTACAGGCATTAATCAGAATTAACAACGATGCTAATAAGTTTACCTTCAACATAGACCACCTTTTTTATTTCTTTGCCATCTGTGTACTTTTTTACATTTGTATCTTCAAAGGCCAGCTTTTTTACATCCTCTTCCTTTATCCCAGCTGGTACTTCTATCCTGGAGCGAACCTTGCCATTTATTTGTATTACAACAAGTTTGACATCATCTATTATTGCTGCCTCATCAAGCGTTGGCCACAAAGCACTTATTGCGTCAGCTCCCTTGCCTAGCCTTTCCCAAAGTTCACTAACAAAGTGAGGAGCGAACGGACATAGCATCAAAAGTAGCATTTCTACTGTTTCATTATCCAGTTCCTTGGGGTCCGTCTTATACAATTCATTCGTCAACTCCATCATGGACGCCACAGCAGTGTTGAACCCAAAATTATCGAGATCGGAGGTAACCTTTTTAAGTGTTTTATGTGCCAAAGCCCTCAATTTCTTGTTTTGTACTTTATTTTTTGTGAGTTGCTCGAAATTGTTATCTACAAGTCTCCAAACCCTATTTAAAAATCTGTAGCAGCCTTCAACTCCAAGGTCGCTCCAGTCAAGGTCCTTTTCTGGGGGAGCAGCAAATAGGGAAAATAATTTTGCGGTATCGGCACCATATTGTTCTATTATGTAATCTGGATCAACTACATTGCCCAATGACTTGCTCATTTTGCTGCCGTCCTTTCTTACCATCCCTTGAGTTAGAAGATTTGCAAAAGGTTCGTTGCTGGAGAGATATCCAAAATCCCTTAAAACCTTGTGAAAAAATCGTGCATATAAAAGATGAAGGATCGCATGTTCTATGCCACCTATGTACTGGTCCACCGGAAGCCAATAGTCAGCTTTTGCCTTGTCTATACCGTTCTTGTCATCATGTGCACTTGTGTATCTTGCATAATACCAGGAAGACTCAACAAAAGTATCGAATGTATCCGTATCACGCCTTGCAGGCCCGTTGCATTTTGGACATTTTACATTAACAAAAGACTCTATTTTGGCCAAAGGATCGTCACCAATGGACGAGAGCTTTGCATTTTCTGGGAGCACGACAGGGAGATCTTTTTCTGGAACAGGCACGACTCCACATTTAGTACAGTAAATTATCGGCACAGGGCAGCCCCAAAAGCGCTGTCTGCTTATGCCCCAATCCTTTAATCTATAATTAACGGTTTTTGTCCCTATTTTTTTATGCTCTATATGATCACTAATCTTGCTTTTTGCAGCGTTGCTATCCATTCCATCGAACTCACCAGAGTTCATCATTGTGCCAGCTTCTGTGAAAGCACAACTTGGATTTTCTATATACATTTTTGGTGTTTCAGGGTTGTAAATTACAGTTTTTATAGGAAGCTTGTATTTTTTTGCAAAAGCAAAATCTCTTTCATCGTGTGCAGGAACGGCCATTACAGCGCCAGTACCATAATCCATTAGGACAAAGTTGGCTGCATATATAGGAATATTTTCTCCATTCAAAGGGTTTATTGCATAGGCTCCTGTAAAAACACCCTCTTTAACTCCACCCTCTGCAGTTCTTTCTATTTTGCTTTCTCGTCTTATCTTTTCTATGAACCCAAGCACCGCTTTTTCTTCCTGTTTATTTTTGCAAAGAGTTGTGAGCATTGGATGTTCAGGGGCTATGCTCATGAACGTTACACCAAAGATCGTGTCAGGGCGGGTCGTATATATTCTTAGTTTCTGTTCTTCATTACCTTTAATAGAAAAATCCACTTCCACACCTTCGGACCTACCTATCCAATTCCTTTGCATTACTTTTACTCTTTCTGGCCAGCCAGGTAGATTATCCAGCCCATCCAAAAGTTCTTGTGCATACTGAGTTATTTTAAGGAACCATTGTTCTATTTCTTTTGTTGTAGCAACGTCACTACAACGCCAGCACTTTCCGTCCTGGACCTGTTCATTCGCCAGTACTGTTCCACATTTCTGGCACCAGTTGACAGTGCTCTGCTTTTTGTAAGCCAATCCTTTTTGGAACATCTTTATAAAGAATAGTTGTTCCCATTTATAATATTCCGGTTTGCAAGTTGCAGTCTCCCTGTCCCAGTCATACGCAAAGCCCAGCAACTTAATTTGTGCTTTCATCACTTCTATATTTTTGTAGGTCCATTCTGCGGGATGTGTGCCGTTCTTTATTGCTGCATTCTCTGCAGGAAGCCCAAAGGAATCCCAGCCAAAAGGGTGCATAACATTAAAACCACGTAGTTTTTTGTATCTTGCTATTACGTCGCCAATTGAGTAATTCCTTACGTGGCCCATGTGGAGCTTTCCTGATGGATAGGGGAACATTTCGAGGCAATAGTACTTAGGTTTAGTTTTGTCTTCTATTACGTTAAAAGCTCTATTTTCATCCCAAACTTTTTGCCATTTTTTTTCTATCTCTTTATGGTTATAATCCATTGCCCCACCCCGAAGTCTTTTTGAATACGAAATTATTATTACTAGAGCGCATTGGAGTAAAGACAATTGTTCACGAAAACTTGCAAAATATGGGCGGTAATGGGTGTTAACTATATTTTGTTAATTACAAAAAAAGTGTAAAGTGTGCTGGTGCACAGATCATCTTCTGTATCAATAAATATTGCAGTAAAACTCGTTGGAACACAATAATAGGGGTCTGCTGTCCAAAATATCGCATTATTGGGAGCACAGACCTGGGCTGTGCTGGAAATCTCTTTTGTATGCAGTTTGAGGTCTTTCCTAGATACAGAAGTTATTGAACCCCAAATGTTGTGTTTGCCAATAATGTTATATTGTTTCTTTACCAATTCAAAAACATAGGGGCAGTTCACACTTAAAGAGGAGGTCTCTTTGTTAAGTATGGCCCTGCAGTTCGCTATGTACCAGGGTAAACTAAAAGAAGTAATGCTCCACTCATTTAAATCGTCCAACGTAACTTGTTGGGTATAACGGACCTGTTTTATGGATTTTATTTCTTTGGTATTCCTGTCATATACACCGGTGTACCAGATGTCACCACCGTCGTCCATAGCAGTAAAATTTCCAGCACTGTCAAGGTGTATAAGGTAACCCTCGTACTCAAATATTGTTTGAGAATAAATTGATGATGTCAAAATTAAGGAGATAAGAACCGAAAAGAATATTTTTTTCACAGCTGTCCTTTTCTATTATTTTACATCTTTTTATCATGTAAAGTCAACCTTTACAAATAGTTAAAATATTTATGTAATATATCTTATTTGATACCAAAAGGCATTCAAAAATAAAAGAATCCGCAGTCAAAATGCAGACCGAGAAAGCCCCGAAACCCGCGACGTAGGCATACTAGATCCGTACGTCGAGGAGAGGGTAAGGGGCTGACAAAGGTATGCGTTTGAATGCGGATTCGTATGAGATGAAGAGATGCGTTTGAATGCGAATTGTACAAACAAAAGGGCCACAGACAATGCCTGTGGCCCTTTTTAATTATGAAACTAAGCAACGCTTAGAATAGATAGAATACACCGAATTGCATATCGTATGCCATAGCAAAACCGGAACTAACTCCAGCGCCCTTTACCCAATTAGCAAAAGACATTGTAAAGTGGATCAGGTCTGCAACAACACCAAATTTATTGGTGAACTGATAAGTTGTTCTGCAACCAAAACCTAAGTTCATAAAGTCTATCATCGTTCCAAGTCCGCCACCAAAACCAAATCTTGGGCCAGCGTCAAAAGTAGGACCTACAGAGAAATCCTTGTTCTTTGAAAAGGTGAAATAATAAGGTAGATCTACTGCAACACCAAGTTTTAACTGCATAGAGTTAGCACCTGCAAAAGAAAGCCCCATAAGGTAGTTAAAGAAATCTCCCTTCCCGATCTTAAAGTTCATTGCGAACTGACTTCCGCCCCAATTGTGTAGGTCTATTGTTGGACCTAAGGTTGATTCAAATTTCCATTGATCCTTACCAATAGCAGCGCTAGCGCTGTTAGAAGCAAGCATAGCTACTGTTGCAAAAGCAACAACTGCAAATAATTTCTTCATTCAGTTCCCTCCTAAGGTTTAAATCTAGTGTAGTCATGTATCTTACCGATTCCTTAATATGTCAATAATTAATCTTTCCCCTTTTTTTGTGTCTTCGCATTTTTTGCATTATCCGCTTCTATAAGAGAACCAGAGAGCTTTTCGAGCACATCAAACCCTCTATTATCATCTTTGCATAGCCTTACATTTTGATCACCCAAAGTGTCTTCCGCTACTATTAGCGACTTATCTTTGTCTTTACCTTTTTCCACCCAAACTATAACTCCTTCTGGGACCGAAGCGGACAGCTCATCATCCTTTGCCTCTTTGCATTTATAGAGTTTGCTCCCCTTTATCACGCACAGCCTCATTAAAAAACTCCTTTCCTCTTGTGCACAAGCATATTTTACGTTTATGGAACCATTGGACCTGTCTATTGCGTTCTTCTCAAGAATATAATTCTCTTCCTTTAGTGCATTTATCAATGCATTCCACACAGCGTCCTGCTTATAAATGGACGTAATAGAGGCAATGACTTTTGTTTCTTTTTTTTCTGTGGAAGTAGCTGGCACTGTTAAGCTGTAATCCTTAAGATATTTGATGGCCTCAGCGTATATAGTTGAAACCTTGTTCTTATCCTGTTCATTTTTTATATTCAGTTCCTTTGCAATGAGCGCAAATAGTTCTATCCTAAAATTATTTTCCAATTTTATCTTTTCATTGTCTTCTATAGAAGCTGTAGTAGTAACTTCCAAAAGACCATTGGAAGTTTCTTTTGCACGGTCCATTATTTTTATTTTAATTATGTCATTATATATCATGTTCCTAGACATGAAATTGGCTCTCATTCCTTTTGGGACCCCAGCGGTGTTCAAATATGCCTCTTTATAATCCGGGTTGATCATCTTGGAAGGAAGCACAGATTCTATATTAAGCGCAAGCTGTTGTATTTTGTACTCGATAGTGTCCGATTTATATTGTGGAGGTGGAGTAGTAGAAGGAGTTTCTATATCCTGTGACAGTGAGGTAGTTGTTTGGGTAAGGTCCTGTTTGACAACAGTGTTGTTCTTGGGACCGGGAGCTGCAGCAAAAAGCATAGAGCCAACTAACAAAAGATAAAGCATCATAGTTCTCCGATATATTTTTTAATAAAGCTCTCTGCAGCTTGTACGTCAGACCAGTCACTCATGCTAACAGAGGAATGAATATACCTTGCCGGTACGGCCACTATTCCCACCTTTACTCCGTCAGGAACATTGTAAAGCTCTGCAGCATTTGTACCACCAAAACGAGGTGTCTTTAACTGGTACTTTATCTTATTTTTTGTAGCTATTTTTATTAAAAAGTCCACCATCTCCGGACATATCAGGGTATGTGAATCAGCAACGGTAAAAGCAGGGCCTTCACCTATTCTTGCAACTTTTTTATCATCAGACACTCCATATATATCGCAAGCAGTAGTGCATTCAACTACCAGCGCATACTCAGGCTTAACTTTTTGCACAACGGAAATTATTCCCATAGTACCAGGTTCTTCCTGCACGGAAAAAGAAAGGACAACGGTCCTGTCTTGAGCAGTCTTATCCAGATGATCGGCAGTGGAAATTAGAAGAGCGCAACCTATTCTATCGTCCAGCGCTTTAGAACTAAACCTACCATTTTCCATTTCTACAAAGTTCTCCGGAAAAGTCACCGCACAACCCACTCTTATACCTGCCTTTTGGACTTCCGTATCCGACTTAAAACCGCAATCAACTGCAAGTTGATCCAAAGGTATTACCGTAGGTGTTGTGCCACCTGTGACGTGAGGAGGAAGTATCCCTGTAACGCCAATGAATTTTTTGCCAGTCCTCGAGTGTACTTCAAATCTTTGGCTTGGGATCACTCTGAGGTCTATTCCTCCAAGGTTTATTATTTTAAGAAAACCATTTTTATCTATGTGTTGAACTATAAAGCCAACCTCATCCATATGTGCATCCATCAGAACTTTGCCAAGGTTTTTTTTCTTTCCTTCAAAAGTCGCTGTAATGCAACCGACATTGTTCACTTCGATCACAGCTTTTGTTTTTTTAAGGTGTTTTAATATATATTCCCTGACAGGTTTTTCGTGAGCGGATATTCCAGGTATGGCAACTAATTCTCTAAGATATTTCTGTATCATAAGTCCTCCTTTTAGACTTAAAAATATGTCTTCATGAACTCTATTACATCATTTACCTTAACTTCTCTCTTCAATTCTTTGGATATGGTCGTCATTTTGACTCCGGGAAGCCCGCAAGGAACTATCAAAGAAAAGCCCTCTAAAGAATTGCAAACGTTAAGAGCAATGCCGTGCATGCTTACTTTTTGGGTCAGATCGAACCCCACTGAGCATATCTTTCTGTCCTCTACCCAAAGTCCTGGCTTATCTTGTCTAAAAGCTACTTCCAAACTAAAGTCTTTTTTCAAACAGAGGGTGATGGCATTTGTAACGCCGTCCACGAATTCTCTTACGGCTTTAGACTTTAATGGTATTACAAAATAAATAACAAGCTGCCCTGGTTCATGCACAGTAACGTCTCCTCCACGGCTAACTTTACGGACTTGATATCCACGTGATTCCAAAAGTTTTTCTGGCACCAGCATATTGCTTTCAATGGCATTTCTACCAAGAGTTATTACTGCAGGTTTATGCTCCAAAAAAAAGATAGTGCCTTCGCTTTCGCCGTTCTTTACGCGCTCACGCTCGTCCATCTGCACTTTTACGGCAGCATCGTAATCTATTTGTCCAAGTATCTTTTTTTTATACATCTTATTTATTGTACGTTTATCTCCACAAAATTATCTGATTGTTCCGTTAAGTTGGCAGTGCCATCGGCATAGCACTTTAAAAGAATACTCTGTCCAATGTTAGCTGCACCCCTTTTTTCTGCATCAAAGACAAAGTTGCCCTTTGTCATATAACGCTCTGCTATACTGCTTAACCCCGTGATACCTGACATCAAGCAGCCTCTCAATTTATTATATGTTGGATAATCTTTTATTCCCTTAAAGACCACTTTGTAACTTGAGGCACTCTTTTTGCCCCACTTTTTTGTCATCTGTGCAAGCACGCTGGCAGCAGCGGTCTGACAAGCTTTGGCCCTACTTACCGTTCTTGCCTCACCCAGCTCTTTTGCAGTTCCTGTCTCTACTGCCCTTTTTGCTGCTATCACTTTCCCTGTCTCAGTTGAGATCATTTGTAGCGACACTACGGTACTGCAACTATTTTCCTCTTTTTTACAATCAGTTTGCACATAACCAGTTGCAATAAGCCCCACTCCAAAAGTTTTGCCAAGTCCTATGAGCTCCGGCATTTTTAGTTCCATGTATCTATATGACTGTGGAACCTGTGTAGATAAGGAATTCTGATAGGGATCTATAAGAGAGTAACTTGATTGTGCAAAATATACAGATAATGCTTTTTCTACGTCTGAGAAACCTTTTTTAACAGAGGCATTGTTCCCTTCTTTCCACCAAAAATCCACATTGTTGTTATCCGCTTTTTCCACAATTAATGGCAGGATCATCAGGTTCTTTTCGGAAGTGAGGCTGATCCCTTTTTCTGAAAGAGCAACTTGGAGCGCGTCTTTATCGACGTTAACATTGAATTTTAAACTTATTGTTTTTAAGGTAGAATCCTGCTTTTCCATCACTTGTTGCGACTCCAGTATATACTTTTGTGCCTCATTATAAATAGGAGCCAGCCTTGCCTCGTTCGCTCGGATGGCAGGCTCGCTGTAGATCATAACAAGTGTTTTCCTTACAGCATCCTTGTATGCATCTTTTGTAGCTGAGTCCCTTGCCTGCAGTTCGTCCAACTCTATTCTACCAGTCCCTTCTGCGGTAAGGCTTTCAATGTTCTGTGCGCACAAGCCAAAGCTAAAAAGAAGTCCAAAAAGAACTAATAATTTAAGGACCATTTAGTGTTCACCTCTTTTATATAGGTCTTAAGTTTGCCGGCAGCACGATTGCACTCGGTAAGGCTGGTATTACCGATATTCAATACAACAGAACCCTCGTTAGGATAAACGATCTCCATGCCAAGATTTACACCGCTGGTCTTTCGGGTTATTGCAGCCGCCACATCATTTATTTCTTTTTTCCCTATTTTGTCACCACGTATCTTTATCTTAAAAGAAAAATCCTTTTCTTCTATCAACTTTATCCTATCCAACATTATTTTTTTCTTGTTGGAATTATCCGATACTTTCCCCTGACACACAACAAGCGCAGGATAGATAAGCCCCTGACGCTGTGTTTGCTTGTACACCTCCGAATAGGCTACTATTTCTATGCTTCCTGTTCTGTCTTCAAGCGTGAAGATGGCCATCAGGCCACCCGTGGTCTTGATTTCTTTCACAAGGTTCATTACGCCGGCGGCGATTATCACATTGTCCGGAGGGATATGTTGTATAGAAAAAATATCCGGCACACCAGAGGCTCGTAGTGCAAATTCAAAGCGTTCTATTGGGTGGTCAGAAATATAGAACCCTATTGCTTCCTTTTCGAAACCAAGTTTTGTGGTCGCATCCCAAACAGGCTGACGTGTATCTATCAGGTCCTCGCTGTATTTTGGACCATCGGCACTTGCTCCACCAAAAAAGTTTATCTGCCCCGACTCCGCATCTTGTCTTTCGCAAGTGGCATGGTTCATTATTTTATCTATATTGTTAATAAGTACGCCTCTGTCCAGACCAAAGGAATCAAAGGCCCCTGCTTTTATAAGATGTTCAATGCTTTTTCTGTTAACTTTTCTTGAATCAACTCTGCAACAAAAATCCACAAAACCTTTAAAAAGCCCCTTTTGTGCTCTTTCTTCAAGGATATTCTCTATTGCAGCTGCACCAATGTTCTTTATACCACCAAGTCCAAAACGAATATTATCCCCTCTCGGCTGGAAGTCATACATGCTTTCATTTACGTCGGGGGAAAGTATTTTTATCCCATGACCCATAGCATCCGCTATATACATGCCTGCTTCATCTACGTCCTTGTTCATCTTAGCTGTAAGGAACGAGGACAAATATTCAGCAGGATACCAACATTTCAAATAGGCCGTTCTGTAGGCATTTAGGGCATAAACGGCTGCATGGGCTTTGTTGAACCCATACTCAGCGAACTTTGCCATAAGGTCAAAAAGATCTCCCGCCTTAGCAGGGTCATGTCCCTTGTTTTTTGCACCAGTTATGAATATCTCTCGTTGCTCGGCCATTTTTGAAGGATCTTTTTTGCCCATTGCGCGTCTTAAAATATCCGCTTCACCAAGCGTGTAACCGGCAAGAACAGACGCAATACGTTGGACCTGTTCCTGATAAACGATGATACCATAAGTTTCCTTTAAGATGCCCTCTAGCTCTTGGAAGGGGTAATCAACATCCTCTCTTCCATGCTTTCTGTTAATGAACTGATCGACCATGCCACCTTCTAGTGGACCTGGTCTGAACAGAGCGTTCACTGCTATAATTTCCTCAAAACGGTCCGGTCTAAGATCCCTTAGAAGTTTTTGCATGCCATCGGATTCCAACTGGAAAACTCCTACAGTATCTCCACGTGATAACATGTCGAATATCTTTGCGTCGTCCAATGGTATTTTTTCTATATCAAAATTAGCGTCCCTAAACTTTTGAATATGTTTTATTGCATCATCTATTATGGTAAGTGTTTCAAGTCCCAAAAGATCGAACTTGATAAGCCCCACCGTTTCTAGGTCTTCCATATCAAATTGGGTAGCAATTACATCGTCTTTTGCAAGTATAAGTGGCACCACGTCCGTTAAAGGAACACTGGAAATTACAACACCGCCTGCGTGTATACCATAACTTCTTGTGGACCCTTCCACAGCCGCAGCAAGTTCAACAAGTTTTTTGATCCTTGGGTCGCTGTTGACAGCTTTTTTTAGTTCAGGTTCTTTATTTATTAGGTCCCTTAACGTATCATCATCCTTCATCACTCTAGGAATAAGGTCAGATACGTTCTGTGCTTCCTGAACGGAGTAATTAAGCACTCTGCCAACGTCCTTAATTGCCATTTTTGCTTTTAAGAACCCGAACGTCGCTATTTTTGTTACTCTATCAGCACCGTATTTTTGTACCAGATAACCAAAGATCTCTTCTCTACGTCTTGGGCAGATATCTACATCAAAGTCAGGTAAACTTATTCGTTCTGGGTTCAAGAACCTTTCAAAAATCAAATCATACTTGATGGGGTCCATGTTGATTATACCCAGTGCATAGGCTACTAGCGAGGCAACACCAGAGCCTCTTCCAGGACCTACTGGAATGCCTTGCTTTTTTGCCCAGTTTATAAAATCAGCTACTATCAAATAGTAGCTTGAGTAGCCCATCTTTTTTATTATGGATAACTCGTAATTCAATCTATCTTCGTAAACTTGTTTTAGCTCTGCTGGATACTCTTTTGTTGCCAGACCATCCCAAGACAGTTTATCTATAACGTCGCTACTATCTTTTTCTGTTTTACCCATTATCGGAAGAAAATAATTTTTATTCTCTATATGGCAGTCGCATTGGTCGGCTATTTTTAAGGTATTATTTATGGCCTCAGGATATTCCTTGAAGTAATTACCCAGCATTTCTGCGTGTGATTTTACATAAAATTCGTCGGTGGACATTTTCATTCTTTTTTCGTCATCCAAGGTCTTTTTAGTGGAAACGCATACTAAAATATCCTGAACGAAGGCATCCTGTTTTTTTATGTAATGGCAATCGTTGGTAGCCACCAGCGGTATACCAAGTTCCATAGAGAACTGGACCAGTTTCTCGTTAACGGTATATTGTTCCTCTATTCCGTTATCCTGCATCTCAAGATAAAAGCGGTCCTTAAAAACATCCCTGTACCAAATAGCTTTTTCCTTGGCTTCAGCTTCCCTGTTATGATTGATAAGCCAGGGTATCTCGCCTTTTAGGCAAGCGCTCATCGCAATAAGTCCTTCGCTGTATTTTTCTATCAATTCTCTATCCATTCTTGGTTTGTAATAAAAGCCCTCTGTGTACGCAAGAGTCAGCATCCTAGCAAGGTTCTTGTACCCTTCCTTATTTTGGCACAACAGAACAAGGTGAAAGATCTCGTTGGATTTTTCGAAACGTGAGCCCAGCGTAGTATAAGCTTCGCAGCCGATGATGGGTTTTATGCCAGCCTTTTTCATTTCTTTGGCGAACTTCACCACACCGAACATTGCACCATGGTCCGTAATGGCACAGGATTTCATTTCGTTTTCTTTAAGATGTTTTGCAAGTTCGTGTATCTTTATCGCACCGTCAAGCAGCGAGTAATTGGTATGCACATGTAGGTGAGTGAACTTAGACATTCTCCCTCTCTTTTTTAGTCATTAGGTAGATGTGATAGAGCTGTATCATGTAGGATTGTGCCGAGTTCCATGCAATAACAAAACCGGGGAACTTATCCCTAAAACCACCTTTGACTATAAAATTCTCAAAGAACTTTGAGATAGTCCTGATCGGTATTACGCAGGGACATTTTATCCTTTTGCCATTCTTGAACTTTTTTTCTGCCAACAGTTGCGCATAAACAAAATTTACGTCCACCTGTTCCTTTATCGATTCAAAAGGCTCATGGTATAAAAGGCTGGAGGCCCTGTTTATTTTATGTTCTGTTTTTAAACTCTCATGAATGGACTCGTCAGGGTCCCACGAAGCAACGCCGCTGGAATATAATCTTATTTGCCAATCAGGGAACCAGCCTCCATGACGTATGGGTTTGGCGAGATAATAACTTAATCTTGGCATCGCAAAAACGCCTGTTCTGCATATTTTAATTAATTCCTGTATCTCTGCCTGAAGTTCCGTACTTAACCACTCATCAGCGTCTAAAGATAGGATCCAATCCCCTGTTGCCTTTTGGGCAGCAAAACATTTTTGTGCGCCATACCCTTTCCATGCATTCTTATATACTTTTGCTCCAATACCTTCCGCTATTTGGATCGTCCTGTCTGTACTACCTGAATCAACAACTATAACCTCACTGGCAAAAGGAACAGAGGCTATACAACGTTCTATGTTCTTTTCTTCGTTCAAAGTTATTATAACTAAAGAAAGTTTAGACATTGCATTGCCCTCTTTTAAAAATCTAATAGCGTTTCTGGGTGCTGCTCACCCATATACTTTGGCTGTTCAGGATTCAATTTTTCTCCTGAGATGACTTTCTTATATAAAGTCAGGTAAGCCTCTGCCATCTTGCGGCTGCTAAAGTTACCTTCAGCATATTTTCTTATGCTCGCTCCGTCAAAAGTATTTTTATCTTTTCCAACAGCGTCTTCAAATTCATTATAATTTTTGCAGACTATACCAGTTCTACTGTTCACCAGCTCTGGCAAACTCCCATAACTGGAACAGATAACAGGCAAGCCCTGTGAATATGCCTCAAGCACTGCAATACCGAATGGTTCATGCCAGCGAACAGGGAATAAAAGAGCATCACATTTTTTGAATAGTTGAAGTTTTTGTGCATCTGCAAGCATACCCATAGAATGTATTTGTTTAGACAAGGTAAATGCCCTGCCACCAGCAACGTAAAGCTCTTTTTTACTCTTTTTACAAGCACGTACGCAATCCCTTAGGTTCTTTACTTTCCACTTTGCTTTTGCAAGGAACAAGAAGGTATTCCAAGAGGTAGTTTTATGCTGATCAAAGGGGTAATAGCTAAAATCTATTCCGTTGTAGACGTAACAGGTAGCATTATGGTTTTGAGCATGCTTTTTAGATAAAAAGACGGTGTTGCGGTGAAAGGTTTCCCCTGGTTTACCGTTACCATGGATGGTTATCAAGGAAGGGACGTCTTTGGGTAATTCAGCTACAGGCTCAAAAAAATGCACAACGTCAAATCGAGTGGCATCTATTTTACTGTTGTATGTTTGATATTTAACACCAATGTTCATTACCTCACAGCCAGTAGGTCCAAGCAGAGTTACTTCATGACCCATGCTCACAAGCTCTTTCATAAGCCAGTAGAGTACCCTTTCCGTTCCCCCGTAAGTTTTAACAGGGACTATGGCTGAATGTTTAAAGGCAATTTTCATAGAAATCTTTTTAATGCTTCATCCAATTTTTCTGAACTTTTCAGTTCGCTTAAAGGCAGCCTTACGCTGCCATCGCAGTAACCCATCTTTTTCATCGCATATTTTACAGGTCCAGGGCTTGTTTCAACAAAATTAGCCCTCATAAGGTCCAAAAGTTCATAGTGTACCTTTCTTGCCTTGGCGAAGTCTCCGGTGTTAGCAGCATCAATAAGTTGCTTCATTTGCACAGGAACTTCGTTGGAAATAACGGCTATGGCACCACAGTAGCCTGCAGCCATCAAAGGCAATGTATATGAATCATCACCGGAAATAAAATAGAAGTCAGGCTTTTTATCATGAACTTTTTTATACATATCTAAGTCGGTGTCAAGGCTTCCACTGGACTCCTTGATCCCCACTATGTTTTTATGTTTTCCTACCAAACGCACAACGGTTTCCGGTGCAATTGAAACAGCTGTCCTTCCGGGAATGTTGTACAAGATAACAGGGATACTGCCTGCCGCAAGGGCTACTTCGCTGTAATGTAAAAAAAGGCCTTCTTGAGTAGGCTTGTTATAATAAGGACTTACGACCAAATAGCCGCTAGCTCCCAAAGAATTAAGCTTTTGTATCTTTTGGACCAGTGCTTTTGTATTGTTGCTACTAACACCAGCAACTACAGGAATTCTTCCGTTAGCTTTTTCCTTAACAAATTTAAGCAGGGCATAGTGTTCCTCATCCATTAAAGTCGCAGCCTCTCCGGTACTTCCAGCAACGACAAGATAATCCACTCCGCTTTTTATTTGAAACTCGATCAGCTTTTCCATGAACGTGAAATCTATTTCTCCACCATTTTTGAAAGGCGTTATAAGCGCTGTTCCAAGACCAGAAAAGTTCATAGGTTCCCTCCACATAATTTGTTTACTAATTTTACGTCTGCTGGGGTCCAATCATACGTGTTCAAATTATCGATCTTTTCCCATCTGTAACCCATATGTTCAACAAGCTGCAATACTCCTGCAACAACCCGCGAATTATACGCTATAAAGTCCACTTTGCCGAACGAATATTCATGGGTCCATTCGAGTTCTTGTTGATCAATATGTATCTCCAAACAAAGCTCTTCCTGTATTTCTCTTTTTAAGGCTTCACTTGGAGTTTCACCCTCTTCCACCTTGCCACCGGGAAATTCCCATTTCCCCTCAAAACTCATACCTTTACCTCGCTGAGTTATTAGGACGTTCCCCTCTGCAGACCTTATAATTGCTGCTACAACTTTCATGCCTGCCTTCTTACCATAGCACACCCATATGCGCTATAACAAATGGCTTACCCTTAGTGCGTTAATAACAAAAAAAATTATGATGAGAAGCATCCAGCATGACAGTTATTCTATAGTAACAGACCTATGAACATGTAGATAACCCCAATGGTGCCAAAACCAAGGCCAAAGCCCCACATGAAACTCTTTTTGGTGAGCACACCTATTGAGTTCAGCATTATGGAAATTTGGAGCAACATAACCGCAAGTCCAAAATATCCAGAATGTTTTTTAAAAATGTCCTCATCTTTTCCAAGAGTTTCCGCTTGAGTTTTGATCTCCGCTTTTTCTTTGTCGTACCTTGCTATTTCACCTTTTGCAGTTATCATCCTATCGCTGATAAGAGCTCTGAACTTTGTGTCTTTTTCTTTTTGTGCAGCTAGGTCCAATTGATCAAAATATAATTGGGTCATATTTTGTTTTATACTTTTCGCCTGATAGTAACCCCAGGCATTTGCCTCTTTGGTCGTTGTCATCTGGACTTTGGTAGAATATCCGCCGCCTTTTAGCGCAGATATGGAAGCACACACAGCGAATATAGTTGTCGCTAATGCGGCATACTGGGTCCATTTTTCTTTAAAAAGATTTTTGATCATACTTATTTCCTCCTGATAAAATTAACCAACTAGTTTTTTGGCTTCGCTCCACAGTTTTTCCTGCTCTGTTATAGGAAGTTCCTTAAGTTTTTTACCTCGCTCGGCAGAAAGCTTTTCCATCATTTTAAAACGTGCCCTAAAACGTTGTAGGGCTTCTCTGTTAACCTCTTCTGGGTCCATGTTCAGGTGCCTTGCAAGATTGCACGTTGCAAAAAGCACATCACCCAATTCGTGTGCTATTTCTTTTCTATTTTTACTTTTTAAGGATTCTTTTAGTTCAGCAAGTTCTTCGTCTACTTTGTCCATTACCTGTTCTGCGTTCTCCCAATCAAAACCAACCCTGCCAGCTTTTTCTGTAAGACGTACAGCCTGTAAAGTTGAGGGCATCGCCAAAGGAACTCCATCTATTGCTGATCTTTCCGTCCCATCTGGTTTTTGATTCTTTTTTTCGTTCCTTTTGATATCTTCCCATTGAACTTCTACTTCTCTGGAATTGTTGACCGAGGCATCCTTAAAAATATGAGGATGTCTGCGAATAAGCTTTTCGTAGATACCATCTATTACCTCCTGAAAAGTAAATAGTTTACTTTCATTGGCAACTTGAGCGTGGAAGACCACTTGAAGTAAAAGATCCCCAAGTTCTTCTTTTAAGTGTTCAAAGTCCTTGTTCTCTATGGCCTCTATGACTTCATAGGATTCCTCTACCAAAAAGCGTTTTAAGGTATCGTGGTCTTGTTCCCTATCCCATGGGCAACCATCCGGAGCTCTCAATTTGGACATTACGTCCACAAGTTTTTGTATATCTACGTTGGCCATTATTCTCCCTGCTCTTCTTCCTGTTTTTTAGGTCTTAATACCGGGAACAAAATAACGTCCCTTATTGACTGTGAGTCCGTAAGCAGCATTACGAGCCTGTCTATACCTATACCGAGTCCGGCAGCTGGAGGCATCGCATGCTCAAGTGCTGTGATGAAATCATCATCAAATTGATGTGCTTCTTCGTCGCCTTTTGCCTTGTTCTTTTCCTGCTCAAGGAAACGCCCTTTTTGATCTATAGGATCGTTAAGTTCAGTAAAAGCGTTAGCAACCTCTTTTCCTGCTATGAACAATTCAAATCTTTCTGTTACACTAGGATCGTCGTCAAAACGTCTTGCAAGCGGGGATATTTCCACAGGATAATGTGTAATGAATGTTGGATTAACTATTTTTGGTTGGACTTCTTCGTCAAAAACAAGCATCAACATCTCTCCAATGTTCGGGTCCTTTGGGAGCATTGTGGCATAATGTTTTGTTTTTATATATTTTATCAGAGCCTCTTTATCCTTTAATATTTCAGCGGTTAAGCTCGGACAATTTTTTAGAACAACATCGTGAACGGAGATCTTTGCCCAAGGACGAGCAAAAGACAACTGGTGTTCACCATATTTTAATGTTTCAGTATTATAGAATTTTTTGACCATAGACGTTACAAGGTCCTCTACAAGCTCTATATGATCCTCGTACGTCCCATATGCCATATAAACTTCCATCATCGTAAATTCTGGATTGTGGAACGTAGAAATACCTTCATTCCTAAAGTTCCTGTTGAGCTCAAATACCTTCTCGAAGCCACCCACCAAAAGTCTTTTTAAGTAAAGTTCCGGTGCAATCCTCATATAAAGATCAACGCCCAAGGCGTTATGGTGAGTTATGAAAGGTTTTGCTACTGCACCACCTGCGATTGGGTGCATCATCGGTGTTTCTACTTCCAAAAACCCTTTTTCAGACAAATAACTTCTTATAAAATTGACCATCATGCTTCTTTTCTTAAAAACTTCTTTAGATTCCGGATTAACTATCAGGTCTAAGTACCTTTGTCTGTATCGTGCCTCTACGTCGGTAAGACCGTGGAACTTTTCTGGCAATGGCCTTAATGCTTTGGACATAAGGACAAGTTTTACCGTGTGTATGGCAAGGTCGCCGGTTCTTGTTTTAAAACATTTGCCTTCTACGCCAACAAAGTCCCCTATATCCAAATGCTTATAGATGAAGAATTCCTGCTCACTTAAGTCGGCTTTGGAGATGAAGGCCTGGAAGCGACCTTCCTGATCAGCCAAGAGCAAAAAGCCTCCTTTGCCGAAATCCCTGATCATTATTATTCTGCCTACATATTTGTACACTGCTGTTTGTTTTTCTATTTCCTCATTGGTTAGTGGGGCAAAGGTCTCTGTTAGTTTGATAGAGCTTGTATTCGGTTTGAAGTCAGAGCGTGGATAAGGGTTGACATTCTGTTCCCTCAGTTTTTCCATTTTCTCTATTCTTACTTTTCTCTCGTCAAACTTGGCTTCACCGTGTTGATGTTGGTCGTTACTCATAATTAATAGATCCTCCGGCAAAAATAATTACACTCTATTTGGCAGAAATACAATTACTAATGACTGCCCAACATTACTTCTTTGCGAAGGTAAACAGGCCAGCCATTGGCTAATTATCTGTACCTTTTAAGTAAATTACAATCAAAAACCCTTGAGCTTATTGAATTTATATACTTTAATGGAAAAATATGGCTGAACAGAAAAAAGTAGATCTAGCTGTGATAATTCCAGCTTATAACGAAGAGCTAACGATCCGTGAGGTTATTTTGGAATACCACAGGGAATTACCTCAGGCCCACATATACGTCGTGGATAATAATTCAAAGGACAGAACGAATGCAATCGCTACGGAAACCTTAAAGCAGAATAATATCCTGGGTGAGGTACTAACAGAAACCCGTCAGGGTAAGGCTTTTGCGGTAAGAAAAGCTTTTTCCAAGGTATGGGCGGATAAATATATCATGGTGGATGCGGACCAGACCTACCCTGCCAGCGAGATAAAAAAACATTTGGAACTTTTTGATGCGCAAAATGCAGATCTTTTGGTAGGTGATCGCCTTTCTGGTGGCGTCTATAAAAAACAGAATAAAAGGAACTTTCATAGTTTTGGGAATAATCTTGTAAAAGGGATAGTCAATGCTTTATATAAATCGGACCTGAATGATGTGATGAGTGGATATCGCATTTTTAGTCGACAATTTGTAACCAATTATCCCATTCTTTCGAATAGTTTTGAAATAGAAACAGAAATGACACTTCATGCTTTAGACAAAAAATGGAAGATAATAGAAGTTCCAATAGACTACAAAGATAGGCCAGTTGGCAGCAACTCGAAACTAAGCACTTTTAAGGACGGGATAAACGTCATCAAAACCATTTTCAGGATCTTCAAGGATTACAAACCCCTATATTTTTTTGGATTCCTTTCACTAATAGTTTTTATTCTGGGACTCTGTTTGGGAGCACCGGTAATAATAGAGTTCATAAAGACCCACTATATTAGGAGATTGCCTACAGCGATACTGGCTTCTGGCCTTGTCATAGTTTCATTCATCCTTTTTACAGCAGGGTTGATCCTTGATACCATCGTAAGGTTCCATAGGTTCGACTATGAATTAAAAAGAATACAGTACTGGGACAACAAAAAATAAGCAGGTAAAAAAATGAAAAGTTTTAATTTCGTTAAGAGCTTCGGCAAGGTCCTTAATTTTTGGGGTTATGCCGTGGTAGCTGCAATAGTTTTTGTTTTCTTTTATACCATTCAATTCGCCTCTCAATTCATGATGGGAGAAGACTCTTACTACCACATAAAATTTGCCTACCTTTCAAGGATACACGGAATAATAAGGGAATTCCCTTGGGCCCAGTTCAGTATCTGGAAAGAACATTTTTATGATAAGGAATTTTTATATCACCTGATATTGCAACCCTTTACCTTTGGCGACCTTTCCTATGGTGGAAAGCTTGCTGCTGTTCTGCTTGGCACAGCCCTTTTTGTTACCCTGTATCATGTCATAAGATCTAACAAATTCAAATATCCTCTGTTCTGGTCGCTGATGGGACTTTGCACCAGTGGCTATTTTTTGTATAGGATAAATATCACTAGACCACAAACCCTCTCGATCCTGCTCTCTATGCTGGTGGTCCATTTTCAACTGAACAAAAAATATAAGACTATCCTAATTGCTACAGCCCTATACACGCTTGCGCACACCGGAGCCCATATAAGCATTATCTATGCAATAATAATCGCTGTAGCGGAATACTGGAGGGACAGGACCATCAATTGGAAAGTTCCTGTATATACGCTGGCTGGCTTTCTTATAGGAATGCTCGTCCATCCCAATTTCCCTAATAATATAACAGGGTGGTATATACAGAATATTAATGTGTTCGTGGTTGCATGGTCTGGCGCCAAAAGTGAACTAGGCATTGCAGGAGAGCTACGTCCTATAAACACAAAGGATTTTGTATATTCCTTTATGCCTTTGTTAATACCCTATTTCGTTATCATCTGGACCATGTTCACAAAACAGGTCAAGTGTTCTGTTAAAACCATCTCGTTGTTCGGTATCGCCTCTGCGTACCTTTTTGCCTTTATGAATTCGCTTAGATTTAACGAAATGTGGACCCCTTTCTCACTTTTCTTTTTTGCCTCATATTTTACTGACCTGAGCGAAGGGTTCGATCTAAAAAAATACATAAAAAACAATAAAATGGCTTTTATTACAACTGCCCTAGCTATTATGATCTTTTATGGAGAATCATGCAGGGAAGCATACAAAGACCAGTATAAGGACTTTTTCTTTAATTCCAATAGGCCATACAACGAGGATGCAGCATGGGTAAAATATAATCTTCAGGATGGCGCTTTGGTGTATACTTGCGACTGGGATGATGCTCCGTACCTGTTCTTTGGCAACGACCAAGTCCATTATTTGGTCTTTTTAGATCCTCATTTTATGTATGACTGGAACAAGAATATTTGGAACATTTGGTACAGGACCTCCAACGGATTGACAACAGACCCTTATCCAAGCTTAAAATACGTCTTTGGGGCCAAATATGTATATTGTACCACTGACTTCAAAGGTGTTATAAACCAGATGAGAATGAGCCCTAACTTTAAGTTGTTAAGGGACACAAAAGACTCAGTGATCTTTGAGGTATTATAAAATGGATATAGAGATAAAAATTTTAGATGGTGTAAAACTCGAGGCAAAACTTGCAGACCACACAATAAACAGCGACCAGCCAAAAGATGGTGGAGGGGAAGGGACTGCCCCTAATCCGTTTGAGTATTTTGTGGCTTCCATAGGTCTCTGTGTTGGACACTACATAAATATTTTTTGCAAACAGCGAGAGATACCGACAGAGAACATAAAAATAACAGAAAAGACTTCCAGAAATAACGAAGGGAAAATGATCTTTTCCATTGAGGTAAAGTTACCTAGTGACTTTCCGGAAAAGTACAAGGACACCGTCTTAAAGGCAGCGGAAAGTTGTGCCGTAAAAAAGGCGATACAATCCCAACCTGTTTTTGAATTAAAACTAGTATAAAGAGGCAATACATGGAAATAGTAGAAGTTAAATCACCCTCTTTTCCGGAAGTAGCAGCAAATGAGCTTCTGAATACAGAGCACGGAATAAGGTGGCATGTCCTATGCGGTGACAAGGATCATTGGAGAACGGGGTTTTATTCACCAGAACAAAACAACTTTATTCAAATTGACAGACTGGAAAAACATACCTGTCCCGAGCTTTTTATGTTGATGGAAGGGGAGCTGACGTTGATCATCGCAAAAGAAGATAGACTGGAGACCATAAAACTGGAAAAACATAAACCAATCCTGATAGATACTTGGCATAATGGCTTTTGCCCCAATGGCCCTTTTACAGGGAAAGCTTTAGTGGTGGAACGTGACAATTTTGTGACAGAATATAGGACTGTCAAGGATTTTACGCCATTAAGTTCTTAAAAACCTAGACAAATGCCTCTTTTTATGCATAATAGCGATAGAGTATAAGCATTTTAGGAGGGATTAAAATGACCATCGTTAAAAAGGACGGATCAGTAACGTTTGAGTTCGATCACAACACTGGCGACAAGGTGTACCTTGCTGGCGATTTTAATCACTGGAACTATACTCAGACCCCTTTAAAAAAATCTATTAAAGGAAAATGGGCCGTTACTTTGAAATTAGCAAAAGGCGAGCACCAATTCCGTTATGTATGTAATAATCAATGGTATAACGATAGCAGCGCTGATAAATATGTTAACAACGGTTACGGCTGCGAGAATTCCGTAATAGTTATCGAATAAAAAGAAAAAATCAGTTATCACTTTAATTTGATACTAATTACCTGCCCTGCTTCTGCATGCATACTAAGCGACTTATTAAGCTCTTTCACTTTAATATTGACGGTGCATAAAGATGGCTCCCCAGTATTTTTTACTAAAAGAGCAACACTAGCTATAGGATGGTATTCGTAATCTACTGGTATTTTACTTAATTTATCTGAAAGTTTTATGTTTTTTTTAACAAGCTCGTTGTCTAGATAGTAATCCACTATGCAACCATTAGTGGAACTAACATACAACTCACTTATATAGTCGCCGAGTGATTCACTCGATACAGTCTGCTCATCTGCTACAACTACATTCTTATCTAGAACTTTGGAAAGAGATTTCATGGTAAAAGATCTTATGCAGCGAACATGAAAATCTTTATTTTCATCATCACACTCAGGTCTACTACGACCACCATCTCTGCTTCCATAGTATTCCTTATTGCCATTTGCAAAATTTAAAGCCCACACGGTGAAGCCATAAGGATTGCGGTCAGAAGAGCTCCAATAAATATCCTTTGCAAAATTTCCAACTGTTTCTCTATTTACATAAAGCGTTTTTAATTCACTCGCAGATGGCAAGAACCAATCATAATAGCTCCCAAGTGTTAATGCATCACAGGAGTTAACAGCCTGGCTAGGGGTTGCTCCTATACGTTGGTCGTTAGGAGCTGATTCTAAATATGTATTTCCTTTAATATTGAATATTATGCCTCCAGCAGGACCAACAGCACCTAAATAGTAGCCTAATTCTATGCCTACCTTGTAATACAGGATTGTGGTTTTGCCCTGTGACGAAGCTGTTGCCTTTATTACAAAGAAATCAGAATCGTTGATAGTTTCGTTAGTGTAAGCTGCATCTTTTTCAAAATTGTCAGTTGAGGAGTGCTCTGAATATTTAATGACTTTTTCTACAACTGTTGTTGTATCCAATGGGGTAAACGATGTTTCGAAACCTTTTGCTACAGGCGAAGCATTTGCTTGCTCTGGAGTAATTATGTTAGTCTCTCCAGCTGTTTTTGCCAGCGCTGTACTTGGTCGACCCACATGCACTTCTTTTCCTTTTATAATCACATTTATTCCATCAGTAACTTCCGTCAATTTTTGAGCAGAAGCATAATTTGCGTTCAAAACAAAACTCATTATCAACAATCCGATCAATTTTTTCATAAAAATAAACTCCTATTAATGATTTGAGCAGGCCTCTTTATCGACACTCAACGGCAATGTCCATTGATTTGAAAGCAATAAGCATGCCGCTGTTTTTTTGCATGTCAACTGATTAATTTTGTTGACTATTTATTGCGTCAACAAAGTCCTTTGGTATTTATACCTTGGCAAAAGTTTATACAGATGACTTTTCTGGACACGAGAAACTCATGTCAGGCTCAGGCGTATGATACCTAACTATTTGTTAATAACGTCAATTTTTAAACTGCCCCACTGCCTATAGGCAAAATGCACTATTTTAATTAAAAATTCATGATACGCTTTATGTGCATGATCTAAAAATATGGAGGGGAAAAATGAAAAAAATGCTTCTTACAGTTTCTTCGATGTCAGTTCTTGTATTGTTGTTCACAGGTAACTTGTCTGCCCAAGCCACAGCTGGAACTTTTCCAACTTTTGCTACGACCAAAACGGCGCTGCAAACAAAGGTCCTTCCAAAATTCCAAAAAGATGTAATGGAACTCTTCGCCGTTAAACAATTTAAGACAACTATAGCTTATGACGATTTTACTAATGATACTTTCTCCTTATACGAAGTACAAAAAGAAGTAATTCCTACTATTTGGGGCCTCTTCAAATCAGATTGCACAAGCAGCGATGAAACAGACAAGGTAAAATGTACCGCCTTTAAAAAGATAAAATCTCTTGTCATAAAAGAAGATGATTCCCTTGCTCAAGCAGGATTCAAATATTCAGAGAAAACAGGAGAAGCAATTCTTATACTATCTCGCCAGATACAAGATGCGTGGGAATCTGACCAACCAGCAAAGAGAAATATAGAATTCAAATTCGAAAAATTCGCTCACGACCAAGGCAGCAAGAACAAGAAATAGGACGATTATCTTTAAGTTCGGGCGATTCACGAGTGTTAATCGTCCGAACTTGATGTCGGATCAGTTTAATAAAGGATCAAATACCGCTCCATTGTGATATTGTCACCGGTGTTCCCTTTAGACTGCATTTAATATTACTCTTTGTCAAAGCAGCGGTGTTGACACTAAGTTCTAGCTTATCACCAGTTGCCCCAATGCAAAAAAAGGCGCCGCTATTAATATTTTGCTTTTCAGATCCTAAAAATGTCAAATACCAATTGGAACTATTGCCGCCTGTACAATCAGAAAATTCAATACCAACATGACCAAGTGTCCCTATTGGACCCATTGCTATTTTGGAACCACAAGAAAGATTGGTAACAACACTACCGTTAGTTACGGATAGATTGAACTTACTGCTATCTGTTCTCGTTATAGACAGTTGGTTTGATTCAACAGAGATCCAGGCTGCGAATTCAAAAGCAATATCCTTGTGGGCATAAGTGCCTCCATATCTACCTGCTTTAGAGATTATGCCAATTGCGTTTATCTTTTCTATCCACTGCCTAGGAGTAAGGGCAAAACTATTTAAGCCTGCCTCTTTTTTAATCCCGTCGAATTCGACGGGATTAAAATTGTTGTTATTTAACTGCTCCCAAAGACCTAAGAATTCAATAGTATTACGATTTCTTAACCAATTCCTAATCAGGTCGTCAGCATGTCCAGGGTTCTTATATTTAGCTATATCCGTCAAACAGATATAATCTTCATCGCTATATTTGTAATAAGAAACGTCCCTATTCAAAACACTTAATTTGTCCACAGTCAAATATACTGCAAACTATTTGCCAGCAGAAAAGTGGCTTAAATCGTTAAGTCTTGTTCGAAAATTGTTAAAAGATGTCATTCTAACTCCGCTGAGGCTTTCGAACCTGCGACCCCTACCACATCAAAGCCTTACAGCGAGAATAACAAGTGTTTAGAATCATTGGTAATGTTCAAGCAAAACAAAGACTTATAAAAAATTTTAGTCTCACTGAGTTTCACTAAGTTTGTGCCAAATGAGGCATGTCTGTGGCACAAATGTGGCACAGTTTCAAAAGTGTGCCATAAATAAAACTTGCGTTTCAGAAATATTCGGCTAAAATGCAATTAAAAAGCATAATGGACGGTAACCATGTACATAAAACGAACGTTAGAACAATTCATACACAAGGCAACTAAACAGTTCCCTGTCTTGCTTATTACTGGCCCAAGACAAGTTGGCAAAACGACTTTTCTTCGGCATTTAAGCAAAAAAGAACGTACGTACGTCACATTAGATGATCCTGTTGTAGCAACGCTTGCCAAGAAAGAACCTAAATTATTTTTAGAGCGTTTTGCTCCTCCTATACTTATTGATGAAATTCAATACGCACCAGAGCTTTTCCCTTACATAAAAATGTATGTAGATAAAACAAAAAGAAATGGAGATTTTTGGCTCACAGGTTCTCAACAGTTTCAACTTATGAAGGGTGTGTCTGAAACACTAGCAGGTCGTATAGGTATAATTAATCTGCTCGGTCTATCGCAAAATGAAATTAATAAAAAACTGAATGTAAAACCTTTTTTGCCTACCAATCTACAAACCAAAACATTAACAAAACCGTTATCCCTCAAAAAACTTTTTTTTAATATCTGGCGCGGATCATATCCTGCCATCGCATTACATAAGAATATAGATCGTGACTTGTTTTATAGCTCATATATAAAAACATATTTGCAGAGGGACGTTAGGGATCTTACAAAAGTAGGTGATGAAACTACCTTTTTCCGTTTTTTGAAAGCGTGTGCAGCAAGAACGGGACAGCTTTTGAACTTGGCTGACCTTGCCCGTGATGCCGATATAAGTCCTAATACTGCAAAAAACTGGCTCTCTATACTGCAAGCCTCCGGCATCATATATCAATTGGAACCTTATCACACGAACATCACAAAACGGTTAGTTAAGGCTCAGAAATTATATTTCATAGATACCGGTCTATGTGCCTACCTTGCTGAGTGGTCCGATTCAAAAACATTAGAAACAGGGGCGATGTCCGGAGCTATTTTAGAAACATTTGTTGTTACAGAAATTCTAAAGTCATATTGGCACAACGGCAAGTCTGCACCATTATATTACTACAGGGACAAAGACACAAAAGAAATTGATCTACTTATTGTATCAGGACAAACAATATATCCAATAGAGATTAAAAAAACTTCTTCACCAAACACGGATCATATAAAAAACTTTTATACCCTTAAAAAGTTAAATAAAAAAATAGGCCATGGTGCCGTTATATGTCTAACAGATACATTTATGCCTATCAGCAAAACCGTATCTGCTATTCCTGTAAGTTTTTTATGAGAAGTTGATAGTGCCGAACCCGTGACCTTCAGGTTATGAGGGCATTCAGCGACGTTGTATAAGTTAATGAAAAGATTGAGTTTTACTAAAAATAACAAAGGGATAGCTTGTCTTTCTGTAGCCTCCACCACCCTTCTATTGTCCCTTCACTGTCCATGTACTGTCCATGAAAATGCCCGCAAAACTTGTATCGTGTAGCTATTCCCAGCAGGATGTTCCCGCTGACAACTCCTCGCTAACAAAAATATTTCTGTAGTCAGGAATGAAATCACCGAAACCAGTTAGTTGCAAAACTCCTACTTCATCATTGCTTTCGCGGTACGTGCTATATATCTGCAGTTTAACGGAAGTGACTTCAATAGTAGAGGCAATATTCGTAATTTGATCATCAACAATATCCACGTTAAGGTCTGATCTGTGCTTGCTTTTTATATATATTACACCCAACAAGCGATTCTGGCCTGCCGCCTTGCCAAACTGCAAGTGGTGTTTAAACTTTATACAGATATCTGGGTCCGTAGCGGTGGCTGTTTTGCCGAATGAAAGTCCAAATTGCGTCTCTTGGCTCTCGCCATAGGGGGACAATACTTTTTGTTTAAAGAGTTCTTTTAGATTAGAACTAACGGGATCAACAGTAATAGCAACGGCAGAATTTAGCGGTAGGGAAAAGGTGCGGCTAGGATGAAAAGGATCGTTGCCACCGTCGTCTCCATATGAGTACCCCGATAACATAGCGCAAAGTATCAGAAGTTTTTTCATTTAAGACGCCTCTAGCACTCTAGGATATTTGTATTTTTTACAACATGTGACGGGTAGAAGTCAAGCCCTTTTTTCAGGGCAAGGTATTGATCGTTTTATGGGCTATAAGGGGCTTCTATAGAAGTTGAAATTATGGGAGCACTACATTTAAGGCTTGAAAGGCTTGAACTTCCCGACACATAGGTAACACTTCATACCGGACACATAGGTTACACTTTTAGACATAGGGGGAACAAAACTATGCCTTGGAAGGAGTGTAAAAC